>Ga0070741_10006442_pt1 | contig 25194 bp, 17 predicted proteins | sample Coa_R1_4_FD_66440 | JGI IMG/M metagenome (GOLD analysis project Ga0070741, IMG submission 66440) | Surface soil microbial communities from Centralia Pennsylvania, which are recovering from an underground coalmine fire - Coalmine... | ecosystem: Environmental > Terrestrial > Soil > Unclassified ... | reverse complement strand
CGAGCTGCCGCGAGCGGAGTTCGACGCGCTGATCGAGATGCACGCGGAAGGCGTGGCGCGGCGGGCGGGCCGCGCGCAGGGCGCCCGGCTGCACCGCGACGGTGTGAACCGGGTGGTGAAGGCGCGGCGCGGATCGCGCATCGCGGCGATCACCAGCGGGGGCGCCATCCCCGAGACCGCGCAGTACGCGGTGATCGCCGAGCCCGAAGGCGTCACCATCGGCCAGGTCGACGAGGACTGGGCGGTGGAGAGCATGGCGGGCGACATCTTCCTCCTCGGCAACGCGAGCTGGAAGATCCGCCGGGTGGAGGCAGGGCGGGTGCGGGTGGAGAACGCGCACGGAGCGCCTCCATCGGTGCCGTTCTGGAACGGAGAAGCCCCGGGGCGGACCCCCGAGCTGTCGGAGGAGGTGTCGCGGCTGCGCGAGGAGCTCGAGCCGCTGCTCGACGATGTGCCGCGCGCGGAGGAATTCCTCGTCCGCGAGTGCTCGGTGCCGCAGGGCGGCGCGGAGCAGATCGTCCGGTACCTGCGTGCCGGCCGCGACGCGCTCGGCGCCTTGCCCACACAGCGCACCCTGATCGCGGAGCGGTTCTTCGACGAGGCCGGCGGGATGCAGCTCGTGATCCACGCCCCGTTCGGGGCGCGGCAGAACCGGGCCTTCGGCCTGGCCCTTCGCAAGCGCTTCTGCCGCACGTTCGACTTCGAGCTCCAGGCGGCGGCGACCGACGAAGGCATCCTCCTCTCGCTCGGTCCGCAGAACAGCTTTCCGCTGGAGTCGGTCTTCGACTTCCTCGCTCCCGGCACCATCGACGAGATGCTGACGCAGGCCGCGTTGCGCGCACCGATGTGGGGGGTGCGCTGGCGCTGGAACGCGACCCGGTCGCTCGCCGTGCTGCGGTCGCGCGCGGGAAAGAAGATCCCTTTCAACATCCTCCGCATGCGCACCGACGACCTGCTGGCGCAGGTCTTTCCGGCGCAAGCGCAATGCCAGGAGCACGCCACCGGCGCCATCGAACCGCCCGATCACCCGTTGGTCCGCGAGACCCTGCGCGACTGCCTGACCGAGGCGATGGACATCGAGGGGCTGAGGGCGCTCCTCGGCCGGATCGACCGCGGCGAGCTGCGGCTGATCGCGCGCGATACGCCCGAGCCCTCGCCGCTCTCGCACGAGATCCTCAACTCGGCGCCGTACGCGTATCTCGACGACGCGCCGCTCGAGGAGCGGCGGTCGCGGGCGGTGCAGTTGCGGCGCACGCTGGACCCGGCCGATGCGGCCTCGCTGGGCGCCCTCGACGCGGCGGCGATCGCGGAGGTGGTTTCGCAGGCGGCGCCGGATCTGCGCTCCGCGGACGAGCTGCACGATCTGCTGCTCACGCTGGTGCTGCTGCCGGAATCGGAAGGCGCGCAGTGGCAGCCGTGGCTGGAGGAGCTGCGCGCCGGGGGGCGGGCGGTGCTGCGCGACGGCTTCTGGCGCGCCGCCGAGCGGAGCGGGGCGGAGCTGCTCGACGCGGTCCGGGGCTGGGTGGGGATCACCGGACCGGTCACCGCGGCGGAGCTGGCGGGAAAGCTGGGCGTGGCGAGCGTCGAGGCGGAGCTGGCGTTGCTGGAGAACGACGGGCTCGTCCTCCGTGGCCGGTACCGGGAGGGCTCGACCGAGACCGAGTGGTGCGAGCGGACGCTCCTCTCGCGCATCCATGGCCTGACGCTCGGACGCCTGCGGCGCGAGATCGAGCCCGCGACCACGCAGGACTTCTTCCGCTTCCTCTTCCGCTGGCAGCATGTCGCGCCCGGAACGCAGCTCCACGGAGCGCAGGGATTGTCGGAGGTCATCGGGCAGTTGCAGGGGTTCCAGGCCGCGGCGTCGGCGTGGGAGGGCGACGTCCTGGCTGCGCGGCTCGCGCGCTATGACAAGGCGCTGCTCGATCAGCTCTGCTTCTCCGGCGAGATCGCGTGGGGGCGGCTGGCTTGCGCGGACGAGTCGCCCCGGCGCATGCCACCGGGCCGTGCGACGCCCATCGCCCTCGTGCGCCGCGAGGATCTGCCCTGGCTGCTCGACGCGACGCGCGGCGGCACCGAGCCGCTGGGCGACCGGGCGCGCTTGCTGCTGGCGCTGCTCGAGCAGCGCGGCGCGCTCTTTCCCCACGAGCTGCGGGCCGTCACCGGACTCTCGCAGCGCGAGCTCAACGAAGCGCTTTGGGAGCTGGTCTCCGGTGGGCGCGTGACGTGCGACGGGTTCGGCGCCTTGCGCGGCCTGCTCGAGGGCAAGTCGGGCGCGGCGGGACGCTGGTCGCTCTTGCGCGCATACGAGGCGGAGCAGCGGCAACCGGAGTGGCTGGAGAAGCTCGGGCGGCAGTACCTGCGCAGGTACGGGGTGGTGTTCCGCGATCTGCTGGCGCGCGAGCCGCGCTGCCCGCCCTGGCGCGAGCTCCTCCAGATCTACCGGCGGCTGGAGGCGCGCGGCGAGATCCGCGGCGGCCGCGTCGCGCAGGCCTTCTCCGGGGAGCAGTTCGCGCTGGCCGAGGCGGTGGACGCCTTGCGCGCGGTGCGGAAGCGGCCGGGCGCGGGGAACGAGCGGGTCGCGTTGAGCGCCTGCGATCCGCTGAACCTGGTCGGGATCCTCACACCCGGGGCGCGGGTGCCTGCGCTGCCGCAGAACCGCGTCGCCTTCGTGGACGGCGTGCCCGACGACGGCGCGGCGCTGCGCACCGCCTGACCCAGCCGTCAGTGCGTTTGCGGCGCCGCCGCTTCCTTCTTCTGCAGCTCGGCGATCCGGGCGGACAGGCCCTCGAAGACCTTCTCCAGCTCTTCGATCTTTCCTTCGAGCTTCTTCACGTCGCCGGCGGTCGGGATGTTCATCGCCCCGAGCGCCGTGTGCGCCGCCCGCTCCGCGGCGCCCTTCGCCTCCAGCGCGGCGCTCATCGTCTTCTGCAGCGCGCCCATGAAGGTCTCGTTCTGCAGCAACTGGGACGCGAGCTTGCTCATGCGCTCTTCGCCGGTTGCGATCATCTTCTTCAGCACGTCGTTGTCGCGAAGCATGAGGGCGTCCTTCGGGCGGGTGTGCGGCCAATCTACTGTCGTGCCGCACCATGTCAAGGCAGGTTGACGCACTTGGGGCCGGACACTACAGTCCCGCGCCCCATGCCAGCCCTCCTCGATCGCCGCCTGGTCGTGGTGACAGGCAAGGGTGGCACGGGCAAGAGCACGATCTCCGCGGCGGTTGCGCTGGCCGCGGCGCGGCGCGGGAAGAAGGTCCTGGTCTGCGAGGTGGTGGCGAAAGAGCGCGTCGCCGACTTCTTCGGCCGGCCTCCTTCGGGCACGCAGATCCGCGAGCTGGTTCCAAATCTCTACAGCGTGCACGTCCGCCCCCGCGAAGCGATGCGTGAGTACGCGCTGATGATCCTCCGCTACGAGACGCTCTACCGTCTCGCCTTCGAGAACGCGGCAGCGCGGTACTTCCTCACCGCGGCGCCTTCGCTGGCGGAGATCGTCATGCTGGGGAAGGTCTTCTGGCACGCCGCCAAAGAGATGGAGCGCGGCCGCCTGCGCTGGGACATGGTGGTGCTCGACGCTCCCGCCACCGGCCACGGGCTCACCTTCCTCACCGTCCCGGAGGTCTTCCTCGGCCTGGTCTCCGACGGGCCGCTGGCGCGCGACATGCGCACCATGCAGTCGCTGCTCGCGGATCCCGCGAAGTGCAGCGTCTGCATCGTCACCTTGCCCGAGGAGATGCCGGCGAACGAAGCGATCGATCTCGACCGCGCGCTGCGGCAGCACCAGTTTCCCGTCGGCCCGCTCTTTCTCAACGCCGCGTTCACCTCGCGCTTCTCGCCGGTGGAAGTGGCCTCGGTGACCCGCGGCGGTCCGCTGCTCACCGCCGCGGGAGAAGCGGCGGACACGCACGAGTCGCGCGCCGCGCTCTCCCAGCACTACGAGGGCGTGCTCCGGGAGAAGGTGGCGCGCGATCTGGTGAAGGTGCCCTTCCTCTTCGAGCGCAGCTTCGGGGCGCAGGCCATCGACAAGGTGGCGCACGCCATCGAGGGCGTCTTGTGAGGACGCTCGAGGGCCGCAAGATCATCTGCTGCGTAGGCTCCGGCGGCGTGGGAAAGACCACCACCGCCGCCGCGCTCGCGCTCGCCGCCGCGATGGAGGGCAAGCGCGCGCTGGTCCTCACCATCGATCCGGCGCGCAGGCTGGCAAACAGCCTCGGCCTGAAGGAGCTGGGCAACGAAGAGACCCGCATCGATCCCCGGCACTTCGACGACGCGCACCTGACTCCGCGCGGCGAGATGTGGGCGATGATGCTCAACCTCAAGCACGCCTGGGACGAGCTGGTCCGGCGCGACGCGCAGACGCCGCAGCAGTCGGAAACGATCCTCGGTAACAAGCTCTACCAGACCCTCTCGACGGCGATGGCGGGCAGCCTCGAGTACATCGCGATGGAGAAAGTGTTCGAGCTCTACTCCAGCGGGCGGTACGACGTGATCGTGCTGGATACGCCGCCGACCAGCAACGCCCTCGACTTCCTGCACGCGCCCGACCGCGTCCTCGACGTCCTCGACAACAATGCGATGCGGGTGGTGCTGGGCCCGATGATGAAGGCCGGGAAGGTCGGGTTCCGCCTCCTGGCGGTGCCCTCCGGGCTGGTCCTGCGCACGCTCGCGCGGTTCACCGGGAGCGACTTCCTCCGCGACCTGGGCCAGTTCATGATGGCCTTCGAAGGGATGTACGAGGGATTCAAGGATCGCGCCTCCAAGGTGAAGGCGCTCCTCTCCTCCTCGCGGACCGGCTTCGTCCTGGTCACCAGCCCGAATCCGCTGATCACTCAGGAGGCGCTCTTCTTTCACCGCGCGCTGGAAGCGGACGGCATCCGCACGGCGGCGGTGGTGGTGAACCGGGTGCAGCGCGATCCGCGCCGGCACGGCGGACCCGACAACGTTCCGGCGCTGAAGGAGGCCCTCCAGCTCGCGCAGATCAAGGACACCGACCGGCTCGCCGAGCGGCTCTGCGAGACGCTGACCGAGCAGGTGGTCCTGGCCGATCTGGATCGCCGGGAGATCGAGCGGTTGCGCGCCACCCTCGCCGGTGTCCCTTTGTTCACGGTGCCGCGGCTGCGGAAGGACGTGCACGATCTGGCTGGTTTGTGGCAGATCGACGGGTACCTGGGAGGGGACTGATGTTCCACACCGCCACCATCGAGCTGCCCACCACCCGGAAGCAGGAGATGATCGACGTCACCAAGCGCGTCCGCGCGGTGGTCGCCGCGAGCAACATCCAGTCCGGCCTCTGCTCCATCTGGTGCGGGCACACGACCGGGGCGATCACCGTCAACGAGAACACCGATCCCGACGTGCAGACCGACATCCTCAACGCGCTCGAGCGGGCCATTCCCCGCAACGAGAAGTACTACAAGCACGAGGAAGGCAACGCCCACGCGCACGCGAAGGCCGCCGTGATCGGCTTCTCCGAGACCATCCCGGTGCAAGGCGGCAAGCTGATGCTGGGCACCTGGCAGGCGATCTACTTCTGCGAGTTCGACGGCCCGCGCAACCGGAAGCTGCTGGTGACGGTGATCGGGTGAGCGCCCCGGCGGGCTGACCATGTCGCTGCTGCACGCCCGCGGCCTCTCGCTCCGCTACGGCCCGAAGGTCTTGCTGGACGACGCGAGCTTCGCGCTCGGCCACCACGATCGGGTGGGCCTGATCGGGCCGAACGGCAGCGGCAAGAGCAGCCTGATGAAGATCCTCGCCGGAGCCCTCGAGCCCGACGGCGGCAGCGTGCAGCTCGTGCGCAGGGCGCGCGCCGGATACCTGCCGCAGGAGCTGTCGGAGCTGCCGCCGGGATCCGTGATCGAGGGCGTGCTGGCGAGCGTTCCCGGGCGCACCTGGCTGCAGTCGCGGATCGCGGCGGCGGAGGTGGCGCTCTCGCAGGCAACCTCGGAGGACGAGCAGGTGGAGCTCGGCGGCGAGCTGGCCGAGCTGCACGAGGAGCTGGCGCACCACGACGAGCTGTACGGGCGGCACCGGGCGGAGGAGATCCTCAGCGGGCTGGGGTTCGCGGTCACAGGCTACGCCCGGCCTGCCTCGGAGCTGTCCGGGGGCTGGAAGATGCGCGCGGCGCTGGCGGCGCTGCTCCTGCAGGATCCGGAGCTGCTGCTGCTCGACGAGCCCACCAACCACCTCGACGTGCCCACCCTCGAATGGTTCGATGCCTTCCTGCGCCGCTCACGCAAGGCGCTCCTCCTCGTCTCGCATGACCGCGAGTTCCTCGATCGGCAGATCGATCGGGTGCTGTCGTTCGAGCCGGAGGGGCTGCGCAGCTATGCCGGCGACTACGAGCGGTATCTCGAGCTGCGGGCGCAGGAGGAGGAGCACCTGGTCGCGCAGGCGGAGAAGCAGGCGCGGCGGCGGGCGCAGATGGAAGCCTTCATCGAGCGCTTCCGGGCCAAGGCGACGAAGGCGCGCCAGGTGCAGAGCCGGGTCAAGCTGCTGGCGAAGGAGGAGATCGTCCAGGTGCGCGAGGAGCGCGCCACGGTGCGCTTCCGCTTTCCCGAGGCGCCGCGCAGCGGGCGCGAGGTGGCCCGCCTGGAGGACGTCTCCAAGTCGTACGGCGCGCGAGTCATCTATCGCGATCTCTCCGCGCAAGTGCTGCGCGGCGACCGCATCGCGGTGATCGGACTGAACGGCGCCGGCAAGACCACGCTTCTCAAGCTCCTCGCGGAAGAGACCGCTCCGGACGCCGGCGTGGTGCGGCTCGGCCACAACGTGGTCACCGGCTACTTCGCCCAGCACCACACCGAGCGGCTCGATCCCGCCCGCACCGTGCTGGAAGAGGTGCACGGGCTCGTTCCCACCCAGGCGCAGAGCTGGGTGCGCGGCGTGCTCGGCTCGTTCCTCTTTTCCGGGGACGACGTGGACAAGCGCATCGGCGTGCTCTCGGGCGGGGAGCGCGCGCGGGTGGCCCTCGCCCGGCTCCTGGTGGTGCCTTCGAACTTCCTCCTCATGGACGAGCCGACGAACCACCTCGACCTCGACTCCAGCGAGGCGTTGATCGACGCGCTCACGCGATACGAGGGGACCCTGCTGTTCGTCTCCCACAACCGGAGCTTCGTGAACGGGCTGGCCACGCAGATCTGGGAAGTGCGCGAGGGCCGGATCGACGCGCAGCCCGGCGACCTCGACGACTGGTCGCGCCGTCGCGCCGGGCAGCGCCAGGCCGCGGAGGCGCCGGCGGCGAAGGCCGGGCACGGCGCGCAGGGATCGCAGGCGCGCCGTGAGCGCGCGCTGCAGCGCGAGGAGCGCGAGAAGGCGCTCGGTCCGATCAAGCGCGCCATCGCGGAGCTCGAGCAGCGGATCGCCGGGCTCGAGCAGGAGAAGAAAGCGGCCGAGTCCAGCCTCGCCGATCCGGCGCTGTTCGCGGATCCCGCCCGCAGCACGCCGCTCGTCGCGGCGTATCGCGAAGCTTCCCGCAAGCTCGACGAGCTGTACGCCCGCTGGGAGCACAAGGTGGAGGAGCTGGCCTCGGCGGAGACGCAGCTCGCCGCGTACCGCGACTGAGCAGCCTCCAGGAGGAAGGGCGCGCACCAGAGCGCAGGAGCGCGCAGGAGCGCGGATTCCGGGTCAGGTCAGGAGCGGACCGGGAAATTCCTCGCTCGCGGTCCCCACCCTTATACTGATCGGGCGATGAAGCGCGCCGTCCTCTGGTTCTTCGCCCTGGCCGTGATCGCCGCCCTCGGGCTCTTCGCCTGGCGCCTCGCGGACGAGCGGAAGTTTGCCTCCACTCCGTACGGAGAGGGAACGCGCACCGTCTTCATCCCCGGAGGAACGGGACCGCGGGCGCTGGCGAAGCTGCTGGCCGACGCGCATGTGGTCTCGGACGCGAATCGCTTTTTCGCCCACCTGCACTGGTTCCGGCGCGACGCGAAGACCAAGGCGGGCGAGTACCAGTTCGACGGCGCGCTCCTGCCCGACGAGGTGCTCGGCAAGCTCGTGCGCGGCGACATCAAGCTCTACCGCTTCACCGTGGCGGAAGGGCTGCGCGCCGACGAGATCGGGCCCGTGGTGGCGGCGACGGGCTGGTGCGCCAGCGCGGACTTTTTGGCCATCGTCCGTGATCCGGCCTCGCCGAAGAAGTACGGGGTGCCCGGGCCTTCGCTCGAAGGCTACCTGTTCCCCGACACGTATTCGTTGCCGCGCAGCGCGGGGTGCGGCGCGATCGTGCAGGCGATGGTGACGCGGTTCCGGAAGGCATGGCAGCGCGCCGACGCGCAGCGCCTCGACACCGTCGAGCTGGACGAACGCCAGGCGGTCACGCTGGCCAGCATCGTGGAGAAGGAGACCGGGCGGCCGGAAGAGAGGCCGAGGATCTCGTGCGTGTTCCACAACCGGTTGAAGAAGGGGATGAAGCTGCAGACGGACCCGACGGTGGTGTACGCGCTCCTGCTCTCGAACGACTTCCACTGGGATCACAACATCCACAAGGCGGACCTCTCGCTGGCCCATCCGTACAACACGTACTTCATCAAGGGGTTGCCGCCGGGGCCGATCGCGAACCCGGGCCTCGCCGCCCTGGAGGCGGCGCTGCACCCCATGTCCTGCGTCGATCTGTTCTTCGTCTCCCGCAACGATCACACCCACGTCTTCTGCCCGGACTTCAAGTGCCACGAGGCGAACGTGAAGAAGTTCCAGGTCGAGTACTTCAAGAAGCGCGCGCCCCGCCGCGGGCGCGGCGCGACTACCGCGGCGCGATAGCCTCGGCGTCCGGGCAGGCGCGATAGACGGTGGCGTAGGTGTAGCGCTCGGCAACGCAGAATCGCAGCCCCCGGAACTCGAACCGATCCGCCTGGCGGTCGCCCAGGGAGCCTGGCGCGACCAGCACCGCGAGCGTCGGCGTCCGCTGCCGGAGGCGCTGGTCGAAGTCGTCTTTCCACGAGGCGCGGATCAGCTGCGACTCCGGGAGGCCCGAGGCGAACGCCAACGGGATGTCCAGATACCAGTCGCTGTGATCGAGCAGGACCACGTCGGAGGGGCGCGCGTGGGTCCGCAGCCAGGCTGCCGCCTCGGCGATTCCCGGCGGCAGGGACCCGATCGGAGCGACGGGACGCACGTGCTCGGCGATCGCGCCGGTCCGGTTCCAGCAGAGGGCGGTGAGGACCAGCGGCGTGGCCACGGCGACGGCGATGGTGAGCGCCCGCAGCGAAGAGCGGACGAGGCCCAGGACGTCGTGCGCGAACACGAGCGAGAGGGCAGCGGCCACCATGGCGAAGCGCGACATCGGCCAGAAGTCCGCGAGCACGGCGGTGCGGAAGGTGAAGTACGCCGCGGGGATCCAGGCGAGCGCGACCAGGTCCCATCCCCGCTCGCGCCGCAGGAGCGTGCGCGCGGAGCCCCAGATCGCGAAGACGCCGAAGAGAGGCGTGGCGATCACGCACACCGAAAACGGCCAGTAGAAGAGCCCCTGCAAGCGGAACCGGAGTTGACCCTCCGCGGCGATCGCTCCCCGCGCAAGGCTCGCATGGTCCGCATCGATGTGATGGAGCGGGGCAAGGGGATCGCCGGCCCAGTGCCCGTTCACCCAGATCCAGAGGAGGGCGGGAGCCGCGGCGAGCGCGCAGAAGCCCAGCGCGCGGGGAAGGTCGCGCGACCGCAGGAACAGCAGGGCGCCGAAGAGCGGGACATACAGCCACCCGTCGTAGCGGATCAGGCCCGCCGCCCCGAGCAGCAAGGCCGGAAGGAGGGCCTGATCGCGCAAGGCGAGCAGCAAGGCGGCGAGGAAGCAGGCGAGGAACACCGCCTCGCTCGCCCCCGTGGTGCTCGACTGGATGTGCAGCGGAGAGAGCGCCAGCGCGAGCCCCGCCCAGATCGCCGCCTCCCGGCCGCGCTCGCGCTCGGTGATGCGGTACAGCAGCCAGACGCACGACAGCCCGCAAGCGAACGAGAGGAGGCGGGCCGCGGCGAGGCGGTCGCCGAGCAGGCGCACGAGGGCGCCGATGAGGGTCAGATGGAGCGGGCCGTACTGGTACGCTTCGACGAAGCCGTGCCACAGGTGCGGGGCGCGGGCCCATCGCTCGGCAAGCTCGATGCGCGCCGGAGCATCGCCGTAGTGCTCGTACCCGAGGAAGAGCGGCCCGACGCGGACCGCCGCGGCGAGTGCCAGCAGGGCCGGCAGCGCGCGCTGCCACTTCAATTGAATGAAGTTGTGCACGCCGCCGTCCAGGCTTATGGAGTCTACCCTGCGCCGCGGACGACCCGGGAAATTGTGTCACCCCCAGAGCGGTTTTTTGGAAGGCCGCTTTGCAGGGCCTATGCTGCGGCGTAAGTTCGCCACGTTCCGAGGCGCTCATCGCGCCAGAGGGGAATAGTCGACATGCCGACGCTCCGCGACACCGGCGATCTGGCCTTCGTTTCACGAATCGCCGCGCTCCAGGACAAGACGAGCTTCAAGGAGCTCCACTGGGAAGGCTCGTTCGAGGAGTACCTGAGGATCATCCGCGAGAACCCGCGGGTGACGCGCACCGCGTTCCAGCGCATCTACGACATGATCCTCAGCCACGGGAAGACCGAGTACATCGACAACAAGAAGCGGCTGATCCGCTACCACTTCTTCCACGATGAGCCGAACGGCGGCCGCGACGCGGTGTACGGCCTCGACGTCCCGCTGATGAAGCTGGTGAACGTCTTCAAGAGCGCGGCGCAGGGCTACGGCACCGAGAAGCGCGTCATCCTCCTCCACGGGCCGGTGGGCTCCTCGAAGAGCACCATCGTCCGCCTGCTGAAGAAGGGGCTCGAGGAGTACTCGCGCACGCCGGAAGGCGCGCTCTACACCTTCACCTGGGTGCTGGAGAAGAAGGGCGCCGACGGGCAGGTGCACACCGAGCGCTTCCCCACGCCGATGAACGAGGACCCGCTGCTGCTCATCCCCGAGGAGTGGCGCGAGAAGGTGTTCGCCGATCTCTGCCCGCCGGACAGCGGGTACAAGATTCCGGTCGGCGGCGATCTCTGCCCCGCCTCCCGGCTGATCTTCCGGGAGCTGATGACCGAGTACAAGGGCGACTTCGCCAAGGTGATGTCGCACGTCCGGGTGAAGCGCCTCCTGCTCAGCGAGAAGGACCGCGTCGGCGTGGGCACCTTCCAGCCCAAGGACGAGAAGAACCAGGACTCCACCGAGCTCACCGGCGACGTGAACTACCGGAAGATCGCCGAGTACGGATCGGACTCCGACCCGCGCGCCTTCAACTTCGACGGCGAGTTCAACATCGCCAACCGCGGCATCATCGAGTTCGTCGAGGTGCTGAAGCTGGACGTCGCCTTCCTCTACGACCTGCTGGGCGCTTCCCAGGAGCACCGCATCAAGCCGAAGAAGTTCCCGCAGACGGACATCGACGAGGTGATCGTCGGCCACACCAACGAGCCCGAGTACAAGAAGCTCCAGAACAACGAGTTCATGGAAGCGCTGCGGGATCGCACGGTGAAGATCGACATCCCCTACATCACGAAGCTCAACGAGGAAGTGAAGATCTACGAGAAGGACTACAATTCGCACAAGATCCGCGGGAAGCACATCGCGCCGCACACGCTGGAGATGGCGGCGATGTGGGCCGTGCTCACGCGCCTCGAGGAGCCGAAGAAGCACAACCTGACGCTGCTCCAGAAGCTCAAGCTCTACAACGGCAAGACGCTGCCGGGGTTCACCGAGGACAACATCAAGGAGCTGCGCAAGGAGGCGAACCGGGAGGGCATGGAAGGGATCAGCCCGCGGTACGTGCAGGACAAGATCTCCAACGCGCTGGTCAGCGACAAGGGCGAGGGCTGCGTCAACCCGTTCATGGTGCTGAACGAGCTGGAGAGCGGCTTGCGGCACCACTCGCTGATCTCCTCGGAGGAAGTGCGCAAGCGCGACCGCGAGCTCTTGAGCGTGGTGAAGGGCGAGTACGAGGACATCGTCAAGAACGAGGTCCAGCGGGCCATCTCGGCCGACGAGGACGCCATCGCCAAGCTCTGCGGGAACTACATCGACAACATCAAGGCGTACACGCAGCGGGAGAAGGTCCGGAACAAGTACACCGGCCAGTACGAGGAGCCCGACGAGCGGCTGATGCGCGCCATCGAGGAGAAGATCGACATCCCCGAGTCGCGCAAGGACGACTTCCGGCGCGAGATCATGAACTACATCGGCGCCCTGGCGATCGAGGGGAAGACGTTCAACTACCGGACGAACGAGCGGCTGCACAAGGCGCTGGAGCTGAAGCTCTTCGAGGACCAGAAGGACTCGATCAAGCTGAAGAACCTGGTCTCCAGCGTGGTGGACAAGGACACGCAGGAGAAGATCGACATCGTCAAGGACCGGATGATCAAGTCCTACGGCTACTGCGAGATCTGCTCCACCGACGTGCTCAACTTCGTGGCCTCGATCTTTGCCCGGGGCGACGCGAAAGACTGAAGCGGTCTCTAGGCCGGGCAGCCGCCGTGGCTGCCCGATGTCGTCGCCGGAGGACCTGTCGCGGCCTCAGGATCGCAGCTCCGCGAGTCGCGAGACGCGCGCCGCTGGCCGGCTCGAGTCGCCGTCGCGCTCGCCATGGCGATCGCCGTTCCCCTGTGCGCCGTGGAGGCGGCATACCGCGTCGCGCTGGTCGGCGTTTCGCGACCCGTACGACCCCGCTCCGAGCTGCCGAAGGCGGTCGCAGAGGCCCTTTCGCTCGAGTTGACCGGTTCTTCGGTTCCGCGGCTTCAGCGACTCTGGCCTTGGGACGTCGCAGGGTTCCTCGCGGTCGCGTTCGCGAACGACATCCTGCGCGTTTCAGATCCCGGCATCCAACGACGCCGGACGCTCAACCTGGGGATGATCGTGCACGACACGATGGTCTCGAGTGCAGCACGTCCAGGCTTCTACCGGCAGCTTGCCCTGCAGATGTGGATCAGCCGCAACTGGACGCCGTCGGAGGCGCTTGCGGCGTGGGCAGAATCGAATCGCGTCGCCGAGCGCGCCCGTGCGCTGTACGGGAAAGACCTGGATGCGCTCGATCCTGGCGAGTTGGCAGGCGTGGTCAGCTTCATGCAGGCGCCGTCCAGGATGCGAAGGTCCCCGACGGCGTGGCTGGCTGCCCGGACGAACCTGTTGCGGCAAATGGCCGGCGCCGGGCTCATCACCGGGCCCGTCCGTGCGGCTGCGGATCGGCTTCCCCTCCCGGTGGCTGGCCTCACCAAGCCGGCCTCGGCACCCGTGGAAGAGCGGTGAGTCGGCCGGCGAAAGCGGTCGAACAGGCGAGTTGCGAACAAGTTTGATCGGCAGGGTTTGAGGGCTAGACTGTTCGAGGAGGTCCGCTTGCCCCTGAAGATCAAACAGGACCACTCCCGCTTCCGCGAGATCATCCGCGGGCGCATCAAGGAGAACCTGCGCAAGTACATCCAGAAGGGGGAGATGATCGGGAAGAAGGGCAAGGACCTGATCACCATCCCGGTCCCTTCCATCGACATTCCGCACTTCCGGTACGGGCACAAGGACCAGGGCGGCGTCGGGCAGGGCGACGGGCAGCCCGGCACGGTGCTCGCTCCCGGAGCGGTGGAAGGCGACGGGAAGGGAAAGGCGGGGCAGGGCGAAGGGCAGCACTCGCTGGAAGTGGATCTCTCGCTCGACGAGCTGGCGGACATCCTCGGCGAGGAGCTGGCGCTGCCGCGGATCCAGAGCAAGGGAAAGAAGAACCTCACCACGCCCAAGGTGAAGTACACGGGCGTGCACACCACCGGCCCCGAGTCGCTGCGACACTTCAAGCGCACCTACAAGCAGGCGCTGAAGCGGAGCATCGCCGCCGGGACGTACAACCCGGCGATCCCCATCGTCGTCCCCACCCGCGAGGATCGGCGGTACCGGAGCTGGCGGCTGACCGAGCTGCCCCAGTCCAACGCGGTGGTGATCTACATGATGGACGTCTCGGGCTCGATGGGCGACGAGCAGAAGGAGATCGTCCGCATCGAGAGCTTCTGGATCGACACCTGGCTGCGCTCCAATTACAAGGGCCTGGAGACGCGCTACATCATCCACGACGCGGTGGCGCGCGAGGTGGATCGCGAGACCTTCTTCCACACCCGCGAGTCGGGCGGGACGATGATCAGCTCCGCCTACAAGCTCTGCCGCGACATCATGGACGGCGAGTACGACGCGGGCTCCTGGAACATCTATCCGTTCCACTTCTCCGACGGCGACAACTGGAGCGCCGACGACACCCGCACCTGCGTCACGCTGCTCAAGGGAGAGATCCTCCCCAAGGTGAACCAGTTCGCGTACGGCCAGGTCGAAAGCCCGTACGGCAGCGGTCAGTTCATCAAGGACCTGCGCGAGGCCTTCGACGGCGTGGAGAACGTCGCGCTCTCCGAGATCGCGAACAAGGACGCCATCTACAACTCGATCAAGGACTTCCTCGGGAAGGGATCGTAGCTTGAACGAGAACAAGGACACCCGGCTCCCGCCGCACCTGAGCGACATCCAGCGCGAGATCGAGGGCTACGCGAAGGGATTCGGCCTCGACTTCTACGAGACCATCTTCGAGGTGCTCGGGTACGACGAGATCAACATGGTGGCCGCGTACGGCGGCTTCCCCAACCGCTATCCGCACTGGCGCTTCGGGATGGAGTACGAGCAGCTCTCGAAGGGCTACGAGTACGGGCTCTCGAAGATCTACGAGATGGTGATCAACAACAACCCCTCGTACGCGTACCTGCTCGAGTCGAACATGGACGTGGACCAGAAGCTGGTCATGGCCCACGTCTACGGGCACGTCGACTTCTTCAAGAACAACTACTCGTTCCAGCACACGAACAGAAAGATGATGGACGAGATGGCGAATCACGCGACGCGGATTCGCCGGATCATCGACAAGGTGGGCATCGAGCCGGTGGAGCTGTTCATCGACCGCTGCTTCTCGCTGGAGAACCTGATCAACCAGCACGCGCCGCACTTCCCCGCGAAGAGCCGGGACGAAGGGCCGGAGCAGCCGATCGAGGTGCGCGGGTTCAAGACGAACCGCGAGTACATGTCGCACTTCATCAACCCGCAGGAGTTCCTCGACGAGCAGCGCAAGAAGCTCGAGGACGAGCGGGCGCAGAAGAAGAAGTTCCCCGAGAAGCCGGAGCGCGACGTGCTGGCGTTCCTGATCGAGCACGCGCCGCTGGAGAGATGGGAAGCGGACGTGCTCTCGGTGATCCGGGAGGAGGCGTACTACTTCGCGCCGCAGGGGCAGACGAAAATTTGCAACGAAGGATGGGCCTGCATCACGGAAGCATCGAGAATCTTTACGGAAAATGGTCTGTTGACCATGCGCGAGGTGGTCGAGCGCAAGGCATCGAAAGTCTCCGACGGAGACACGATTCGCGCGATTTATGATCGCCACGTCATTCGCGATCACGCGACGGTCTCGATCCGAACGCGACGAGGATTGAAGCTTGGCGGCTCGAACAATCATCGCATTCTTGATGCATCCGCGTCCTGGCGTCGGCTCGATGAGCTCGCTGTCGGAGACAGGGTGCGCGTATCGGGTGGCGCGGGGATATGGCCGACGGAACGCGTTTGTCTGGAGTGGCAGCGTCCGACGCGCATGACGCAGGCGGACGCGGCCGCGCGCGCAGGAGTCCATGCGAAGACATTCTCGAAGTTCCTGCGCGGAGGAAGCATCAGGAACGCTGCGGCAGCCGCGGTTTCGGCCGACGTCTTCCTTTCGGATGCGAACTCCATGTCGGCGCTTCCGTCGAAACGCGCGGCTGTAGCGATACCGGATGAGATGAATCCAGATCTGGCCGCTTTCGTCGGCTATCTCATCGGCGATGGGCACATCAGCCGGGTGAAGCGAAACCTCGGGCTGACGACAGGCGATGACGAGTGCGTCGAGCATTTTGCGGCGCTCGCACATGACTTGTTTGGCCTGGCTAGCACGATCAGATGGGACGACGGTCGTTACCGCGTCCTCTTACACTCACAGACACTCTCCGATTTCCTGATCGAAGCAGTGGGTTTGACGCACGGGCCGAGTGCAAGACAGAAGCAGGTCCCCGAAGCCATTCTTCGCTCCCCGAAGGAGGTGGTCGCTCCGTTCTTGCGATCGTACTTCGATTGCGATGGTTACGCCGGGGACCAAGGCGTCATTCTGAGCACTTCCAGTGAAGTGATGAGCGAGCAGGTCCAGTTGCTCCTGCTCAACTTCGGCGTCCTGTCACGCCGTCGGCCACAACAGGATGATTGCTGGCACGTGCATATCCAGGGAGCTTCCGCCAGGAAGTTCTTGGAGGAGATTGGCTTCGGCCTCTCCCGCAAGCAGCAGGCGCTGACGGACTACGTCTACCAGCGCAAGTGGTTCAAGGAAGAGAAGTGGGAAGACGAGATCGTCGAGATCACCCACGGCCGCGCTGACGTCTACGACATCTCCGTCGAGGAGACCCACCGGTACGCGGCCTGCGGGTTCATCAACCACAACTCGTACTGGCACTCGACGATCATGACCACTCGCGCCCTCAAGGACAGCGAGATCATCGACTACGCCGACCACCACTCCGGCACGATGGGAACGCGGCCCGGCGCAATCAACCCGTACAAGCTCGGGATCGAGCTCTGGCGCCACATCGAGGATCGCTGGAACAAGGGTCGCTTCGGCAAGGAATACGACGAGTGCGACGATCTGCGCGCGCGCCGTGCCTGGGACAAGAAGCTGGGGCTGGGGCGGGAGAAGATCTTCGAAGTCCGCAAGCACTACAACGACGTCACCTTCATCGACGAGTTCCTCACCGCCGATTTCGCCGCCGAGCAGAAGCTGTTCGTCTACGGCTTCAACGAGAAGGCGAACCGCTGGGAGATCCTCGATCGCGAGTTCCAGAAGGTGAAGAAGAAGCTGCTGCAGCAGCTCACCAACTTCGGCCAGCCGATCATCGAGGTGATCGACGGCAACTTCGAGAACCGCGGCGAGCTCCTGCTCGCGCACCGCCACGACGGGGTGGACCTGCGCATCGACTACGCCAAGGACACGCTGGTCAACCTGCAGGCGATGTGGCGCAGGCCGGTGGGGATCGTCACCCGGGTGGACGGCAAGGGCGTCCTGATGCGCTTCGACGGGCGCGACCACACGGACCGCAAAGTCGAGCTTTGAGAGCGCTGCTCAGTGCGGAGCGTTCGTCGCCGGGGGCTCGGGCGCCGGCGACGGCTCCGTCCGCGGGTGAGTGCGCTGGCTGCGGCGACCCGCCACGGTGACGAAGAGGACGACCGCGAGCGGCCCCACGATCAGCCCGGTGGCCCCCCACAGGGCGAGTCCGCCGATCAGCGCGAAGAACAGCACCGCCGCATCGAGCTGCACACCGCCCTTGATCAGGAGCGGCTTCACCACGTTGTCGATCAGCCCCACCACCACGAGACCCCACAGCGCCACGAACAGGCCCGCCCACGGATGGCCGAGCACCACCATCAGCAGCGCGACCGGCAGCGCCACGATCGTCGTACCCACCGAGGGGATGAACGCCGCCACGAAGGTGAGCAGGCCGAAGAACACCGAATGGGGCACGCGGGCGATCAGGTAGCCGATCGTCGCCGTCACTGCCTGGGCGAGCGCGGTGAGGAACAGCGAGGAGAGCACGGAGCGGGAGGCGCGCGCGAGCTCACCGGAGATGGCGAGCGTCTCGTCGGGAGAGGGCGACACCTCCGCAAGCCAGCGCACCAGGCGGCGCCCTCCGACGAGGAAGAAGTAGAACGCGATGAGCAGGAACACACCATTCACCACCGCGCCGGCCGTGGCTCCCACCGCCGTGCCGACGGCGGCTGCAGTGGATGCGCCGCGCTGCGCGATCAACTTTGCGAGGTCGTCGGCGCTGGTCGAGAAGCGCTCGATCCCGCTCTTGACTGGCCCGGCGAGCCATCCCGGAAGATGGTTGAGCAGCTCCTCCGGTCCGTTCTTGAGGGCCTCGCGCACCAGGTCGACGCCGGCGAGCGTCTCGCGTACGGCGACCGAGACCAGCCACCCCAGAGGGACGAGGACCAGAAGCACCAACCCGAGCAGGAGCAGACCTGCCGCGAGCCCGCGCCGGCCACGCAGGCGGGCGCTCAGCCAGTCGTGCCAAGGTGTGAGGGCAGCGGCGAGCACCGCTCCGACCAGCAGCGGCTTCCAGAGCGGAAACACCACCGCGAAGAGCAGGGCCAAAGAGCCGAAGACGAGCGTCAGCTCGAAGATGGATCGCGAGGAACGCATCGCCGCAACCTTATCCATCGGGCGGCGCTCCGTCTCACTTCCAGCGGAACACGCGCAGTGCAGCGAAGAAGGAGACCGCAGCGGTCCCCGCGAGCAGCGCCAGGGGAGCTGCCACGGCGCGCGGGCCGGCGCCGTCGATCATCACCGCGCGCAGCGCGTCGTTCAGGGCCGTCAGGGGCAGGATCCGGAGCACCGGCTGCACGGACTCCGGAAAGCGGGCGGTCGAGAAGAACACGCCGGAGCCGACGAACATCGGCAGCATCACCAGATTGATCAGCCCGCTCACCGTCTGGGTGTTCTGCGCGCGCGAGGCGACCAGCAGGCCGATGCCGGCGAAGGCGAGCGCGCCGAGCAGCGAAATGCCGACCAGCAGCGGCAGCGATCCGGTGATGCCGACGCCGAACACGAGCCAGGCGAAGCCCAGCAGGACGGGCAGCTCCATCAGGAGGAAGATCGCCCGCATCACCACGAACGACCAGAGGAACTGGCCGCGGGACATTGGCGTCGCCACCAGACGCTTGAGCAGCTTCTTGGTGCGCATCTCGACGACCACGTACCCGACGCCCCACATCCCGGCGGACATCAGCTGCATCCCGAGCAGCCCGGGGATGAGGAAATCGATGTACCGCGACCCGGGCTCGGTCACGGGAGTGTCGACGGTCTCCGGCGGTCCGGGCGGGTGGAGCGCCGCGTCCGCCAGCGCGCGCGCCAGGCGACTCTCGGGCCGCGCGGGATCGTAGAGGTACGCGATCGGCGGACCCGCCAGCACGACCAGATCGACCTTCCCCGTGCGGAGCGCCTCACGCGCACCCGGGTGGTCGAGCAGGCGCGTGCGGAACTGCGCGTTCGAGCCGAGCTTCGCCTGGATCTCCGGCGAGACGACTGCCACGATCGAAGGCTCGGCGGGCCGGTTGCGGAACGCGATTCCCAGGGCGATGGACAGGAGGAGCGGGAATCCGAAGGTCCAGAACACCGCGCCGGGCTCGCGGAAGAAGATCCGCAGCCGCGCGAGCGTCAGCTCGCGGAGCGGGGAGAAGGAAGGCGCAGAGGTGGTGGTCGGGGCGTTCATTCGCGCAGGTGCCTTCCGGTGAGGTGGACGAAGACGTCCTCCAGCGTGGCCTGGTGCGTGGAGAGGCGGGTCAGGCCGAGAGGCTCGGCGCGGGCGAGGATCGCTGGCAGCGCGAGGTGCAGCTGCTCGACGGTGAGCGCGATCCCGTCGGCGCTCCGCCGGGCTGCGCGGACGGTCGGGAGCCCGCGCCACTCGTCGGCGGCCAAAGGCTCGCGAGTGGCGAACTCCACCACCTGGTCGCCGCCGAGAGACGCGATCAGCTCCTTCGGCGTCCCCAGCGCGATCACCTTTCCCTTGTCGATCACCGCGACGCGGTCGCAAAGGCGCTCGGCTTCGTCCATGTAATGCGTCGTGAGCAGCACCGTCCGCCCCCGCGCCTTGAAGGCGAGGATCACGTCCCAGAGCTGACGCCGCGATTGCGGGTCGAGGCCGGTGGTCGGCTCGTCGAGGAAGAGCAGCTCCGGATCGCTGACCAGAGCGCAGGCGACCGCGAGCCGCTGCTTCTGTCCTCCGGAGAGCCGTTCGGTCCACGAGCTGCGCTTGTCCTGCAACTCGACGGTCTCCAGCACCTCCGGGATCGGTTGCCCCTTCGAGTAGAAGGAGCGAAACATGCGCAGGTTCTCCTCGACGGTCAGCCGGTCCGGGAGATGGGTTTCCTGCAAGGAGACGCCGAGCCGCTGGCGCAGCGCGCGCTCGTCGCGATCCCAGCGCAAGCCCAGGACCTCGACCGTGCCGGCCGTCGGCTCGTTGAGGCCTTCGAGGATCTCCACGGTCGTCGTCTTGCCCGCGCCGTTCGGCCCGAGCAGCCCGAAGCACTCGCCCGCGCGGACCTCCAGATCGAGCTCGTCCACGGCGGTGAGCTGGCCGTACTTCTTCACCAGCTTGTCGCAGCGCAGGGCTGCGGTCATCGGCCCCTCCAGGCGGCGGCTGCGACCGCCGCCCACAGCGGCGCAACCAGGAAGCGAAAACGATAATTCTCACCCACGTCGAAGGTGTTTCCCAGGCACGCCACGCACGCGATCAACGCCACCGCGTACCACAGGGCGCGGCCAGGCGCCCGCAGGAGCGCGCGAACGAGCAGCGCCACGCCCGCGAGCAAGGTGAGATACACCTCGGTCTGGCCGACCGGGGCGAAGGGAAGCGGGAGCTCGAGGCAGACCGCGCGATCCCAGAAGTCGGCCCAGGGCGCGATCCGCTGCCGGTTGTCGGCGACGTACCGCCACTCGTCCGCGGGGCGGAAGAACAGCATCCAGGAAAGGAGCCACCCGGAGAAGACTGCCCGGGGGGAGACCGCGATGGCGCGCAGGTCGTCGCGCAGGAGCATCCGCGAGGCACCGGCGAACACCAGCGCGTTGTAGTTCGTAGCCCCGCTCGTCTTCCGCAGATCGTCGAGCGCGGCGACGCCGGAGTGCGCGACCGGAACCAGCGCGGCGTATTGCTCGCCGCTGGAGAAAGGCGCCACCGCCGCCACCGGCGAGAGCTCGTTGCGCTGCGCGGCCGAAAGCCGGGCCACCGTCACCCGGGCAAGATTCATCCCCACCCAGGAGCTGGTCGAGAGCGTGCCCGCGATCGCGGCATTCTTCAGCGAGATCGCCGCGAGCACCGCGAACACGGCCAGCGCGGGCCGCGCTGCCTTGCGGCCGGCGACGGCGAGCGCGACCAGGACCACCGGCGGAGCCAGGAGCGACCGCAGACAGCAGGCGATCCCCAGGAGGACAAAGCCCGCCCAGAGGCTCCTGCGGGTTCCGCGCGCCACCAGCGCAGCCGAGCCCACCAGCGCCGCCGCCGTCGCCATCTCCGGCCCCACATGGTGCACGTACAGCCAGGTCGCCGGCGCGACCGCGACCGAGGCGCCGGCGGCGAACGCAAGCCAGCGCGTCGACCCGAGCCGCAGCGCGAGCGCATGCGTCGCGAGCACCGCTGCGATCGCGCACGACGCCCAGAGCACGGTCAGCGCGGCGGGGGCGGCGCTTCCGAACAGCTTCAGCGCGATGCCGACGATCAGGTTCAGCAGCGGCGGCTGGGCGTGGAGGTAGAAGACGCTGTGGAGCAGATCGTCTCGCAGGAGGCCTGCATCGAGCAGGTGCCAGGCGGTCGCGAGATCGCCCGCGGGCAGGCGCATTCCGCACAGCCAGGAGATCGCCATCGCCAGGAGCGAGAGCGCGAGGAGCGCTGCGGAGTCGCGGTTCAACGGCGGCGCGGCCGCGCCACTTCGACGCGGAGCGGCTTGTCGTGCAGCGGCTTGCCGTTCGTCGCCACGTAGGCGTCGCGAGCATCGGGCCGGACCAGAACGTAGGCGTAGCGCGGCTTGACGTCGGCGGCGAGGACGGTGTCGCGCGCCTGTCCGGCCAGATCCGAGAGCGCGGACATCAGGGTCTCCGGCGTCCAGCCGTGCTCGGTCCCTTGCTCGACGTAGAGCTTGACCCGATCGGCCGGCGCCTCGCGCGGCTCCCGCGGCTCGCGGCTGCCGTTCGCGTCGGGACGCGGCTGTGCGGGAGCGGGCTCCAGCCTCGGCTTGCGGTGCTCGCGACCGCCCTTTCGCCGTCCTTCCTTCTGCTCCTTCTGCACCTTCTCCACCTGGTGACTCTCGAGCAGCTTCTCTCCGGCGGCGCGAATCCGGGCCTTCTCCATCCGGTGGTGGATGAAGAAGTAGCGCAGCGCGTACGCGATCAGCACCCGGCCGTCGTCGCGCGCCATCAGATCCTGCGCGAGCGGCAGAAAGGCTTCGAACGCCACCCCGCTCTGCATCGCCTCGCGCAGCTCGCGGATGTGCTTGTCGGTCCAGAGGACCCGCGCCTCTTCGGGCGTCGGCAGCTTCCGGACCTCGAACTGGATCCCGTACTTCTTCTCCAGGGCGGACAGCGTGTTCAGCTCCGCGCCGGAGACCAGGCTGATGGCGGTGCCCTTCTTTCCGATGCGGCCTGTGCGGCCGACGCGGTGGAGATAGATCGCGGGATCCTCGGGCAAGGAATAGTTGAGCACGTGGGAGAGATCGCTGATGTCGATCCCTCGCGCGGCGATGTCGGTAGCGACCATGAAGCGCACCTCGCCGCGCTTCACCTTCGCCATCACCCGCTCGCGCTCCTTCTGCGGGAGGTCGCCGTTCAGCATCTCGGCATCGAGGCCGTTGCGGTTGAGGACGTTCGCCACCAGCTCGGTGTCGGTGCGCAGGTTGCAGAAGATGATCGCGCTCTCCGGATCCTCGCGCTCGATCAGGTAGAGGAGGTTCCGCGGCTTCGGGTACTGGTCCACGAGGTGATAGAGCACGTTGTGGATGTGCTCCACCGTGAACACGTCGCCGGAGAGGAGGATGGTCTCCGGCTCGCGCAGGTACTTCTGGGCGAGGTGCTCGATGTCGGGCGGGACGGTGGCGGAGAAGAGCAGGGTCTGCCGATCGTTCGGCAGCTTGTCGAGGATGCGCGTCACTTCTTCGTAGAACCCCGCCGAGAGCATCTCGTCCGCCTCGTCGAGGACGGCGATCCGGGTGGAGTCGAGCTTGAGGTTGCCGCGCCGGATGTGGTCGTAGACGCGGCCCGGCGTCCCCACGATCACCTCCGCGCCCTCGATCAGCGCATCGGTCTGCGCGCCCATGGCGGCGCCGCCGTAGATGGCGACCACCCGCAGGTCCTTGTGCTTGCCGAGCGCCTCGATCTCCTGGGCGACCTGCAGCGCCAGCTCGCGGGTGTTGCAGAGGACGAGCGCCGAGGCCTTGCGGGTCCCCGCCGGGATCCTCTCCAGCAGCGGGATGCCGAACGCAGCGGTCTTTCCGGTGCCCGTCTTGCTCCGGCAGATCAGGTCGCGGCCGGCGAGGATGGGCCCGAACACCGCCGCCTGCACCGGCGTGGGGCTCTCGTAGCCCCGCTCCGCGATCCCCTTGCGGAGCTCTTCCGAAAGCGGGAGGTCGGCGAAGCTGCTGCTGGCGACGTAATCGCTCATGTCTTCTTGAACGCCAAAAAGTTAGCCTGTATAGCACCGCACCTTCCAGGAATACAGATGAGGCCGAAGGGCAAAGCGCGGAAGCCGAAGAAGCCTGCCAGGGCGAGCGCCCCGAAGCGGGCCCGCGCCAAGGCGCCCGCCAAGGCGCGGCCGGCCGGGGAGCAAGGAATCGACCGGCAGGAGACGGAGCCTCTCGAGCCGGAGGTGCTGCAACCGGAGGCCATCGAGGCCGACGACGTCGCCGCCGATGCGGCGCCCGCAGACACCACCCTGCCGGTCCCGGTCGAGCGCGATCTCACCCGCGCCGATGCGCTGCAGCGCTACATGGCGGAGGTCGCCCGGCATCCGCTGCTCTCGCGCGAGGAGGAGCACGAGCTGGCGGTGAAGTTCCACGAGAACCACGATCCGGAGATCGCGTATCGCCTGGTCACCGCGAACCTCAGGCTGGTGGTGAAGATCGCGCACGAGTACCGCCGGGCCGCGTTCAACCTGCTCGACCTGATCCAGGAAGGAAACGTCGGGCTGATGCACGCGGTGCAGAAGTACGATCCGTTCCGCGGCGTGAAGCTCTCGTCGTATGCCGCCTGGTGGATCCGCGCGTACATCCTGCGCTATCTGATGGACAACTGGCGGATGGTGAAGCTCGGGACCACGCAGGCGCAGCGGAAGCTGTTCTTCAACCTCCGCAAGGAGCAGGAGAAGCTGCTCAACCAGGGGTTCGAGGCTGCGCCCAAGCTGCTCGCGGAGCGCCTCGACGTCAGCGAGCAGGACGTGCGCGAGATGGACCAGCGCCTCGGGAACGACGAGTTCTCCCTCGACGCCCCGCTGCCCGGCGGAACCGAGGAATCCCGGCAGACGCAGGGCGATCGCCTGGTGCAGGCCGGCGCTCCCGTCGACGAGCAGCTCGCCGACGAGGAGCTTCGGCGGATGTTCAAGGAGAAGCTTCTGCAGTTCGGCAAGACGCTGACCGCGGACAAGGACCGGTTCCTCTTCGAGAACCGGATCGCGCCGGCGGACGATCGCGAGCCGATGACGCTGCAGCAGATCGGCGATGTCTGGGGCGTCACCCGCGAGAGGGCGCGGCAGCTGGAGGCGCGGCTCACGGACAAGCTGCGCGAGTTTCTCCGCCGGGAGCTGCCCGATTTCGCGCAGCTCTCCGTCAACCCGCGGGAGGAGCCGTGAAGGCAGCCGCGGCGCCGCTGCCGGAGACGAAGGCCGCCACCAGCGCGAGGCTCGCCTCGATTCATCCCTGGCTCGCGCCCCGGATCCTGGTGCCGGTCGCGATCGCCGTCTTCGTCGTGCAGCTCCCGTTTCTCCAAGCGGCTCTCCGGGGCGCGGCTCCGATCGCCGCCGCGGTTCCGTTCCAGGACAAGTTCGATCGGGCGACGCTCGGCGATGTCTGGATGTCGAACGGCGGTCTCTGGCGGATCGTCGACGGGCAGCTCTACTCACCCGGGGTGGGGAACAATCCGCTCTGGCTCAAGGCGCGCCTCCCGGCAGACGTCCGGGTGGAGTTCGACGTGCGCAGCGAAGGGCCGGACGGCGACATCAAGTGGGAGATGTACGGCGACGGCCGCACTCATTCCACCGGCTACCTCTTCCTCTTCGGCGCCTGGCGAAACCGCGAGTCGCGGATCTGCAAGCTCGACGAACACGCGCTGACGCAGGACGAGATGCGCGCGCAGCTCGCGCAGGCCGCACGGCCCTTTCCCAGGCAGCTCGACTTCTTCGAGAAGATCACGGCGCCGTTCGAGCGCTGGAGCGCACGGCGCGATCTCGAGCGTCTGGAGAAAGGCGAGTACTGGCAGCGAGACACGCCCTTCGTGGTCAAGCGGCTCGACCTGAAGGTGACGCGCGGGCGCACCTACCACATGGTGGTGACCAAGCAGGGCGGGCGGATCCGCTGGGAGATCGACGGGCAGACGGCGCTGGAGATGATCGACCCCGCACCGCTCTCCGGCTCCGGGCACGACCGCTT
>Ga0070741_10006441_pt1 | contig 25205 bp, 18 predicted proteins | sample Coa_R1_4_FD_66440 | JGI IMG/M metagenome (GOLD analysis project Ga0070741, IMG submission 66440) | Surface soil microbial communities from Centralia Pennsylvania, which are recovering from an underground coalmine fire - Coalmine... | ecosystem: Environmental > Terrestrial > Soil > Unclassified ... | reverse complement strand
ATCAAGTGGCACAATATCCAGCAGACCGTCGTGCCGCCGATCTGCCAGATCTCCTTCATCTCGAACCTCGGTGAGGCGACCGCCAAGGGCGGGGATATCCAGGCGGAGATCGACCTCGCCGGCGGATTGTCGGCAGAGCTTGCAGCCGGATACACGGAAGCGCGCTACACCCGTGATTCCCGGTTCCCCGGCCAGACGACGGCGCCGATCGTGATCAAGGGCGATTCCATCATCGGCGAATCCGGACAGCCCAATGCTCCGGTCACTGCCGCGGTGGGCCTGGAGTACAAGTTCGCGCTCCTCGAGCACGAGTCGTTCATTCGAGCGGACTATGAGTTCGAGGGCCGCAACAAGTGGACCTCTCCGCAGCAGGACGCCGCCAGCGCCCAGTTCGATGCGGAGTTCTTCACACTCCCCTCGACCAGCTTTGTCTCCATGCGCGCGGGCATGACCCTCGGCCAATGGTCCGTCGAGCCGTTCGTGGACAATCTCTTCGATGCCCACCCGATCACGAACTACGATTTTTCGATCGACTACGGAGCGGGCGTCAACCGCCTGATGCGTGGCTATACATTCCGGCCCCGCACGATCGGTATCACGGCGATGTACCGCTACTGAGGGAAGGGCCGCAGATCACGGTGGCGGCGGTGCCGCCGCCGCTTCGAGGCTTTTCACGACGGCGCTGCGTGTAGCCTGGACGGATGCCAGAGGCGCGCGGCGCACGCGTGTTACTTCTGCGGCCGTGAAGGGCGGAGTCCGGCTCGAGAGCTCCGCGGCGTCGTAGGTTCGGGCGACCCAGTTGAGAACCGCTGCCAGCTGGGCATCGGAAAGCGCCGAGTTCGCAGCTCCCGGGACACGCAACACGTAATCACGCCCGGCTGCGCTGCGCATGAAGCGGCCCAGAGTACCCGCGAGCGCGGGCACCTTGCCGGGTACGCCCTGCGCGGCGGTACCGTGACAGCCCATGCAATAGAGCATGTAATCCTGTACCGGAGAGGCCTGTGCCCCGGTGGCTGCCGCCCAAAGCAAAAGGCACGGGAGCCGCGCGCTACGCGCGAGCCGGCGATTCCCTGGAACACGGATGTTACTTCTCCGCTACGCCCAGGATCACGGACACTGAGCAGTGGTAATCGCCTTCGGTGTTCGCCATGCACCAGTTGACGTCGTTGTTGCGTGAGAGGCGGTACATTGGCTTCTCGTTCTCGTTGCGATTGCAGAAGCAGCTGCCGCAGCTCACCTTACCGCAGCAGTCGTTGTACGAGACGATGTAATGCCGGTCGTCATTCGGATTATGGCAGGTCCCGATCCAGGTGATCGGTGAGGGCTGGGTTCCCGGCGGACAGGAGTGGGCACTGCCCCCGCAGCAGGAGCACAGGAAGCCATCGATGGCACAGTACTTCCAGTAGTCGCAGCTGCGAGCATCGTTGATATCCGGCTGCGCAGCGCCTGCAGACTGTGCGCGGGCGGTGCGATCGATGGGCAACAGCGGCAGCAGCGCTGCGCCCGTCAGCATTCGCCCGAGCGATGCGAGCAGGCTGCGGCGGGAGGTGCGTTTCGCCAGCGAGCGGGCCGAGCTCTCGAACGCGCGATCAAGCGGATGCATTGCAACTCCTCACGGGCTCATCAGCAGCCAGGGGTTCTGGCCAAGCTGGGTTTCGACGTGCTTTGCCTTGCCGCTCTGGGCATCCAGGATCACGAGATCCGCGTGGTCGGTGGCGGCAAACAGCAAGGGCGCGCGGTCCTGCGATACCTGCAGTGCGGTGATAGCCCCCCAATTCTTCGCATCGAACGCCCAGCGCGCGACACGCTGATGCGTCTTCAGATCGAACACCCAGATCTCGGTGCCATAGTCCTTGTGTGAGCCCTCGCCGCCCTGATGCATGGAAACATAGAGTCGGCCGAGCGCGCGCTGGATGGCACCGATCTGCACGCTGCCCGGCCGCCACGCGCCTTTCTCGGTCGCACTGACCAGCGACCAGACCGGACGAAAGGCCGGCGGCCCCTGCGAAAAGTCGACCTCATGGACCTGGCCGAGAAATGACAGAAAGGCATAACCGCCTCCCGTGGGGATTGCCTGCACGAATATCGGATCGCGATCCGGATCGAAGAACGGCTCCGAGGTGGCGCGCGAGGCTTCATGGCCCTTGGCATCCAGGGTCACGGTCAGCAGCCGGCCGCTTTCGCAGATCGAGGACACGTGGTTCGGGCCGGACGGAATCACCAGCACACAGCCGGCAGTGTCGATCTCGCCGAGGACCGTTTTCCTCACCGGATCGAGCACGCCAAAGGAGGCTGCGGGTGTCAGATAGGAGGCATAGAGGAAGCGGGCATCCGAGCTGTAGGCGACGTCGTACAGCATCGGAAAGGTCTGCGCGTGCTTGGCCGGCAGGATGATCTCGCCCGTCTTCGCAAGCGTGCTGTTGTCGTTGAACTCCACGACATCGGTGCGGGTCCCATGACCCCCGCGCGAAAAGTAGCTCGTAGCGACGACCGTGGTTTTGCCATCGGGGGATAGATTTACCCCTGCCATGAAGCCCGCGCCGATCTGCCCGAGCCGCTTGTACGTGTCGCCGTCGTAGGCCAGCACGCGCATGTCGATTTCGTTGTTCAGGGCTTCATCGAACACGTAAACCCAATGCGGGCTCATGTGGCCGAGCTTCTCGACGGTCAGTTGCTCAGCAGGCAGCGGCGCGGGCGTCGGTGCCGCGACAAGACAGGTGCTCCCCAGAAGCGCCAGGGCCATCACGCCTGACAGGAATGGACGCATCGAGCCCCCCCTTTTATGCCGTCGCCCCGAAATCCGATCGAGTCTCGCACATCGCAATGCGAGTCGAAAGTAGCGCAGCGCCGGCCATTGGAGCGGAGGTGTGCGAAATCGCCACATGCGGCGATTTCTTCCAATGAAGGACTCAGTGGTGGCAGCTCTGGCAGGCGCGTGTCGGGCCGTGCTTGCGACCCTCGAGGGCGAGATCGTGATGACACTGCCTGCAGAAGATGTGGAAAGTCTGCTCGCTCGAGTGGGGCAGATCCTCGCGGCGGCTGCGGTGACAGTCGATACAGTTCGCCGTGCCCGTGGCGTCGCGAAAGTTGTGGTGGCACACGACACAATTGACGCTCATGTGCAGCTCGTGAGGGAAGTGCACCGGGAGCATCCCCGAAGGTCGAGTGGCCGGCTCCAGGAGTCTCGCGGCACTGGGCCGCATTGGCAGCAACAGCAGTGCAGCGGCGAGAGCGAAGGAGAGGACCAGCGTCGCCCAGTGGCCGGCGCGCATGAGCTCATTGCGGGGCCGCAGGACGGCCCAGAAGACGGGCAACGCCAGCAGGATGCACAGACTGAATTGCTTGGGCAGCGTATCGATCAGCTGGCCGCTGCCGACCAGGTGGGCCCCCAGCAGTCCAACGAATAGCGCCGCAAGCACCGCATGCCAAAGTCCAACACCCGACCGGCCCGGCGTGTGTCGCAGCACGCTCCGGCTCGACAAGCCGGTTGGTACGAGCAGCGCGAGGGCTGCCAGTGCGCCGATTCCGCAAAGCATGTAGAGCGGCGCGGAAGGTAAAGCATAATGAAAGGTGAGTGGCTCGACGGCGAACAGGATGAGCGCATGCACAGCGGCCAGGCACAGCGCGACCCATCCAAGGCGACGGTGCTGCGAGACGGTGAGCAGCCGGCGATGGGGTAGAGCCTTGCCGGGCAGGCCAGCCCCGCGCAGCGGGTAGAGATAGAGAACAAGGGCGACGGCGGCTGCGATATAGCCCACCACGATTCCTGCATCCCACGCGGCACCACCGGATGCAGGAGTCGGCCACAGCAGCACAAGAGCGAGCACGGCGCAGACGCCCAGCACGCGTCGGATGTGCGGGGGCAGTATCTTTGCGCTCAAAGGCTCTCTTGCTCGCGCGAGCTTCGATCTCGTATCTTAAACGAAAGATCGTGCTGAGTGCCGGCGCGATGGAGAGTCGTCATGTCAGATGAGCGGACGCGGCCGTTGGATAGGAGTCTCGGCGAGGACCGGCCCATCGCACGGCGCGACTTTCTTCAGGGCGCCCTGGTCGCCGCAGCCACGACGCTTTCCGGGCCCTTGTTAAAGGCCTACGGCGCGGAGATGGGGATCAGTACGGCTGCACAGGATGCACCCGGTTACTATCCGCCGCTGCTCAATGGCATGCGCGGCAGCCACCCCGGATCCTTCGAGGCGGCGCATGCCTTACGCGATGGCCAACCTGTGGGCAACAGCACCGAGACGGGCGAGGAGTATGACCTCATCGTCGTCGGCGGCGGGATCAGCGGCTTGGCGGCGGCACACTTCTTCCGCGCGCGAACCTCACCGAAGAGCCGCATCCTGATCCTGGACAATCACGATGACTTTGGCGGGCACGCCAAGCGAAACGAGTTCGAGCTCGGCGGTCGCCTGCATCTGCTGAATGGCGGCACGCTATCGATTGATAGTCCACGACCCTATGCACCGGCGCCGGCCGGGCTGATTCGCGAGCTCGGAATCGACGTCGAGGGCCTCAGCCGCAAGGTGGAGCACCGCAAGTTCTACGAGGATCTCGGGCTGAAGTCCGGCGTGTTCTTCGACCGCGAGACCTTCGGAGCCGACAAGCTCATAGCAGGCTTTGGCGGGGGCGTGCCTTGGGCAAAGCTGCTGGCCGATGCCCCGCTGCCGGAAAAGGCCCGCGGCGACATCGTGCAGATCGAGGAGGGCTCGGTCGACTATCTCCCGGGTCTCAGCTCCGATGAGAAGAAATTGCGCCTGTGCAGGATCAGCTACAGTGACTTCCTGCGCACGCTGGTGAAAGTCGATCCCGCCACCATACGCTTTTACCAGACCCACACGCACGGCGAATGGGGCGTGGGCATCGACGCCGTTTCGGCTTTGGACTGCTGGGGCTTCGGCATGCCGGGCTTCAAGGGCATGAATCTCGCGCATGGCTCGATTTCCCGGATGGGCCCGACCCCTGCAGGCTATGAGGACACGGGCGGCTCCCCGACGCTGCACTTCCCTGACGGCAATGCGACTATCGCGCGGCTCTTGATCCGCAACCTCATCCCGGCCGCGATCCCGGGCGCCACCGTCGAGGATCTGATCACTGCCCGAGCGAACTATCACGAGCTCGACCAACCCTCTGCGCGCGTGCGCGTTCGTCTCAACAGCACGGTGCTGCGCGTGCGGCACGTCGGCGATCCGGCATCGGCGCGTGAGGTTGAAGTCACGTACGCGCGCGGTGACAAGCGCTTCAGCGCTCGCGGTCGCAACTGCGTGCTGGCCTGCTACAACATGATGATTCCCTACCTGTGCCCGGAGCTGCCGGACAGCCAGAAGCGGGCGCTGCACAGCCTGGTGAAGACGCCTCTGGTCTACACCAGTGTGGCGCTGCGCAACTGGCGCTCGTTTCAGAAGCTGGGCATTCATCGGGTCATGGCACCGGGCGGCTATCACTCGAGCTTCATGCTGAACTGGAAAGTGGACATCGGTGCGTACCGCGGCTCGGATTCGCCGGCCGAGCCGATCCTCGTGCACATGACGCGCACGCCCTGCAAGCCCGGGCTGCCCGAGCACGAGCAGAACAAGGCAGGCCGCGCGGAGCTGCTGGTCACCCCCTTCTCGACGTTCGAACACAACATCCGCGAGCAGCTCGCACGGACCCTCTCCGCAGGCGGCTTCGATCCGGCGCGTGACATCGAGGCGATCACCGTGAATCGCTGGCCGCATGGCTACGCACCCGAGTACAACCCGCTGTTCGAGCCGTTGCTGCCCCCGGAGCAGCGGCCCAATGTCCTCGGGCGGGCGCAATTCGGCCGCATCACCATCGCCAACTCCGATGCTGGCGGTGCCGCCTATACCGACTCAGCGATTCTGCAAGCCGATCGCGCCGTCACGGAGCTTCTGCACGGCTGACGGATTCGCTCCGGCGGATTGCCCCCGGGTGCGGGCACCGACCCTTGCCCAGCCGCGCTGCTGTCCGTTGACCGCCTGCAGCGGGCTGCCTTAGAGTCTGGCGCAACCGATACCTCGTTATCGATTATCGAGCTCAGCTGCCGATGACGGTGACGCGCTCTCTCTGGTCCGCCACCGCAACCCCCGGCCCGGTGCTCGGTCCGCTCATGACCGATGCCCAGGCGGATGTGGTGATCGTCGGCGGGGGCTACACCGGTCTCTCGGCCGCGCTGCATCTGAGCGAAGCCGGTCGGGACGTGGTGCTCCTGGAAGCTGCGGAGGTGGGCGAGGGCGCCTCAGGTCTCAACGGCGGCCAGGTCATCCCCGGGCTGAAATACGATCCCGACGAGCTCGAGGAGATGTTGGGTCCGGTGCTCGGTCCACGACTGGTGCAGCTCGTTGCCTCGGGTCCCGATCTCGTGTTCGATCTCATCCAGCGCCACGCAATCTCCTGCGCCGCGACTCGCACCGGGTGGATTCAGCCAGCCACCTCCTCCCAGGCGCTCGAGCTGATCCGCTCGCGCGTGCAGCAGTGGCGCCAGCGCGGTGCCGAGGTTGCCCTCTTGGACGAGCACGAGATCGCACGTCTTACCGGCTCGCGGCGGTATAGTGGCGGCTGGATCGACAAGCGAGGGGGAACGGTGCAGCCGCTGTCCTATGTGAGGGGACTTGCGCAGGCAGCACAACGCGCCGGATCCAGGATATTCAACCGGAGCCCTGCGCTTGCGCTGGAGCGCACAGCAGCGGGCTGGCGCGTGCAGACGGCGCGAGGGTGGGCGAGGGGGGCTGTGCTGATTCTGGCCACGGGTGCCTACACGGACACGCTCGCTGACTCGTTGCGTCGGACGCTGATTCTCGTTCGTTCCGCCCAGGTGGCCACCGTGCCGCTGCCTGCACAGTTGCGCGCCTCGATCCTGCCCGAGGGACAGGCAGCTTCCGACACCTGTCATCTGCTGCGTTACTTTCGCCTGGACGCCAGCGGCCGTCTGATCATGGGCTCGCGCGGGTCGTTCGATGCCGTCCCTGTCGAACCTGCCGCACGACATCACTACCGGGCGGTCGCGGAGATCTATCCGCAGCTCGAAGGGATCCCCTACGAGTATCATTGGAGCGGCAGGGTCGGCCTGACGCGCGATCACCTTCCGCACCTGCACGAGATGGCCCCAGGCCTCCTGGCGGCTCTCGGCTACAACGGCCGCGGCGTGGCGATGGCCACGTTGATGGGCCAGCTGCTCGCCCGCCGGGCACAGGGGGAACCTGCCGAGGAGCTCGGCTTTCCCTTCAGCGCCGTGAAGCCCATTCCGCTGCATCGGTTCAGCCAGCTGGGCACGCGGATGGTCGTGCAGTACTTGCGCGCGCTCGATGGCATCGCGCGCCTGCGAGTCCGCCTCGCGATGGCAGCAAAGACCGCATGATGGCCGGGGAGGCGACATGAGCTGGCCCAAGATCGGACTTCTCGCCGCCCTCGTGATCGTCAACATCGCGTTTGTCATCGAGTGGCTCCGTGCCCGGCGCACTCACCCGATGCGCGACCGACCGACCGTCGGTGACGTGCTGATCGGTTTCTTCACGGATTTCTTCGACGGCCTCGGCATCGGCTCCTTCGCGCCCACCACGGCGCTGTTCAAATTCCGCCGCCGCCCGGCCGATGAGTTGATTCCCGGCACGCTCAATGTCGGCCACAACGCCTCGGCATTCATCGAGACCGTGGTTTTCGTGACGGCCGTGGCCGTGGAGCCGATGCTGCTCACGGCAATGATCGCCAGCGCGACCATCGGCGCGTGGCTCGGCGCCGGGGTCGTGAGCCGGCTGCCGCGGCGGGCCATCCAAGTCTTCATGGGCATTGCGCTGCTGAGCGCCGCCACTTTCTTTCTGATCAACAATCTCGGTGCGCTGCCGGCCGGCGGGACGGCCATGTCGCTGCCGGGCTGGCGATTCGTGGTCGCCGTGGCCGTCAACTTCGTGCTCGGAGCCCTGATGAGCGTCGGCATCGGCGCGTACGCCCCATGCATGGTCCTGCTGGCGCTGCTGGGTCTGCATCCCCTGGGTGCATTCCCCATCATGATGGGGACCTGCGGGCTGGTTCAGCCGGTGGCGAGTCTGCGCTTTTTCAAGACGGGTCGTTTCGCGTGGGGGCCTTCACTCGGTCTCACGATAGGTGGGATCGTGGGCGTACTGATTGCCGTCTTCATCGTCAAGTCGCTGCCACTGAGTGCCTTGCGTTGGCTGGTCATGTTCGTGGTCGCCTACGCTGCGATCTCGATGCTCTACTCGGCCTACAGCAGCAGACCGGCGGCGGGTGCGACAACGGCCGCGCAAACCGGCGCCGCGCCGGCCCAGCCCGGTAGTCTATGATGCGGTGATGATCAGCCTTGCCGTCGATCCGGCCGTGGCCGCCCTGGCAGTCACGTGCCTCGCTCTGCTGTTTGCCGCCGCAGCCTTGCACAAACTGCGCGACCTGCGCGTGTTCGCGGAAATCTTTGCCGCTTACGAGATCCTGCCGGGCCTCGTGCGATTGCACCTGACCGCGCTCGTGCCGGCACTCGAGGCGGGCGTAGCGGCCGGCCTCTTGCTGAAGAGCACGCGCCCCGCGGCGGCCGTCCTCGCTGTGACCCTCTTGCTCGGCTATGCGGCCTCGATCGGCATCAACCTGCGGCGGGGACGGCGCGATCTCGCCTGCGGCTGCGGCGGGCCCAACGAGCGTCGCCCGATCGCCCCCTGGATGATCGCTCGCAACCTGCTGCTCGCCGCGCTCGCGGGGCTCGTCCTGTTCCCGCTCACTGCACGCTCGCTCGAGCTGACCGATGCCGTGACCATCAGCTTCGGAACGCTCACGTGTGCACTCATCTATCTGTGCCTCGACACGCTGCTCGGGCGCAGCGGCCTGCAGAGCGCAGAGTTGCGGCAGACCTGATGACAGCGCTCGCCATCTCCAACATCGTACTGTGGGTGATCGTCCTCGCGCTGTTGGTGGTCGTGCTCGCTCTGACCCGCCAGGTGGGTGTGTTACATGAGCGCATCTCACCGGCGGGCGCACTCATGCTCAACCGTGGCCTTTCGGTAGGCGAGCAGGCACCCGCGCTCGATGTGGTGGACCTGGAGGGAAGGGGGCTGCGCATCGGCGCTCCACGAAGCGATGGCTTGAGCACCTTGCTCCTGTTTGTCTCGCCGAGCTGTCCGGTCTGTGCCTCGCTGCTGCCGGTGCTCAAGTCCAGCCGCAAGCACGAGCAGTCCTGGCTCCAGATCGTGCTGGCGAGCGATGGCGAGCCTGCGGCGCATCGCGAGTTCGTGCGCAGCCATGGATTGACAGGCTTACCCTACGTCGTGTCGGCCCCGCTCGGCATCACCTACCAGGTGAACAGGCTTCCCTACGCTGCGCTACTGGATGAGTCGGGCACGCTTCGCGCGCGCGGACTTGTCAACTCCCGGGAGCATCTGGAGAGCCTGTTCGAGGCCAAGCGCCTCGGAGTTGCCTCGTTGCAGGAGTATTTCGCAAGTCGCGCATGAGTCTCTCTCTTTCGAGAGAGGCTCGCCCGTGGCGGGATTGGAGGATCGGTTCCGCCAGTATCAGAGCGCCGCAGCGCACGTTCGGGCCGCCGCAGCTTGATTGCGGCTGATCCTGCCAGACGTTAGAGTACCGGCCCCTTGGCGGAGTTGATCGGCACCGCCGATCCCGTGCCGCCCCTGCCAACACAGATCCCGGACAGCTGAGCAGGGCCTTTGCAACTCTCAACGCACACGCCGCGAAAATCGATTGTTGGCGCCATCGCCGCCCTACTGGGCGTGAACGGATGCGCGGTGGGGCCGAATTTCCACTCGCCGGCGCCTCCGGCAACGACCCACTACACCCCGGGAGCGCAACCCGAGGCCACCGTGGAGGCGCCCGTGCCGGCAGGCGCTGCGCAGAAGTTCATTGCGGATCGCGACATCCCGGGCGACTGGTGGAGTTTGTTTCAGTCCGAGCCGCTCGATGGCCTGGTCCGGCAGGCCTTGCACGACAGCCCGACTGTTGAGGCGGCCAAGGCTGCGCTGCGCGCCGCACAGGACACCTACGTCGCTGAGCGCGGCGCACTGCTGCTGCCCACCGCCGACGGCCAGCTCGCTGCGACGCGTGAGCGCGTGCCCGGCGCGGCTTTCGGTCAGCCGTCGCTGCCGGCAAGCACGTTCACGCTCTACACCGCCTCCGTCAATGTCTCGTACCGGCTGGACCTCTTCGGCGCTTCCCGGCGGCAGCTCGAGGGACTGCGTGCCCAGGCGGACTATCAGCGATGGGAGCTCGAGGCGGCCGACCTGACATTGACAGGAAACGTGGTGACGACGGCCTTCGATGTCGCATCCCTGCGCGCGCAGCTCGCGGCCGTCAATGATGTCGTGGTGAGCGAGGGCGCTCAGCTGAAGGTGATCCAGCGGCAGTTCGATGTCGGCGGAGTCTCGCGCTCGGATATTCTCTCGCAGCAGGCGCAGCTGGCGCAGGCCCAGGCGCAGGTTCCTGCTCTGGAGAAGGCGCTTGCGCAGGCCCAACATCGCCTCGCGGTGCTCGCCGGACGGACGCCCGATGATGCGACCCTGCCGGACTTCACACTCGATCAACTCGCGCTGCCAACCGAGCTGCCCGTGACGGTGCCGGCGAAGTTGATCCGCCAGCGTCCCGACGTGCAGGCTGCCGAAGCACTGCTGCATCAGGCGAGTGCACAGGTCGGTGTCGCCACCGCCAATCTGTTTCCGCAGTTGAATCTGACCGGCACGATCGGATCGGAGTCGCTGAGCTCCCAGGGATTGCTGGGGCCCGGCACGGGCGCGTGGTCCGCTGGCGCAGCGCTGCTGCAGCCACTGTTTCATGGGGGTGAGCTGCGCTACAAGCGTCGCGCCGCCATTGACAGTCTCGATCAGGCTGCTGCGAATTACCGCCAGGCCGTGCTCTCGGCGATGCAGGACGTCGCAGACACCCTGCGCGCGCTGGAAGCGGACGCGCGTGATCTGAGGGCGCAGGTCGAGGCCGAGCGAACGGCTGCGGACGCGCTGGCGATCGCGCAGAAGCAGTTCCGCCTCGGGGGCGTCAGTTATCTCACCGTGCTCAATGCGCAACGGCTGTACTCGCAGTCGCGTCTCAGCCGCGTGCAGTCGCAGGCGACCCGGTACGCGGATTCAGCGGCCCTGTTTCAGGCGCTCGGCGGTGGTTGGTGGAATCGCAAAGACACAGAAGGGGCCGGGAAGTGAGCGTCATGCGCCGGAGGTTGATCATCGTGGTGGCCCTTGCGGGGCTGCTGCTCGTGCTGCTGGTGGGCTTCAACATGGTCAAGCAGCACTTCATGTCTCAGGCGCGCCTGCAGAACGCCTCGCCGCCGCAGACCGTGAGTGCCACGAGCGCTCGATACTCGGACTGGCAGCCTCATGTGGAGGCGATTGGCACGCTGCGAGCCACGCTCGGAGTGGATGTGACCACCGAGGTGACGGGCCTCGTGCGCTCGCTGCACTTCAAGTCGGGAGATCTCGCGAAGGAGGGCGAGATCCTGGTGGAGCTGAACGCCGACGCAGATATTGCGCAGCTGCACGCGCTGGAAGCGGCCGCCGATCTCTCCTCGACGGTTTACGCGCGCGACAAGCTGCAGTACCAGGATCAGGCCATCAGCAAGGCGCAGCTCGATGCCGATGCGGCCGATCTGAAGAACAAGCGCGCCATGGCGGCGGCGCAGGCGGCGCTCGTGGCCAAGAAGACCCTGCGCGCACCCTTTGCCGGTCAACTCGGCATCACCACCGTCAATCCCGGGCAATACCTCAACACGGGCGACAAGGTCGTGACGCTGCAGTCGGTGGATCCGATCTACGTCGATTTCAAGCTGCCGCAGCAGGAGCTGGCCCGCATCAGCACCGGACAGAGTGTGGCTTTGACGACGGACTCTTATCCCGGCGTCATCTTCGCCGGCAAGATCAACGCCCTCGACCCGAAGATCGATGCGAGCACGCGTAATTTCCAGGCGGAGGCGACCATCGCCAACCCCGAGCACCGGCTTCTGCCCGGGATGTTTGCGCGCGTTTCCGTGTCCTACGGGGGTACCACACGCTATTTGACGCTTCCGCAGACTGCGATCACCTACAACCCCTACGGCACCACGATCTTCCTTGCACAGCACCGCGCGCCTGAGGCCAACCAGAAGCCCCCCAAAAAAGGTCAACCGCCACCGCCGACGCTGGTGGCGCAGCAGGTGTTCGTGACCCTCGGGCCCACTCGCGGCGATCAGGTGGCCGTGCTGAAGGGAATCAAGGAGGGCGACATGGTGGTCACGAGCGGCCAGCTCAAGCTCAACAACGGCACACCGCTGCTGCTGGACAACAGGGTCGCGCCCGCCGACGACCCCAATCCTGCACCGCAGGAGCAATGAGGCGCTGCGATGAGCAGTTTCACCGATATCTTCGTCAAGCGGCCGGTGCTTTCGCTGGTCGTGAGCCTGATGATCCTCGTTCTCGGGGTCCGCGCGATATTCGAGCTGTCGGTCAGTCAGTATCCGGAAACCGAGAATGCGGTCGTCACCATCTCCACCACCTACTATGGCGCCGATGCGGCCACCGTTGCGGGATTCATCACGCAGCCGCTCGAAGCTGCCATCTCCCAGGCGCAGGGCATCGACTATCTGTCTTCCAACAGCAGTACCGGCGTGTCGGTGATCATCGCCACGCTGCGTCTGAACTATGATTCGAACCGCGCGTTGACGGAAATCAACACCAAGGTCGCCTCGGTCCGCAATCAGCTGCCTCCGCAGGCGCAGCAGCCGGTCCTCACCGTGCAGGTCGGCCAGACCATCGATGCGATGTATATCGGGTACTACAGCGACACGTTGGCGCCCAATGGCCTGACCGATTATCTCTACCGGGTCGTAAAACCGCAGCTTGACGCCCTCGAAGGCGTGCAGACGGCCGAGATCATCGGAGGCCGCCAATACGCGCTGCGCGCCTGGTTGGATCCGGCCCGAATGGCCGCCCACGGCGTGGCGGCCAACGATGTGTATGCGGCGCTGTCGGCGAACAATTATCTGACTGCGGTGGGCAACACCAAGGGGCAGATGGTGAGCGTCGATCTGTCGGCGTCCACCGATCTGCATTCGGTCGATGAATTCAAGCACCTGATCGTGCGCCAGCAGAACGATGCGATCGTTCGCCTGGAGGATGTGGCCACCGTCGTGCTCGGTGCCGAGACCTACGACTTCAGTGTCGCCTTCAACGGCCGGCGCTCGGTATTCCTGGGCATCCAGGTTTCCCCGAAGGCGAACATCCTCGATGTCGCCACTTTGGTGAAGAAGACGCTTCCCGGGATTGCGAGCCAGCTCCCGTCCGGGGTCTCGCAGAAGCTGGTGTACGATGCCACGGAATTCATTCACACCTCGATCGTGGAGGTCATCAAGACTCTGGTCGAGGCGCTGCTGATCGTCACGGCGGTCATTTACCTGTTCCTCGGCAGCGTGCGCGCGGTGATCGTCCCACTCGTGGCGATGCCCCTGTCACTCATCGGCGCGTTCTTTCTGATGCTGGCGCTGGGCTATTCGATCAACCTGCTGACGCTCCTCGCCCTGGTGCTCGCCATCGGCCTGGTCGTGGATGATGCGATCATCGTGGTTGAGAACGTCGACCGACATATGAAGGAGGGGCAGACGCCCTTCGAGGCCGCGCTGCAGGGCGCGCGCGAGCTCGGCGGCCCGATCATCGCCATGACCGTCGTGCTGGTTGCGGCCTATCTGCCGATCGGCTTTCAGGGCGGCCTCACGGGAGCCTTGTTCACGCAATTTGCCTTCACGCTGGCAGGAGCCGTGACCGTCTCGGCGATCATCGCGCTCACGCTCTCTCCGATGATGTGCGCGAACTTCTTCAGGATGGAGCAGGAAGAGGGCCGCCTGGCGCGCTTTATCGACCGCCGGTTCACGAGCCTGCGCACACGGTATCAACGTCTGCTCTCGAAAGGACTCGATACGTGGCAGGTGTTCGTCACCCTCGGCGTGCTGCTGCTCGCCGGCACGGTATACCTGTTCATGACTTCGGCAACCGAGCTGGCACCGCAGGAGGATCAGGGGGTCGTGCTCTATCAGGCAATCGGGCCGCCGGATGCCACGCTCAACCAGATGCAGGCCTATTCGCAACAACTTTCGACCGCGGCCAGAAGCCTGCCGGAATTCCTGTCCTCGTTCCAGATCACCGGAACGCCCTCGGTGAACCAGGGATTCGGCGGGTTCCTGTTCAAGCCCTGGGATCAACGCTCGCGCAGCGCCGATGAGCTGCAGAAGGTCCTGCAGGACAAGTGGAACCATATCGCCGGCGCCCACATCGCTGCTTTCCAGTTCCCCTCTCTGCCGGGCTCGCAGGGCCTGCCGCTGCAGTTCGTCATCACGACGACCCAGCCGATCCAGAACCTGGACGAGGTGGCTAACAAGGTGCTCGAGAAAGCGAAGGCGAGCGGCATGTTCTGGTTCGTGGACTCGGATTTGAAGCTCGACAAGCCTCAGGCGACCCTGAAGGTTGACCGCGACCTCGTGGCCGACCTCGGCCTCACCCAGCAGGACGTCGGCAATGCGCTCGGCGCCGCGCTCGGCGGCGGCTACGTCAATTACTTCTCGCTCGCCGGCCGCTCGTACAAGGTGATCCCGCAGGTGCTGCAGAAGGATCGCCTGAACCCGAACCAGGTGCTCGATTACTACATCCGCGCAGGCGATGGCACGCTGATACCCGCCAGCACGGTGGCGCACATCGAGACCAGCACCGTGCCGGAGGCCATCAATCACTTCCAGCAGCTCAACTCGGCGACCATCGCCGGCGCACCCGGCGTCTCTCAGGCGGATGCACTGAAGTTTCTGCGCCAGGCGCTGCATGAGGTCGCGCCGAGCGGCTACAACGTGGACTATTCCGGCCAGTCCCGCCAGTACGTCCGCGGCTCCAGCGGCTTCGTGGTCACGATGCTGTTCGCGCTCGTGATCGTGTATCTGGCGCTGGCGGCGCAATTCGAAAGCTTCCGCGATCCGGCGGTCATTCTGGTGTCAGTACCGATGGCCCTGTTCGGCGCGCTCCTGTTCATCAATATCGGTTTCGCGACGCTGAACATCTACACGCAGGTCGGCCTCGTGACCCTCCTCGGGCTGATCAGCAAGCATGGCATCCTGATCGTGCAGTTCGCGAACGAGTTGCAGCGCGAGGGCCGGACGAAGCTGCAGGCGATCATCGAAGCGGCGGGGGTCCGGCTGCGCCCGATTCTCATGACGACCGCCGCGATGGTTCTGGGGGTGGTGCCACTCGTCATCGCCTCGGGTGCGGGCGCGGCAGGACGGCGGGCGATGGGAATCGTGCTCTTCACCGGTCTGTCGATCGGCACGCTGTTCACGCTCTTCATCGTGCCGGCCGTCTATATTCTGATTGGGGCCGATCACGCGAAGGACCGGCTGAAGCGGTCCAAGAAGGACTCGCGAGAGGGCCATTCCGCACCGCCCGAGGCCTTGGCCTGATCGAAGGTTGCAGCGGCCTGCCGTTATCGGGTGCCACCGCACGGGCCTGCGCGGTGCCGCTGACATCCGCGCGATCACGCCGGTTTACCTGGGGTTGCGGTTTGGCGGAGAGGCTTGGTTGGGGCGACTTGCGCCCAAGTCGGGCCCGTCGGCGTACACAGGATTTGCGGCACCGGCACCTGCCACCGTTGCCCACTCGCGCACGCGCCAGCGACTTACCAGGCCATTGATGACATACGGATCGGTCCGGGCAAACTCCTCCGCCACCTCGCGCGCCTCGCCCGCGAACAGCAGCACGGCACCATCGAGCGGATCGTTGAGGGCACCGCCCAGCAGCAGCTCGCCGCGACGGTGGGCCGCCCAGGCCTTCGCCAGATGCGCGTGGCGAAATTCGGGCCGCCGTGCGAGGTAATTCTCGCTCACTTCGTAGAACAGCAGGAAGTGTTTCATGACGGCTAGCGCATCACGGGCATGGTGAACTCGGCATCGCTTCCCGGAGTGCGCGGCCAACGCTGGGTCACGCACTTCAATCTCGTGTAGAAGCGGACGCCTTCCTCGCCATAAATGTGGTGGTCTCCGAACAGCGAGTTGCGCCAGCCGCCAAAGCTGTAGAAGGCCACGGGGACCGGGATGGGAACATTCACGCCGACCATGCCCACCTCGATCGCAGTCGCGAACGCGCGGGCGGCATCACCGCTGCGCGTGAACACTGACGTCCCGTTGGCGTAAGTGTGCGAGTTGATCAGCCGGATGGCCGCATCGGCGTGGGGAACCCTTACGATGACCAGCACCGGTCCGAAGATTTCTTCGCGGTAGATTTTCATGTCGGGCCGCACGCGATCGAACAGCGACCCCGCGAGGAAAAATCCCTCCTGCGCTCCGGGCAGTGCAGTCCCCCGACCGTCCAGCACCAGGCTCGCCCCTTCGGCAACGCCCGCTTCGATGTAGCCGCGTACCCGATCGAGATGCTCACGTGTGACCAGCGGGCCCATTTCCGTCTGCTCATCATCGGGGGCCCCGATGCGCAGGCCCTTGATGCGCGGGACGAGTTTGGCCACCAGGCGGTCCGCCGTCTCATCTCCTACTGCGACGGCGACCGAGATCGCCATGCATCGCTCGCCAGCAGATCCGAATGCGGCACCGAGTAATGCATCGGTCACGAGGTCGAGCTCAGCATCGGGCATGACGACAAGGTGATTCTTGGCGCCGCCAAGGGCCTGTACACGCTTACCGTGCGAGGTTCCCTCGAGATAGATGTGTCGGGCGATCGGTGTCGAGCCGACGAAGCTGATGGCCGCAACATCCGGGTGATACAGCAGCGCATCGACCGCCTCCTTGTCACCCTGGATCACGTTGAAGACCCCGTCCGGCAGCCCCGCCTCCTTCAGTAACTCGGCCAGTCGTACCGAAGTGGACGGGTCCCGTTCTGACGGTTTCAACACGAAGGTGTTCCCACAGGCGATGGCAATGGGAAACATCCACATGGGCACCATCGCCGGGAAGTTGAAAGGCGTGATCCCGGCGACCACTCCCAGTGGTTGACGCAGGCTGAAGGTGTCCACGCCGGTGCCGACGTTCTCACTGAATTCACCCTTGAGCAGGTGCGGAATGCCGCAGGCAAACTCGACGATCTCGAGGCCGCGCGCCAGCTCACCATGCGCATCGCTCACGGTCTTGCCATGCTCGCGGGAGATCAGGTGCGCAATCTCACCCGCAGCGTGCTCCACCAGCTCCTTGAATCGAAACATGACCCGCGCGCGCCGCGGTGCGGGCGTCGAGGCCCAACCTCGCGCTGCTTCGCGCGCCGCTGCCACTGCGGCGTTCACTTCCTCCTTGGAGGCGAAAGCGACCCGGGCGGCGACCGCACCCCGCGCGGGGTTGAAGACATTTCCGGTCCGTGCCGGGTTGCTCGCTGCGCGGCGGCCGCCAATCCAGTGGGAGACGGTAGGCAGCTCAGAGGAGAGTTCAGTGGGGTTGCGCATCATGGCGTCCAGATCGTGCAGATCCTGAGATGGTGGAACGTTATTGTGCAGCAGCTGCCGCGCCGTTTCGAGCGTCAACGAGACGGGTCGGCATGGCAGTGGTCAGAGGGCCCTCATCGCTTTAGGATGCACCTCGGTTCGCGTGGCTCCGGGGGGAAGCCGATCATGAACAAGCGCAGCGTCAGCCGCAGAGCCTTCGTGGGATTTGCCGGTGCCGGCATCGCGACGCTGATACGATCGCCGGCCGCGCTGGCGGCCTTGCAAGGTGAGCCGCGCGACCCGGACCTGATCGTTTTCAACGCCAAGGTCTACACCGTCGATGCGAAACGGCCCAAAGCCGAAGCCTTCGCCGTCAAGGCGGGAAGGTTCATTGCCGTGGGCTCGACCGAAGACATCAAATCGCTGGCCGGCAAGTCGACCCAGAGCTTTGATGCGCAGCAGATGACGATCGTCCCGGGATTCATTGATTGCCACAATCATGCCACTGGCAACATGCTCCTCTACGATGTGCTGGTCGGTAATCCCTACGAGGTTGAATTCGTCACCATCTCCAGCATCGTGGAGAAGCTCAGGGCTCGTGCGCAGAAGACGCCAGCCGGTTTCTGGGTGGAGGGATATTTCTACGATGACACGAAGGTGAAGGACGGGCGCCAGATCAACATTCATGATCTGGACCAGGTCTCGCGGCAGCATCCGGTCGGCGTCGAGCACCGCGGTGGGCACACACATTTCTTCAACAGCAAGGCGTTCGAGCTCGCCGGCGTCACCCGAGCGACTCCGGATCCGCCCGGGGGCACCTTCGATCGGGGGCCCGATGGCGAGCTCAATGGCCGCGTGACCGATAATGCGCTCGCGGCGTTCGAGAAAGTGGGCAAGCGACCCGCTTTCAGTGAGGCCGAGAGGCGGCAGCGCGATCGGGACGGCCTGGCTCATATCTCGAAGCAGTTCGTTCGTTACGGGCTGACCAGTGTGCATCACGAGGAGGGCGACTTCGCCGCTCTACAGGAGATTCGAGCGCGCGGGCAGCTGCTGCATCGGGTGAGTTACGAAATGGACGACGGCATGCTGGAAGCGATGCTGGCCAACGGAATCGAGACCGGCTTTGGCGATGAATGGCTGCGACTCGGGGCCACTTCGGAGCATCAGGTGGACGGCTCGTTTTCCGAGCGCACGATGGCGCTCAGCGTGCCGTACCCCGGATCAAAATCGGGGTACCGCGGTAATCTCACGGAGACGCAGGCGACTCTCGACGGCTGGATCGAGCGTGTCTGGCGTGCGGGTATCCAGCCGAACTGTCACGCGAATGGCGATGTGGCGATCGATGCGGTGCTGCGCTCGCTGCAGCGGGCGCAAGAGCGCTTCCCGCGTGCGGATGTCCGACCGAAAATCACACATTGCACACTGATCAATGATGATCTGCTCAAGCGGATGAAAGTCCTCGGTGTCGTACCGACCCCCTTCACCAGCTACGCGTATTACAACTCCGACAAGTTCCATTTCTACGGTGAGGCCCTCATGCGGCACTGCATGGCCTACCGCTCGTTCATCGACAGCGGAATCACGGCCGCGGCCGGATCGGACTTTCCGCCAGGCCCGTTCGCACCCTTGATGGGTATTCAGGGCATGGTGACTCGGACCGGCTGGAACGGTGAAACGTGGGGCGCCAATCAACGCGTCACGGTCGCCGAAGCACTGCAGATCAACACACTCAATGGCGCTTACGCCTCGCACGAGGAGAAGAGCAAAGGCTCCATCACTCCCGGCAAGCTTGCCGATTTCGTGGTTCTGGCCGAGGACCTCAACACGGTCCCTCAGGATCACATCAAGGACGTGAAAGTATTCCGTACGGTCACTGAGGGTGCCACGGTGTATCAGGCCTGAGTTCCGACCGGAAATCTACGAGCGCGCCCGCGCGGACATCGACTCTCGGCACGCCGCTTTCGCGAACGAGCGCACTCCAGCGCCTGCGCTCGGACTCGATGAAGGCGGCAAAGCTCTCCGGCGTCGTTGCTCCGACTTCACCACCTTCCTCGGCGATCTCTGTCTTGATGTCATCAGATCGCAAGACTTCTTGGATCATGCGATTCAATCTCGAGACAATCGCCGGCGGTGTTCCAGCGGGCGCGAGGAGACCGGTCCAGATGCGAAGCTCGTAATCGGTGACACCGACCTCTGCAAAGGTTGGTACTCGTGGCAAGCTCGCGAGACGATTCGCGGCAGCCACGGCCAGCGGGTTCTGCAGACCCGAGCGAATCCCCGGCATCGCGCCCTTGCACGGATCGAACATCAAGCCCGCCTGGCCCGCAAGAACCGCCTTACGGGCCGGTCCGGCGCCGTCATAGGGGATGTGATGCAGGTCGATATTCAGCCGAGCCTTGAACAGCTCTCCCGCGACCTCCTCGGGGCTGCCGATGCCGTTGGATGCGTACGAGAGACTGCCGGGCCGAGCGCGGGCCAGGTCGATGAGCTCCCTTGCCGAGACAACTGGAACCGACGCCGCCGCTACCAGCAGCATGGGCGAGGACTCCAGCAGCGCGATCGGCACAAAGTCTCGCTCAGGATCGAACGGCAGGGATGTGTACGTGTATCGATGCACCACCAGCGGCCCAATCGAGCCTAGCAGCAACGTGTACCCATCGGGCGGAGCATGAGCCACCAATGCGGTGCCCTCATTGCCGCCCTTGCGCGGCACGTTGTCGACGATGATCGGCTGGCCCAGTCGCTCGGCTAACCCCGCCGCCAGCAGGCGTCCCCAATGGTCCGCCCCCCCGCCCACCGGGTACGGTACGACCAGGTGGACGGGGTGATCGGGGTAGGGATGCGCAGCTGCTGACGCTTGCGCGAAGCCCAGCGCGTTGATCGCAAGCACCCCCGCTTTGAGCAGCAGATCGCACGATGACTTGAGAATGGCCATTTGTTTGCTCCGCCCGCAGCAGCCTCGCCCATGCCTACAGTGAAATTGGACGCCTTGGTTCGAGGACCAGTGGCATTTCCCGGCGTCATTCCTTCGATCGGTCGCCGTCATCGTCACCATCATGGTCTCCATCACCGTGTGCGCGTCGCAGTGTGTGCTCATACACGTAGGCGCCCACCCGCCGCCCCTGTTCGCCCCCGGCGACCTGATCGAAGCGGAAATGGATACCCCCGAAGACACGCGCGTCATTGATGTCGTGGGTTATCTGCTCGAAGGTTTCGTATTGCAGAGTCACACCCGGCACCGTGGAGTTAGTCAGCGTGATCATGTGATGGTCTCTGCCATAGATTCGCTCGAGTACCTTGCGTGCCGCACCACTCAGGCTGGCGTGTGCCGATCCATAGGCCGGGAAACAGGGGGCCTTGATGTAGGGCACCCAGCTCGTATTACCGCTCGCATGGATCGCGGTTTCCGGCCGCCAGAAATGATCGAGGTACTTGGTGTCGAACACCGATCCCGCCGCATCGCTGATGGCCATGTCCATGAGCGCCAATGTCCGAGCGTTCTCGGACAACGAACGCCCACGCTCGACAGCCACCTGCGCGGCGGCTGAGTTCCAGACGGTTACCGGGGGTGTGGCTGCGTAGAATCGAGCCACGTCCGCGCGATCCTGCGGCCGGAATGAGCTGTCCGCGCTACCCACGCGCTGCACTTCGTCGAAGTCGATCGCATACCGCATGCTGGTCAGCGCCGGCTGTGGGGCCGAGCGAAACTGATCGGTACTCACGATCGCGAACGGCTGCAAATGAGGCCATTGCAGCAGGGTGCCGCCCGCGGGCGGACAGCTCGGCGTCGTTTGCCATTGACCGGGGTCACTGGAGCCCGGAACGTAGAACTGCATCGGCAGCGACCCGTCGCTGCTGCGCAGCTGGATGAACGCGGCGGCGGCCGCCTCACCTACCCCGATCCCATCCTGCTTCGCGCTGCCGTCGGGAATGCGGGCAAGCGATACGCCCTCCGCCGAATCCAGAGCGCCCTGGTTGATGGGAAAGTAGTACAGGAGCACGTCGTGTGCCGCGGCGATGGCGGCGGCTTCCGGCGATGCTCCGGACGGCGCGGTGAGTGTGCCAAGGTACGGATCGAAGTGCTTCTCGATCGTGTTCACCGCTTCGAACACGGCCAGCTGGGTAATTGCCGCGGATCGGGCCTGAAAGAACGGATTCTGACTGGCCGTCGTACTGACCATGATCGCGTTCCACTCGAGCACCGGGTCGGTCTGCGAAAGCGCGACGGTCGAGACCAGCGCGCCGCACAGCGCGCCGAGCAGCCCAATTGAAGTTCTCATTTGAACAACTCCCCATGAAAGCTACATGGAAGGTAGCTCTTACCTACCCAGACACGGGCCAAGGTCAGAACCCGACATCTTTGGTTGGTCCGCTTGCACAAAAGCGCTATCTTCAGCCCACGGGATCGAGCCCGATGCAAGGGCGTGCGATGGGTCAGCTCACCGATCTCCTCGGACGGGTGCAAGGCGGCGACGCCGAGGCGCGTGCCGCGTTATTTGCTGCCGCCTACACCGCATTGCACGATCTGGCCCAGGCGCGCCTGCGGCGCGGGGGACGCCACACCCTTCTCGACACCACCGGCCTCGTGCACGAGTCGTATCTGCGCTTCGCGCGCGCCGGCGAACTTCGAGCCGAAGATCGCAGGGCTTTCTTCGCCTACGCCTCGCAGGTGATGCGTTCAATAATCCTCAACAGCGTACGCGAACGGGTCGCACTCAAGCGCGGTGCTGGGCAGTCTGCACAGGCATCCAACCCGGAGGAATCGCCCGATCTCGTGAGCGAAGAGCGGGTGGTGTTGGAAGTGCATGAGGCGCTGAAGGACTTGGAAAAGGCGGATCCTCGTCTGGCGCAAGTGGCCGAGATGCGCTACTTCGGGGGTTACAGTGAGAAGGAAATTGCCGAAACGCTGGAGGTTACCGAACGCACCGTTCAGCGCGACTGGGAAAAGGCGCGCCTCATTCTTGCGGCGGCGTTACGCTGAGTGATGTGGGCTCCGATTGCTGATCGATCCGTCCACGCAGGGGGTGCATGGGACTCTCCATTCCCCAGATGAGCCGGATGAGCCGCCTCCTCGATGAGGCGCTGCCGCTCGATGCGGACGGGCGGCGCGTCTGGCTCGCGGCTTTGCCAGCGGAGCAGCGGGACCTCGCACAGTCCTTGCGCGATGCGTTACTGCCCGGGGATGTCGAGCGCGCGCAGATCGAGAAGCTGGCGTCGCTACCGTCACTCGGCGCCGCGAGCCAGGCGGAAGCGCCCCCCACGAGCGGCCTGCACACCGGCGACCGCGTTGGCCCGTACGAGCTGATTCGGCCGCTGGGCACGGGCGGGATGGCCGAAGTGTGGCTAGCGCGGCGCGCCGATGGCGCCTTCCGGCGCGAAGTGGCGCTGAAGTTGCCCATGTCGAGTTGTCCGCGGCCCGATCTCGAGCAGCGCTTCGCCCGCGAGCGCGACATCCTGGCGAGCCTTGAGCATCCACATATCGCTCGTTTCTACGATGCCGGAGTGGGCAGCGGCGGGCTGCCTTATTTATCCATGGAGTACGTTGAGGGCCGGCCCTTGACCGAATGGTGTGACGCGCATCGCCTCGGGATCCGGCCCCGGCTCGAGTTGTTTCTGCAGATGCTCGAAGCGGTGCAATACGCGCACGAGAAGCAGGTCATTCATCGGGATCTCAAGCCCTCCAACGTACTGGTGACCGAGTCAGGCCAGATTCGGTTGCTCGACTTCGGCGTGGCGCGACTCCTGCAAGCGGACGAGCCCCGCACCGAGCTCACCCACGTCCATGGTCGGGCGCTGACTCCCGACTATGCCAGCCCAGAGCTGCTGCGGGGCGAGTCGGTGGATGCTCGCGGCGACGTCTATTCGCTGGGTGTTCTGCTGTACGAGCTGCTAACCGGCGTCCGGCCTTACCGACTGACACAGGCTGCTTCGATTGGCTTGCTCGAGCATGCGATTGTCACGGTGCAGGTGAAAAAGCCCAGCACTCAGCTCGAGGCGAACGCCGTTGTCTCCCGGGACACGACGCCTGAAAAATGGGCTCGGCAACTGCGAGGCGATCTGGATGCGATTGCCCTCAAAGCGCTCGCCAAGGAGCCGGCGGGACGCTACCCGAGCGCTGCCGCGCTGATGGAGGACTTGAGGCGATACCTCAACGCCAGGCCGGTCCAGGCTCTCCCAGCTCGATTGACGGATCGGCTGCGCAAATTCCTGCGGCGTAATCGGGTGACGGTGGGGGTAACGGTGACGGCGGTCGCCATCGTAGTTGCCGCAGTCACGCTTGCAGTGGTTAGGCAACCGGGGCAGGGTCCCAGCCGACTATGGCTCGATCCCCTGGCGCGGGCGCGGGTCCTCCGACTCACCGATTTTGCCGGTACCGAGCAGGCCGCCGCCATCTCGCGTGATGGAAGGTTTGCAGCGTTTCTGGCGGCCCGCAATGGACCTCTCGATCTGTGGTTGACTGAAATCGGGACCAACCATTATCGCAACCTGACTGAGGGAAGGATTTCTCAACTCCGAAATCCAGAAATTCGTTCGGTGGGCTTCTCGCCCGACGGCTCACTGGTGACCTTTTGGGCACGCAATGGCGACGGCTCGCGGGCCCAGGACATCAACGTCATGGCCGTCCCAACGGCGGGGGGTGCGGTGCAGCCTTACTTGCCGGAGGCCGCCGAGCTCGACTGGTCCGCCGACGCTAGACAAGTGGTCTTCCACACGACGGCACCCGGGGATCCGCTATTCGTGCGCGCCGCAACGGAGGCGAAGGCGCATCGGATTTACGTCGATGCGCCGGGCGTTCACTGCCACTTCCTCACCTGGTCCCCAGACGGAGAGTTCATTTATTTCGTCCGCGGCGATCCGCCCTCTGCCGACTGGGATATCTGGCGGCTGCGACCCTCCGGAGCGGGACTGGAGCGGCTCACCTCTCAGCACGCTTGGGTGACCTATCCAGTGCTGCTCGATGCGCGAACACTTCTGTACCTGGCGACCGACGCCGACGGGTCGGGCCCGTGGTTGTATGTCCTCGATTTGGTATCGAAGCGCTCGCGCCGTGTCAGCGTCGGCTTGGAGCGATATACGTCCCTCTCTGCGAACGCGGATCGCACCCGCATCTTGGCGACGGTCGCCGACTCCCGCTCAGAGTTATGGCGCGCTGCGATCGGCAACAGCGGATCGCCGCAGGCGACGGCCGAACGGATCGCGGGAGTGTCCCAGAGTGCTTCCGCGCCACGCATCGGGCCAGGTTACATCGCCTATGTGTCGAGCCTCGGCGCGCGACGGGGGATCTGGAAGTACGCGAACAGGACGGCCACCGAGCTTTGGAGCGATGCGACCGCTGATCGGGTTGGCGCGCTCAGCATCTCACCCGATGGGCGCCGCATTGCCTTCGTCGTGGACAGAGGAGGGACGACGCAGCTCTACGCCGTTGACAGTGACGGTCGGAACCCCAGACTCGTCGCTCAAACGCTTACCCTGCGAGGGGATCTCGCCTGGGCTCCGGATTCTCAGTCCATCCTGAGCGCAATCGAGAGTGACGGCGAACCGAGGCTCGCCCGGATCTTCCTCGACTCCTCCCCACCGCAGCCGATGGTCTCGGAGTATTCCGTCGATCCCGCATGGTCACCGGATGGAAAGTACTTCGTCTATTCCGGTGCGCAGGTGGCCACGATATTTCCTCTGCGAGCTTCGGCGCCTGACGGAAGACCTTACGGCATGCCTGGTATGATCCTGACAATCGGGGCGCGACGGGTTGCGTTCGCACGTAATTCCGGTTCGTTGGTGTTTCTTCGCGGTGGAATCGATCGTAAGGATTTCTGGCAGTTTGATCC
>Ga0070741_10006440_pt1 | contig 25210 bp, 21 predicted proteins | sample Coa_R1_4_FD_66440 | JGI IMG/M metagenome (GOLD analysis project Ga0070741, IMG submission 66440) | Surface soil microbial communities from Centralia Pennsylvania, which are recovering from an underground coalmine fire - Coalmine... | ecosystem: Environmental > Terrestrial > Soil > Unclassified ... | reverse complement strand
CCTTCTTGAACTGGCGGACGAGGTCTTCGCCCGTGCTCTGCCAGGAGATGTCCGACAAGTGCACGAGACCGTCGATGCCGCCTTCCAGGCCGACGAAGATGCCGAAATCGGTGATCGACTTGATCTGGCCCGATACGCGGTCGCCCTTCTTGTGGGTCGCCGCGAAGGACTCCCACGGGTTGGCCTGGGTCTGCTTGATGCCGAGCGAAATGCGGCGACGCTCTTCGTCGACGTCGAGGACCATGACTTCGACCTCGTCGCCGACCTGCACGAGCTTGGCCGGATTGACGTTCTTGTTCGTCCAGTCCATTTCCGAAACGTGCACGAGGCCTTCGACGCCCGGCTCGAGCTCGACGAAGCAGCCGTAGTCGGTGACGTTCGAGACCTTGCCGAACAGGCGCGTGCCCGTCGGATAGCGACGGCTGATCTGCACCCACGGATCTTCGCCGAGCTGTTTCAAGCCGAGCGAGACGCGGTTGCGCTCACGGTCGAAGCGCAGCACGCGCACTTCGAGCTCGTCGCCGACGTTGACGACCTCGGACGGATGACGCACGCGCTTCCACGCCATGTCGGTGATGTGGAGCAGGCCGTCGATACCGCCCAGATCCACGAACGCGCCGTAATCGGTGAGGTTCTTGACCACGCCCTTGACGACGGCGCCTTCCTGCAGGCGCTCCAGGAGCTGATCGCGCTCCTCGGAATGCTCGCTCTCGACGACCGCTCGGCGGCTGACGACCACGTTGTTGCGCTTGCGGTCGAGCTTGATGATCTTGAACTCGAGTTCCTTGCCCTCGAGGTAGACCGGATCGCGCACCGGACGCACGTCCACGAGCGATCCCGGCAGGAACGCACGGACGTCCTTGATATCCACGGTGAAGCCGCCCTTGACCTTGCCCGAGATGCGGCCGGTCACGGTGGCATTCGCCTGCTGCGCGGTCTCGAGCTCGTCCCAGACGAGCGAGCGCTTGGCTTTTTCGCGCGAGAGGCGGGTTTCGCCGAACCCATCTTCGATGGCGTCGAGCGCCACCTTCACTTCGTCGCCGAGCTTCACTTCGAGCTCACCGGCTTCGTTGCGGAATTGCTCGATTGGGACGATACCCTCGGATTTGAGTCCGGCATTGACGACGACGACGTCGTTGCGGATCTCGACGACGATGCCGGAAACGATCGTACCCGGCTTCAACTTGTTGAGCGTCTGGCTCTGTTCAAACAGCTCGGCAAAACTTTCGGTCATGTTAGTTCCAAATGATCTCAAGACAGGTCTCCAAGTACTTGTTCAACAAGGAGTTCTGTCCACCTGTTGTGGGTTCGGCTTACCCCGAACCGGGGCCGATCTCGGTATTCGAGATTCGGGATTCGGGATCGGCAAAAGCACGCAGCCCGCCGATCCCGAATCCCCAATCCCCAATCCCTAATCCCGGTTTTTGCGCATCAACGCGAGCACTTCTGCAACGACCTCGTCGATCGGCATACCGGTCGAATCGATCAGTACGGCGTCCGCTGCCGGCTTGAGCGGCGCTACCGGCCGCTCCGCATCACGCACATCGCGCGCCTGGATCTCGCGCAAAAGGGTGTGAAGTGTAACGCCCAAGCCCTTTTCTTTCAACTGCTTATATCGCCGCTTTGCTCTTTCCTCGGCGCTCGCCGTGAGGAAGACCTTGTGGCGTGCATCGGGGAAGATCACCGTGCCCATGTCGCGGCCGTCCGCGACGAGACCTGGCGCCTTGCGAAACGCACGTTGCTTATCGAACAGGGCGGCCCGCACGGACGGAATCGCGGCGATCGCCGACGCGGCCGCGCCGCAGGTCTCGGTGCGGATCTCGTCCGTCGCATCGAGGCCGTTGACGATCACGCGTGTCTCGCCGCCGTCCTTGGAGGCGCGAAAGCCGATTTTCGTCGTCTGCGCACAGCGGGTGACGGCCTCGGCGTCCGAGAGATCGAGGCCTTCCATGCCCGCCGCGAAGCCGACGGCGCGATAGAGCGCTCCCGAGTCGAGCAAATGCCATCCGAGCGCCTCGGCGACCGTGCGGCTGATCGTGCCCTTGCCGGACCCCGACGGGCCGTCGATCGTCAGGACCGGTATCTCCTTGCCGCTCGTCTGCATGTCGTTCCCGCCATTCGCGAAGCCGCGGATTTTACCCGCTCAGCGTGTCGCGCGCGGATAATGCCGCAGCATGCGCTCATCGAACGTCACGAGCGCCGCTTCGCCGAGATCGGCATGTGCGACGATGAGCCGGTCGAACGGATCGCGCGTGAACGCCAATCCGAGCGCGCGCATCGCGACGTCGGCGAAACGATCCGCGGCGATGCGGATGCCGAGCTGCTCGGCGAGATACGACGCGATCGCGGTCGCGTCGGGCCGCAGCCTGCCGATCTCATGTAGCAGTTCGAGCTCCAATGCGACCGCAGGCGAGATCGATGCCTGACCGCGATCGAGCCGCCGCTTCACGTGCGCGCCGAGTCCGGCAGTCCGCCCTTCGTACAAGGCGACCGCGATGTGCGTGTCGAGCATCATCGCTCAGCGGGCGCGGCGCGGACGGCGTGGCGCATAGGCTGGCGCCCTCGGTTCGTGTACGCCGATCATTCCCTCGCCGCTCCACTGTGCCGGGGATTCATGCGGATCGAGCGGTGGTCCGACGACGGCCTGCTGTTTCTTGAGTTTCGCGAGGCGGCCGGCGGGTTCGGCGGCGTCCTCGCGTACGAGCCGCAAGCGCACTCCCCGTCGAACGATGACGAGCGGCTCACCGGTCTCGACGACGCGGTCGGCCAATTGGAACAACTGCTGGCGCAATTCGGTGAGGGAAACCGTCATGACGTGACCTCATGTACGTACGTACATGTACCACAATCGGCATCGCGCGACAAGAAGACCCTGGGTTCTCTAGGCCAACGAGAAACCCGTGCGATTGGCGAGCTCGACAAAGCCGGGAAACGATGTCGCGACATTCGCGCAATCGGCGATGCGTACCGCACCGGCTGCCACGAGGCCAGCGACCGCGAAGCTCATCGCACAGCGGTGGTCCCCCGCGGAATCCACTTCTCCACCCGCGAACGCGCCCCCTTCGATGACGGCTCCGTCTGGTGTTTCTTCGATGCGCACACCGAGCCGGCGCAATCCGCCCGCCATGACGGCAATCCGATCGGATTCCTTGACGCGCAGCTCGGCCGCGCCGCGGACGCATGTGGTGCCGCGAGCCGCGGCGGCCGCCACGAACAGCGCAGGAAATTCGTCGATCATGTCCGGCACGAACTCGACGGGTACATCGATCCCCCGGAGCGGCGCATGGCGCACGACGAGGTCGGCCACGAGTTCGCCGCCGAGTTCCCGTGTATTCGTCGTCTCGATGTTCGCGCCCATGAGCTCAAGCGCCTTGAGCAGGCCCGTGCGCCGCTCATTGATGCCGACCTCGCGCAGCACGAGCTCGGAGCCCGGCACTAGCGTCGCGGCGACGATGAAAAACGCCGCTGAGGAAAAATCGGCCGGTACCGCAATCTGTCCGGCGCGCAACACGCGCCCGCCCGCGAGCGCCGCCCGTCCCGGGCTGTAGTCGACCTGCCAGCCGAGCGCGCTCAGCATGCGTTCGGTGTAATCGCGCGTCGGATGCGGCTCGCGCACGCGCGTTTCGCCCTCGGCGTACAAGCCCGCAAGCAGGACGGCGGATTTGACTTGCGCACTCGCTACCTCGAGCGCGACGTCGATGCCGCGCAGCCGGCGGCCGCCATGAATCGTGAGCGGCGGAACACCGCCTTCGCGCGCATCGATCGACGCGCCCATCCGGCTCAAGGGTCCGATCACGCGGCGCATGGGCCGGCGCGACAGGGATTCGTCGCCCACCAGAGTCGAATCGAACGGCTGGGCAGCCAATATTCCCATGAGCAGACGCATGCCGGTTCCGGCATTGCCGCAATCGATCGGCGCTTGCGGCGCGGCGAGCCCATGCAAGCCCACACCGTGCACGACGCGCTCGCTCGGGTGCGGCGCGTCGATGCGCACGCCCATTTGCGCGAACGCTCGCGCGGTCGCTCGCGTGTCCTCGCCTTCGAGGAAACCTCTGATCTGCGATGTGCCTTCGGCGAGCGCCGCGAGCATGATGGCGCGGTGCGAAATCGATTTGTCGCCCGGCACGCGGATCTCGCCGCGCAACGGACCGGACGGCGCGCTCGTCCAAGCGAGATCGCTCAAGGCAGCGCGTCCAGCAGACGTTCGTTTTCCGCCCGCGTGCCGATGCTGACGCGCAGGAACTCGCCGAGCCCGTAGCCGCCCATCGGACGAGCGATCACGCCACGCTCGAACAGCGATTTCTCGACCGGTGCGGCGTCGCGGCCGAAATCGATGAGGACGAAATTCGTCTGCGACGGCAACACGCGGAATCCGCGTTCGCGCAAGCGCGCAGCGAGCCAGTCGCGTTCGGCGATGTTCCAGGCTTTGGCGTGCGCGAGATGTTCCTCGTCGCCAAGCGCCGCTTCGGCGGCGATCAGCGCAAGTCCGTTGCAATTGAACGATTCGCGCAGCCGCTCGAAGATCGCGGCGACTTCCGGCGCGCTGATCGCGTACCCCAGACGCAGGCCGGCGAGCGCGTAGGCCTTGGAGAATGTGCGCGTGACGATGAGATTCGGACGCTGCCCGAGGAAGCGCAGCGCGCTCGTGAGCCCCGGCGCCGACACGAACTCGTGATAGGCCTCGTCGACGACGACGAGCGTCGATGCCGGCACGCGCGAAAGAAACGATTCGAGCGCAGCGTCCTCGAACCACGTGCCGGTCGGATTGTTCGGATTCGCCAGATAGACGAGCCGCGTGTCGGGGCGTATCGCCTTCGCCATCGCGTCGAGATCGTGACCGAGCGGCATCGCGGCATGATCGCGCGGCAGCGCCGGCACGCGTATCGCTCGCGCACCGGTAGCGGCCGTGGCGATCGGGAAGACCGCGAACCCGAATTCGGAGAACACGACCGACGTGCTCGCGTCGGCGAAGCACTGCGCGATGAGCATCAAGAGCTCGTGCGAGCCGTTGCCGAACGTGATCTGCTCGGGCTTCACGCCAAGCCGCGTTGCGAGCGCCGTCTTGAGCGCACCGCCTTTCGGATCGGGATACCTGAACAGGTGGACGAGTTCGGCCTGTATGGCGGCGAGCGCCCGCGGGCTCGGACCGATCGGGTTCTCGTTGGAACCGAGCTCGGCCAATGCAGGACCAAACCGCTTGCGCAACGCGGGCAAGTCGTGGCCGGGATCGTATGCGCGCAGTCCGCGCGTCGCCGCGTTCGCGAGAGCGTCCGCGTCGAAACTCATAGCACCGCCACGGGATACGAGCCGAGGATCTTGATCTGCGCTGCGTGCCTTTCGAGTTCCTTGAGCGCCTTCTTCATCGGCTCGTCATCGATGTGGCCGGCCAAATCGATGAAGAATGCATATTCCCATTTGGCCTGATGCGAGGGCCGCGATTCGATGCGGTTCATGCTGATGCCGTGGCGCGCGAACGGGCTCAGCACGTTGAACAGCGCGCCCGGCTGATCCTTGATGAACACGAGCACCGACGTCCGGTCGTGTCCCGAGGATGGAAAGAACTGGCGGCCGAGGACGAGGAAGCGCGTCGTGTTGTCGTCACGATCCTCGATGGGACTCATGATGACCTTGCGCAGGCCGTACACGTGTCCGGCGGATTCACCGGCGATCGCTGCCGCGTCGTCGGCATTGCGCGCGCGCCGCGCCGCTTCGGCGTTGCTCGACACGGGAACTTTTTCCGCTTTCGGCAGGTGCTGACGCAGCCAGCCCTTGCATTGTGCGAACGATTGCGGATGCGAGTAGACGCGCTCGATGTCTTCGATGCGGCCGCTGCGCGAGAGCAGGAACTGGCGCACGCGCAGCTCGACTTCGCCGCAAATCTTCGCGTTCGAGGTCAGGAACATGTCGAGCGTGATCTGGATCGTGCCCTGCCCCGAGTTCTCGACCGGGACGACGCCGAAATCGGCGTTGCCGTTCTCGACTTCCTGGAAAACTTCTTCGATGCTGGCAAGCGGCAAGCCGTGCGCGGAATGGCCGAAATGCTTGCGCACCGCTTGCTCGCTGAACGTGCCTTCGGGGCCGAGGTAGCCGATCTTGAGCGGCTCCTGTTGCGCCAGGCACGCCGACATGATCTCGCGGAATACGCGTACCAGGACCTCGTCGGCGAGCGGACCTTCATTGCGGTCGATCACCATGCGCAGCACCTGCGCCTCGCGCTCGGGACGGTAGTAGTCGACTGCCGCCTTGAGAGGTCCCTTGGCCTTGCCGACCTGACGCGCCCAGCCGGCGCGTTCGGCGATCAATTCCTGGATTTGGCGGTCGATCGAGTCGATGCGCGTGCGCGCGTCGGCGAGCGAGAGTGGAACTGCGGCTTTTTTCTTGGTCATGATGGCGAGCGGCTAGTCCGCAATGGCCCGCACGGAGAGGATGCCGTCGATCTTGCCGATCGCCTCGACGAGCGCCTGGTTCGCCGGCGAATCGAGGTCGACGAGGGTATAGGCGAGATCGCCGCGTGAGGCGTTGTGCATCTGCGCGATGTTCACGCCGGCCTCGCCGAGGACGTGCGAGAGCCGGCCGATCATATTCGGGCGGTTCTCGTTGGCGATGCACAGGCGCGCCCTGCCCGCACGCGCCATGCGCGTATTCGGGAAATTCACCGCATTGTGCACATTTCCATTTTCGAGAAAATCGCGCAATTGATCGACGACCATCAGCGCGCAGTTCTCCTCGGCTTCGCCCGTGGAGGCGCCGAGGTGAGGCAGGCCGATGACGCGCGAGTTGCCGAGGAGTTCGGCGCCCGGGAAATCCGTGACGTAACGGCCGATGCGGCCGCTGTCGAGCCCCTGCTTGAGCGCGGCGGCGTCGACGATGCCCTCGCGCGCGAAATTGAGCACGACCACGCCCGGCCGTACGATGTCGAGCGCTGCTTTGCCGAAAATCCCGCGCGTGCCGTCGTTGAGCGGCACGTGGAACGTGATGTAGTCGGAAGCCGCGAACAACTCCGCGAGCGAACCTGCCTTGGCGACGTCGGCGGACAGCGCCCAGGCGCCGTCGATCGTCATATGCGGATCGAAACCGAGCACGCGCATTCCCAATGCTTGCGCGGCGTTCGCCACCTTCACGCCGATCGCGCCGAGACCCACCACGCCGAGCGTCTTGCCGGCAAGCTCGGAACCGACGAACCGCTTCTTTTCCGCCTCGACGCGATGATGCAGGTCTTCGTTCGCGTTCAAGCCCGAGACGAACGCAAGCGCGTCGTTGAGATTGCGCGCCGCGATGAGCATGCCGGCGACGACGAGCTCCTTGACTGCGTTCGCGTTGGCCCCCGGTGCATTGAACACCGGCACGCCCCGTTTGCTGAACTCCGCCACGGGAATGTTGTTGACGCCCGCTCCGGCGCGTGCGACGGCCTTGATCGATTTCGCAAGCGGCTTGCCGTGCATGTCCGCCGAACGCACGAGCACCGCATCCGGTTCGGCGACTTCGTTCGCCACGCTGTACGAACCGGCCGGCAGGCGGCTCAGTCCGTTCTTCGAGATGTTGTTGAGCGTCTGTATCTTGAACATGTCGTTCTCATAGAGCCAAAGATTCAACCACGAAGAACGCGAAGTGATCTGGCGTGAAAGACTTGTTTCCTTGTTCTGCCTTTCGTTCTTCGTGATTCCGCTTTTCTTGCGTTCGCCGGTCACGAATTCCGCGATGCGAAGTCCTTCATGAAATCGACGAGCACCTTGACGCCCTCGAGCGGGATCGCGTTGTAGATCGATGCGCGCATGCCGCCGACGGCGCGATGCCCCTTGAGCGCCATGAGGCCCGCGGCCTCGGCTTCCTTGAGGAACGGCGCATCGAGTTCTTCGCGCGGTAGCGTGAACGGCACATTCATCCACGAACGCGCGGACTTTTCCACCGGATTCTTATAGAAATCCGATTGATCGATATAGCCGTACAGCAGATCGGCCTTGGCGCGGTTGCGCTCGGCCATGGCGGCGAGGCCGCCTTGCGCGATCAGCCATTCGAAGACGAGACCCGCCAGGTACCAGCCGAACGTGTTCGGCGTATTGAGCATCGATTCGTTCGCCGCATGCTCGGCGTAGTTGAAGATTTTCGGGATGTCCTTCGGGCAACGCGCGAGCAAGTCCTCGCGCACGATCAGGACGACGAGTCCCGAAGCGCCGATGTTCTTCTGCGCGCCGGCGTAGATGATGCCGAACTTCGACACGTCGATCGGCCGCGAGAGGATGTCCGAGGACATGTCGGCCACGAGCGGCACGTCGCCGACGTCGGGAATCGACTGGAACTCGACGCCGTGGATCGTCTCGTTCGGCGTGTAGTGCACGTAAGCCGCCTTGGAGTCGAGCTGCCACGAGGCTCGCGGCGGGATCGCCGTGAAGTTGCCTTCGGCGCCATTCGCGGCGATGCGCACCTGCGCGAGCGGCTTGGCTTCCTTCGCGGCCTTCTCGCCCCAATGACCCGTGACTACGTAGTCGACGGCCTGGTCGCGGCGTGCGATGTTCATCGGGATCTGCGCGAAATGCTGCGTTGCTCCGCCTTGCAGGAACAGCACTTTGTAGTTCGGCGGAATCGCCAGCAGCGTGCGCAGGTCTTGCTCCGATTTCTGCGCGAGCGCGATGAAATCCTTGCCGCGATGGCTGATCTCCATGACCGACGCGCGCGCCTTGCCCCATTCCAGAAGTTCGGCTTGGGCTTTGCGCAACACGGCTTCGGGGAGCGCCGCGGGTCCGGCGCTGAAGTTGTAGGCTCGACTCATTGGGCACTCCGGATGGAGCCCCCATTATGCCGCGCCGCAGCAATTAGGCAACTGCGTGTGCGCTGGAGCCGCCGTCGAACGTCAATCCGCCGTCGAGCGCCTGCTCCAGCGCTTCCACCGGCAGCGCCGGTGCGTAGAGGAATCCTTGCGCCCCGACGCAACCCAAATCGCGCAGCAGATTGGCCTGTTCTGCGGTTTCCACGCCCTCGGCGATCAGGCGAAGGCCCAAATCGTCGGCAAAGCCCGTGATCGTGCGCACGATCGCCCGGTGGCGGAAATTCGTCGCCATGTCGCGTACGAAGCTGCGATCGACCTTGAGCGCATCGAACGGCGACGTCGCAAACGAATCGAGCGACGAATAGCCCGTGCCGAAATCGTCGACGACGAGCGAGACGCCGAGGCTCTTCAGCGCCGCGAGCGTGCGTTCGGCCTCGCTGCGGCCGCCGCGGAAGATCGTTTCGGTGATCTCGAGCGCGAGCGTGGCCGGATCGACGCCCGTGCGCTTGAGGATGCTGCGCAGCGTTTCGATGAGGTTCGGATCGCCGAATTGGCGCTCGTCCATATTGACGTTCGCGCGCAGCTTGGCGTGCGCCGGAAAGCGCCGCTGCCAGCGCAACAAATTGCGGCAGGTTTGCTCGAGCACCCACCAGTCGAGCGCGACGATGAGTCCGGTTTCTTCGGCGACGCCCAGGAAGTCGTCGGGCAGCAGCAGGCCGCGTTCGGGGTGCTGCCAGCGCAAGAGCGCCTCGCTGCCGAGGATGGCGCCGCCGCGCAGATCGACGATCGGCTGGTAGTACACCTGGAACTCGCCGCGCTCGAGCGCGAAGCGCAGATCGGTCTCGATCTTGAGCCGCGCCCGTGCCGCGGCATGCATGGCGTCGTCGAAGATCACGTACGCCGATTTCCCGCTGGCCTTGGCGCGATACATCGCAGTATCGGCGTCGCGCAGCACCTGGTCCGGAGACTGGTAGTCGGCGCGTCCGAGCACCACGCCGACGCTCGCACCCGAGAACACGCGATGGCCGTTCACGTCGAAAGAACCGCGCAGCAGCGAGAGCACGCGCTGCGCCATCTGCTCGGCGCGCACGCGCGGACAGGCGCCGTACGGCAACAGCGTGAATTCGTCGCCGCCATAGCGCGCGACGAGCGCCTGGCCGCCAAGCTCCGTGCGCAGGCTTTCGCCGATCTGGGTCAGCAGCACGTCGCCGCTCGCATGGCCGAGGCTGTCGTTGACGAGCTTGAAGCCGTCGAGATCGAGGAACAGCACGGCGTAGTCGACCACCCCGCGCCGTCGCGCATCGGCGATTGCGTGTCCGAGCTCCTGCTCGAAGAATGTTCGGTTCGGCAAACCGGTCAGCAGATCGTGGTTCGCATTGTGCTCGAGCTCGCGCAAGGCGCGGCGTTCCATCGTGACGTCGCGGATCGTTCCGCAGGTGTAGCTCTTGCCGTCCATCTCGACGTTGCCGGCGCTGACCACGACCTCGATGCGCGCACCGTCCTTGCGCGAGAGCAGGATGCCGTAGTCGCCGCGGTTGCGTTCGCCCGAGATCTGGCGTTGATAGCGATCCTCCTGATGCTCGCGCGATTCCGGCGGCACGAGCAGGCGGAAATCGGCGCCGATGAGCTCGTCCTCCGTGTAGCCGAACATCGCAGCGAACGCGTGATTCACGTACGTGTAGCGGTCGTCGAGCATCATGTAAACGCCGACCTGACTGTGCTCGACGAGCGTGCGGTAGCGCGCTTCGGAATGCTGCAGGGCGAGTTCGGCGGCGCGCCGCGCCGTGATGTCCTGCGCGGAACCTTCGATGTAGAGCACGTTGCCGTCGGCGTCCTTGGCGACATGCGCGTTGAGCTCGACGAGGGCGAGGCTGCCGTCGCGGCGCCGTGCAGCGAATGTCGCACCTTGCAGCGAACCGACGGAAGCGAGTTCGCCGATGAAACGTGCGCGATCGGCCGGGTTCTCGTAAAGCTCTCCCATGTGACGCACGTTCGCCTTGAGCTCTTCCGCGTCGCGATAGCCGATGATCTCGGCGAGCGCGTCGTTCGCTTCGAGCAGGCGCCCGTCGGGATGGCTCTGGAACATGCCGGTCACGGAATTCTGGAAAAGCGCGCGATACTTGCGCTCGGCTTCGGCGATCGCCTGCTGCTGCCGGCGATCGTCGGTGATGTCCTGGATCGTGCCCGTGCTGGCGATTTCGCCGTTGAACTCCACGGCCGAAGCGCGCACGCGCAGCAGTCGTCGCTTGCCGTCTTTGCGCTGGGCGAATACTTCGTAATCCTGCATCGAACGCGAGCCATCGGTCTTGCTGTCGCGTCGTGAGATCTGCGCAGCGAGCGATTCCGGCGCGACGAAATCGATGTAGGGACGGTCGCGCAGCTCCTCGGCGCTGTAACCCAGGATGTCGGCGAGCGCCTGGTTCGCGAACAAGACGCGATCGTGCAGCACCAGGAACACGCCGTCGCGGCAATTCTCGATGAGCGTCTTGTAGAGCGCTTCGGACTGGCGCAGCCGCGTCTCGGCTTCGATCTGCGCGGTGATATCGACGATCGAGCCCTCGTAGAACAACGAATGGCCGCCGGCGTCCCGCACGATGCGTGCATTTTCGGAGATCCAGGCCGAGCTGCCGTCGCGGCGGCGCACACGCACACGCTGGTTCTCGAAATGGCCGCGGGCGTGCAATTCCTCGTAGAGGCGCGCGACCTGCTCGGCGTCGGCGTAGAGCTCGCTGGCGCGGCAATCGCGCGTCTCGGTGAGCATCTGCGCGGGACTGTCGTAGCCGAAGATGCGTGCGAGCGCCGGATTGACGTCGATCCAGCCGCCGTCCGGCAAACTTCGATACAGACCTTCGGCCGCGGCGAGGAACAGGGCGCGATAGCTGCCGACGTCGCTGAACGGCGCGACGTCCTCGGGCGCGGCTTCGCCCACCTGCTGCATGACGCCGAGCACGTAACGCGTGTTTTCCTGTTCGAAAAGCTCGCAGTAGAGCACGGCCGCACGGTCGACGCCGGCCCGCGTGCGGAACACGACGTGCATGCCGCATACGCGTTGCTCGCCGCGCAGGTAGGCCCAGATCATGGCGCGCGTGTCGAGATTGGGCCAGATGCCGAGCTCGTGCGAGCGATGCCCGACGAGCTCGTCGCGGGCGTAGCCAAGCTCGCGTTCGAATGCCGGATTGACGTCGACGATGCGACCGTCGCCGGCATCCATGATGGCGACCAGGCTCGAGGAGAACCGGAATGCACCGGCGAGCTTCATTCCCCCGTCCTACACCCGCGGTAGACTTTCGTCGGATCAGTATAGCGCTGCAAAAGCCGCGCCGCTCGGAACCGAGCGTAAGGATCGCGGGTCCAACTCGATCTAATGCAAAAGGCGAAGAATCGAGCGAGGAACCTTGAAAATGCGCAAGCTCTACCGGAACGATGAGCCAGGCTCGGCGATCACCGCCGAACGCGTCTACCGAAGACGGCGCGAGATCGTCAAGCTGCTGGGCCTAGGCGCCGTTGCGGTCGGAACGGGATGCCACTCGAAAACCCCGCCCGAACCCACAGCAGCAGCCGATGCCGCCCCGCCCGGAGGCGCGACGTTGTCGATTGCGGGCCGTACCGATTACGCGGGCAACGAGGCGCAAACCTCGTTCAAGGACGCGACGCACTACAACAACTATTATGAGTTCGGCACCGGCAAAGGGGACCCGGCGGCGAACTCGGGCGGTTTCCATCCGAAACCTTGGAGCGTGGAGATCGCCGGCCACGCCGAAGTCACGGGCCGCTTTACGCTCGAGGACCTGCTGAAACCGCACGCGGTCGAAGAACGTGTATACCGTATGCGCTGCGTCGAAGGCTGGTCGATGGTGATTCCGTGGGACGGCATCGCGCTCGGCGACGTGCTCAAGCGGTTCCGACCGACCTCCCAAGCCAAGTACGTGGCATTCACGACCGTCGAACGTCCCGCGGAAATGCCGGGCGTGACCTTCCCCGTGCTCGACTGGCCCTATCGCGAAGCGCTGCGCATCGACGAAGCCATGCATCCGCTGGCGCTCCTCGCGGTCGGCCTGTATGGCCGGGAGCTGCCGAATCAAAACGGCGCGCCGCTGCGTCTCGTCGTGCCGTGGAAGTACGGCTTCAAAGGCATCAAGTCAATCGTGCGTATCGAGTTCACCGAAACCCAGCCGCGCACCACGTGGAACGAGGCCGCGCCTGACGAGTACGGCTTCTATTCGAACGTGAATCCCGATGTCGACCATCCGCGCTGGAGCCAGCGCACGGAACGCCGCATCGCCGGCGACGGCCTGAACCTGTTCGGCAACCGCATGGAAACCAAGCCGTTCAACGGTTACGCCGCGGAAGTGGCGAGCCTGTACGCCGGCATGGACCTGCGCAAATATTTCTGATGGCTCTGTTCCGCGACCGCATCGCGGCCTCGAAGCCGCTCGTTTTTGCGCTTTGCCTGGTGCCGCTCGCGGCGATCGCCTGGGACGTCGCGCACGGCACGCTCGGCGCCGATCCCGTCGCGCGGCTCGAGCATCGCAGCGGGATCTGGGCATTGCGTTTGCTGCTCGTCACGCTGACGATGACGCCGCTGCGCCGCATCACGGGAGCGGCTCAGGTGATCCGCTACCGCCGCATGCTCGGGCTCTTCGCGTTCTTCTATGCGACGCTGCACCTTGCGATCTACCTGGCGATCGACCTGGGCGGATTTTGGGCGCAGATCCTCGGCGAGATCGCCAAGCGGCCCTACATCACGTTCGGCTTCACCGCGTGGCTGCTGCTGGTCCCGCTTGCGGCGACCTCGACGAAAGGCATGATGCGGCGCCTGGGGCGCCGCTGGCAGCAATTGCACCGCTTGGTATACATTGCGGCATTGTTCGCAGCGCTGCATTTCCTGTGGCTCGTCAAAGCCGATCATCGCGAGCCGCTCGTCTATCTCGCGGTGCTCGCCGTGCTGATGCTCTGGCGCGTGCCGTGGCAGCGCTTGCGTGGCACCGCAAACGGGGAATGGAAAGGCGTGCCTAGGGTCCCTAGAACTTGACGAACAGCAGCAGCGCAATCCCGGCGCCGATCAAGGCCGCGGCGCCGATCAACCACCAGATGTCGTTGCGGTTGCGGTCCTCGCCGGTGCCTGCCGCTGCTTCGGCGGGTTTCTGCACGCGCACGGCCTGCATGGTCTGCGTGATCGTCGCGTCTTCGTGTTCCGGGACCGGCAGCGGTATATCCTTGCGCGCCGGCATGCCGGGAGCTTCCAGCAAAAACCGGTTGCGATCGAACGCGATCTGGTCGTCCGGATGCAGCACGGCATCGCGCACTTGCACACCGTTGACGAAGGTGCCGTTGGCGGAGCCGAGGTCGCGCAGGAAGATGCCGTCGTCGGAATTCTCGATCATCGCGTGCCGGCGCGACATCTCGGGCTCGTCGAGGATCAGGTCGCATTCGCTGCCGCGTCCGATGACGAGTCGGCCGCGCACGGGAATGATCTTGCCGAAGTAGGCTCCCGACACGCCGCGCAGCACGACCTTGGGCGGGATCATGCGCGCGCGCGTCGGGCTCGCTTCGACCTCGGCAGGCTTGGCGTTCTTGGACTCGGGCACGTCGGTACGGATGCTGTCGTCGCGATCGGGCTTGAGCACGAATTGTACGGTATCGAGGCTCACGATATCGCCCAGACGCAACAGCGCCTTCTCGCGCACCGGTCGCGAGTTGACGTGGGTGCGCGCCTGCGGATCGAGCACGCTCAGCACGAGGCTGCGCTCGTTGACGCCGAGGCTCACGTGATGCGGCGCCACGCCGGGCCGCTCGATCACGACGCCGTTGTCGGGCGCCGCGCCGATCGCGGTATTGCCCGCGGCGACGACGACATCCTCTCTTTCTTTATTCGGAAAGTACAGGCGCATTGGGGGATGCCGTAACTTCGCGATCAACTAAATGTAACACAGCGCATTGCCGCCATAACGCGCTCACCATTGGGCATTGAGATCGAGCAGTACGCGATCAGTGTGCCGCTGCACTTCGTCGCGCTGCTCGTGGAACCCGGCGAGGCGCACGCTCCAGGTCGCATCGAAACCGTAGCCGATCCAGGGCATCACGCCGTGCGACCAGCTGTGGAACCACCAGTCGTCGGAATTGAACGCCGCCATCGCCGCATCGCGCTGGATACGCTGCTCCGCCAACCCAAATTCCCAGCTGTGCGGCTGACGCCGATCGCCGAGCACCAGGCTGAAGCGCGCTCCATCGCGCTCGTCGTCGGCGCCGAGATTGCGCAGCAGATCCAATCTCGCTTCGAGCGGCCAGCCACCCGGATGCAAACGTCCGACGAACTGCACATCGAACAGGTGGTATTGACTCGTGAGCTTGTCGCCGACATGCCGGTTCGTACGCGCGAGCCCTTGCAGCGTCAGCCGTTCGAGATCGGAAAAATCGAGGTAGGACACGAACACGCTCGCACTGGCCGGTGCGCCTTCGTGCCAGTGGTATGCGGCCTGCACCGCACCGATGCGCGAATCGTCGCCGTACGGAAGATTGCCGTTGAAGTAGCCGCCGATCAGCACCACGCGGTCGAGCTCGCCCGCGGCGAACGCGGTCTGCCCGCTGATGCCGACCGGGCGCAGGTCCGTATCCCAGACGAGCGGCGAGAGTTCGAGCGGGAACACCGCTTTTCCGGCCAGGAACGCCGTGTTCTCGCCAGGTTTCCACCGCACGAAAGCTTGATCGAGCGCGACGTCGTTGCTCCGCTCATTCGAATTGTTGATGCGATCGACGGAATTGGGATTGCTCGCATCGGCAAGCTTGACGGCGACGCCGAATTCGAGCGTCGGTATCGGATCGTACAGCGCACCGAAGCGCCCGCGGCCGAAAACCCGATGCAGCGAATCGGCGGCGCGCGGAATGCCCCTGACGCGATCGCCGCGCACGAGCACGTCGCCGAACCACGACCACGGCGCAGCAACCGTCTCATCGGCCGGCGCGGAAAGCGCGTCCTGCGCACGCGCTGCGAGCGGCGACAACGTCAGAACCAGACTTGCGATCCAGGGCAATTTCAGCAAGGCGACCCCCATGGGCGCGTGCGCGCCAGCCCGCGAACTTGCTTCAAGAATGCTCCACAAACCTATGAAAAATCAAGCCCTGAGTTGTGACAGTGCCTGCGCCAGCTCGTTTGCGCTCGCGAAGCGCTCATCGGGTTTGCGCGCCAGGCACTTCAGAATGATCGCGTCGAGCACGGGCGGGATCTCGGCCCAGTGTTCCGAGGGCTTGATCGGCATCTGCTGCATCTGCGCGACGTAGATCTCCATCGTGTTGTTGCCCGTGAACGGCAGCTTGCCGCAGAACATTTCGCACATGAGCACGCCGCTCGAATAAATGTCGGCGCGCTGATCGAGATCCTCGCCAGCGAGCTGCTCGGGCGGCGAGTAATTCGGTGTCCCCAGGAACGTGCCGGGCTGGGTGTGCCCGGGCGCGCCGCGACGGATCGGCCGGGCGATGCCGAAATCCATGAGCTTGGCGTTGCCGGTTTGCTCGAGAATCAGGTTCTCGGGCTTGATGTCGCGATGCAGCACGCCCACTTCGTGCGCCGCGGCGAGTCCGGCGCATAGCTGGCGCGCGATACGCAGACCCGCCGAGTACGGGATTCGCTTCGTCTCGTTGAGCAGGTAGCGCAGCGTGAGACCGCGCACGTATTCCATCGAGATGTAGGGCAACCCGTCGACGTCGCCGAAATCGAACGTGCGCAGCACGTTCGGGTGCGTGATTTTCCGCGCGAGCTTGATCTCGCTCTTGAGCCGATCGAGGTGCTCGCTGTCCATGAGCGCGTTCGGCTTCAGCATCTTGAGCGCGACGACGTCGTCGAGTTCGAGATCGTGGGCCTTGTACACGACGCCCATGCCGCCGGACCCGAGCTCCGAGAGGATGCGATAGCGCCCGCCGAACACCATGCCGGCGGCGAACGTCAGTGTTCGCGCCGGCGAGCGCGTCGTCGGGCGCGCGGCCGGGGACGGCGTGACGACGGTCGGCGTTTCGCCATCGAGGCGCGGTGCCGCGGTCGGCGACGGTGCCGTCGGCAGATCGGCGAACGCCGTGTCGGAAAGCCCGTAAAACCGTTTGCCGCTGGCGGCGCCCGTGAGCACGGCCAATCGGTTTTCGCCGAGGGTGGCCTTGATCTCGTCGCCGCCCTGTCGCGTGAGCAGTGTTTGGCCCGGAGCGGCCTCGGGCAGCAGACGGTCGAGTTGCAGGATCGCCGTGCCGAGCAAAGCCTGGCGCACGCGCCCTGCGGTTTCGGCGCCGCCGTACACGAGGGCGCCCGAGACGATCGCGGCTGCCGGCGGCGAGAACCCTTCCGCTACGGCCTGATCGCGGATGCGCACCAAGGCCCGCAGCGTGGCGGGCCAGCGGTCGCCGCCGGCGAACCCGAGCGCGAAGCGCATTCCCGACGCTTCGCTGACGTTCGCTCCGGCCGCCGCGGCAGCGGCGTCGACGATCGTTGCGGCGCGCGCGAAGCGCGACAACGTCTGATCGGGCGGCATGTTCGCCGCCGCAAGATCGCGGAATTCGACCGCCAACAAGCTCAAGACCTCGCTGCGCGCGGGCGCCGGGGCATCGGGCATGTCCTTGGTCTTGAACGACGGCGGCTGGGCTTGGTCGGTGGGAAGGTCCGGCAGGAAACGCGAAAGATTGCCGACGTAGCCCTCGATATCGCTCTTCTCGCGCAAGTCCGACAGCAACGAATCGAACGCGCGCGAGAGGCGAGCCAGTTCGTCGTTGCCTGTGAGTCCGATTTGCGTCTTGTAGTTGCCGGCCGCCGCCTGTTCAGCCGCCGTGGCCATCTTGCTGACCGGCCGCAGGATGCCTTTGGCGAGCAGATACGAAAGAAGCAGCGCGACGAGCATCGATACGAGACCGCCGATCGCCACCCAATGCATGATGTCGTGATAGCTCGCCGCGATCTTGTCCATCGAGGTGAGTGCCAGCACTGCGCCGAGCTTGCCCTCGCCTTCGCTCGCCGTCGGCGCAAGCTGCGCGCTCCACTCCTGCCCCGCGAAGCGCAGCGGCACGCGTGCGATCGGGTGGCCCGCGGCGATGGCCTCCGCGATCGCCGGTTGCGCGGCGACGGCGTCCTGCAGCGCCTTCGCGCCGGCTTCGTCGAACGAGCTCGCGGCGAGCATCGACTTGCCCTCGCCCGGCAACCAGAACGCGATCTGCGCATCGCTGATCTTCGCGACCTGCCGGCTCAGGGCATCGTTGACGGCTTGCGCGACGAGCAGGAATCCGACGAGGTTCTGATCCTGCGCGAGCGGCATGATCGCGGCCTGATACAGCTTGTTGCCTTGACGCCAGTAGCCGCTGAACGGCGAGGCTTTCGCGATCGCCGGCTTGACCATCGGATCGTCGGCCAGCGACTCCTGGAACGCCTCCGTTTGGTCGGTGCGGCCGAGCACCATGCCCTTGGCATCGAGCACGATGCCCAGATCGAAGCCATATTGGCTCTGGCGTTCCTTGAGCAGATCGGGAATGGACTTGGTGTCGAGGTCGGAGCTTTCGCTGAGGCCCGGCAGATTGCTCGAAGTGCCGCCCGCCTGCGAAACGTACTTGGCCGTGCTCGGATCGGCCGCGATCAACTGCAGCTTGAGCTGCAACTCCTCGAGCCGCGATTGTTCGAATTCCTTCTGCACGGCGCTGCTCGTCGCGAGCGCACCGTCGACCGCGTGCGCCGCGATGTTGGTGCCTTCGACATAGGTGACGAAAACGGCAGCGCCGACCGCGAGCGCGATCAGGAACGCGGAGCCGATGAAGAACTTGATCGCGAGCGGCGGACTGAACGCGCGGCGCGGCGCCGGTTCGCTAGTAGCCGCCATCGCTGGTTCTCCCGTAAGGCTTGCCGAATTTATTCATGTGCGCCGGAATGCGCCGCTGGTTGAGTTCGAGCGGCACCGCCACGGGCTGGGCCGCCTTGGCCGGATCGAGCACGGTGTGCCACGGCGTAGCGCGCTCGTGCCACACGACGAGATCGCCTTCTCCGGCGGGCACGTCGGCGAGCTTGAAGTTGCCGCTCGCGTCCGGACGCGTGAAAAACGGCGTGTCGAGCACCAGGATGTGGCCGATCATCGAATGATGCACGTTGCAGTACACGCGCACGTAGCCCACGTGCGAGAACGTGACCGCCTGACCGTCGCCTTGGCCGTAGAGGCCGACATCGAACGCATTGTCTTTCGAAGTCGAGAACGCGTTGTGCAGGATTGGATCCTGGTTCGGGAAACGCACTTCGCTGCCGACCGTCGTCGCCAGCACGCGCGGGACGAACTGCTTGCGCAGCGTGCTCATGACGGCCGGCGCCGTGACCGGCACGGCTTGCATCGGCACCTTGGGACGGAAATACACGATCGCGTCCTGCGCTTCTTCCGGGCGCAGCGGCTTGCCTTCCGCCGTGAGATCGATGTGGCCCGAAAGCTCCACCGCACCGATTTCGCCCGTCAGGATCAGCGACAACAGCAGCAACCACCGCACACTCATCTCCCCTCCAGGAATGCCGGCGCCCGCCAATGGCGCGCCAGACAGCTCTGCGGCATCATAGCAAAGCCCGCGCAGGCGTTTGCGCACATGCTTGAAACGCAATCGGAGTCAGGGAACGAAAATGTCGAAGATCGATATTCGCCGCAAGCATGGACGCTCCGTGAAGGCCGCCAAAGCCGCCGTCGACAAGACCGCCGCCTCGATCAGCCAGAAGTTCGGCGTAACGAGCGAATGGCGCGGCGATGAGCTTCATTTCGAACGCTCCGGCGTCAACGGCAGGATACGCGTCACCTCCAGCGAAGTTCACGTCACGGCGGAACTTGGGTTCCTGCTCGGCGCACTCAAATCGACGATCGAACGCGAGATCGAGCGCCAGCTCGACGAAAACTTCAGCTGACGGAAACCCGCGCGAGACGAACCATGCTCGTCATGCACACCGCCAGTCGGAAGCGGCGCCGCAACGCGCACGCCGTACGTATTGGGCTCGCCATCGCGGGCGGCGGTCCGCTCGGCGGCATGTACGAGCTCGGTGCTCTGCGCGCGCTCGAGGAAGCCATAACTCCGATCGACATGACGTCGCTCGCCGTCTATGTCGGCGTGAGCTCGGGCGCGTTGATCGCTGCGGGTCTCGCCAACGGTCTCGACAGCGCGGAGATGTGCCGCATCTTCATCAGCGGCGATTCCAGCGAAGCGCGATTCCGCCCCGAAACCTTCGTGCGGCCGGCGTTCTTCGAATACCTGCGCCGCGTCGCGGGCGTGCCGGGCATGCTGCTCGATTGGGTCGGCGATCTCGCCAAGCGTCCGTTCGCCTCGCATTTCTCGGATACGCTGCTGCGCTTCGGCAGCGTGTTGCCGACGGGCCTCTTCGACAACGGTGCGATCGAGGAATTCCTGCACGACGCATTCTCGCGCAACGGCCGCAGCGACGATTTCCGCAAACTCGCGCGCAAGCTCTATGTCATCGCGGCCGAGCTCGACACCGGCAAAGCCGTGCGCTTCGGCGACGAAGGCTTCGACGCGGTGCCGATCTCGCGCGCCATCGCGGCGAGCGCGGCGCTGCCCGGGATGTATCCGCCCGTGCTCATCGACGGCAAATTCTACGTCGACGGCGCGTTACAGCGGACGTTGCACGCGTCGGTCGCGCTCGATGCGGGCGCCGATCTCGTCTTCGGCATCAATCCCCTCGTGCCGTTCGATTCGGAGCGCGCGCGCTCGAACGGCCGCGACACACCGGCAAGCCTGATCCACGGTGGGCTGCCTGCCGTCTTGTCGCAAACGTTCCGCACGCTGCTGCGATCGCGCATGCATTCGAGCCTTGCCCGCTACGCGCATGAATACCGGCATGCCGATGTCGTCTTGTTCGAGCCCGATCCCGACGACGCGGAAATGTTCTTCACGAACGTCTTCAGCTTCGCTTCCCGGCGGCGCGTCGCCGAGCACGCCTATCAGGCGACCCGCGCGGACCTGCGTGCGCGCGCCGGCGCGCTCGGCGCGGTGCTCGCCAGGCACGGGCTCGAACTGCGCGAAGACGTGCTCGCCGATCGACGCACGCTGCTCGAGGGCTTGCGCGCACGCCGTGTCGCGACCGCCGCCCGCCTGCACGAAGCGCTCGACACTTTGCATCGGCGCCTGCCGCGATCCGCCGCAAAAAGGCATGCGCGCGATACCGTCCTGGGCACAAACGCAACGAAGATCGAACCACGAAGGACACGAAGAACGCGAAGTTGAATCGAAAACTCTTAGTGTTCTGCGTGCCCTTCGTGATTGGATCTTTTTTCCGACCCGTCGAATTGTGCGGCAGCGCATAGTGTGATTATTCTAGGGGCGCTGATTACGTTGTCCGCTAGCAGCCAGACGCCGCGCGAGCGTCGCACCTACCCGGAGGGAAGTATGAGCAAACCCAAACTCAAGAAGGCAAAGCCCAAAGCCGCTGCGACGCCGGCGCGCGAGCCCAAGAACAAGGCCGTTGCGGGCAAGTCGCTCATGGAATCGGCGCAGCACATTTGGCTGGCGGGACTCGGCGCATTCGCCAAAGCGCAGGAAGAAGGCGGGAAGCTGTTCGAGGCCCTCATCAAAGAAGGCGCGCAGCTCGAGCAGAAGACGCGTCGCATCGCGACCGGCACGGTCGACGACATGCGCGGGGCCGTCGAGACCAGCGTGACGCAAGTGCGCGAACGTACGCAGGATACCTGGGACAAGCTCGAGCAGGTCTTCGAGAACCGAGTCTCGCGCGCACTCAACAAGCTCGGCGTGCCGGGCCGCAAGGATCTCGACGAATTGCTCAAGCGTGTCGACGAGTTGAACCAGGAAGTGCGCAAGCTCAACGGCAACGCACGCGCCAATCTGACGCGCGTCGCCGCCGCGACCGCGCGCCGGGCCCGCGACGATCTCAGCGATCTCGCCCGCGAGCTCGAAGAGGCCCAGCTCGCAGCGAAGACGGCGGAAAAACGCAATGCCAAGCCGCGCAAGGCCGCCAGACCGGCGCGCTGAGCGCAGCGAAAGTTTCCAACCCCGCCAGCCGCCAAACAGCCGATGGATCCCTCCCCCGAAGGCTCTTGGCTGGCGGGCTTTTCCTGCTTCGCGTTACCAGTGAATGCCGCGCATCAAGGAAGCGAACGCGACCTGCTCGCTGGTCGGCTGCTCCGATTCGCCGCGCCCCTTCATGCCCTTCGACGCCGCCGAATCGGGGAACAGGCGGAACGCCGTGTTCATGATGATCTCGTAGGCGCGCGGCGCGAGCGAATACAGGATCTGCGCGAACGTTCCGAGCCGAGTCGCGAGACGCACCGGCCGCTCGATGATGGCTTCGATGACGAAGTCGGCGGCTTCGTCGGGTGACCAGGTCGGCACGGCTTCGTAGATCTTCGTGGGTGCGATCATCGGCGTTTTCACGAGCGGCATGTTGATCGTCGTGAAGTTGATGCCGTTGTCGGAGAATTCGGCCTGGGCGCAGCGCGAGAACGCATCGAGCGCAGCCTTCGACGCGACGTATGCCGAGAACCGCGGCGCATTCGTGAGCACGCCGATCGACGAGATGTTGATGATGTGGCCGCGGTAACGCTCGACCATGCCGGGCAGGAAGCCCATGATGAGCCTCAGCGATCCGAAATAGTTGAGCTGCATCGTGCGCTCGAAATCGTGGAACCGGTCGTAGCTCGCCGCGATCGCACGCCGGATCGAGCGACCGGCATTGTTGACGAGAATATCGATGCCGCCGTGTTCGGCGATCACCTTCTGCACGAACATCTCGCTCGCATGCGGATCGGCGAGGTCGGTGACGTAGGTGTGGCAGTTGCCGCCTGCCTCGACGATTTCCTTGCGCGCGGCTTCGAGCTCCTCTTCGTTGCGTGCGCAGATCAGCACCTTGGCGCCGGCCGCGGCCACTTTCTGCGCGACCGCACGACCGATACCCGAAGAACCTCCCGTCACGAGCACGGTGCGGCCGCGCACCTTTCCGGCCAGCGAGCGATCGACGAAGAGATCGGGATCGAGATGGCGTTCCCAGTAGTCCCAGAGACGCCAAGCGTAGTCCTTGAGGTCGGGCAGCGCGATCTTCGAGCCCTTGAGCGCGCGCTCCGTCTCGCGGCTGTCGAAGCGCGTGGGATAGTTGATGAGCTTGATCGCCTCGGCCGGGATGCCGAGATCGCGCAGCACGACATTCGTGAACCGCTTGACCGGCGGCAGGCTCGCCAGCGCCTGACGTACCATCGGCGGCACGAACCCAAACATGCGCGCGTCGAGCCGCATGGTCATCTCGGGCGCATGACCGGCGCGCGCGAACATGTTGAGCACTTCGCCGATGCGCCGCGGCGCAGGATCGGTCAGGTGGAAGCAGCCGCCGTCGAGCCCCGGCTTGTGCGCGATGTGGTCCATGGCCGCGGCGACGAAATCCACGGGCACGAGATTGATGCGGCCGCCTTCGAGGCCGATCGTCGGCATCCACGGCGGCAGTGCGTGACGCAGTTTCTTGAGCGTGCGGAAGAAGTAGTACGGACCGTCGATCTTGTCCATCTCGCCGGTCTTGGAGTTTCCGATGACGACGCCGGGCCGGTAGATGCGCCATGCGCGGCCCGATTCGCGCACGAGCTTTTCGGCGTCGTGCTTGCTGCGAAAATAGGGATGGTCGAGATCCTCGGCCTCGTCGAACATGTCCTCGCGGAACACGCCGGGATAGAGACCCGCCACGGCGATCGAACTCACGTGATGGAAGCACCCGGCCTTGAGAGCGTCGGCAAGCTCGAGCGCGTGCCTCGTGCCTTCGACGTTGGCGAGGCTTTGGCTCTCGCCATCGGCGGCAAGATCGTAGATCGCAGCGAGGTGGAAGAAGTGCTTGACCTTGCCGACGAGCGCCTTGCGCTGGGCGGGCGAAACGCCGAGCGCGCCGCGTGCGAGATCGCCCGACACCGCGATGAGCCGCTTGCCGTCGTCGCCGAAACCGTCGCGGAGCGCCTGGAACTTCTCGGACGATCCCTTGCGTACGAGGCAATAGATGTCGCCCTTGCGCGCCAGCAGCAACGCCACGAGATGGCGGCCGATGAAACCGGTGGCACCGGTCACGAAATACGTCATGTCGCTCCCCTCGATCGATAGGCTCATTCCCGCGCGCCTAAGATAGCGGGCGGTGCGCAGTATTCAAAGACATGCTCGGCGAACGTCGCGTTGACAGCGCGTTTTGCCATCGTCCATGATGCGCCGGTCGAAACGGCCAGCGCTGGCCGCACGTTCACGCCGAGACCGTTCACGCCGATCACCGGGGACCCAATGGCCGACCTGAAAGCGAAGTTCGAGAAAGCCGCCGAGGACGTCAAGAAACTCAGCGAGCGTCCCGACAACGACACGCTGCTCAAGCTTTACGCGCTCTACAAGCAGGGCTCGGAAGGCGACGTCTCCGGGCCGAAGCCAGGCTTCTTCGACTTCGTAGGCACGGCGAAATACGAAGCCTGGGCCAAGCTCAAGGGCATGAAGGCCGACGAGGCGATGCAAAAGTACATCGATCTCGTGAAGAAACTCGGCGGCTGACGCCGCGGCGTCGCGCTCGTCCGCCGTGAGCAAGCAGACTCGCGAACGGATACTCGAAGCGAGCCTTGCGATGTTCAACTCGCAAGGCGAGCCGAACGTCACGACGAATCACATCGCCGACGAGCTCGGCATCAGTCCCGGAAATCTCTACTACCATTTCCGCAACAAGGACGACATCGTCGAGCAGCTCTTCGCGCGTTACGAAGCGCGCATGGACCAAGCGCTGCTGGTGCCCGATGGACGCCTGCCGAATCTCGAAGACGTGTGGCTCCAGCTGCACCTCGTCTTCGAATGCATGTGGACGTTCCGCTTCCTGTATCGCGACCTCGTCGACATCGTCTCGCGGAACCGCAAGCTCAAGCAGCACTTCGCGAGAATCCTCAACCGCGCCGCCGCGAGCGCCGAACAGGTGCTCAAGGGCCTGGCGCGCGCCGAGATCCTGCGGGCGACGCCGGACGAGATCAACGCCACGGCCGAGAACGTCTTGCTCGTGACGACGTTCTGGCTGAACTACAACACGGTGCGCGGCGGGCGCGGGGGCGAGACGAGCCAGCAGGATCTGACTCACGGCATCTACCAGGTGATGCTGCTCATCGCGCCGTTCCTGCGCGATGCCGAACGCGTGCACCTCAACACGCTGGCGAGAGCGTATCGTCCTTGAAAAAACGGCCGCGCGAGGCGGCCGTCAAATGCGACGCTGGAGGGCTTGGATCACTTCGCCGTCTTGAGCTGGCGGCTCAGCGCCGTCACGCGCTGGGTCAATTCGTCGATGTCGGCCTTGGACGGAATGCCGAGACGCGCCAGCGCCACCGCGATGCCGTTCTGGACGGCCGCGCCGAGTTTTTCGGCGTCCTGCTTCACGCGCTCGCGGATCGGCGCCAGTGCGCCCTTGAGTTGAGCCCGCGCGTCGGTGCCGATTTCCTGCGCGAA
>Ga0070741_10006439_pt1 | contig 25215 bp, 26 predicted proteins | sample Coa_R1_4_FD_66440 | JGI IMG/M metagenome (GOLD analysis project Ga0070741, IMG submission 66440) | Surface soil microbial communities from Centralia Pennsylvania, which are recovering from an underground coalmine fire - Coalmine... | ecosystem: Environmental > Terrestrial > Soil > Unclassified ... | reverse complement strand
TCGAGCCAAGTATGGCAGATGTGATTCCGGATCAGACACGACTTAATGTCCTGTGGAGGCGAGTCCAGGAAGAAGGGGACCTTGAGATTGGGGTTGTCAGCAAGAAGTCGGCCACAGTCACGGCACCCAGGCTCGTGCCGATCACACCCTTCAGTTGCTTGTCGCGCGGGTTGAAGACAATGTCTGCCAGCGCTCCGCGGCCGCGATCTATGCGAATGCCGGTCGCACCCTGCCAAATGTGTCCTCCCGGGTCAGATTCGATGAACATGATCCCGAAGACGTTGTAGACGGCGTCTGGCCCCGAGTCCTTCATTAGCATCAAGGCGGCATCCCAGCATTCGCCGGCGCGGCCAGCGCATCCGGGGTTATAGCGCTTGACGAACTCCTCTGCGTAGCCCCAATAGTCTCCTGGGCCCCCGAACAACCCGCCATTGATGCCCTCTCCTAGCCCCATCACGATGACGAAGCCGTTAGGAGAGATGCCATATGTCCAAGCGAAGCACGATGCAAGGTTTGCTGCACACGCGTCGATATCCTGCTGCGTTGGCTCGTAGCCGCTCGGATCTGTGAAAAGGAGCGGGTTGTTCAGTGCGTACGCATAGCGGTTCAACCCGCCGTGCGTCCCGTCAGGCGCCCACGGATCCGCACTCACGAACCGCCCGAGCACCGTGCTGTAGAACCGCGCCTTGTAGTACAGCCCGAGGCCTGCGTCGCCGGGCTCCGCCTGCTGGCCGGTGTACTGCTTGTCGGTCTGCGTCGCCGGGTCCAGGCCGCCGGAGCGGGTGGCGCCGTAGGGCCAGTACTTCTGCGACGCGACGAGCTGGCCGGCCTGGTCGGTGACGCCCACGGTGCTGCCGAGGTGGTCGTGCAAGGGGTAGAGCAGGCAGCCGTCGTCGGTGAACCCGTCGAGGTCGTCGTCGACGCCGTTGGCGCACTGGCCTGCCGTCTCCGCGGCGCCAGCGCCGGCGGGGGTGTGGCGGATGGCAGGAACGCCGCGTCGCTAGCCCACGTCGCGCCTGGCCTCCCGACTGAGGGCACCATCAGGCAAACACCATGTGTGCATCGATCGCAATGATGGTTTGGCGAGAACCAGCAGGCTGAGCGCGGATGCTCGATGGCCTCCAAACCTTCAGGATCTCATCGTGGACTAATGTGATATTCAGCAACTGTCAGGGTCTCCGGGTGAGGACGCTCGATGAGCGGTGAGCCGTCGACCTTGACAACCTCTAACTCTGTGACAACGTGGCCGCGCGCATGCAAGACGAACATTACTGGAACCCGATCCCGATCCTGCGATGTTGCTTCCACGACCACGAGTTCAGCCGGAACTTGCAGAGAATGTGCAGAGTCGAACTCGATACTTCCGTAGTTATCGGAGTAATTCCGGATCTCCCGGACGCGGCACCCAGGCAGCTGCTCCCAGGTGTCCTCGGTTACCAGGTTAGCCGGCTTGAGCAGCCTGAGCAGAATAGCAAGCTCGTATTCGTTTAGCTCGCGGAAGCCAGCGTTCGTCACGGCACCTCGAAGCAAGTCCCCACGTGGATCTTGCCGTCGGGCAGGACATACCCATGATACTCGAATGTCTTTCCGTCAACTTCGACAATGCGCTTGAAGAAACCCCCTTTTTGGCGCCGCGTTCTCAGTCATATCCAAGATGACTGCGCGTTCGACACTCACTGAGTCAACACCTGCTTCGGTGGCGTGCCTGATCGCGTGCTCCTTGAAAGTTGTCCGCGCAGCGACTGAGAGTGCTTCCTCGGCCAGCGTCCTCTCAATCTCACGCCCGACAATGGAAAGGAGTAACTTCGCGCCCAGTCTCGTCAAGCCTGGAATGCTGCTAATCGCCGCCGCTAGGACTTCGTCGCACGTGTGGCAGGGGACGGCGACTTGCACTCTGAGCGGAGTAAGACTTGGGGTCAGGATCAGAATCTCTCCTGCTTCATAGGATGGTGTAGCGATGCTCATTACCCGACTTGGAGTCATGACCCTCATCCTGACCTGTACGGTAGCGTTGTTCCTTTCGTCCTATAATTACGCCGACGCGCGAATTGCCTGGTCGGACGACCCGTCCGTCGCGGGCCCGACAGTCAGTGCGGGCGGTGCCCACACTTGCGCCATCGAGACCGACGGAACCGTTTCCTGCTGGGGAGCCAACAACTTCGGCCAAGCGGCGGCACCGACGGGCACCTTCACGCAGGTGAGCGCTGGAGCAAACCACACCTGTGCTGTCAGGACAGACGCGGCGCTCGTCTGTTGGGGATACAACGCGAGCGGGCAGGCGGTGCCGCCCACGGGCACATTCTTGCAGGTCAGCGCGGGCCAAGCGCATAGCTGCGGCGTCAAGACCGACAGCACCATCGTCTGCTGGGGTGACAACACTTATGGTCAGGCGACGCCCCCTGGCGACGCGTTCTCGCAAGTCACTGCGGGTGGGAGCCACAGCTGCGGGGTCAAGACGGACGGGACGTTGACCTGCTGGGGATATAACGCCTATGGGCAGGCGAGCCCGCCCACCGGCTCCTTCACGCGAGTCAGCGCGGGCTCCTACCATACGTGTGGGATCAAGTCCGACGCGACGATTGCCTGCTGGGGATACAACGCGAGCGGGCAAGCGACGCCTCCCGCTGGCGCCTTCATCCAGATCAGCGTCGCCACGTCCCACACGTGCGCGATCAAGGTGGATGGGACCGTGGCCTGTTGGGGCGATAACGGCTTTGGTGGAGCTACACCGCCCCCTGGCCGCTTTACGCAGATTTCGGCCGGCGGCCAGCACACGTGTGGACTGAGGCCCTTTGGGGCGGTCATTTGCTGGGGTAGCAATGCTTGGGGTCAGGCACCGGTGCAGGCCGGAGTGCTGGCTAGCTTAGCGCAAGTAAGCGCCGGGGACCTGCACACCTGCGGCATCAAGATGGACGGGACGATCGCATGTTGGGGGGACAACACATACGGCCAAGCGACTCCACCGACGGGCGCCTTCCTTCAAGTGAGCGCGGGCGATCTGTTCCACTCATGTGGCGTCCGGGCGGACGCGACGGTCGCGTGCTGGGGGTGGAACCCAGGCGGTCAGGCAACGCCACCCACAGGTACATTCACTCAGGTTAGCGCGGGCTACTATCACACCTGCGGCGTGAGGACGGACGGATCGCTGTCCTGCTGGGGAATCAACAGCGACGGTCGAGCGACGCCGCCCATAGGCACGTTCACCCAGGTCAGCGCAGGTGGCAACCACACTTGCGGCATCAAAACGGACGGTACCGTCGCCTGCTGGGGAGACAACACCCACGGCCAGGCGACGCCACAGAGCGGCACGTTTACCCAAGTCAGCGCGGGCGGAACCTTCACGTGCGGTCTCACCACTGACGGTACTCCGCTCTGCTGGGGAAGCATGAGCCCGCCACCAGCCGTTGCGCTCTCCCAACTCACGGTGGGCGAGGACCATGGTTGCGGCATCGAGACCGACGGCACCGTCGTGTGCTGGGGCGCGGACAAATTTGGTGACACAGAGCCGCTCCCCGGCACCTTCACTCAGGTTAGCGCGGGTACGTACCACACGTGTGGCGTCAAGACCGACGGCACGGTCGTGTGCTGGGGCAACGATGATGATGGTCAAAGCGGCCAGCCGCCATGTGTCCTCTGCGTCGCAGCGCCGCCTCTCGACAGCGACGGCGACGGCTGGTCCGATGCGGCTGAGCTCGCCATCAGCAAGGGTGCACTCATCTACTGTGCCATCATGCGCGCCGACGTGAACAACGATGGCGCGGTCAACGCGCTGGATCTCAATTTGCTCAGCCGGTGGTATGGCCAACAAGTCCCGCCGGCGCCGGCCCGCATCGACCAGAACCGCGACGGGGTGATCAACTCATTGGACTACAACCTCCTTGCGAGCGCTTACGGACACTCCGTAACGGAATGCCCGTAGACCCGTTACGGAAGCATCAGCCCTCGCGCACCCAATGGCGAACGAAAAAACGGCGCGCGAGGCGCCGTCTTGAACCTGCGAAGGTGGTCCCAGGGGGTGGATTCGAACCACCGATACACGGTTTTACAGACCGTTGCCTTAGGCCGCTTGGCTACCCTGGGGCATCTGCGTTGTAGCACGCCGGGGCATCGTTTGTCAGGCAGCGCCGCCCCGTAGGGGAGTCCGCGCGCCGAACTCCGGCGCACGCCCGACGCCCGCCGCCCCCGCCCTCCGCTACCGTGCCCCAGGCAGCCGCCGGGAGGGCCGATGCCCGCACGCCGCCTCGCGCACGACCGCACCCTCCGCGAGCTCGCGATCGAGCTCGGCGATGAGCTGCGCAACGGCATTCGCCGCACGCGCCCGACCCGCATGACCATGCACATCACCGAGCTGTGCGACGCGCGCTGCGTCATGTGCAACCTCTGGCAGACCAAGAAGACCGACGAGCTTTCGACCGAGGACTACGACCGGCTCTTCGCCGACCCGTTCTTCGCGCGCGTGCGCCGCGCCGTCATCACCGGCGGCGAGGCCACGATCCGCAGGGACCTCGCGCGCCTGGTCGCCATCCTCGAGTCGCGCCTGCCGCGCCTCGTGCGCATCACCATCGCCACGAACGCGCTGAATCCCAAGCGCCTGGCCGAGCGCCTCGACGAGATCGTCGCCACGAAGGTGCGGCCGGACGTCGAGATCCTGTTCCAGATCTCGCTCGATGGCGTCGGCGGCGTGCACGAGGCGGTGCGCGGCACGCCCCGCGCGTTCGAGCGCGTGCAGGAGTCCGTCGCGCTCATCGAGCGCGCGCGCGACCGCACCGGCTGGTTCAACCTCGCCTTCGGCTGCGTCATGCAGGAAGCGAACATCGATGGCGCGTACGACCTCTACGCCTGGTTCCGCGAGCGCAACTACGACTTCGTGTACACCATGGTCACCGAGTCCGATGGCTACTACCGCACCGGCGCAATCGACGTGCGGCGCAGGGACGCGGCGCTGCGCGCGAAGATCCACGCGTTCTACCGATTCCTCCTCGCGCGCGAGACGAACCCCGGCAAGCGCCTGCTCTTCGCCGACATGCTCCGCCTGCTCGAAGGCGGCACCCAGCGCCGCGCCTGCCCCATGCTGCGCGATACCGTCTCGATCGACCCGAAGGGCAACTTCCTGCCGTGCGTGCAGGCATACGAGCGCAAGTACGGCAACGTCGCCGAAGCCTCGCCCGCCGCGGTCTGGACCGGCGTCCGCGCCCGCGCCGTCATCGACGACCTGCGGCGCAACCAGTGCCCGACGTGCACCTCCGCCTGCGGCGTCAGCTACGCCGCCATCGCGCGCGAGGAGCTCCGCGCCCGCCTGCCCGGCCGCCGCGCGGCCGCGTAGAGCACCGCCCTTCGATCAGTCCCTTCTATTGACCGTAAGCGAGGCACGCTCGAACATTGCTGCCCAACGCATTTTCGGGGGAGGGAAGATGATCGAGGCTACACTTGAGCCAACGAGTGATAATCCGGGGACGATCCGCGCACGCGAACCGCATGTCCCTGCATGGCAATACCGCGCTCGTGAGCGACTCCGCACAGGGATTAAACGATACTCCCGCCGCTTGGCAGAACTTCGCGCTCGGGATGCCAACGAAGGTGACACGCGCTTCCTCGTCACTGACTTCCTCTGCGAGGCGCTCGGCTTTGACAAATACGACGACCTGACGACGGAGTACCAAGTCAAGGGCGAGTTTGCCGATTACGGTATCCGAATCGATAAGGACTTGATCGCCTTCATCGAGGTGAAACGCGTAACAACCAAGCTCGGGCCAAAACACCTGCACCAAGTCGAGATGTATGCGGTCAATGAGGGTGTCGAATGGATGATCCTGACGAACGGCTCGAACTGGCAGGTGTATCACGTGACCGGCGGCCTGCCCGTGGAGATCGATCTGACGCTCGACGTCGATCTACTCGGGGACGCGACGAGCGCACAGAAGGTGAATCTGCTGTTCTACCTCACCCGAGAGTCGCTAAAGCGACGTCAAATCGACGAGCTTTGGCGCCAGAAGCGAGCGACGTCGCCGAAGGCCCTCGCATCCGTCCTGTGCACAGACTCCGTGGCACGTGCAATCCGAAAGGAGTTGCGACGCCAGAGCGGTCAAATGATCGACACACGAGAGGTCACCCAGCTGCTCCGGGAGACAGTGATTCGCGCCGATTGTCTGTAGCGTTGTAAGATCGCGGCCGGCGGTGCGGAAAGGACCAAGAGACTTGTCCGACATGCGGCGAGGCGCGCTCCTCCAACATTCAACATCCACCGTCCAACATCGGCCGCGTATGGGCGCGATCGCCGGCTGCCAGACCCCATCTGCGCAATCTGCGTAATCTGCCGGGGACGCTACGGCGCCTGCGCGCGCAGCCGGCGGATGTCGGCCAGGTGCTCGCCCTCGTGGTCGATCATGAGCTCGACCATCTGACGGATGCTCATCCGCCCATCCTCGAGGTGCTGGCCGGTGCGCGCCCAGTTCCAGTTGACCAGCGTCGTCAGCAGCGACACCGTCTTCGCGCGGAACGCCGCCAGCTCGCGCTGCAGCTCGTCGATGTCGCGCTCCAGGTACTTGTGGTCGCGCGCGTAGGCGTCCGGGTCGTACGGCTGCAGGACCGGGTCCGTCTGCGTCGACATCATGTAGAGCCGCTTGTGGTACACCTCCGCCGCGTCCCGCAGGTGCCCGACGATCTCGTGGATGCACCACTCGTCCGGCGCCGGGCGCCAGTCGAGCTGCCCGAGCGTCACGCTGCGCAGCGCCGCCGCCAGGTCGCGCGGCAAGTTGCGCAGCGGCTCGACGAGGTCCAGGTGGCCCGTCGTGCCCGGCTCGTTCCGCGGGAATGTGAAGACGTTCGGCCGCTCGCCCGCCATCGCTCGCCCTTCGCTACGTCGCCTCCGCCGCCGGCTCCGGCAGCGGCCACGGGATGCGCTCGTTCAGCGTCGTCACGCCGCTGATCGCGCCGCCGCGCAGGTACAGCCGCGGCACGCGCGCGCCGATCCCCGCGAGGATCTCCCACGAGATCGTGTCCGCCAGCTCCGCCAGCTCGTCCGCGGAGACCCGCTCGCCGCCCTGCGCGCCAATGATAACGACCTCGTCGTCCGGGGCAACGCCGGGCACATCGGTGACGTCGAGCATGCACATGTCCATCGCGATGCGCCCCGCCACCGGCGCCCGCCGCCCGCGCACGAGCAGCTGCGCCTTGTTGGAGAGCGCGCGCCGCAGCCCGTCGGCGTAGCCGCACATCACCAGCGCGATCTTCGACCGCCGTCCGGCCGTCCACGTACGGCCGTAGCCCACCGTCGCCCCCGCCTCCACCTCGCTGACGCGCGCGATGCGGCTCTTCAGCGTCAGCACGGGCCGCAGGTCGATGTCGTCGCCGCAGCCGGGCGCCGGGTGATAGCCGTAGATGCCGAGCCCCGCGCGCACCATGTCGAGCCGCATGTCCGGCGACTGCAGCAGGCTCGCCGTCGCCGCGCAGTGCCGCACCGGGATCCAGTCGAGCCGGCGCGCGACCTCCGTGAGCGCCTCGTACTGCGCGTGCGTGAAGCCCGTGTCCCCTTCCTCCGCCGCCGCGAAGTGCGTGAAGAGCCCCTCGACCTCGATGCCCGGCAGCGCCCGCACGCTCTCCGCGAAGGCGACGAGCGCGTCCGCATCGAGGCCGTGGCGGTTCAGCCCGCTCTCCAGCTCCAGGTGCACCGGCTGCGCCACGCCGCGGTCGGCCGCGAAGCGCGATAGCGCCAGCGCGAGCTGCATCGACCCGACGACCGGCGTCAGGCGCAGGTCCACCATCTTCTCAGCTTCCGCCACGCTCGCTGCGCCGAGCACGAGCACCGGCGCATCGAAGCCCGCGAGCCGCAGCTCCTCGCCCTCGTCCGCGCACACCACGCCGACCGCGGCCGCGCCCGCTTCGACCGCGGCGGACGCCACCGCGACGGCGCCGTGCCCGTAGGCGTTCGCCTTGACGACGGCGCACAGCCGCGACGGCGCCGCCCGTGCCGCGAGCGTGCGCACGTTGTGCTCGAGCGCGTCGACGTCGATCTCCGCCCACACCGGCCGCCCCTGCCAGCGCGTCTCCATGCCCGCAGGATACGCGACTCTCGCGCCGCTGACGCCGGGGCCGGGACGGCGCAGGGCCCCGCACGATCGCGTACCGCCGCTGCGCCCGTCGCGAGCGCTGTCGTGCTGAGCGGAGCGGAGCATCCCGCCGGCGATGCCAACCGGGTCGACAACCGTACCTGTGCGCATCTGCGTCATCTTGGTCCCGTCATCCTTCCAGCATCCAACGTCCAGCGTCGGCGCGCGCCGGCTCTCGACCAGGACCGCTGACTCTCGCCGTACGCCGCAACCTCCCGGAGCCGCAAATTGACCCGCCCGGATCGCGTTCCCTAGAATGCGCCGAGTGGCGGCGGAAGGGATGGATCCATGGGCTCGATCGGGATGATCCTGCGGCCGGCGCTCGCCCGCCTCCGCGCCCCCGCCATCGCACTCGCGCTCGCCGCCGCGACCGCCGCCGTCTTCAGCCTCAACGCCGTCTCCCGCGAACAGCCGCGCCCCGCCGACGCCAGCTTCACCGCGAGCTACACCTTCGGACAGGAGAACTCGTGGGTGCGCGTGCAAAACATCGGCACGTCGCCCGCGACCGTCACGGTCACCTACTACAGCGAAGGTGGCGCGCAGCTCGCGCAGGACACCTGTCCCTCCGCCGCGTGCCCGTCCCTCGGCCCCGGCCAGGGCTGGACCTTCTTCCAGCAGAACCACCCGGAGCTTCCCGCCGGCTACCGCGGCTCCGCGCTCGTCGAGAGCGACCAGCCGATCGTCGCGCTGCAGGCGAAGGACATCCGCCGCAACGGCGCGTTCCTGGTCGATGGCAACACCACCACGATCGGCGCCGGCTCGAGCAAGATGTACCTCCCGCTCATCGCCAACCGCGATGGCCCGCAGCAGGACTGGAACGGCCGCTTCGCGATCGAAAACCTCAGTGACTCCGTCACCGCCTGCGTGACGCTGACGTACGTCAGCAACTACACCGACTCGGAGGTCGCCTGGGATCCGTACAAGCCCGGCTCCAACGGCCCGAAGCAGTCCGGTTGCCCGAACGGCGGCCGCCCGCTCGCCCCGCACGCGACGCTCTTCCGCGATCCCGACTCCTTCGGCGTCCCGCCCGGCTTCACCGGCTCCGTGCGCATCGAGACCTCGAAGAACGCCCAGGGCATCGCCGCGGCGGACCAGCCGCTCACCGCCACGGCCGACACCTGGAACAGCATCTACAACCCCTTCGCGTCCTACCGCGCGCTGAACGACGGCGAGATGAGCCAGACGATCCTGCTGCCGCTCGTCGACCGCGAGGTCGGCCCGCAGAACGCGTTCAGCACCTACTTCGAGCTCGTGAACAAGGACCCGTCGAAGGCGGCCTTCGTGCGCCTGCGCTTCGAAGGCTTCGACCTCGATCACGGCAACGCGTTCGTCACCAGGGACGCCACGATCGGCATCCACGCCGCGCGGCTCTGCTTCCAGGCGCGCGATGACTTCGCGAACTGCCTCGCCCCGGGCGATGCGCTGCCGCACAACTTCGTCGGCACGGCGCGCATCACCTCGTCGCAGCCGCTCGGCGTCATCGTCAGCCGCAGCAGCAAGTACGCCGACACCTTCACGAACTACCGCGGCTTCCGCCCGGAGGACGGCTCGACGCGCGTCCTGCTGCCGGTGCTGAACAAGAACTACGGCCCGTACGGCGGCCATAACGGCTGGAACTCGTTCTTCCGCGTCCTCGTCGCCGATGGCGGCCAGGCGCACGTCCGCATCCGCTACGTCGGCCTCGACCTGCCCGGCGGCGAGCAGTCGTACACCGTGACGGCGTTCCGCGAGTTCACGGTCTTCCAGCAGCAGGAGGGCATCCTCCCGGACGGCTTCGCCGGCACGGCGATCCTGGAGTCCGACCGGCCGATCGTCGCGCTCGCGAACCTCAGCACGGACGTCTTCACCGGCGACACCGACCTGCTCTACAACGGCATCCCGCTGCCCTAGCCCCCGCGACGCGATCCAGCGCGCGGGACACGCGGCGCCGATCGACAGTGGGCGTAAGAGGTTGGCCCTGCCGTCCCCTCCAGCATCGAGCGCCCGCGCTCCAACATCGCGCCGGCCCGCGCCCAAACGCAGAGCCGGGCGGTAGCGCCCGGCTCTGCTCAGGATCCGCGGTTGCGCCGCTACTTCTCGATGGGCACGTCGATCAGGCTGCCGTACTCCGTCCACGAGCCGTCGTAGTTGCGTACGTCCGGGTAGCCCAGCAGGTGCTTCAGCGCGAACCACGTGTGCGACGACCGCTCGCCGATGCGGCAGTAGGCGATCACTTCCTTGTCCTTCGTGACGCCCTTGCCGCCGTAAAGCTTCTCGAGCTCCTCCACCGGCTTGAACGTCCCGTCCTCCGCGACCGCCTGCGACCACGGCACGTTCGCCGCGCCGGGGATATGGCCCATCCGCTGCGCCGTCTCCGGCAGGCCCGGCGGCGCCATGATCTCGCCGTTGTATTCCGCCGGCGAGCGCACGTCGACGAGCGCGCGCTTGCTGTTGCCCAGGCTCTCGAGCACCGTATCGCGCTTGGCGCGCAGCGCCGCGTTCGGCGCCTGCGCCTTGTACGTCGCCTTCTGCCGCTGCGGCGCGTCCTTCGTCAGCGGCCGCCTCTCATCGACCCACTTCTTGCGCCCGCCGTCCATCAGCTTGAGGTCCTTGTGGCCGTACATCTCCAGCAGCCAGAACGCGTACGCCGCGAACCAGTTGTTGTTGTCGCCGTACAGCACGATCGTGTCGTCGTTGCTGATCCCCGCGTTTCCGAGCAGCTCCTCGAGTGCCTCCTTGCTGATGATGTCGCGCCGCACCTGGTCCTGGAGCTGGCTCGTCCAGTTGAAGCCCACCGCGCCCGGCGCGTGCCCCTCGTCGTACGCCGTCGTGTCGACGTCCACCTCGATGAGCTTCACCTTTGGATCGTCCAGGTGTTGCGCGACCCACTCGGTCGTGACGAGAACGTCCGATGCCATGGCACCCCTCCTGTGTGCTGGCGCCGCCGTCCGGCGGCGTGATGGATGTGGGACGTGTCAGAAATTGTAGAGATTTTCGGTCAACTACTCAACGGATGCCGCCGCGCAGCGACCAGTCCGAACCCAGCAGCGCCGCGCACACGAGGATCGCCAGCGATAGCAGCAGCACCAGCGCCGAAAGCAGCACCGACCAGCGCCGCACCGCCGCGATCTCCGCTTCCGGCGCGTCCGACTCCTGCAGCTGCAGCAGCCGCCGGCCGATGAGCCCGCCGTGCAGCGCCGTCAGGATCACCACGATCGTCACCAGCGTCAGCTTCGCCTGCAGCACAAAGAAATATCGCTCGAAGTGCAGGTAGCCGAGCGAGTCCGCGTGCCGGTAGTTCTCGATCCCCGTCACGATCAGCACCGCCAGCGCGATGCCCGCGATCCAGCCGAAGCGCGCTGTCACCATCCGCGTCGCCCGCGTCCGCGCCTGCACGTCCTCGATCGTCCGCATCGCCGGGATCGCCGCGAGGAACAGGAACACCTGCGGCCCGACGAACACCGCCGCCGCGATGATGTGGATCGCCAGGTTGATCGCGTCGCCCATCGCCCGGATTGTTCCCCGCGCGCGCGCTTCGGGCAACTCGCCCTGTGGTGACGTCCCCGGTCGAAGCTGTCCGGCGCGCCCTCAGCCCCCCGCCGGCCGCCGCGTGATCGTCAGCGGGCTCCACTCCCCGCTGAGCCCCTGCCCGTGGCACGACACGCTCTTGCCGTCCACGATGTCCTTTTCCGTCATCAGCCCGAGCGCCGCGATGAACGACGAGAACGGCGGCACGCCGACCTCGCGGTTCACCAGCTCCCCCTCCACCTCGAACCGCAGCTCCGCCGCGCCCTGGTCGTACGTGATCGCGTAGTGGTGCGCCTGCTGCGGCCCCTTCGGCAGCGGCTGCTCCTTGAACAGCGCGAAGTACTTGTGCCCCTCGCCCGCCTCCACGCTCGTCCCCGGGAACGGCAGCCGCGCGTAGACCGTCGCGTACGCCTCGTTCGATACGAAGAAGTCGACGGCGATCCCGGTCGAGAAGTCCAGCAGGTTCAGCGAGACGAACCCATCGTAGAAGTCGTCCGGCACGCCGTTGAATTTCTGCGCGCGGATGTCCAGCTCGACGGTGATCGACCCGCCCGCCGGCACGGCAAACGTCTCCTTCGAGAAGTACATGTGCTTCGCATTGTCGAGGATCTGCACCACGCCGTTGCCGCGCGTCAGCGGCACCGCCGCCACCCGCAGCCGTCCGTTCTGCACGACGACCACGGCGTCCGGCTCGCGGAACTCCCAGCCCGGGAAGCCGCCGATGGCCCACTTGCTCTCCGGCTTCAGCAGGTCCGCGAAGTCGCCGTAGACGATCGTTTCGACGCCCTGCGCCGTCTCGCTGGTCATCGCTAGCCTCCGTGAATCGTACGCGCCGGCGGGCGCGAAGGATCAACGCCGCGCGTCAGTCGCCGTCGTCGTCCTCGTCCTCCCCGCCCCCCGCGGCGGCGCGCGGCACGAACGCGAGCGGGCGCTCGGACTCGTCCTTCCGCCGCGCCCGCGGCGGCAGCGCGTCGATCGCCTTCCGCAGCGCCTCGACCGCGTCCGCCGAGTCGGCGCCGATCGCGGCGACGTTCGTGTCGCGCAGCGCCTGCAGCGCCGCGTTCGTGATGCCCGGGGCGACGTGCGCCAGCAGCGGCTTGCGCGTCAGCGCGTGCAGCCGTTGCAGGTCGATCTGCCGGCGCACCGTCAACGCCCCCTCGATCCGCCCGACGTCCAGCAAATCCAGCCGGAAGCCCTCGAGTGCGCGCGCTTCAACGTCGGTCAGGTCGGCCGGCAACCGCAGCACGTAGCCGATTTCCTCGTCGAGCAGCGCCGTCGCCGCCGCACGGTCCGGGTCGAAGACGACGAAGTCGTACCCGGCCTCGCGGAAGCGCTTCGCGTCGTCGTCCCCCGCGCCCGCGATCCACGCGCCGCGAATCGCCTCCCCGGCCGCGGCGCGCGTCTCCGGCGTGGCGGGCGCGTCGCCGGTGCCGATGACCACCGCGTCGGCGCCCCTGCGCGCGCAGTCGGCCGCCTCCGCCGCGTCGCGCGCGAACGCCACCAGCACCATCGTCGGCTCCGCCGAAGCCTGCGAGCGCACGAAGCCGATCGGCTGCGGCGCGAGGCGGGTCACTTTGCGGATGCGGTCCGCGAGTTTGCTCATGTGTGCTCCTGTGCCGTCCGGGACACCGCGATCATAGCGCGCCCAACCCGCCGGACAAGGCCGCGAGCGGGCTTGCTCGCTTCGGCGCCGCAGGGATTCTCCACGCCCCTCGCCCTGCCGTTACACCTGGTCCAGCGCCGACGCGATCTCCTCGGCCCACGCCCGCACGGCGCCCCAGTCGCGGAAGTCCCCGGTCGGCGCGCGCAGCGCGAACAGCATCGCCTTCTCGGCGAAGTTCAGCTTCGCCCGGTCGATTCTCCCCGTGAACAGCCGGTGCCCGCGCGCCTTCGTCTTCTCCACGACCTCGCGCACGTCGACCGCCTGCTCCGCGCGCGGCATCGGCGGCTCGCCGATCGGCCCGCTCGAGAACAGCCACACTGGCTTCGTGGCAAGCGCCGGCGCCTCGTCCTCGATCCACTCCACCGCGCGCTCGAGCCACCGCCCCACGTAGACCGCGCTCCCCGCCACGACCGCGTCCGCGTCCTCCGCCCGCGCCTTGTCCGTCATCGCCGCCACGGTCACGTCGTGCCCGCGGTCGCGCAGCACGCCGCCGATCGCCTCTGCGATCTCCGCCGTCGCCCCGTACTTCGATGCGTACGCCACGAGCACGCGCATTGTCGAGCCTCCAACGACACCATCGCAGCCGCGGCGCGCCACGGCGATACCGCGACGGGCATGCGCGGCGCACCTCCGGCCGCTCCGGGGCGGGCGCCGAGCGCTAGCGCCGCACCCGCCGGATCGCGCGCGCCACCGCTCCCGGCGCCAGCACGAGCGCGCCGAGCACGACCGCCACGCCCACCATCAGCACCCCGGCGACGATCCGCAACGCCGCGTCCGCGCCCGATACACCGTCCTGCAGCTGCTGCACGATCATCAGGATCGCCAGGAACGCCGTGACGATCCCGACCATCAGCCCCGTCATGCGCGCCGTCGCCGAAGGCATGTTCCCGGCGCCGCTCCGCCGCCGCGGCGCATCCACCCCCGCCACGCGCGATGGCGCCCCGGGCCGCGCTTCGCCCTCCGCGCGCCGCCGCCGCTCGCGCTCCCGCTTCCGCCGCCGTCCCTTCGTCTCAGGCATCGGTCACCATGGTCGGCGCCGCCCGGCGTCCGCCATCTACTCCGCCGGTCCCAAGGCCAGGCCGATGAGCCGGTACGCCAGCTTCGCCGCGAGCTGCGCGCAGGAGCGCGGCCCCAGCGACGGCGACAGCTCCGTCACGTCGAACCCCACCACGCGCCGCTCCGCGGAGACCGCCGCGAGCAGCGCGCTCACCTCGTCCCAGTGCAACCCGCCCGGCTCCGGCGTCCCCACCGCCGACATCTCCGAGGGGTCGAAGCAGTCGAGGTCGATCGTCACGTACACCGCGTCCGAAAGCTCGTCCACGACCGCCCGCGCGCCGCGCGCCCGCAGCTCCGCCGGCGAGAAGAACGCCAGCCCGCGCTCGCGGATCAGCGCCGCGTCCTCGACCGGGGCGCTGCGCAGCCCCACCTGCGTCACCCGCGCGACGTCGAGCGCGCGCCGCAGCGTGCACGCGTGGTTGTAGCGCGAGTCCAGGTACTCGTCGCGCAGGTCCGAGTGCGCGTCGAGCGCGAGCACCGACAGCCCCGGACGCCGCTTCGCATGCGCGCGCGCCGGCCCCACCGCGACGGTGTGCTCGCCCCCCAGCGTCACGACGAACTTCCCTGCGTCGATCAGCTCGCCCGCGACCTCTTCGATGCGCGCGATCATCGCCTCCGGCGACCCCGTGTGCGGCGCCAGCTCCGGCAGCGTGTGGATGCCGTGGCGCCACGGCTCCAGCCCCGGCCCCACGTCGTACAGCTCCATGTCCGCCGAGGCCTCGATGATCGCGCGCGGCCCGTCGCGCGCCCCCGCCCGCGCCGTCACCGTCGAGTCGTACGGGACCGGCAGCACCACGACGCGCGCGCGCTCGAACGCGCTGTCCGCCTCGTCCAGCGACGCGAAGTTCAGCGGGGGATAGAAGCGTTGGTCCGCCACGGGGTGCAGCGTATCCGCCGCGCCGGGGCCGCGACAGGTCAGCGGCTGCCGCGCAGGCGCGGGTCCAGGATGTCGCGCAGCGTGTCGCCCAGCAGGTTGAACCCCAGCACCACCACGCTGATCACCAGCCCGTAGAACAGCACCACGTGCGGGTATTCCGTCGCCCGCCCGCGCCCGTCCGCCAGGTCGATCCCCCAGCCCGGCGTCCCCGGCTGCACCCCGAGCCCCAGGAAGCTCAGCGACGCCTCCGCGAGCACCGCCACGGCGAACACGCTGCTCGCGCCGACCAGGATGTACGGCATGATGTTCGGCACGATGTGCACCCGCAGGATGTGCCCCTCCGAACCGCCGAGCGAGCGCGCCGCCAGCACGTAGTCCTTGTGCTTCTCCACGAGCGCCACCGCGCGCAACAGCCGCGAGCCGCCGAAGATCGCCCCGATCGCCACGACGATCACCACCGCCTTCAGCCCGGGCCCCACCGCCGCGATCACCGTCAGCAGGATCGGCAGCTGCGGGAACGCCGTCCACGCCTCCCCCGACCGCTGGATCAGGTAGTCCACCCACCGCCCGAAGTAGCCGCTGAGGATGCCCAGCGCGCTCCCCGGGATGAAGCCCATCAGCAGCACGAGCGCGCCGAACGTCAGCGAGAGCCGTGCCCCCGATAGCGTTCGGCTGAAAATGTCGCGGCCGAGCCGGTCCGTCCCGAACGGGTGGTCGAACGACGGCGAGAGGAACTTTGGCGACTCGCCCAGCGCGCGCGGGTCGTGCGGCGCCAGCGCCGGCCCCAGCACCCCCGCCACGACGAACACCACGACGATGATCAGCCCGATCAGCCCCAGCGGGTTGCGCAGCCACGGCCGCGCCAGCCGCAGGAGCAGCGGCGCCTGGCGCGGCAGCTCGAACGCCGTCTCCGCGGCCGCGCGCGGCGCCGGGCGCACCGCCGTCGCCATCTAGTTGTACCTCACGCGCGGGTCGAGCCACGCGTACGACAGGTCCACGATCAGATTCACGATCACGACGACGAACGCCGTGTACACGACGAGGAACTGGATCACCGTCAGGTCGCGCTGCTGCGCCGCCGTGAAGAACCACAGCCCCAGCCCCTGGATGCTCAGGATCACCTCCGCGATCACCGACCCGCCGAAGATCGCCACGAACGACGTCCCCAGCGCCGTCAGGATCGGCGTCGCCGAGTTGCGCAGCGCGTGCTCCAGCACCACGACCCGCCCCGACAGCCCCTTCGCGCGCGCCGTGCGCACGTAGTCCGCGCGCAGCACCTCGAGCATCGTCGTCCGCACCAGGCGCATCAGCCCCGCCGAGCCGGCGAACCCCAGCACCAGCGCCGCCGGCACGAACAGCCGCAGGTTGCGCCCCAGGTCCTCCCACGGCGCCACGTAGCCGCCCACCGGCATCGAGTAGTTCCAGACGCGCGACGGGATCACGATCAGCAGCGTCAGCAAGAAGAACTCCGGCACCGACGCGCCGATCACCGCCGTCAGCCGCACCACATAGTCCAGCCAGCTGTTCCGGTACACCGCCGAGAGGATCCCGAACGCGATCCCGATCACCGCGCTGATCGACAGGCTCATCGCCACCAGCTCAAAGCTCGGGAAGAAGCGCCGCTTGAACTCGTCCCGGATCGGCTTCTTCGAGTAGAACTCGCGGGAAAAATCCCCGCGCACCAGGTTGCCGATCCACTCGCTGTACTGGCTGTGCGCGTGCACGTGGAACGCCGGCACGACCACCGCGGTCCGCGTCACCGATATCGGGAAGATCGGCCGCTCCAGCCCGAGCTGGTCCCGCAGCTGCTGGATCTGCTCCGGCGTCGCGCCCTGCCCCGCGATCGCCGTCGCCGGGTCCTGCCCCGGCAGCGTCCGCAACACCACGAACGCGATCAACGACACGCCGAAGAGGATGATCGGCAACCACGACAGCCGCCGCAGGGTGTATCGGAGCATCGTCCTCGCCCGTCCCGTCAGCCGCGCGCTGGCGGCCCGCCCCGCCTCACGCCTTGTCCAGCCATGTCGTCCGGTTGAACAGCCCGTACGAGCCGCGCCCCGTGATCTGGCCCTTCACGTAGCTGTACGACCCGCCGAAGCTGATCTGCGAGAAGATGTTGAACATCGGCGCATACGCCCGCATCACGGCGCGCTGCGCCTCCTTCGTCTTTTCGATGCGCGCGTCCTCGTCCAGCTCCTTCGCCGCCGCCAGGATCGCCGCGTCCACCGTGTCGTCCTGATAGCGCATGAAGTTGTCCGTGCGCCCGTCGCCCGGCCCCAGGTAGAACCGCAGCGGCAGGTCCGGGTCCTCGTACGGCAGGTGCTGGAAGCACGTCAGCTTGAAGTCGCTCTGGTTCAGCGTCTGGCTGAACCACTTCACCAGGTCCTGCTGCTCGAGGTTGATCTTCACCCCGCCTTCCCCGAGCTGCGCCTGCAGGAACTGCGCAAGGTCCGAGTCGCCCTGCCGGTTCGAGTGCCGCATCGTCCATTCGCTGTCGAAGTCCCAGCTCGCCGCCGTCAGCAGGTCCCGCGCGTCCTTCACGTCGTGACGGAAGTACTCCTTCATCACGTCGTCGCTGTCTTCCGTCAGCGCATACAGCTTGTGCGCCGGCGGCACCGGCCCGCACTTCACGGCGTCCCCGTCCTCCAGCAGGTCGATCGCCTTCTGCCGGTCGATCAGCAGGTTGAACGCCTGCCGCACCCGCACGTCGTTGAACGGCGGATCGTAGCGGATCATCAGGCACATGTAGTCGCGCGACAGGTCGCTCGATGTCCGGATCCGGTCGCCGAGCGCCGAGATCGTGTCTTCCATCTGCTTGCGGTTGCTGAAGCCCGTGCTGTCGATCTCGTTCGCGCGGAACGCCGCGAGCGCCGCGTTGTCGTCGGTGATCAGCTTGAAGTCGACGCCGTCGAGGTACGGCTGCCCGGCGATCGACTTGCCGTTCTGGTACGTCCGGAACTGCTGGAACTTCCGTAGCTTGATGTTCGCGCCGTTCTCATGTGAGTCCAGCACCCAGTGCCCCGACCCGATCGCGTCCTTCTGCAGCAGGTCGTCGTGACCGTGCAGGATCTCCTCCGGCATGATCGAGCTGTAGATCGGCGACCCCGCGTTCGACGACGTGAACACCCACGCCCACGGGAACTTCATCGTGATCTTCACCGTCTTGTCGTCCGTCGCGACGATGTCGTCCATCACGTTGTGCAGGAAGTCGAAGCCGATGCCCACTTCCTCCCGGAAGCGCTTGAAGCTCGCCACGACGTCCGACGCCTTCACCGCGCGGCCGTTCACCGGGTCCTTGTCGTGGAACGTCGCGTCGCCGAGCGTCGCGATCACCGTCGTCGCGTCCGGCTGCTCGACCTTCGTCGCCAGGAACAGCTCCACCTGGCCCGTGTCCGTCGGCACGTACCACATGTGGTCGAACGTCGTGAACCCCAGGAACAGCCCCTGTGCCAGCGGGAAGATGCCCGGGCCGAACACGTTCATGCTCGGCAGCGCCGGGTTCTGGCGCACGCGCAGGATCCCTCCCAGGTGCGTCGGCGCGCCATCCTGCGTGCCGTCGTTCACGCGCGCCGTGCCGCTCGCGCCCGGCGTCTGCGAAGACCCGCCGCTCTTTTTCCCCGACGAGCAGCCAACCAGACCGATCGCCGCCGCGCCTGCGCCAGCAACGGCGACGCCGCCGAGGAAGCGGCGGCGCGTGATCCGGCCTGATTGCCAGTACCGAAGCCCCAGTTCGTTGTCCGCCACGCTGCCCACCTCGTTCAGTCCGCTCCACCCGCGGGGCGTCAATGAATGGTGTTCATTGTGGTGACGCACCTCGTGTCTGTCAACATGACAGACGTACTACGCCGCGCGTCTCGGGCTGACAGACGTACTACGCCGCCCGTCATAACGGTGGATTCACCCGCGCCCGCAGGCTCGCGGCAGGTCGCCGGACTCCGCTCGTGCGGCCGCTAGTGGTGCCCGCCCGTCGGCTGCTCCGGCGGCGGCGCCACGAGTCCCAGCTTCTTCCGCAGCACGTACGCCCCCAGCCCCACGACGACGACCACGAACGCCGCCAGCCCGAACACCGCGAGCTGCACCTCCACGCGCGTCCCCTCGTGCCATGGGACGCCCTGCTGCTGCGCCGATGCGACGCCCGCGCCGAGCGCCATCGCCGCCACGAGCCCCACTGTCAGCGCGGCGATGATCCGCGCCCGTATGAAAGCCACGTTGCTCCCTCCGTCGCCGTGCGCGCGGCGCTACGGGTTGTGCTTCGGCAGCAGCAGCTTCTGGCCGATGCTCAGCACCGCCGTCTCCGGGTCACCCAGGTTGTTCAGCGTCGCGATCGCATTCACGTAGGCCGTCAGGTCGTCGCCCGGCGGCAACTGCGCCTGCGCGATGCTGAACAGGTTGTCGCCTTCCTGCACGATGTACTCGTCGAACGGCGACGCCGTCGCCGCCACGGTCGGCGTGCCCGCCGCGGCCGTCACCGTCTCCGTGCCGGGCGTTTCGCTGCCCGAAGGCGTGCCGGTCGCCTGCGGCGTCGCCGCCGCGACCGTCGGCGGCGCGCCGGACGTCGTCGGCGTCGGCGTCGTCCGCGCGACGATCACCGGCTGCGCGCCCTTCGTCTCCCCCGGCGGCCGCACGAGCAGCATCACCGCGAGCGCCGTGCCGATGAGCATCACCAGCAGCGACCCGCGGTACAGGTTGAACGATGGCAGCGCGCTCGCCGGCCGCAGGCAGTCCGCGCAGTACTGCGCGTTGCCATGATCCTCGCAGTACGGCTTGCCGCAGCGCTTGCAGGCGTTGACCGCTGCCTGGTCGCAGGAGTAACAGTCCACCGGGGGAGGATGATACCACCGGCGCGCGAAGCCACGCGCCGCCGCATCCCGTCCTTACGCCAGCTCCGCCGTCGCCCCCGCTTCCTTCAGCTTCGCCACGACCGCCTCCGCCTCCGCCTTCGCGACCGCTTCCTTCACGTTCACCGGCGCGCTCTCGACGAGGTCCTTCGCTTCCTTCAGCCCCAGCGTCGTCACTTCCCGCACCGCCTTGATGACGTTGATCTTGTTCGCGCCCGCGTCCTTGAGCACGACGTTGAACTCCGTCTTCTCCTCTTCCGCCGCCGCCGGCGCGCCGCCGCCCGCCGCCGCGCCCGCCGCCGGCGCCGCCATCATCATCGCCGGCGCCGCCGCCGTGATCCCGAACTCCTCTTCGATCTTCTTGTTCAGATCCCGCAGCTCGATGATCGTCATCCCCTTGATGATCTCGAACGCTTCCTCGACCTTCGGCATGTCTTTGTCCTCCTCGACGCCCCTCGGCGTGCTATCCCGTTCTTCTCCGGTCGTGCCCGCGCCGTCGGCGCTAGCCGGCGCTTCCGCCTTCGCCCTCGAGCTGCGTCGCACGCGCGTCCACCAGCCGCGCGAAGCTCTGGATCGAATCGTTGAGCAGCGAAGCCAGGTTCTGCACGGGCGAGATGAAGGCGCCCGCGAGCTTGCCGATCAGCTCCTCGCGCGATGGCAGCGACGCCAGCTCCGCGACCAGGCTGCCGGGCGACACCCGGCCGTCCATGAAGACCTTCTTCGCCGCGAAGGCGTTGCGCGCCGTGCGCGTGTAGTCCGCCACCGCCTTCGCCGGCGCGACGATGTCGCCCTGCGCGAAGATGATCAGCGTCGGTCCCTCGACCACCTGCCCCGCGTCCGCGACGCCCGCCTGCTCCGCCGCGAGCTGGAACAGCCGGTTCTTCACCACGCGCGCCTCGACACCCGCCTCGCGCAGCGCCCGCCGCAGCGCCGTCATTTCCTTCACGCTCAGCCCGCGGTACTCCGCGCCGATCACCATGCTCGCGTTCGAGACCAGGTCCTTCAGCTCGGCGACCGCCGCCTGCTTGCGTTCCGTCGGCACCCGTTGCACCTCCTCCCGCCCTGCGCCGCGCGCCCTTGCGGGACAAACAGAAAACCCCTGCCTCGAGACAGGGGCGCACGCGCGAAGGCAGCCCGCAGGGCCGCCCGATGTCACGTATCGCGCCTCGGCAGGCTGTGATTAAGCTCCCCGTGGGGCCGCGCCTGCTGTCTCTGGCGCAGGGAGTCTATCGGGCGCATGCGCCCGCGCGCAAACGGGCGCAGCGCGCTGAGCGTCAGGACAGCGACCGCATCGCCGACGCGCTGCTCCCGCGACCGCTTCCGGGCGCGAGTTGCGCGGGCCGGGCGACGGGTCCGCACCAATCCCGCTCCGATGCGACCTGCGACCGCGCGCTACCCGGCGCGCATCGCCAGCGTCGGCGTCGGGTCGAGGCGGATGCCCGGGCCCATCGTCGTCGTCAGCGTGATCGTCTTGATGTACACGCCCTTCGAGCCCGCCGGCTTCGCCTTCACGATTTCCGAAATCAGCGTCGCCATGTTCTCCTCGAGCGCTTCCTCGCTGAAGCTCACCTTCCCGATCGGACAGTGCACGATCGCCGTGCGGTCGAGCCGAAACTCGACGCGTCCCTGCCGCGCGTCCCGCACCGCCTTGCCCATGTCCTCGGCGTCCACGACCGTGCCCGAGCGCGGGTTCGGCATCAGCCCCTTCGGCCCCAGCACGCGGCCCAGCCGCCCCACCTTGCCCATCAGGTCGCGCTGCGCGAGCGCGACGTCGAAGTCGGTGTAGCCGCCCTCGACCTTCTTGATCAGGTCGTCGCCGCCCACCTCGTCGGCGCCCGCTTCCTGCGCCTGCCGCGCGCCCTCGCCCTCCGCGAAGACGAGCACGCGCACGGTCTTGCCCAGCCCGTGCGGCAGCAACGACGTCCCGCGGATCTGCTGGTCCGCGTGCCGCGGGTCGAGCCCCGTCCGCAGGTGCAGCTCCACCGTCTCGTCGAACTTCGCGAACGCCGCCTGCTTGGCGAGCTTGATCGCTTCCTGCGGCGCGTACAGCTTCTCCGGGTCGATCAGCTTCTCCGCCGCCGCGTACTTCTTCCCGCGCTTCATCCTCGTGCTCCTTCCGGCGACGTCACCCTCACGGGCCGAGGCGACCGCGGCGTGCGGTCTCCGTCGCCTCCTGCGGCCGCGTCCCTACGCGACCTCGATCCCCATGCTGCGCGCCGTCCCTTCGACCATCCGCATCGCAGCGTCGATGTCCGCGGCGTTCAGGTCCTTCATCTTCATCTCGGCGATCCGCTTCACGTCGTCCCGGCTCACCGTCCCGACCTTCTGGCGCAGCTGCGCCGGGCTCCCCTTCTCGATCCCCGCCGCCTTCTTGAGCAGGTCGGACGCGGGCGGCGTCTTCAGCACGAACGAGAACGACCGGTCCTCGTACACCGTGATCTCCGCCGGCACGATCGTCCCGGCCTGGCTCGCGGTCTTCTCGTTGTACTCCTTGCAGAAGCCCATGATGTTGATGCCGTGCTGGCCGAGCGCAGGGCCGACCGGCGGCGCCGGGTTCGCCTTCCCCGCCTCGATCTGCAGCGTCAGCACCGCGCGGATCTTCTTCGCCATGTCCGTCCCCTCTCGTCCCGCGCCGCTCGCGCGACGATGCCTCGCCGCCGGCGAGGCATCTCCTTCGTCCGTCCCTCCGGACCCGCGGCTAGAGCCGCTCCACCTGCAGGAAGTCCAGCTCCACCGGCGTCTCGCGCCCGAAGAAGGACACGAGCACCTTCACCTTGCCCTTCTCCAGGTTGATGTCGTCCACCTGCCCCACGAAGTCCTGGAACGGCCCATCGACGATGCGCACGCTCTGGCCGACGACGAAGCCGACCTTCACCTTCGGCGCCTCGACGCGCATCTGCCGCAGGATGCGCTTCACCTCCGGCGGCTCCAGCGGCACCGGCTTCGTGCCGCTGCCGACGAAGCCCGTCACGCCGGGCGTGTTGCGCACGACGAACCATGCCTGGCTCGACTTCGGGTCGTCTTCCTTCAGCTCGATCATCTGCACCAGCACGTAGCCGGGGAAGATCTTCCGCGCGACGGTGCGCCGCTGCCCGTCGCGGATCTCGATCTCGTCCTCCGTCGGCACCACGACCTGGAAGATCAGGTCCTTCGCATCCATCGTCTGGATGCGGTGCTCCAGGTTCGTGCGCACCTTGTTCTCGTAGCCGGAGTAGGTGTGGATGACGTACCAGGCGCGCCCTTCCTGGATCGCCTCTTCCTCAGGCGATGGCCCCGCGCCCTCGGCCGGTTCCGTCTCCGCCTGGGTCGCGAGCGCCGCCTTGCCCTTGCGTGCCATCCGCTACCTCAACAGCAGCCGGTCGACGGCCCAGTTGAAGCCGATGTCGACGCCGCCCAGCCCCATGCCGATCGCCACCGAAACCACGACGACGACCACCGTCAATCGCACCGTCTCTTCCCGCGTCGGCCAGGACACCTTCTTCAGCTCGGAGATGATGTCCCGCACCGGCTTCGGCACGAGCCGGTCGTAGAGCGAGCGGTGCTTCGCGGCCTCCGCCGCCGCCGCCGCGCTCTGCTTGCGCACGGGGCGCGCGGACGGCCGGAACGTCGGCGCCTGGGCCGGCGGCTTCCGCACGAGGGGCTGGCGTCGCAGCGCTCGGCTCATCTCTCTCCTCCTACCGGACCTCGCGGTGAGGCCGGTGGACCCGGCAGCGCGGGCAGTACTTGCTCAGCTCCAGCCGCTCCGGGTCGTTGCGGCGGTTCTTCGTCGTCGTGTACGTGCGCTCCTTGCACTCCGTGCACGCGAGCGTGATGATCTGCCGGTCTTCCTTCTTCGCCATCGTTTCTCAGCGGCCGCCCTGCCCTGCCGGGCAGACAGAACGGCCCGCCCACCATTCTAACGCGGGCGGGCCGTGCCTGATTCCCTTCCCCTACTCCAGGATGTTCGTTACGGCGCCGGCGCCCACGGTCCGGCCGCCCTCGCGAATCGCGAACCGCAGCCCCGTCTCGACCGCCACCGGCGTGATCAGTTCGACCGTCATCTTGACGTTGTCGCCCGGCATGATCATCTCCACGCCTTCCGGCAGCGCGATCGACCCCGTCACGTCCGTCGTGCGGATGTAGAACTGCGGCCGGTAGCCGGAGAAGAACGGCGTGTGCCGCCCGCCCTCGTCCTTCGAGAGCACGTACACCTCGGCCTCGAACTTCTTGTGCGGCGTGATCGACCCCGGCTTCGCCAGCACCTGCCCGCGCTCGATGTCCTCGCGCTCGATGCCGCGGAGGAGGCAGCCGACGTTGTCGCCCGCCTCGCCCTCATCGAGCAGCTTCTTGAACATCTCGACGCCCGTCACCGTCGTCTTGCGCGTGTCACCGAAGCCGACGATCTCGACTTCGTCGCCGACCTTCACGATCCCGCGCTCGATGCGTCCGGTCACCACCGTGCCGCGGCCCTTGATGCCGAACACGTCCTCGATCGGCATCAGGAACGGCCGGTCCTTCGGCCGCGTCGGCGTCGGGATGTACTCGTCGACCGCCTTCATCAGCTCCAGGATGCTCTGGTACTCCGGCGCGTTCGGGTCGTCGCTCGTGCAGTTCAGCGCCGCCAGCGCGCTGCCGCGGATGATCGGGATCTCATCGCCCGGGAAGTTGTACCGCGTGAGCAGCTCCCGAAGCTCCAGCTCCACCAGGTCCAGCAGCTCCGGGTCGTCCATCTGGTCTACCTTGTTCAGGTAGACGACGATGTTCGGCACTTCCACCTGGCGCGCCAGCAGGATGTGCTCGCGCGTCTGCGGCATCGGCCCGTCCGGCGCCGCGACAACCAGGATCGCGCCGTCCATCTGCGCCGCCCCGGTGATCATGTTCTTGATGTAGTCCGCGTGGCCCGGGCAGTCGACGTGCGCGTAGTGCCGGTTCTCCGTCTCGTACTCGACGTGCGTGATCGCAATCGTGATGCCGCGCGCGCGCTCCTCCGGCGCGTTGTCGATCGAGCCGAACTCGCGGTAGTCCGCCAGCTTCTTCAGCGCGAGGACCTTGGTGATCGCCGCCGTCAGCGTCGTCTTCCCATGGTCCACGTGACCGATGGTGCCGATGTTGACGTGCGGCTTCGTCCTCTCAAACTTCTGCTTCGCCATGTCCGGCTTCTCCTTTGCGCCCCCCTGGCTGAGGGGCTTC
>Ga0070741_10006438_pt1 | contig 25216 bp, 28 predicted proteins | sample Coa_R1_4_FD_66440 | JGI IMG/M metagenome (GOLD analysis project Ga0070741, IMG submission 66440) | Surface soil microbial communities from Centralia Pennsylvania, which are recovering from an underground coalmine fire - Coalmine... | ecosystem: Environmental > Terrestrial > Soil > Unclassified ... | reverse complement strand
CCCGGCTCGCGGCGCTCTCGGCGTCCTGCACGCGCTGCTCCAGCGCATCGGTCCGCTGCTTGAGCTGTCTCACCTCTTCGCGAAGCGCGTCGTTCGTTTGAGCGAACCCCGGGCCCGCGATGCCCATAGCGGCCGCGACGGCGAGCGCCAGGGTGCTGGTCTTGTGCATGTTCTTCTCCGAAATCACGCGATCGTCCGCGGACGACCCGATGCCCGCGCGCGGCGGCGCGGGAAAGATGACGCGGGACTAGGAAAAGACGGGCGGCGCCCGCGAATCGAATTCGATTCGCGATCGGAGAGCCAGCGGAAGAACGAAATACGAGACGGCGGGCGGCGCGACGCGCGGCGGCTTCACCGCTCGCACCGCGTTCGGCAGGACGCTGTCGACCGCGTGGAAGGCGAGGCACTGCGCGGCGGGATGCCCGGAGAAGGGCGTGCCCTTCTTCGCCGGATCGTGCGGAACGTGGGACAGCGCGTGCAGTTGCGCCGATTGCTGCGCGAAGATCAGCGCAGCGGCGATCAGCACGTACCGCAGGGTGCGACTCATGGATCCGCCCGGGATATCGGGGCGGCTAGTGTAGCGCAAATCCGGGCGAGCGCGCCCGCCGCGCTACTCGCCGTAGAGCTTCTGCTTCAGCTCGCGGCGCGCCTGCGCCTCGATCGTGAGCGTCGCGGTCGGCCGCGCGAGCAGGCGCGGGATCCCGATCGCCTCGCCGGTCTCCTCGCAATAACCGTAGCTGCCGTCCTCGATGCGTCGCAGCGCCTGCTCGATCTTCTTCAGCAGCTTGCGCTCGCGGTCGCGCGTGCGCAGCTCGAGCGCGTACTCCTCTTCGATGGTCGCCTGGTCGGTGGGATCGGGCTCGAGCTCGTGCTCGCGCAGGCGCTCGGAGGTGACGTCGGCGTTCTCGAGCAGCTCGCGCTGCATCTCGAGCAGCCGCTCGCGGAAGAACGCGAGCTGCTCCGGATTCATGTACTGCGACGCAGGTGCCTTGCGGATCTCGGCCTCGCTGAGCCCGCTCGCCTTTTCTTCCGTGGGGCGCGCGCCCGACGGCTTGGCGGGCCGGGCGTCCTTCGGCGGCGTCCGTTTCACTGCGTTGCTTCCAGGCATTGTTCCAACCCCTTGATAAAGAGATCCTGCGGGAGATTCCTCCCGATGAAGACCAGCGTGCTCGAACGTTTCTCGTCCCCGCCCCACGGTCGCCCGACGTCACCGCCCATCAGCATGTGGACGCCCTGGAACACTACCCGGTTCGTGTTGCCTTTTAGATACAGTACACCCTTGTAGCGTAGCATGTTCGGACCGTAAACCTGAATCAGGCCGGAGAGAAATTCCTCCAGCTTGACCCCGTCGAAGGGCTCGTTCGAGCGGAACACGAACGAGCTCACCTGCTCGTCGTGCTCGTGCTCGTCGTCCTCGAGGAAATCGGGATCGAGCTCGAGGATCGCGTTCAGGTTGAAGCCGCGGATGTCGAGGATCTCGTCGATCGGCGCGTTGCCGAAGCTCACGTTCTTGATCGGCGCGCGCGGATTCATCTGCACCAGGCGCTTGCGCAGGCGCGACTGCTCGTCCTCGGGCACGAGGTCGGTCTTCGAGAGCAGGATGCGGTCGGCGAAGCCGACCTGCTCCTGCGCCTCGCGGAACTCGTCGAGCTGCTTCGGCCCGTGCTTCGCGTCGACGACCGTGATGACGCCGTCGAGCAGGTAATAGTTGCCGATGTGCTCGTCGACGAAGAATGTCTGCGCCACGGGGCCGGGGTCGGCCATGCCGGTCGTCTCGATGATCACGCGCTCGAAGCTGAGCTTGCCGCTCTCGCGCCGGTCCTTCAGCTCGCCGAGGATCCGGATCAGGTCGCCGCGCACGGTGCAGCAGACGCAGCCGTTGTTCATCTCGACGATCTGCTCGCCCTGGTTCTCGAGCAGGATCTCGTTGTCCACGCCGGCTTCGCCGAACTCGTTCTCGATGACGGCGATGCGGCGCCCGTGCTGCTCCTTGAGGATCCGGTTGATGAGCGTCGTCTTCCCGCTCCCGAGGAATCCCGTGAGAATGGTGACCGGCACCATCTTGTCTTCGGTGGCCATGACGATATGGAGCTTCCGCGCCGCTTGTGACCTGTCAGGGGTTGCGCGAGTTCACCGCGGACCGCGGGAGCCGCTCCGGCCTCGCATCGAGAGCCGGGACCGGGGCGGCCCGGAACGGAAGCCCCGAAAAAAGCGCGCATTAGACCACGCCGCCTCGCGCGGCGCAACCGCCGTCATAGCCGCTCGAGCAGCAGGCCCTTCAGGTACTCGCCCTCGGGGAACTCGACGAGCACCGGGTGGTCCGGCGCGGCCCAGCGCCGCTCGCGCAGGAGGAGCGACGCGGGCGCGTCGGCCGCGGCGCCCGCCACGATCTTCTGGAACAGCTCCGGCGACACGCCGCCCGAGCACGAGAATGTCATGAGCAGCCCGCCGGGCCGAAGCAGCCGCAGCGCGTTCAGGTTGATGTCCTTGTACCCGCGCGCCGCGCGCTCGGTGTCCTTGGGCGTCGGCGCGAACTTCGGCGGATCGAGCACGATGAGATCGAACCGGCGCTGCTCGACGTTGAGCTCGCGCAGCACGCGGAACACGTCGCCCTGGAGCCAATGGGCGCCGGCGGCCAGGCCGTTGCGCTCGGCGTTCGCCTGCGCCGCGCGCAGCACGGCGGCCGAGCTGTCGACCGACAGCACCGAGCGTGCTCCGCCCGCGAGCGCCGACAGCGTGAATCCGCCCGTGTAGCAGAAGCAGTTCAGGACCTCGCGGTCCCTCGACAGCGCGCCCATGCGCGCGCGGTTGTCGCGCTGGTCCAGGTAGAAGCCCGTCTTCTGCCCGTGGGCGACATCGACCGCGTAGCGCAGCCCGTGCTCGCGGATCTCGACCAGCGACTCGCCGGCCGCGCCGCTCACCCACGCGTCGCGCGCCGGAAGACCCTCGAGCTGGCGCGCCTCGGCGTCCGAGCGCTCGTACACGCGCTCGCATCCCGAGAGCTCGCCGAGCTGCTCGATGAGCGTCGAGCGCCAGCGCTCGGCTCCGGCCGAGAGCAGCTGCACGACGAGCGTCCCGGCGTAACGGTCGGCGATCACGCCCGGCAGGCCGTCGGACTCGCCGTGCAGGAGGCGAAGCGCGTCGGTCTCGGCGCCGAGGCGCGCGCGGCGCAACGCGAGCGCCCCCCGGATCTTTTCCCGGATGAGATCGGGACCCGGAGGCCGCCCTTCCTCGAAGCTCCACACGCGGGCGCGGATCTGCGACGAGGGGTTGAAGGCGCCCCACGCGAGGAAGCGTCCGTCGCTCGCGACGAGCTTCACCGTCTCGCCCGCGTCCCCCGGCTGGTCCGCGCGCTCGACCGCCCCCGAGAACACCCAGGGATGGCGGCGCAGCAGCGACTTCTCGCGTCCGGGCTCGAGTACGAGCGTCCCTGCGGCGCGCTCAGGTCTTTCTCTTGGCGCGCGGGTGCGCGGCATCGTATGCCTTTGCCAGGTGCTGGAAGTCGAGGTGCGTATAGACCTGCGTGGTCGAGATGCTGGAGTGGCCGAGCAGGTCCTGGACCGCGCGCAGATCGCCCGACGACTGCAGCAGGTGCGACGCGAACGAGTGCCGCAGCACGTGCGGGTGCACCGGAGCCGCGATGCCGAGCTTGCGCGCCCAGCGAGAGAGCCGATGCTGCACGACGCGCGGCGCGACGCGGCGCCCGCGCGCGCCCGTAAACAGGGCGCGCTCGGCCGCGCGCGCGCGTACCGGGCGGATCGCGAGCCACGCGTTCAGCGCCTCGATCGCCTTGCGGCCGACGGGCACCCGGCGCGACTTGTTGCCCTTGCCGACGACCACGAGCTCGGCCGCCTCGACCGCCTCGCGCGCATCTTCGAGGTCGAGGCGCACGAGCTCCGCGAGCCGCAGCCCCGAGGAATAGAACAGCTCGAACATCGCCTTGTCGCGCGTCTCCCATTCGTCCTCGGGCCGGCGATCGAGCAGCAGCGCCGCCTGGTCCGGAGACAGCACGCGCGGCAGCGCCTTCGCGCTTTTCGGGGCGCGGATGCCCGCGCAGGGATTCGCGCCGATGCCGCGGTGCCGCGCGAGCCAGGCGAAGAACGACCGCCAGGCGGACAGCGCCCGCGCCAGGCTCTTCCCCGAGAGCCCCTGCGCGTGCAGACGCGCCACGGTCCGACGCACGAGATGCGACGAGACCTGGTCCAGCGGAGCGTCGCCGATCTCGTCGAGCAGCCGCCCGATGTCGCGCGCGTAGCCCGAGCGCGTGTGCGGCGACAGCCGGCGCTCGGATTCGAGCGAGCGCAGGAACGTCCCGAGCAGCTCGCGCTTCGGGTCGCCCTCGGGCGCGGCCAGCCGCGCCATCGCTAGAGGAAGCGCAGCAGGGACGCGCTCGCGAGCTCGCCGAGCCGCTTGAGATAGACGGTGCCCATCTCGGGGTAGAAACGCGAGACGTCCTCGCTGCCGAGGACCAGCATGCCGAAGCACTCGCCCTTGTCGCGAAGCGGGATGCTCGCGACCGAGCGCACGTGCGCGGCCGCCTCGCCGAACCAGGCGACGACCTCGGGGTGCGCGGCCGGCCCGCAGTAGGGCTGGGTGAGCTCGGAGGCGTGGCGCCTCGCGTCCTCGCTCGCGCCGCCGAGCGCGGCGAGATCGCCCGCGGCCGCCTCGCGCCAGACGCGCAGGGCGACGTGCGGAACCGCGAAATCCTCGCGCAGGTTGTAGTCGAGCGCCGCGAGCAGGCTGCGCAGGTCCGGTGCGGCGAGCAGCGCGAGGCACAGCCGGTGCATCTTCTCGCCGATCGCGTCGTTCTCCTCGCCGAGCTCGAGCAGCTCGCCGAGGCGCGTCTCGAGCGCGCGGACGCGCTCGCGCAGCGTCAGCACCTGCCGCTCGGAGAGCGGTATCGCGCGGCCGCCGTGCGGGTGCGGGATGTAGATCTGGGACAACAGGTCGGCGTACTGCTCGAAGAAGACCGGGTTCTCCTGCAGGTAGCGCGCGATGTCGTCAGGTCTCAACGTTGATTTCCCCTTCGAACACGGTCACGGCCGGTCCGGTCATCCATACGGGATTGTCCCCGCCCCGCCACTCGATCGTCAAATCGCCGCCGCGCGTCGCGACGCGCACCCGGGCGTCGAGCAGCCCGCGCCGGACGCCGGCCGCGACGGCGGCGCAAGCGCCGGTCCCGCAGGCGAGCGTCTCTCCCGCGCCGCGCTCCCACACCCGCAGCGCCACGCGATCGCGGCCGAGGACCTGCATGTATCCGGCGTTCACGCGCTCCGGGAAGCGCGGATGCGTCTCGATGACGGGACCCTCGGTCGTGACGGGCGCCGAATCGACGTCGTCGACGAGCTGCACCGCGTGCGGGTTGCCCATCGACACCGCGGTGATCTGCACCGTGCGACCCGCCGGCAGCTCGAGCGGCTGCACCGGCGCCGACGATTGCGACAGGAACGGAATCGACGCCGGGTCGAAGCGCGGCGCCCCCATGTCGACCGTCACCTCGCCGTCGGCCTCGAGCCGCGGAACGATCGTGCCCGAGGACGTCTCGACCTTCAGCTCGCGCTTGTCCGAGAGCCCGTGGTCGCGCACGAAGCGCACGAAGCAGCGCGCGCCGTTCCCGCACTGGCCGACCTCGCCGCCGTCGGCGTTCCATATACGATAGCGGAAGTCCGCGCCGGCCGAGCCGGGCTTCTCCACGAGGAGCACCTGATCGCAGCCGACGCCGAAGTGCCGGTCGGCGAGGCGCCGGGCGAGCGCCGGCGTCATCCCGACGGCCTGGCGCACGCCGTCGATCACGACGAAGTCGTTGCCCAGCCCCTGCATCTTCGCGAACTTCAGCTTCACGGCCGGTATTCTAAGCGTCCGCTCAATACCAGCGCGGCTCGCCGGGCGGGCGCGTCTTGAACCGCTTGTGCGTCCAGAAGTACTGCTCGGGCGCCTCGAGGACGCGCTCCTCGATGAAGGCGTTCATGCGGCGGGCGTCGGCCTCCGGGTCGGGGCCGGGAAAATTCTCCCACGCCGGATAGCACCTGACCTCGTAGCCGGCACCCCCGGGGAGCATGCGCGTGACGCACGGGACCACGCGCGCGCCGACCAGCTTCGCGAGCCGCGACAGGCCGGTCACGGTCGCCGCCGGCACGCCGAAGAACGGGACGAAGATGCTCTCGCGCGCACCGTAGTCCTGGTCGGGCAGATAGTAGAAGGGCACGTGCTCCTTCAGCACCGCGATCGCGGCGCGCACGCCCTCCTGGCGCGAGATCGCGCGCTGGCGGCCGAAGCGCGTGCGGCCGTGCAGGAGCATCGCATCGAAGACCGGGTCCTTCTGCTTCGCGTAGATGCCCGCCATGTCGATCTCGCAGGTGAGGCGCGTGCACCCCGCGTCGAGACCCACGAAATGCGGCGCGAGCAGCAGGACGGGCGCGTCCTTCGCCGCGTGCAGGTGGTCCAGGCCGACGAGGCGCACCAGGCGCACGATGCGCTCGCGCGGCGCCCACCACAGGATGCCGCGCTCGAGCACGCTACGCACGAACGCGCCGAAATGGCGCCGCGCGATGCGCACGCGCTCCTCGGGCGGCATGCGCGGGAAGCAGCGCTCGAGGTTGACGAGGCACACGCGCCGGCGCTCGCGCGCGAGCGGGAAGAGCAGCACGCCCAGTCCGTCGCCGATGCGGGCGAGCACGCCGAGCGGGAGCAGGTGCAGCAGCCACATCAACGCGAGCGCGAGGCGCATCATGGCGCGTCCGCCTCGGCCCCGGGTTCGGGAGCGCCCGCGGGCACCTTGTAGCGGTTGTACGACCAGAGATACTGCTCGGGCCGGCGGCGGATCAGCTGCTCGAGCGAGCGGTTGAGCGCGCGCACCGGCGACTCCGGCGGCCGCGCCGGCAGCATCGGCTCGACCACGAAGCGGTAGCCGCGTCCGCCGGGCAGCCGCTCGGCGAAGACCGTCAGCACGGGGGCGTCGGTCTGCTCGGCCAGGCGCGACACGAGCACCATGGTGTACGCCGGGCGGCCGAAGAAGTCGACCCACTCGCCCTCGCCGACTCCCGGCACCTGATCCGGAAGCATGCCGATCGCCTCGCCGCGCTTGAGCGCTTTCAGCATCGCGCGCACGCCGCGCAAATCGGCGGGCACGCTCTTCAGCTTGTGGCGGCTGCGACCGGCGACCATGTACGGCTCGAGCGCCTTGAGCTTGGGCGGGCTGTACATGACCGTGAGCGGGATCCGGCTCGCGATGTACTGACCCGCGATCTCCCAGCAGCCGAGGTGCGGCGTGAGCAGGATGAGACCCTTGCCCGAGCGGCGGGCGGCGTCGACGTGATGCCAGCCTTGCTCCTCGACCACGAGACGCGCGACCGCTTCGAGCGGGCGCAGCCACACCGCCGGAAGCTCGAGCACGGCCTTGCCGCTCTCGGCGACCGCGGCCCGGCGCACGGCGGACGCGCCGAAGCCGGCGCCCCGCAGATTTTCCGCGAGATATCGCCGGTAACGCGACGAGCCGAGGTAGACCGCCCAGCCGGCGAGCACGCCCAGCGCGTGCAGCAGCCGCAGTGGGCAGTGGGCGGCGAGCCGCAGCAACGACGACATTTGTAGTTCTGATGGAGTGGGATGTAGGCCGATTGGGTGGGCGAATCCTGCGTGCTACACTGGCGCCCTTCTTATTTACCTACGACGCCGCCCGAACATGAGCAGCTTTCTCTTCACGTCCGAATCCGTTTCCGAGGGTCATCCGGACAAGGTCGCCGACCAGGTTTCGGACGCCGTCCTCGACGCCATTCTAGCTCAGGACAAACGCTCGCGCGTCGCCGCCGAGACGCTCGTGAAGGACAACCTCGTCGTGCTCGCCGGCGAGATCACGACCGGCGCGCGCGTCGATTTCGGCGCCGTCGCCCGCAAGACCATCAAGCGCATCGGCTACACCGATCCGTCGATCGGCTTCGACGCGTCGACCTGCACGGTCATGGTCGCCTACGGCGAGCAGTCGCAGGACATCGCCCAGGGCGTCGACGAGGGCAAGGGACTCGACCTCGAGCAGGGCGCGGGCGACCAGGGCCTCATGTTCGGCTACGCCTGCGACGAGACGCCGCAGCTCATGCCGATGCCGATCTACCTCGCGCACCGCCTGGTCGAGCGCCAGTCCGAGCTGCGCCGCGACGGCCGCCTCGGGTGGCTGCGTCCGGACGCGAAGTCGCAGGTGACGCTGCGCTACGTCGACGACAAGCCCGAGTCGATCGAGACGGTAGTGCTCTCGACGCAGCACAAGCCCGGCCTCGCGCACAAGCAGATCGAGGAGGCGGTGATCGAGCAGGTGATCAAGCCCGTGCTGCCGAAGAACCTCGTGAAGGGTCCGATCAAATATCTCGTCAATCCCACCGGCAGCTTCGAGATCGGCGGACCCAAGGGCGACTGCGGCGTGACCGGCCGCAAGATCATCGTCGATACCTACGGCGGCTCGGCGCCGCACGGCGGCGGCGCGTTCTCGGGGAAGGACCCCTCGAAGGTCGATCGCTCGGCCGCGTACGCGGCGCGCTACGTCGCGAAGAACGTGGTCGCCTCGGGCATCGCCTCGCGCTGCCTGGTGCAGGTCTCGTACGCGATCGGGGTCGCGAAGCCGACCTCCGTCATGATCAGCACCTACGGCACCGGCAAGATCTCCGACGACAAGATCGCCGAGCTCGTGCAGAAGCATTTCGACCTGCGGCCGAAGGGCATCATCCAGATGCTCGATCTCCTGCGCCCGATCTACGAGAAGACGGCGGCGTACGGGCACTTCGGGCGCGAGGAGCCCGAGTTCACCTGGGAGAACACCGACAAGGCGCAGGCGCTTGCCGCCGACGCCGGCCTGCGCAAGGCGGCGATGGCGCTGTAGCGCTTTCGCGACACCGAGGAAGCCCGGCGCGACCCGGGCTTTCGTTTTTCTGCGGCTGGCGGCGGCCGCGACAGGTGCGCTAGAATTCACCTTCCTCGAGGAGCGTTGCAACGAGCCGGGACCAGCGCCGGCCGCCAGGCTCGGGGAATCACCACTGCAACGGCGCTCACGAACTCTGTAGAAAGGAGGGCGTGATGAGCGCCGTACTGCACTCCGGGAAGTCAGCCGATTATCGCGTCGCCGATCTTTCGCTCGCCGACTGGGGGCGAAAAGAGATCGCCATCGCCGAGACCGAGATGCCGGGGCTGATGGCGATCCGCGAGGAATACGCGGCAACGCAGCCGCTGCGCGGCGCGCGCGTCGCCGGCTCGCTGCACATGACCATCCAGACCGCCGTTCTCATCGAGACGCTGAGGGCGCTCGGGGCGGACGTGCGCTGGGCCTCGTGCAACATCTACTCGACGCAGGACCACGCCGCCGCCGCGATCGCGAAGTCGGGAACGCCGGTGTTCGCCTACAAGGGCGAGTCGCTCGACGAGTACTGGGAGTACACGCACCGCATCTTCGAGTGGCCGGGCAAGGGCGAGCAGGCCTACGCCAACATGATCCTCGACGACGGCGGCGACGCGACGCTGCTCCTGCACCTCGGGACCCAGGCCGAGTCCGACGCCTCGGCGATCGCGCATGCCTCGAGCGAGGAGGAAACCGCGCTCTTCGCCGCGATCAAGAAGCGCCTGGCGAAGGACCCGAAGTGGTACTCGACGCGCATCGGGCATATCCGCGGCGTGACCGAGGAGACGACGACCGGCGTCAAGCGCCTCTACCGCATGGCGAAGGAAGGCGCGCTCGCGTTTCCCGCGATCAACGTCAACGATTCGGTGACGAAGTCCAAGTTCGACAATCTGTACGGCTGCCGCGAGTCGCTGGTCGACGGCATCAAGCGCGCCACCGACGTGATGATCGCCGGCAAGGTGGCGGTGGTCGCCGGCTACGGCGACGTCGGCAAGGGCTCGGCGCAGGCGCTGCGCGCGCTCTCGGCGCAGGTCTGGGTCACCGAGATCGATCCGATCTGCGCGCTGCAGGCGGCGATGGAAGGCTACCGCGTCGTGACCATGGATTACGCCTGCGACAAGGCCGACATATTCGTCAGCGCGACCGGCAATTTCCACGTGATCACGCACGAGCACATGAAGCGCATGAAGAACCAGGCGATCGTGTGCAACATCGGGCACTTCGACAACGAGATCGACGTCGCGGCCCTGAAGCAATACAAGTGGGAGAACATCAAGCCGCAGGTCGACCACGTCATCTTCCCCGACGGAAAGCGCATCATCCTGCTCGCCGAAGGGCGCCTGGTGAACCTCGGCTGCGGCACGGGGCACCCGAGCTACGTGATGAGCTCGTCGTTCGCCAACCAGACGATCGCGCAGATCGAGCTCTGGACCGAGTCGCAGAAGAAGTCGAACAAGTACCCGGTCGGGGTCTACGTGCTTCCCAAGCACCTCGACGAGAAGGTCGCGCGCCTGCAGCTGAAGAAGCTCGGCGCGACGCTGACCGAGCTGAGCGACGCCCAGGCGCGCTACATCGGGGTGAACCGGGAAGGCCCGTACAAGGCGGACCACTACCGCTATTGAGGCCATGAGCCTCGCGTCGAAGCTGCTCGCGCGCGACGGCTTCGTGCTGATGTACGGCACGACCCCGCCGCGCTCGGGCTCGCCCGCGGAGCTCATCCGCGGCGCCGCGGAAAAGCTCGCCGAGCGGGTGCGGCCGCTGCCGCTCGACGGCTTCGTCGTCTACGATCTCCAGGACGAGAGCGCGCGCACCAGCGCGCCGCGCCCGTTCCCGTTCGCCCCGACCGTGGATTCGCGCGGCTACGCGAAGCTGCTCGACGAGCTCACCGGGCGCTCCGCCGTGTGCTACAAGTGCATCGCGCGCATGACGCACGCCGAGTGGCGCGAATGGCTCGGTGACACGCGGCGCGATTACGGCCTGGAGCTGCTCACGCTCGTGGGCCGGCCCAGCTCGCAGAAGATTCCCTACGCCATGACGCTCACGCAGGCGTACTCGATCGCGGCGGGCCACGATTCGCGGTTCGTCCTGGGCGGCGTGGCGATCGCCGAGCGCCACGGTGTCGGGCGCGACGAGAGTCGGCGCTTGCACGACAAGACCGATGTCGGCTGCCGCTTCTTCGTCTCGCAGACGGTCTACCAGCCCGCCGCCACCATCCGCATGCTCTCCGGCTACGCCGCGCTGTGCCGCAAGCTCGGGCGCGCGCCCGCGCGCATCGTGCTCACGTTCGCTCCCTGCGGCCGCGCGAAGACCATGGACTTCATGAGGTGGCTCGGCATCGCCATTCCGGAGGAGACCGAGCGCGCGATTCTCGGGTCGCCCGCGCCGCTCTCGAAGTCGATCGAGATCTGCAGCGAGAACCTGCGGCAGATCCTCGACCAGGACTACGTCCACGAGCTGCCGCTGGGCGTCAACACCGAGAGCGTCTCGATCAACAAGGAGGAGATCGATGCGTCGGTCGACCTCTTCCAGGCGCTCAAGGACGTGCTCGACCGCCGCGAGCAGGCGCTGCGCGCCTAGGCGCCGACGCGTCGGTTGGAGGACGAGCGCGGGCGCGCTATGCTATCGGCGCGGCCGCACTTTCACGTCTCGGTCGCGCAGCGCGGGGAGACAACAACAAATGGACGGCCTGATGGACAACGAGTACGTCTTCATCACGGTCAACCTGGTGGGCGCCCTCGCCGCGGGCGCCATCATCGGACTGGAACGCAGCCACCATGGACGGCCCGCGGGCTTCCGCACGCACGCGCTGGTGTGCCTCGCGTCCGGGCTGCTGATGCTGGTGACCGTCAATTACGCGAAGTTCGCGGGCCTGGCGGCGCTCGAAGGCACCGCGCCCATCGATCCGACGCGCATGGCGCAGGGCATCATGACCGGCATCGGCTTCCTCGGCGCGGGCGTGATCATCAAGGAAGGCATGACGGTGCGCGGCCTCACGACCGCCGCCTCCATCTGGGTCACCGCGGCAATCGGGGTGCTCGTCGGAATCGGCTTCTACTTCGCCGCCGGCATCGCGACGGTGCTGACGCTCGGAGTGCTGTCGGTGTTCCGCTGGATCGAGCGCAAGATGCCGATCGAGTTCTACGCCAAGCTCTGCGTGGGCTTCCTGCGCGAGGCGCGGCTGCCCGAGGAGGAGCTGCGCTCGATCGTCCAGCGCCAGGGCTTCATCGTCGCGAACATGAACTACTCTCTCTCCGGGGACGGCAAGATTTTCCAGTACGACATGGTGATCCACTCGCCGGTGCGCGAGAACACGCGGCGCCTCGCCGATGCCTTCGCGCTCATGGCATCGGTGGTGGAATTCAGGATCGCCCCTACGGGAGACTGACGACCCGGTCCGCTACAGCTCGTACATCTCGCCCTTGCCGGCGAGCGCGGCGTCGATGACCTCGCGCGAGAGCTGCGGCGAGAACAGCTCGATGAACGCGTAGGCGTAGCCGCGCAGGTACGCGCCGCGCCGGATCGCGATGCGGGTGGTGTTGCTCTTGAACAGGTGCGACGCGTCGAGCGCGCGCAGGCCGCGGTCGCGCTTCGGATCGAACGCCATGGCGGCGACGATGCCGACGCCCATGTCGAGCTCGACGTAGGTCTTGATGACGTCCGCGTCGATCGCCGACAGGACGATGTCCGGGTGCAGCCCGCGCGCGGCGAACGCCTCGTCGATGTGGGTGCGGCCGGCGAACGCAGGGTCGTACGTGATCAGCGGATAGCGCGCGACCTCCTCGAGCGTCACGCGCGAGGACTTCGCGAGCGGGTGCTTCGCCGGTACGACCACGCAGTGGTTCCATTGGAACCCCGGCAGCGCGAGCAGCTTGGGGTAGTGATCGAGCGCCTCCGTGGCGATGGCGACGTCGGCCTCCCCGGCGAGCACCATCTCGGCGAGCTGCGGCGGGTTGCCCTGCTTTAGCGTGAGGTGCACCTTCGGATAGCGCCGCTTGAACTGGCGGACGACCGTGGGCAGCGAGTAGCGCGCCTGCGTGTGCGTGGTCGCGACCGCGAGCGTGCCGCTCGCCTGGTCCTGGAACTCGCGCGCCGCGCCCCTAAGGTTGTCGGCGAGCTGCAGCAGGTCCTCGATGATCCTGACCACCATGCGCCCCGGCTCGGTCAGCGCCACGAGCCGCTTGCCGCGGCGCACGAAGATCTCGACGCCGAGCTCGTTCTCGAGCTCGCGGATCTGCTTCGAGACCCCGGGCTGCGACGTGAACAGCTTGTTCGCCGCCTCGGTGAGGTTCAGCCCCTGGCGCACGGTCTCTCGGACATAGCGCAACTGCTGGAAATTCATAGCCTTTTGGTTATGCCATGAGGTTATTAAATTCTAACATGAAAGTCTTTTGAGCTATTAGGGCCGGGCGATACGATTCTCGCTCGCTCGGAGAAACGCTTGGACTTCCTGGTTGTCGCTTCCGGTTTCGTGGTGGGCGCCGTCGTCGGCGTCACCGGCGTGGGCGGCGGCTCGCTGATGACGCCGCTGCTGGTGCTGCTGTTCGGCGTTTCGCCCGTGACCGCGGTCGGCACCGACCTGCTGTTCGCCGCGATCACCAAGACGGGCGGCGCCTGGGCCCATGCGCGCCGCGGCGGGGTCGACTGGACGATCGTCGGCCGGCTCGCCGCGGGCAGCGTGCCGGCGGCGGTGCTCACGCTCGTGGCGCTGCATTTCTTCGTCGCCGATTCGAAAGCGCTCGCGCAGGTCGTGAGCGTCGGATTGGGCGCGGCGCTGCTGCTCACGGCGGCGGCGCTGCTGTTCCGCGAGCCGCTGCGGCGCTGGGCCGGGCGCCGCGGGCGGGCCCTGCCGCCGAGCGTGACCGCCGCGAAGCGCACGGTGATCTTCGGCGCGGTGCTCGGCGTGCTCGTGAGCGTCTCTTCAGTCGGCGCGGGCGCCCTCGGCGTGACGGCGCTGTTCTTCCTCTACCCCGGGCTCGCCGCGGCGCGCATCGTGGGGACCGACATCGCGCACGCCGTGCCGCTCACGCTGGTCGCGGGCCTCGGCCACGCGGCCGCGGGCGTCGTCGACTGGTCGCTGCTCGCGAGCCTGCTCGTCGGCTCGCTTCCCGGCATCTGGCTCGGGAGCCGGCTCGGCCGGGCGCTGCCCGAGCGCTTTCTGCGCGGCGCGCTGGCGGCGATGCTCGTGCTGATCGGCGGAAAACTGGTGTTCTGACCATGTACATCTACGACGACATCGACCAACGCATCGTCGACGAGCGGGTACAGCAGTTCCGCGGACAGGTGCGCCGCTTCCTCGACGGCAAGCTCTCCGAGGACGACTTCCGCGCGCTGCGGCTGCGCAACGGCCTGTACATGCAGCGCCATGCGCACATGCTGCGCATCTCCATTCCGTACGGGCTGCTCTCGACGCGCCAGCTGCGCAAGCTCGCGCACATCACGCGCACCTACGACCGCGGCTACGGCCACTTCAGCACGCGCCAGAACCTGCAGCTCAACTGGCCGAAGCTCGAGGACGTGCCCGACATCCTCGCCGAGCTCGCGAGCGTGCAGATGCACTGCATCCAGGCCTGCGGCAACGACCTGCGCAACATCACGACCGACCATTTCGCGGGCGTCGCGCCCGACGAGATCGTCGAGCCGTTCGTGTGGTGCGAGATCGTGCGCCAGTGGGGCGCCTTGCACCCCGAGTTCAATTTCCTCCCGCGCAAGTTCAAGATCGCGGTGAACGGCGCGAAGGCCGACCGCGCCGCGGTCGCGTTCCACGACGTCGGCCTGCACGCGGTGCGCGCCCAGGACGGCGAGATCGGCTTCCGCGTGACGGTCGGCGGCGGGCTCGGGCGCACCCCGATGATCGGCTTCGTGATCCGCGAGTTCCTGCCCTGGCCCCACCTGCTCAGCTATCTCGAGGCGATCATGCGGGTCTACAACCGCAACGGCCGCCGCGACAACATCCACAAGGCGCGCATCAAGATCCTCGTGAAGGAGCGCGGCGCCGCGCGCCTGCGCGAGGAGGTCGAGGCGGAATGGGCGCACCTCAAGGACGGCCCGTCGACGCTGCTCGCCGAAGAGGTCGAGCGCGTGCGCTCGCGCTTCACGCGGACGAAGTACGAGGAGCTTCCGGCCACCGACCCCGCGCTCGAGTCCGCGCTCGCCGCAGACCGCGCCTTCGCCAGCTGGCACGCGCGCAACGTCCACGGGCACAAGCTGCCGGGCTACGCGGCGGTGACGCTTTCGCTGAAGAAGACCGGCGTGCCGACCGGCGACGTCACTTCCGACGCGATGGACGCGATCGCCGACCTGGCCGACCGCTACTCCTCGGGCGAGCTGCGCGTGTCGCACGAGCAGAACCTGATCCTCGCCGACGTGCGCAAGTCCGACCTGCGCTCGCTGTGGCAGGAGGCGCGCGCGCTCGGGCTCGCGACGCCGAACATCGGCCTGCTCACCAACATCATCTGCTGCCCCGGCGGCGATCTCTGCTCGCTCGCGAACGCGAAGTCGATCCCGGTCGCCGAGGCGATCCAGCGCCGCTTCGACGATCTGGACTACCTGCACGACATCGGCGAGATCGACCTCAACATCTCGGGCTGCATGAACGCCTGCGGCCATCACCACATCGGGCACATCGGCGTGCTCGGCGTCGACAAGGACGGCGAGGAGTGGTACCAGATCGAGGTCGGCGGCAACCAGGGCGAGGTGCGCCCGGGCGTCGGCGCCTCGCTCGGCAAGGTGATCGGTCCGTCGTTCGCGCGCGCCGAGGTCCCCGACGTGGTCGAGCGCCTGATCGAGTGCTATCTCGAGCGCCGCGACAGCGAGGCCGAGCGCTTCATCGACGTCGTGCACCGCATCGGCGCCGAGCCCTTCAAGGAAAAGGTCTATGGCAGCACTGATAAGACAGCGGCGCGTCGTCGCAGACAGCTGGCGGCGGCTTGAGCGCGCCGCCGACGGCTCGCTGCCGTCGGTCCCCGGCGAGGGCGACGTGATCGTCCCGCTCGCCCTGTGGCTCGAGCGGCGCGACGCGCTGCCCGCGCGCAGCGGCCGCACGGGCGTGTGGCTCGACAGCCACGAGGGCCCGGAGGCGCTCGCCGGCGACGTCGGCCGCCTCGATCTGATCGCCGTGAACTTCCCCAAGTACCAGGACGGCCGCGGCTACTCCATCGCGACGCTGCTGCGCGAGCGCTACGGCTACAAGGGCGAGTTGCGGGCGATCGGCGAGGTGGCGCGCGATCACCTCTTCTACATGGCGCGCTGCGGATTCGATTCCTTCGCGCTGCGCGAAGGCGAGGACGTCGAGGAGGCGCTCGCGGCGTTCGCCGATTTCAGCGAGGGCTACCAGGCGTCGGTCTCGCAGCCGCTGCCGCTGTTCCGCCGCCGGCTCGCGGGAGGCAAGGCGTGAGCCCGGCGCTGCAGGCGCGCACGCAGGAGGCCGAACGCGTGCTTGCTCGAGCTGCGCTCGAGCACGCGCCATCGACCTTCGCCTCGAGCCTGGGCGCCGAGGACATGGTGATCACCGACCTGATCCTGAGGCGCGGGCTCGACATCGAGATCTTCACGCTCGACACGGGCCGGCTCCACGCCGACACGCTCGCGCTCCTCGGCACGATCCGCGAGCATTACGAACGTGACCTGCGCGGCCGCGACATCCGCGTGGTGCGCCCCGACGCCGACGCGGTGGCGCGCTACGTCACCGTCCACGGCCCGAACGCCTTCTATGGAAGCGTCGATCTGCGCAAGCGCTGCTGCGAGATCCGCAAGGTCGAGCCGCTCAGGCGCGCGCTCGCCGGCAAGGCTTCGTGGATCACGGGACAACGTCGCGAGCAGAGCACGACGCGGGCGTCGCTCGCGCTGCAGGAGCACGACGCGGCCCACGGTCTGGTCAAGTTCAATCCCCTCGTCGACTGGACCGAGCGCGACGTCTGGGAGTACATCCGCGAGCACGGCGTCCCGTACAACGCGCTGCACGATCAGGGCTACCGCTCCATCGGCTGCGCCCCGTGCACGCGCCCGACGCTGCCGGGCGAGGACGTGCGCGCCGGCCGCTGGTGGTGGGAATCCCCGGAGGCGCGCGAGTGCGGTCTGCACGTCGCGCCCGGCGGGCGCCTGGTGCGCGCGCGCAAGCCCGCGGAGGAGCCGGCGTGAGCGCGGTGCTCGAGCGAGCCCGCGGCGAGAGCGCCCCCGTGCGCGCCCGGGGCCATCTCGACTGGCTCGAGTCGGAGGCGATCTTCATCCTGCGCGAGGTCGCCGCCGAGTGCGAGCGCCCGGTGCTCTTCTTCTCGGGCGGCAAGGACTCGATCGTGCTGCTGCGGCTCGCGGAGAAGGCGTTCCGGCCCGAGCGCTTCCCGTTCCCGCTGCTGCACATCGACACCGGGCACAACTTCCCCGAGGTGATCGCCTTCCGCGACCGCCGCGCGGCCGAGCTCGGCGAGCGGCTGATCGTGCGCTCGGTCGAGGACTCGATCCGCCGCGGCAGCGTGCGCCTGCGCTCGGCGACCGACAGCCGCAACGCCGCGCAGTCGGTGACGCTGCTCGAGGCGATCGCGGAGCTCGGCTTCGATGCCTGCATCGGCGGCGCGCGCCGCGACGAGGAGAAGGCGCGCGCCAAGGAGCGCATCTTCTCGTTTCGCGACGAATGGGGCCAGTGGGACCCGAAGAACCAACGCCCCGAGCTGTGGAACCTCTACAACACGCGCGTGCACAAGGGCGAGCACATGCGCGTGTTCCCGATCAGCAACTGGACCGAGCTCGACGTCTGGCAGTACATCGCGCGCGAGCGCCTCGAGGTCCCTTCGATCTACTACGCGCACGTGCGACCGGTCGTGCGCCGCCGCGGGCTGCTGGCCCCGGTCACGCCGCTCACGCCGGCCGCGGAAGGCGAGCGCATCGAGGACGTGCGTGTGCGCTTCCGCACCGTCGGCGACGTGAGCTGCACCTGCCCGGTCGAGTCCGACGCGGCGGACGTGGCGGCGATCATCGCGGAGACCGCGCGCACGACCGTGACCGAGCGCGGCGCGACCCGCATGGACGACCAGACGTCGGACGCGTCCATGGAGCGGCGCAAGAAGGAAGGATATTTCTAGATGTCGCTGCTGGGCGAAATCGAGCGCGCGGACGCGTTCGAGCAGGCGGCCGACGACGGGGTGCTGCGGTTCATCACCGCCGGCAGCGTCGACGACGGCAAGAGCACCCTGATCGGGCGGCTGCTGCACGACAGCCGCGCGGTGCTCGACGACCAGCTCGCCGCGGTCGAGCGCGCTTCGCGCAGGCGCGGCGCCGGCGCGATCGACCTGTCGCTCCTGACCGACGGCCTGGAGGCCGAGCGCGAGCAGGGGATCACGATCGACGTCGCCTACCGCTATTTCTCGACGCCGCGGCGCAAGTTCATCATCGCCGACACGCCCGGCCACGAGCAGTACACGCGCAACATGGTGACGGCGGCGAGCACCGCCGACGCCGCGGTGATCCTCGTCGACGCGGGCAAAGGCGTGCTGCCTCAGACCAAGCGCCACCTGACGCTCGCCAGCCTGCTCGGCGTGCGCCATATCCTGGTCGCTGTGAACAAGATGGACGCCGTCGGCTGGGACCGCGCCGTCTTCGAGCGGGTCTGCGAAGCGATGCGCCGATTCGCGGCTCCGCTCGCGCTCGCCGAGCTCCGGTTCTTCCCGGTGTCCGCGCTGCGCGGCGACTACGTGGTCGAGCGCGGCGAGCACGCGCCCTGGTATGCGGGTCCGCCGCTGCTCGAGGCGCTCGAGGGCCTGAGCCTGAAGGACGGCGCCGGCGACGACGCTGCGGCACGCCCGCTGCGGTTTCCGGTCCAGTTGGTGTCGCGGCCGGGAACCGCCGGCGCCCGGCGCTATGCAGGGACGCTCGCCTCGGGCACGCTCGCCCCGGGAACCGAGGTCGAGGTCCTCCCCTCGGGCAGTCGCACCGTGGTGCGCGAGGTCTCCATGTTCGAAGGCCCGCGGAGGCTCGCGACGGCGGGCGACGCCGTGACGGTGACGCTGAGCGACGAGCTGGACGTGTCGCGCGGCGACATGCTCGTCGACACGCGCCGTTCGCCGCGCGCGTCGAGATCGCTGCGCGCCGAGATCTGCTGGCTCGCGCAGTCGCCGCTCGATCCCGCGGGCCGCTATCTCCTCAAGCACACGACGCGCACCGTCAGGGCGCGCGTCGTCACGGTGAACCACCGCCTGGACATCCATACGCTCGAGCGCGCCGTACCCGACACGATCGGCATGAACGACATCGCCGGCGTGTCGCTGTCGCTCGCCCAGCCGATCTTCTGCGATCCCTACCGCGAGAACCGCGCGACGGGTTCGTTCATCCTGATCGACGAGATCACCCACCAGACGGTCGCGGCGGGACTGGTCGAATGACGGGCACCGTGTACCTGGTCGGCGCGGGTCCCGGCGCACCGGATCTGCTGACGCTGCGCGCTGCCGACATCCTCGGACGCGCCGGCATCGTGCTCTACGACGCGCTCGTCCATCCGGGGACGCTGGCGCTCGCCGCGCGCGCCGAGAAGATCGCGGTCGGCAAGCGCAGCGGTCGTCACTCGACGGCGCAGCGCTTCATCAACAAGCAGCTCGTCGACGCGGCGCGCAAGCACGCGGTCGTCGTGCGGCTGAAAGGCGGCGATCCGCTGCTCTTCGGGCGCGCGCAGGAAGAGATCGATGCCTTGCGCTCGGCGGGCGTCGCGTTCGAGATCGTCCCGGGCGTCACCGCCGCGTCCGCCGCCGGGGCCGAGCTGGGCATCTCGCTCACGCGCCGCGGCGTCGCCCGCAAGGTCGCGTTCGTGACGCCGCGCGCGGGCGCCGGCGAGCCGACGAACGAATGGGCCTCGAGCGTCGCGGCCGCCGACACGGCGGTGATCTACATGGGCGCGGGGCTGGCGGAGACGATCGCGCGCGAGCTCGCGCGTCTCGGCGTGCGAGCCGACACGCCGCTCGCGCTGGTCGAGAATGCGTCCTTGCCCGGGTCCAGGATCCTGACGGGGACTTTGGAACATCTGGCGCGGCTCGCCGGTAGCCTCGGCTCCGGGCCGGCCGTCGTCGTCCTGGGCGAAGTCGTACGTGCCGCGCAGGCCGCGGGCGCCTCGCTCCCGGCGCGGTTGCGCCCGCTCTTGAAGCGCGCCTGACCCGGCCGCACAATCCGTAGTATCGAAACCCCGCCGACGACACGGGGTCTCATCCCTATACGACGAGACAGCCACATGGCCTCCCCCAAGAACCCAGAGCCGGTCTGGCGCTCGCCCACCGGCGAAGTCGTCTCCTGCGTCGAGAAGCTCAAGGTGCTGCGCGAGAACCTCGACGAGATCCGGCAGATGTGCCAGGACGCGCTCGAGGACGCGGTGTTGATGGGCTGCGACGAGAAGCAGTTCAAGGACGTGCTCGGGCACGTGGTGCAGGCGCTGGAGAATCCCTACAAGGACCGCTGACCGTGTCGCGCGCGGCGGCCCTCGCACTGCTCCTCGCGCTTCCCGCGCTGGCGCCGGCGCAGTCGCGCGAGACCGAGCGCGCGCTGCTCGAGCGGCAGCAGCAATCGGACCGCTTCTCGCTGCAGCTGCGCCAATCCCAATCGCTCATCGGCATGCCCGCCTCGGAGCGGGGCGGCCTCGACGCGCGCTACCTCGGGCAGCGTCAGGCGCAGGATCAGCTCCACGACGCTCAGCTGCGCGACGTGGTGCAGCAGCCCGAGGCGATGCGCGCGGGCGGCTCCGACCGCTACGAGCGCGACCGGCGCTCGCAGGACGTCGGCGCCGAGACGCCGCCGCAGCGCGGGCGCCCGGACGCGGGCGTGCGCTGGTCCCCCACGCTGGAAGACCGGTCCCCGGACGGCGTGAGCTGGACGCCCACGCTGGAAAGGCGCCGGCCCTAGCGGCCCGGCTTCAATCGCGCGCCGCGAGCACGAGCGCGTAGACGCCGAGCGCGATGAAGCAGGCGAGCGACCACTCGGGGATGCTCAGGCCGAGGAAGGTCCAGTCGACCGCCCCGCATTCGCCCGAGCCGCGCAGGATGCGCTGCAGGCCGCCCAGCGCACCGAAGCGCGAGAGCAGATAGTCCAGCCCCGGACCGCACGAGGGCCGCTCGGCCTCGGGCGTGTGCTGGAGCCAGACGTGCCGCCCCGCGATCGCCGTGCCCGCCGTCGCGAGCGCGAGGAGCAGCATGCCGTAGACCCAGGCCCCGACGCGGCGCGGGCGGTGGACGGCGGCGACGAGGAAGACGATCGCCATCGCCGCGAACACCACCCGCTGCAGGATGCACAGCGGGCAGGGCTCGAGGCCCTTGGCGAACTGCAGGTAGTACGCGAACGCGAGCAGGCCCGCGCACACCAGGAACCCGAGCGCGTTGCCGGGACGGCGCGAGAGAATCAGGCGCAACGGCCCGGCGCCCGCGCCCGGGGATACGGCGTCGTTCATGAGCCAGCCTCCATGCCGGGAGTTTACACTTCCTCTTTTGCCCGGGCCGGAAAGCGGTCAGAATCCCGGCTGACAACAACGCCAGGGAGACCCGCCATGTCGGGCCACGGTCACGGGCACGTCGACCCGTCCAACAAGAAAGTCGCGCTGCTCATCTCGGTGCTCGCCGTCGTCCTCGCCTTCGCCGAGACGCTCGGCAAGGGCGCGCAGACCAACGGCCTCGCGGCCAACATCGAAGCGTCCAATCTCTGGGCGTTCTACCAGGCGAAGACGATCCGCATGACGACGCTGCGCACCGCGGCCGAGGCCGCCGAGGTCGACCTCCCGGCGGGCGGCGCGAGGAAGGACGCGCTCGCGAAAAAGATCGCCGACTGGAAGAGCACCGCCGCGCGCTACGACTCCGAGCCCGAGACCGGCGAGGGTCGCAAGGAGCTCTCGGCGCGCGCCAAAGTCGCGGAGACCAAGCGCGACCGCGCCATGGCCGCGTATCACCAGTACGAGATGGCCTCGGCGCTGGTGCAGATCGCGATCGTGCTCGCCTCGGCGCACATCATCACCGGCGTCGGCGCGCTCGTGTGGATCTCGGGCCTGCTCGGGCTGGGCGGGGTCGCGTTCTGCCTCATCGGCTTCTTCGCGCCGATGGCGATCCACCTGTTCTAGCGCCCCGGGCGCGCGGCCGGTGTTCCGCGTTTCGCTCTCGCCGCTGTCGAACGCGGCGCTCCTGCTCGCGCTCTTCGCCGCGATCGAGATCGGCGGCCTGGGGCTGCTGTTCTCGCTCGAGGGGCGCTTTCTCGACGCGCTCGTCAGGATGCACGCGTCGGGGCTCGCGCCCGACCCGGACATCGTGATCGTCGACATCGACGAGGCGAGCCTCGCGAAGATGTCCGAAGTCGCCGGAAAGTTCCCCTGGCCGCGCTCGGTGCATGCCGACCTGGTGGCCGGCATCGAGCGGCAGCGCCCGCGCGCCATCGTCTTCGACCTGCTCTTCAGCGAAGAGGACTTCTACAACCGCGAAGGCGACCGCGCGTTCAACGCCGCGCTCAAGGGTCTCACCAACGTCTACTTTCCGATCCAGCGGCTCGACGAGAGCACCGACGCGAACGGCGTGCCGATCGCCCGCGTGGCGAAGGTGCTCGCCCTCGAGCGGACCGACCGCGCGCAGCCGAACGCCCGGATCCAGCTGCTCCCGCCCCAGGCGCTCGACGAGGTTCACTGGCGCCGCAGCGGCATCGTCAATTTCGTCGAGGATGCCGACGGCGTCGGCCGCCGCTACTGGCTCGACATGCCGGCCTACGGATGGCACCTGCCGTCGCTGCCCGCGCGCGTCGCCCGCGACCTCCGCTTCCCCGTCCCGCCCGGGGAGGACGTCGTGCTGAACTGGCGCGGACGGCCGCGCTCGTTCCAGCACGTCTCGTACGCGGACCTGTACGAGGATCTCTCGCGCAAGAGTCCCAAGCGGCCGCTGGATGAGCTGCGGGGCAAGATCGTGATCGTCGGCGTGACGGCGACCGCGCTCGGAGACCGGCGCGTGACGCCGCTCTCGAACCTGTATCCGGGCGTCGAGATCCTCGCCACGGCGATAGACAACCTCAAGAACCGCCGCTGGATGCGCGCCACGCCGGGCTACCTCGAGTGGGGCCTGACGCTGCTGCTCCTCGCCTTCGTCTGGGAAGCCTTCCGTCTGCGCCGCTACCCCCTGGAGATCGGGGTCGCGCTCGGCGTCATCTCGGGACTCCTCGTCGCGGGGTCGTACCTCGCGCTCGGCGCCGAGCGCCTCGTCCCGGTGTTCACGCCGCTCGTCTTCGCATGGTCGCTTTATCTCTACGGCGCGGTGCTCGCTTACATCGGCGAGCGCCGACAACGCCAGCACGCGGTGCGCATGTTCTCGCGGTTTCTCAACCCGGCGGTGGTCGAGAAGATCGTCGGAAAGGGCGAGACCGTGGAATCGCTCTCCGGTCAGACGCGCGAGATCACCATCCTGTTCTCCGATATCCGCGGGTTCACGACGATGTCCGAGACGCGCCCGCCGGGCGAGATCGTGCACCTGCTCAATAGCTACTTCTCGCGCCAGGTCGAGGTGATCTTCCGCCACGGCGGCACGCTCGACAAGTTCATCGGCGACTGCATCATGGCGCTCTGGGGCGCGCCGCTCGACGATCCGAAGCACGCCGAGCACGCGGTCGCGGCGGCGCTCGAGATGGAGCGCGTGCTCGAGCGCTTCAAGGCCGAGCTCGGCCCCGCGGGTAAGGAGTTCGACGTCGGCATCGGCATCCACTCCGGCACGGCGGTGGTCGGATTCATCGGCGCCGAGCAGAAGCTCGACTACACGGCGATCGGCGACGCGGTCAACCTCGCGAGCCGCATCGAGGGCCTCACCAAGGACGCCAGATCGCGCATCCTCGTGTCCCGCGACACCGTGGAGGCGTGCCATAATGCGTTCCAGTTCCGCTCCAGAGGAAAGTACAAGGTGAAGGGACGTGCGCAGGAGGTCGAGCTGTTCGCGCCGCGCGCGGGGAGCGGGACCGGCGCATGAGCCGCCTCGCCGCGCCGCTGCTCGCCGCCGCCCTCGTCGCGCACGCGGCGTTCGCCCAGGACAGCGGCTACGCCGTGCGCAAGACCGAGCTCAAGGCCGAGCCTTACACCGACGCGGCGACGGTCGGGTCGCTCGCGGAGAAAGCGCAAGTGAAGATCACGGCGCGCCAGGGCGGGTGGATGAAGGTCGAGTCGCAGGCGGCGAACGGCTGGGTACGCATGCTCGCGATCCGCATGGCGACCGCGGACTCGAAGTCGGGCGACTCCGGCGTCGGCGCGCTCTTCAACGTCGCCCGCACCGGCTCCTCGGGCACCGCGGTCGCGACCGGAGTGCGCGGCCTCGACAAGGAGCAGATCCAGAGCGCCAAGCCGAACCCCGCCGAGCTCGACAAGCTCTCGGGCTTCCGCGCCGACAAGGCCGACGCCGAGCGCTTCGCCGACGGCAAGCCCGCGCTCAAGCCGCAGTCGCTGGATTACTTACCGGACCAGTGACGATGACCCGCGCGGGACTGCTCCGGATCGCCTCGGCCCTCGCGCTCGCGGGTGCCTCGGCGGGCGCCCAGGCGCAGATCAACATCGACCTCGGCCGCATCTTCGGCACCGTCAAGAACATCGGCCAGGCCGCGACCGACATCAACGAGGAGCAGGAAGCGAACATCGGCAGGGAGTACGCCTCGCTGCTCGTCGGCGCCGCGCCCCTCGTCGACCGCCCCGACCTGCAGCGCTACGTCAACCGCGTCGGCCGCTGGCTGTCGCTGCACTCCGAGCGTCCCAAGCTCGACTGGAAGTTCGGCGTTCTCGACAGCGGCAACATCAACGCCTTCGCCACGCCGGGCGGCTACGTCTTCGTGACCAAGGGTCTGCTCGCGCGCCTGCACAGCGAGGCCGAGCTCGCCGGCGTGCTCGCGCACGAGATCGCGCACGTGGTGAAGAAGCACCATCTCTCCGCGATCCGCAAGAGCGCCGGCCTGCAGGCGGGCGCGAACATCCTGGCCGAGTACCAGTCCAACCGCGGGCGCAGCAGCCAGGCGAGCGAACGCATGGTCAGCGGCGCGAGGGAAGTGATGCTGCGCGGCCTCGACAAGAACGACGAGTTCGAGGCCGACCGCATGGGCGTGGTCATCGCGACGCGCTCGGGCTACGATCCTTTCGGCCTGCCCGCGGTGCTGCAGACGCTGCAGAGCATGAACCCCCAGGACTCGGGGCTCGCGCTCATGTTCTCGACGCATCCCGCGCCCGGCGCGCGCCTCGACGAGCTCGAGCGCGTCGTGGCGACGCGGCTCGACCGCTACGCGGGCCAGCCGCAGCTCGCCGAGCGGTTCGCGGGTACGCTGGGCGGGCAGTAGCGCCTGCGCGGTTCGTCTTCGGCCCGCTCGACGGGTAGCTCATGGAGTTTC
>Ga0070741_10006437_pt1 | contig 25220 bp, 28 predicted proteins | sample Coa_R1_4_FD_66440 | JGI IMG/M metagenome (GOLD analysis project Ga0070741, IMG submission 66440) | Surface soil microbial communities from Centralia Pennsylvania, which are recovering from an underground coalmine fire - Coalmine... | ecosystem: Environmental > Terrestrial > Soil > Unclassified ... | reverse complement strand
GCGGCCGACGGCGTCGATCTCGTCCATGAACACGATGCACGGCGCCGCCTGCTTCGCCTGCTCGAACAGGTCGCGCACGCGCGAGGCGCCGACGCCGACGAACATCTCGACGAAGTCGGAGCCGGAGATGGAGAAGAACGGGACGCCGGCCTCGCCCGCGACCGCACGCGCGAGCAGCGTCTTGCCGGTGCCGGGCGGCCCGTAGAGCAGCACGCCCTTGGGGATGCGCGCGCCGAGCGCCTGGAACTTCTTCGGGTTCTCGAGGAACTCCTTGATCTCCTGCAGCTCCTCGACCGCTTCGTCCACGCCGGCGACGTCCTTGAAGCCGATCTTCGGCGAGTCGGGCGTCATCCGCTTCGCGCGCGACTTGCCGAAGCTCATCACCTTCGAGCCGCCGCCCTGCACCTGGTTCATGAGGAAGATCCAGAACCCGAACAGGAGGACGAACGGAAGAAGGCTCGTGAGGATCGACCACCACGGCGAGCCGCCGACGCCCTTCGAGTTGAAGGTGACGTCGTGCGAGATCATCGTCCGCTCGAGCGCGGCCTCCGCCTGGGGCGTGGCGTAGTGGACGCTGTACTTCTGGCCGCCGGTCGTGGTCAGCGTCAGCGACTGCTTGTTCGGGTCGATCGTGACCCCGTCGCTGTTGACGTCGTTCGCACGGATGAGCGCGTAGACCTTCGAGGTCGTCGCCTGGGTCGTCTTCGTCCCGTGGCTCCCGAGCGTCTGCAGGGCCAGCCAGACGAGCGCTGCGATGATGATCAGCGGGAAGAGCGCGCTGCGGAAGAATCGGTTCAACGGAGAGGCCTCCCAGGCAGGGTACCAGCGTCCAGGTGGTTATCGGCTTTCGGGCCTGAAGGGTTACGCCTCTTTTACCGCTTTCGGATTCAGGCTCCTTCCGGAATCAGGGCCGGGTCGAGGACGCCGACATAGGGCAGGTTCCGGTAGCGCTCGGCGAAATCGAGGCCGTAGCCGATGACGAAGCGGTTCGGGATCGGGAAGCCGACGTAGCGCACGGGGACGTCGATCTCCCGCCGCTCGGGCTTCGTCAGGAGCGCACAGACCTCCAGGCTGGCGGGCTCGCGCGCCTCCAGGTTCCGGATGAGGTACGAGAGCGTGAGGCCCGAGTCGATGATGTCCTCGACGACGAGGACGTGCCGGCCCTCGATGTTGATGTCGAGGTCCTTGAGGATGCGGACGACGCCCGAGGAGTCGGTCGAGTCGCCGTAGCTCGAGATGGCCATGAAGTCGATCTCGCACGGGATGGTGAGATGTCGCATGAGGTCGGCCATGAAGAAGACCGCGCCCTTGAGCACCCCGACGAGCAGGAGGTCGCGGCCGGCGTAGTCGGCGGAGATCTCCTCCCCCAGTTCGGCGACGCGCTGCTGCAGCGCCTCCGGCTCGATCAGGACCTCCCTGACGGCCTGCTCGAGCTCAGTCGCGTTCACGCGCGTCCCTCGCCGGCGTCGCGGACGGCCGCTTCACGCACGTTCGACCTCCACATCCGGATGCTCGACGAGGCCGGGGACGGCGATCACCTGGTCCCCGCGGACCACGAGCGGCCAGGCCTCGCGCTCGGAACGGGGGATCTTGGCGTCCACGAATACGTCCTGGATCTTCTTGCTGCGACCTGCGAGCCGGTCGCCGGCCCGCCATCCTCGTACCTTAAGCCCTTCGGCGCGGGTGCGGATCCGCCAGCCACCCCAGCGCACCTCGCCCGTCAAATCGACCGGCCCGCGCTCGAGCCAGAGACGGTCGTACTCGCGGACGGCCATGACGCCGCCGCCGAGGTCGACACGGCGCGATCCGGCGGGCGACGCGAGGAGATCCGCGAGCTCGGGCGGCATCGTGGCGCGCGTGTCGAGCGCGCGCAGGATGTTCGCGTCCGCCTGCGGGTGAAGTCGGCGCAGGAGCGGCAGGATCTCGTCGCGGATGAGGCCCCGCTTCGTATCGGCGTTCGACGAGTCGACGCGGAACGGCACGCCTGCGGCCTCACAGTACGCCTTCGTCTCCCCGCGCCACACGTCGAGAAGCGGATGGACGACGCCGTCCGGGCGCCGCGGAGGAATCCCGGTCGCGGCCCCGCGCGACGCGAGCCGGTACACGATCGTCTCCACCTGGTCCGACGCCGTGTGGCCGGTCGCACGCCGGCGGTCGCGCGCGACGGAGTAGCGCTGGCCCCGGAGCTCCGCCTCGCTGAGGCCCCGTCCGTCGAGCTCGATCACCTCGGCACCGAGCACCGCGGCGCAGAAATCCGCATCCGCTTCCGACTCGTCGCCGCGGAGCTTGTGATTCACGTGCAATGCGGAGACGCGATAGCCGAGCACGCGCAGGACGTGCCAGAGGCAGGTCGAGTCCGCACCGCCCGAGACGAGGCAGGTCACCTCGCCACCGGGCTCGATCAGGTCGTGCGCACGGATGTAGTCCTCGACGCGGTCGCGGAGCGCCACAGGCGAAAGTGTGCCGCCTATCGGCCGGCGCAGCGTCAAAAGATGAGCGATCGGTAGGTGATCGTGTGCCGCATGCCGATCGTCTCGTACACGTGGATGGCGACGGCGTTCTCCGGCCGCACGAACAGACAGACGGTCGGAACGCGCGCGAGCAGCAGGTTGCAGAGGTCGCGCATGCCGCGCTGCGCGTAGCCCCGGTCTCGCACCTGCGGGTCGACCCACACCTGTTGGAGCTGCACCGCCGACGGCGTCCAGGCGGACGCCTCGGCCTTGAAGAGGATGAGGTCGCCCTCGCACCAGAGCCACGAGCGGCCATCCTCGATCTGCGCGCGCGTGCGCCAGCGGAAGCCGTCGGGGTCGCGACGCATGGGATCGATCCCGATCTCCTCCGCGTGCGCGGCGGCGCACGCGGGCACGAGCCGCTCGAGGTCGGCGAGCGTCGCCTCGCGAAGGCCCGTGCCGCCCGGCGACGGCGCCTCGTCGAGCACGTAGACCGGCTGCCCCGGCCGATCGTCTCGCGGACGAGGCATCAGCCGTTCCACCTCGGCCCACAGCTCTTCCACGGCCGACTCCTCGCCGATGATCATGCGCGGCCGTCCGTGGACGACGGCGCTCGCGAACGCGGCGCAGCCGTTCCCGGCCGGCACGACATTGGCGCCGACGTGGCACAGCGCCGTCAGCCGCCTATCGTCGCGGAGAGCCGAGAAACGACCGAGCCCGCGGCGCGCGATGTCCTCGAGGAAGACGCGTTCCACCGGCTCCTCCGCGCAGAACGTCAGCACCTCGTCGAGCGTCGGGTCGACGGCGACCACGGCCCGATCATCCCAGGTTAGGGTTGACGCCATGCCTATTCACGTTCGCGCGGAGCCCGGCGACTACGCAGAGGCAGTGCTCCTCCCCGGAGATCCGCTGCGGGCGAAGTACATCGCCGAGACCTATCTCGACGAGGTCGTCCAGACGAACGCGGAGCGCGGAATGCTCGGGTTTCGCGGCACTTGGGAAGGCAAGCCGGTCTCCGTGCAGTCGACCGGCATGGGATGCCCGTCGGCCGCGATCGTGATCGAGGAGCTGGTCATGCTCGGCTGCAAGCGGCTCCTACGCGTCGGCACCTGCGGGGGACTGCAGCCGCACCACCAGCTCGGCGACATGATCGTCGCCATCAGCGCGGTCCCGCAGGACGGCACGACGCACACGTACGTGCACGAGCCGCACTGCCCGACTGCGAGCTTCGAGCTCGTCCACGCGGCGGTGCACGCGGCGAAGGAGCTCGGCCAGCCGATCCATGTCGGGCCCGTCGTCTCGAGCGACGTCTTCTACAACCCGGACGGGGACCAATACCAGCGCTGGTCCGACCGCGGCATCCTCGGCGTCGAGATGGAGGCCGCGATCCTCTTCACGCTCGGCGCCTTGCGCAAGGTGCATGCCGGCTGCCTTCTGACCGTGAGCGACATCGTCGTCGAGGGCGAGTTCACGCGCATCAGCGACGACGAGCTGCGTGCGGCGGTCGACCGCATGACGCGGGTCGGCCTCGCGACGGTAACCGACCATTAGCACGGTCTTCTTGGTCAACCCCGCGTCGGACAACGGCGCGACCGGCAAGCGGTGGCCCGAGCTGGCGCACCGCGCCGGCATGCTCGGCCTGACGGGCGAGACGTTCCTCTCCGAGCGTCCCGGCCACCTGACCGACCTGGCCGAGCAGGCGGCGTTGGACGGCGCCGAGCTCGTCGTCGCCGTCGGCGGTGACGGGACGTTGAACGAGACGGTGAACGGGCTCCTCCGCGCCGGCGGCGGGCCCGAGGTGGCGATCGTCCCGCTCGGGACGGGCATGGACTTCGGCCGGACGTACGGGATCCCCACCCGGTTCGACGACGCGGTGAGGGTCGCCGTGGACGGCCGAACGCGCACGATCGACGTGGGGCGCGTCGAATACCGGACGTGGGCGGGCGAGCCGGCGGAGCGCTACGTCGTCAACGTCGGCAGCGTCGGGATGAGCGCGGCGGTCGCGCAGCGCGCCAACGGAATGTCGAAGGCCCTCGGCGGACGGGCGACGTTCTTCTATGCGCTCGTGCGCGTGTTCCTCGCATGGCAGAACACGGTGATCGACGTCGACCTCGACGGCCGGCGCCGTTCGGCGCGCATGCACGACGTCATCATCGCGAACGGGCAGTATCACGGCGGCGCGATGTGGCTCGCGCCGAACGCGAGCCCCGACGACGGGCTCTTCGACGTGTTGCTCATCGGCGACGTGACGAAGCTCGACTTCGCGACGACGGCGCCGAAGATCTACCGCGGGAAGCACCTGGCGCATCCGAAGGTCGATCTCGAGCAAGCACGCGTCGTCATCGTCGACGGAGCGGAGACGCTGCCGATCGAGCTCGACGGCGAGCAGGTCGGCACCGCGCCGGCGCGCTTCGAGGTGGTGCCGGGCGCCCTGCGGGTGCGTGTCCCGCGCTAGCGCCGCGGCGGCCTTCTCAGCTGCCGCCGCCTTCGCCGCGCTTGCAGCCCTCGTCGCGGCGGGGAAGCTCACGTCCCTCGACCAGTGGGCGATCGACCACGTGATGCCGGGCGCTGCCTTCGGCGGAAAGCCGACGCTCGCCGACGCGGCCGTGCCGCTCCTCGGAGAGCACTGGCACGGTGCACTGCACATCCTGTCGATCCTGGTCACCGTGCCCGCATCGTTCACGCCTGCGCTCCTGATCACGGCGGCTGCGTGCGTCCTGCTGCGCGGTCGCGCGGCCGCCGCGCTCGGCGCCGCATTCGCCGCAGGGAATGTCGTCGAGGTCGTCGTGAAAGGAATGCTGACACGTCCTGCGCTGTACGCAGGCGGTGTGCATCTCGTCGGATTCGACGCGTCGTTTCCGAGCGGGCACACGATCCGGAGCATCCTCGTGGTTTTCGCCGTGGCGTGGGCCTGGCCGCAGTTCACGTGGTGGGTGGTCGCGTGGGCGCCTGCATCGATCGCACTGCTCCTCGTGGGCGGGCAGCACGTCCCGTCCGACATCGCCGGCGGACTGCTCGTCACAGCGATGGTCGTCGCTACGACTTGGTCTTGGCGCTTCGACTCGGCGTCGAGGGGCCGGCGGCCTTCGCGAGCCGGTCCACCTTCCGCTCGAGAGACGTGAGCCGCTTCTCCAGCTCGTCGATCCCGCGAACGCGGCGCTGGAGCTCGTCGAGTCGGTCCCGCATCGTGTTCATCGCCCCGACGACGCGGTCGCCGCCGGGCGCTTCCTGAAGGCGGTGCATGGCCTCCTCGCTGAGCTCCGCGAGCTTCCCGAGAATGTCGTTGCGCTTGTCGTCGGCCACGGTGACAGTCTACGAGAGCCGCGGATACCCTGGCGCCTCGATGCGACGGCTGCTGCTTGCGTTCGCGCTCGTCTTCGCGGCACCGGCTGGCGCGGCGACGATCCACCGCATCCACGGGACGGCGGGAAACGACTTCATCCAGGCTGCGTGGGGTGGGAAGAGCGCGGTCGACTGCGGCCGTGGGTTCGACGTCGTCTCGGCCGACCTCGCGGACAAGGTCGCGGCCGACTGCGAGGTGGTCTCGCGCCGGCTCTCGGTCGACCCGTCGACGAACCCGGCGGGGCAGCACGAGACGGCGGTCGAGCCGGCGGACGCCGCGTGGGGGTCGACCGTCGTCGCGGCCTACCAGGTCGACCGTTTCGCGACGGGCGGCGCGTCGTTCATCGGCTTCGCAGTGTCGAACGACTCGGGCCGCACCTGGAGGCGCGGACTGCTCCCCGCCGTCACCGTCGAGTCGACCCCACCGGGGCCCGAGCAGGCTGCGTCCGACCCGAGCGTCGCATACGACTCGGCCCACGGCATGTGGCTCATCTCGACCCTGACGATCGAGCAGGGCGGATCGCGCGTCATGGTCGCGCACTCGAGCGACGGCCTCCACTGGTCTGCCCCGGTTACGGCCGCCGCAGGACCGGAGCTCGACAAGGACTGGATCACGTGCGACAACGGTGCGGCCAGCCCCCATCGCGGTCGGTGTTACGACCTCTATACGGACGACGACAAGAACATCACCGTCAGCCAGTCGAGCGACGACGGCGGCACCACCTGGTCCGCGCCGGTGCGCGCGAGCGGCATCCTCGTCGGCACCCAGCCCGTGGCGCTGCCGGACGGAACGCTCGTGACGATCGCCGGCAACTACGCGGGCGAGCAGGCGCTCACGGGAACGATCGAAAGCCTGCGCTCGACCGACGGCGGCGCCACGTTCACCCGGACGACGGTCTCGAATCTCATGTCGGCGAGCAACGCGCCGATGCGAGCAATCTCCCTGCCGTCGCTCTCGATCGACGCGGGCGGCTCGCTTTTCGCGGCGTGGGCGGATTGTCGCTTCCGCCCGTCGTGCGGCGAGAACGACATCGTCGTGTCGAGCTCGGCGGACGGAGTAACGTGGACGGCCCCCGTTCGCGTTCCCGTCGCGCAGCCGGACTCGACGCTCGACGCCATGATCCCCGGCATCGCCGCCGACCCGGCGCGTCCCGGCAAGCTCGCGCTCGTCTACGCCTACTACACCCCGCACTCCTGCGACAAGGGCGCGTGCACGCTCGGGATCGCGTTCGCACAGTCGCCGGACGGCGGTGCGAGCTGGACGAAGCCCTTGCAGCTCGACGCCGAGCCGATGCAGCTGACCTGGCTGGCGAAGTCCGAAGGTCGCATGGTCGGCGATTACTTCGCCGCCGCGTTCACGGGCGGTCGTGTCGTGCCCGTGTTCGCGCTCGCGGTCGCGCCGACCGGAATCCGCCTGCACGAGGCGATCTTCGCCGCCTCACTCCAGGCGCTCGGGTAGCGCCGCTGCGAGCGCGACGAGCGTCTCCCCCGCTGCCGCGTCGATACGGAGCGCAGCGCTGCCGTCGAGCGGCGTCTCGCCGCGGTTGATGATCGCGACCGTCCCGCCGCGGGCCATCGTCTCGAGCGGGAGGCCGGCGACCGGATAGACCTCGAGCGAGGAACCGACGACGAGGAAGAGCCGCGCTTCTGCGGCGAGGCGGACCGCTCGGTCGATCGCTTCCTCGGGAAGGAGCTCGCCGAACATGACGACGTCGGGCTTGAGCACGCGCCCGCATGTCGGGCACGTCGGCAGCGGCAGCCGGACGAGCGCATCCTCGTACGACAGGCTCCTGCCGCAGTCGAGGCAGCTGGCGGTACGGATCGATCCGTGCACCTCGACGACGTTGCGCGAGCCGGCACGGCCGTGCAATCCGTCGACGTTCTGGGTGATGACGGCGTCGATCCAGCCGCGCCGCTCGAGGTCGGCAAGCGCGTGATGGCCCGCATTGGGCTCGGCGTCGGCGAGCGAGGCGAGCCGCTTGCCGTAAAAGTCCCAGACCTTCTCCGGGTTCTCGACGAACGCATCGATGGTCGCGTACTCCATCGGGTCGTATTTCCGCCAGATCCCCTCGGCCGAGCGGAAGTCGGGGATACCCGACTCGGTGCTGATCCCGGCCCCGGTGAGGACGACGCACGGCTGATGCTCGAGCACGAGCCGCGAAAGGGCATCGACCGGCATGTACGCATCGTAGAGTTGCTCCATCGACGGATACTCCTTCTCGACTCGGGTGCGCGTTCGGTTCGCGGACACGGATGCGCAGGGGATCGCGCACAACGCCGCCTACCCGGTCTGGTTCGAGGTTGCACGCGTCGAGTATCTGCGCGAGTTCGCCGGCGGATATCAAGCGCTCCGGGACCACGGCATCGAGGCGCTCGTTCTCGAATCGTTCTGTCGATACCGAGTGCCCGCGCGGTTCGACGACGAGCTCGACGTGTACGCGCGCTGCGTCGGCCTCCGCGGCGCCCGTTTCCGCTACGAGTACGACATCGTCCGGGCGGACGGTGTCGAGGTCGCCGACGGCTGGACGGCCCATGCGTGCGTGGACGCGACGACCTTCCGGCCGACGCGCGTACCCGACTGGCTCGCAGACGCTATCCGGACTGCGGAGGCATAGCGGGAGCCGCGGGCTTCTTCTTTTTCTTCGGCTTCGGCCCGACGCGAAGAAGCTCCGGCGCAGCGCGGTACGACGAGTACCAGACGTCGTGGTGGAGGAGCTTGCCGCTCGCGGTGTAGACGTCGCGTGTGACGCTCGTTGTCAGCGTCGGCTCGCCGGGATCTTCGACGACGTGCTCGCCCGGCTTCAGCGACCGGTCGACGATCTTCTTGATCTTGACCTTGCCGTGCGCCACGAGCGGCGCCGTGGTGCTCTCGATCTTCCTGCCGGTCGGCGTTCCGTAGAGCGTTACGGTGAGCGAGGACGCCCCGACGAACGTCCGGAGCAGCAGCCAGTGGCCGGTGTCGTTGACGAAGCGGAGGTCGACGTCGGGATAGTCGACAGTCGCATCGCGCCCCTGCGGGTAGTGGCTGATGTACAGCGCGTGGTTCGTCCGGGCCGTGATCTTCACACCGGCTTCGAACGCCGCGTTGAAGACCGTGGTCGACACCTGGCAGACTCCGCCGCCGAGCCCGGTGGTCAGCTCACCGTTCACGATGACCGGAGCGACGAGGAAGCCCTTCGCCGCCGTCCGCTCGCCGGTCGTCCTGTTGAACGAGAACTCGGCGCCGGGCGCGATGAGCTTGCCGTCGACGAGACGTGCAACGAGCTGCACGTTGTGGATTCGGTTCGGGACGCCGCCGTACTCGGTCGTGTACGAGGAGACGATGCCGTCGATGCCCATCGTGCGGGCCCGCTGGGCGGTGAGTGCCGCCGGCACCGTCGCAACGGGGATGCGTGCGATTCGCCGCGAAGGCAGGCGACGCGATGCCGCGGCGCGGACCGCGTCGGCGGCGCCGACGGCGTTGATCCTGATGCCGGGACGATCGGGGGAGATCGTCACTTTCGGGCCGTCGACGGAGAAGCGCGCGTTCACGGGCTTGCGTTGGACGTGCTTACCGAGCGCGCGGAGCCAGGCGTCGGCCGCCCTCCCGCCGATCGCAAGTTTCGAGGAGCCGCCGCGCGGAAGCTCGAGCACCCGCGCGAGCTTGGTCGGCTGGAGCGTGAGCGTCTGATCGCCGACGAGGAGCCGCACCGGCGCAGAAAGGGCGATCCGCGCCTGCTCGGCGACGCTGCGGAGCGCAGCAGCGCGGACGCGCGGCTGCGTGACCCGCATAGGGAGGGAGACGGGGGCCGTCGCCCGGTCGAGCGCGGCGAGCTCACGCACGAGCACGCCGGCGGCCGCGCTCCGGTCGAGCATCCGTCCCGTCTGCGCCGGGTGGAGGACGACGCGGGTGCCCTCGAGCGAGAGCGACGCGTCGCGCGCCGGCTGATCGGCGACGACGGCGATGCGACCGAGCTCGTACTGGAGCGCCCCCGTAAGGACACTGGTCGACGGCGTCACGTCCGCGCCGAAGACGTCGACCCCGATTCGCTTGAAGCCGCGCAGGGGCGCGAACCCGGAGCCCTGGCGCTGCGCGTCGTCGACGGCCGCGCGCCAATCCGACTGCACACCCAACTCCGCCGGGCGGATGGGGAACCGCCTGCCGCCCGCCGTGAACACGACCGGCACCGAGGCGAGCGCGGTCGCCTTTCCCTCGAGCAGGGCGCGCGCCTGGGTGGCGTGGAGCCCTCCGACGTCGATTCCGGCCACACGCACGCCGCTCGCGATCGTCGTCGGCGAGCCTGCGAAGACGAGGCCGAGCACGGCGCCGGCGGCGACGGCGACGAGGACGAGGGCGGCGACCCTCCGGCGCATCCGGCCGATGGTAGCCCGCGTTGCCGATGTCGGCACGAACTCGAGACGGACACGTGACAGGTTCGGGGATACGCTCGAAGCAGGCGGGTAGGAGGGAGGGGTCGGGTCCCGGAGTACCCGCGCGTGTGCCTCTTAGAGGGCGTGCGCGGGATCAGAAGACGAACAGCTCGACGCCGCCGCTGACGTTCAGCTCGATGCCGGTGATGTACGACGCGAGGTCGGAGCAGAGGAACGCGACGGCGTTGGCGATCTCCTGCGGCTCGCCCGGCCTGCGGAGCGCGGTGCGCCTGACGATCCGCTCGTTCATCGCCGCATTCGCCATGTGGAAGGCCTCGGTGCCGATGACACCGGGGACGATCGCGTTGCAAGTGATGCCGTGCCGGCCGCCCTCCATTGCGAGCGTCTTCGTCAGCCCGAGGATCCCCGACTTCGTCGTCGAGTAGCTCGCCTGACCGAAGCCGCCGAGCGTGCCGGCGACCGACGCCATGTTGACGATGCGCCCCCAACCGCGCTGCTTCATGTGCGGCCATGCCGCCTGAGCGCAGTTGAACGCGCCGGTGAGGTTCACGCGGAGGTCCCGCTCCCACAGCTCCGGCGACTGCTCGTGGAACTGGGCGACGTGGTCGAGCGTCCCGGCGTTGTTCACGAGGATGTCGAGCGATCCGAGCTCGCCGACGGTGCGTGCAACGGCCGCCTCGACGTCGTCGCGGCTCGTGACGTCACACCGAACGGCGAGCGCCCTCCGCCCCATCCCCTCGATGTCGCGGACAGTCTCCTCCGTATGGACGAGGCCCTGCCGGCGCGCGACGGTCGCGAGCGCGCCGTAGCGATCCGTCTCGTCGGAGAGCTCCGACTCGACGAGCAGGTCGGCGACGACCACGTCGGCGCCGGCACGTGCGAGCGTCAGCGCATCTGCACGCCCCAGGCCGCGGGAACCGCCCGTGACGAGCGCGACTCGACCGGAGAGGTCGACCTCAATCGGCACGCGGCAAGAATATTTCCTTTGCGATCACGAGTCGTTGGATCTGCGACGTCCCCTCGTAGATCTGGAACAGCTTCGCGTCTCGCATCAGCTTCTCGACGGGGTACTCCTTGATGTAGCCGTAGCCGCCGAACACCTGCACCGCATCGATTGCGACCTTCATCGCGGTATCGGCGGCGAAGCGCTTCGCAAACGACGAGTACAGCGTCGCCTTTCGACCGTATCCCTGGTCGAGCATCCACGCTGCCTGCCAGCAGAGCAGGCGGGCAGCCTCGATCTCCGTCGCCATGTCGGCGATCATGAAGTTGACGCCCTGGTGCATCGCGATCGGTAGGTCGAACGTGACGCGCTCCTTCGCGTAGGCGACCGAGTGCTCATACGCGGCCTGGGCGACACCGACCGCGCCGATCGCGGTCCCGGGCCGCGTGACGTCGAGCGTCGCCATCGCGATCTTGAAGCCGTCGCCCTCCTCCCCGATGCGGTTCTCGACCGGGATCCGCACGTCCTGCAGCGCGAACGCCGACGTGTCGGTCGCGCGCTGGCCCATCTTGTCGAGGTGCTGCTCGATGGTGACGCCCGGCGCGTCCATCGGGACGATGAACGCCGACATCCCCTTGCCGCCGGCTTTCGGATCGGTCTTCGCGAAGACGACCGTCCAGGAGGCGTAGCCCGCGTTCGTGATGAACGTCTTCGACCCGTTGAGGACGTACTCGTCGCCATCCCGCGCGGCAGTCGTCTTCATCGAGGCCACGTCCGATCCCGCGCCCGGCTCCGAGAGCCCGAAGGAGCAGAGGATGGGCGACTCGACGAGCGGGGGGAGCCAGCGCGCCTTCTGCTGCTCGGTGCCGAAGAGGATGACCGGGCCCGCGCCGAGGCCGTTCGCCGTGACCGAGGTGCCGATGCCGGAGCAACCCCAGTAGAGCTCCTCGCCGATCAACATGCCGTCGAACGCCGACAGCCCAGGGCCTCCGTATTCCTCGGGCACGTGCACGTTCATCAGGCCCACCTCGTGCGCTGTCGCGATCAACTCGACCGGATGACGCATCTGCACGTCGTGCTCGTGCTCAACCGGACGGATCTCGTTCGCCGCGAACTCCCGCGCGAGCTCCCGCAGGCGCTTCTGCTCGTCCGTCAGGCCGAACGAGACCCCGGAACCCTGTCCGATCGCAGCCATCCTCGACTCCCGCACTCGATTGACTAGTCAGTCAATGGTACCGGCTCCATCGGGCGCCCGACCTCAGGTCCCCGCCGGCCGAGAGCGACCGCACCACCGAGGACGAGGACGAAGGCCGCGATCCGGAGGCCGCCGCGCGTCCCCCCGGGGAGGCGCTCGGAGAAGAGCGCCATGCCTGCCGCGATCGGCAGCGCATTCGTCCACAGGACGGCGAGCCCCGCCGAGGCCAGCTTCCCTCCGCGTTGGAAGGCGAGCTGGAGGCAGACGAAGGCGAGCCCGTGACACGCGAGGAGAACCGGCACGAAGGCGAGCCGCGCGCCGCCGACGACCGCGGCCTTCGTCGCGACATCGCCGGCCGCATAGAGGACACCTGCAGCGGTACCGAGTCCCGGGGCGCTCGGGCGGACCCACGCCGCGATGCCCCCCAGCGCGAGCGACGCGCCGACCCAGAGCGCCACCGCGGCTGCGCTGCCGCGGCTCGTCGAGCCGTGGGAGGCGATCGAGAGTCCGAGCAGGACAAGCCCACCGAGTGCCGCGAAGACGCCGACGCGCTCGGCCGTCCGCAGCCGCCCGCCGCCCAGCGCGAGCACCCCGATCCCGCCCGCAGACGCCGCCTGCACGAGAGAGAGCGGCGCGAGCGTCAGCGCTACGACGTACAGCGCCCAGCCGCCGATGCCGGCGAGGAAGCCGACCGTCCACCGCCCGCTGCGCACGAGGAGCGCCATCGAGTGAACCGGCCGCCGAGGCGACAGCGGCGGAAGGCGCGACGCGGTCGCCTGCTGCAGCGCGTAGCCGCCCCCAATTGCCACCGACGAGGCGATCGCCAGCGCGATCCCGGCGGCTGTCACTGGAACGGCAGGTACGACTCGACCGCAAGCGCAGCGACACCGACCCGAGGGAGATCGAGCCGCCGCTCGTACACGACGAAGCGACGCTGCCACACGGGGAAGAACTTGCGGTTGAACACGAGTAGGTTATCGAGCTGGAACCAGCCCTTCATCCGACGCAGTGTGGCAGCCTGGAGCCGCTGCGCGACGCCGAGGTCGCCTGCGGGTGAAAGCAGCGCGGCAAACGGCGAGAAGTTGAGCGACACGCGGCGGAACCCGTGCTCTCGCGCCCAGTCGATCGAGACGCAGATGAGCCACTCGGTGAAACCGTTCGGGACGTCACGCGTCCGCGGCATCGACGACAGCGACAGCGCCGACCCTGCGGGGCACAGCGCGAAATGGAGGAACCCGCGAGCGTGCCCGCGTTCGTCGAATCCGATAACGAAAAGCGCGTCGTCGTCACGGTCGCGGAACAGCGCGTCGAAAGACATGACAAAGCCGCGTTCCGGCGCGTTTCCGCGCCAGGCACTCGCGATCTGTGCGAGGTCCCGCCGCAGGCTCGGCCAGATCTGGTCGGCGCGGAGGACGCGCACGGTGAATCCGGCTTTCCCCAATCGGTGCACCGACTGGCGGACCTTCCGGATCGATCTGCCCTCCAGCGAGAACGCGGCCGTGTCGACGACCGCCTCGTCCCCGTGATAGAGCGCGCGCAGACCGAGGGAGCGGTAGAGATCGAGGTCGCGCTCGGACACGCCGAGCACCGCAACGCGCCAGCCGCGCTCGTGCGCGAACTCGATGAACTCCCGCAGGAGCTCCTCGCGGGCGTGCGCACGGCCGATCGGATCGCCCGCGACGATCGCGACGCCGCCGACCACGCGGTACGCGAGAAACGCAGACTCGTCGCGGGCGAAGAAGTACGACTTGTCGGATCTCAGCGCGAACGGCGCAAGCGTGTCCACCCCGAAGGTCGTCACGAGCCGCTGCACGAGCTCGAGCTCGTGCGCGGCACGCCGGACGCGATACCGCCACGGCGCAAGCCACTCGAGGAGGATCACGACGGCACCGCCCGCCCCCAGGAGGAACACGGTCAGCGGGAACCAATCGGCCGGCGGCCCGGAGAGCTGGTGCGCCCCCCGGAAGCTGAGGCCCGCGAGCGCACGCCCGGTCACACGGAGCGCGAAACCGACCGTGTACGGCTGGTCGGCCATGAGACGGTTCACCCACAGCGTGATCGTCCCGTAGAGCACAACCACGACGGCAAGCGCAACTACGTGCATGAGCACTCGCGGCTTTGTCGACGGGTCTCCGCGACGGCGGAAGTCGGCGCGGCGCGCAAGCAGCGCGACGACGACCAGCCCGGTGACGATCGCCCCGTCGTCGAAGCCGCGCTCGAGGTGGAGGGCGAGGAGCAGCGTGAGAAGCCCGAGGGCGAGCTGCCACGCACGGCTGCTTCCGCGCGCGAGGCTCCGCGCCGTGACGATCAGCGCAATCGCGATCGGGACGACGAGTGCCTTCGACAGACCGTGAACGTGCGCAGCATCGAGCGCGGTCACGAGCGACCGACGATGTTCGGGGAACATGCCGTCGACGATCGCCAGCAGGCCTACGCCGGCAACGAGCCATGAGAGAACGACACGCGACCGCGGCGCACTCGAGGTTCGCGACCGCCCGAGGAGCGCCCCTCCGATTCCGCACAGCACAGCCGGGATGACCGCTGCGGGCTCCGCCGCAGCGGCATGGAAGGCGTCGTGCGCCGGAATCTGGCGAACGACGAGGATCGAGACGCCGTTGACGCCGTAGAGCCAGCCGGCGACGGACAGCGCGAGCAGCATGCCTGCGGTGAGGCGGTCCGCGCGAGCCCAGCGCGCGAGCAGCCCGAGGAGCACCGCAGCGGCGCCCCAGACCGCGACGTAGAGGACCACGGAGGTGCTCCCGTGTCGCGACAGCTCGTCGAGTGCGAGTGCGTCGTGCACGATCGGGCCCGGCAGCGCGACGACCGGGCGCAACAGGTACAGCCATCCGGTCGCTGCGAACAGGACGGCGAGCGCCAGGAGGACCGCGACGAACGTGCGCGCAGCCCTACGCACGGAGCCTCTCCGCTGCGACGAGATACGCCTGGCGGGCGTTGTCGCGCCAGAGCGCCCAGTTGTGCCCGCCGTAGACGAGGAAGTAATGGTGCGCCACCTTCAGCTGCGCGAGCTCGCGCGCGAACGCCGCGTTCTGGACGTGGAGCGGGTCGGTCGACCCTGAGTAGAACCACAGGTAGGTGCCGAGCCGGCGCAGTGTCGGTGCGACCTTGCGAACGAGGACCCGGGGGTCGTTCGCAGCGAGGGCCGTCAACTCCGGGCCGAAGATCGAGCGGATCTTGTCCGGCTGCTCATACCCCGACCACGACTCCACCACGGAGAACTCGTGCGGATGGTGCAGGGCGATGTCGATCGCGCCGTACCCGCCCTCCGACAAGCCGCCGATGGCGCGGGCACCGGCGGATCGGATCGTGCGATAGCGCGTGTCCACTGCGCGCACGAGATCGCGTGCCACGAACGTCGCCCAGCCGTTGCCCGGCTGAACGCCGTTCACCCACTCTTCGTCGGTGAACGTTCCCCTCGAGCCGAAGGGCATGACGAGGATGAGCGGCTGGGCCCGATGCCTCGCAGTCAAGGCGTCGTCGATGACCCCCATCTGCACCGTCTCGAGGAATGCGAGTGGACGGCCGGGGAACCCGTGCAGCAGGTAGAGGACGGGGTAACGCCGGTGCGGATGCCCGGCATATCCCGAGGGCAGATACACATACGCCTCCTGCCGACGGCCACCGAGCGAGGGGCTCGCGACGAGGATCCGCTGCACCGTGCCCGGCTGCGTCACGAACGCCGGCTCGCGCGGCGGCGCGAACCCGCGGTACTGCAGGAAGTTGTCGATGTAGCCGCGCGCACCGAGAAAGCCGACGGCCAGGAACGCGGCAATCCCCGCAGCGCTCGCTGCCGACACGGGAAGCCTCGCCCGCACAGGCCACATGTCCGAGTGTGTAGCGTCGTGGTGTTAAGGGCGAGTTGCGCCCGAGTTCTCTCCTCATGAAGACCGCCTTTCTCGCCCTGGCAGGCGCAGCAGCGGTGGCTCTCGGCGCCTCGCCTGCGCCGGCCGCGCCGCGGCGAATCGACACCGGCTTCCGGTCGGCCGCGATCGACGGGACGCTCCACTACGAGGTCTACCTTCCGAGCGACTACGCGACGAGCTCGCTCCGCTATCCCGTCCTCTACGTGCTGCACGGGCTGCCGTCGACCGCGTCTGCGTACACGGCGCTCGGGTTCGTCGAGCGGGCGCTCGACACCCTGCATCGTCAGGCGATCCTCGTCGTTCCGCAGGGTGCGCGGGCCGGCGAGAGCGACCCCGAGTACGTCGATCAAGGTCCCGGGCACGACTGGGCGACTGCGATCGCGTCGGAGCTGCCGCGGATCATCGACGCGCGCTTTCGCACGATCCGCGCGAGCTCGGGGCGCGCGATCATCGGCATCTCCGCCGGTGGGTATGGCGCGATGCAGCTCGCCCTCCACCACCTCGACGAGTTCTCGGCGGTCGAATCGTGGAGCGGGTACTTCCACCCGACCGACCCGACCGGGACGAAGGCGCTCGCCCTCGGGCCCGGGACCAACGTCCACCGATTCCTCCAATCGGTCGGCTCGACGCTGCGGAGACGCAAGATGCTCATCGCCTTCTACGTCGGCCGGAGCGACCCGCGCTTCTTCGCCGAGAACGAGACGCTGAATCAGGAGCTGTCCGCGGCCGGCGTCCCCCATGTCTTCCGCGCCTATGCGGGCGGCCACGACCAGAGCCTCTGGCAGCGCTACGCGGCGGCGTGGCTCGAGCTCGCGCTCGTCCACCTCAGGGCAGCGCACTAGGATTTGGACGTGGCTGCCACGGCGAAGCCGACGACTCTCGACCCCCGCGATTTCCTCGCCGTCGATGCACTCCTCGACGAGGAGGAGCGCGCAATCCGCGACACCGTGCGCCAGTTCGTCCGCGAGCGCGTCCTCCCCGAGATCGGCGAGTGGTTCGAGCAGGCGATCCTGCCCCGCGAGCTCGCGAAGGAGCTCGCGCAACTCGGCCTCTTCGGCATGCACCTCGAGGGCTACGGGCTTCCCGGCGCGAGCTCGGTGGCCTATGGGCTCACGTGCATGGAGCTCGAGGCGGGTGATGCAGGCATCCGCAGCCTCGTCTCCGTGCAGGGCTCGCTCGCGATGTTCGCCGTCTGGCGCTGGGGAACAGAGGAGCAGAAGCAGCGCTGGCTCCCGCCGATGCACGAGGGCGACGCGATCGGCTGCTTCGGACTGACCGAGCCCGACGCCGGCTCCGATCCGGGATCGATGCGTACCCATGCGCGCCGCGACGGCGGCGACTGGATCCTCAACGGGTCGAAGATGTGGATCACCAACGGCTCGATCGCCGACGTGGCCGTCGTTTGGGCACGCACCGACGACGGCCAGATCAACGGCTTCCTCGTCGAACGCGGGATGCCGGGGTTCGAGGCGCCGGAGATGCATCACAAGATCTCGCTGCGGGCGTCCGTCACCTCCGAGCTCGTGCTCCGCGACGTGCGCATCCCCGAGGAGAACCGCTTCCCGGAGGTCAACTCGCTCCGCGGACCGCTGTCGTGTCTGAGCGAGGCGCGCTACGGCATCGTGTGGGGCTCTGTAGGCGCGGCGCGCGCGTGCTTCGAGTCGGCGCTCGACTACGCCAAGGAGCGCATCGTCTTCGGGAAACCCATCGCCGGCTACCAGCTGACGCAGCAGAAGCTCGCCGAGATGGCGCTCGAGATCAACCGCGGGACGCTCGTCGCACTGCACCTCGGACGGAAGAAGGACGAAGGAACCCTGCGTCCCGAGCACGTGAGCATGGGCAAGATGGGCAACGTCCGCGGCGCGCTCGAGGTCGCGCGCACCGCGCGCACGATCCTCGGCGGCAACGGGATCACGCTCGAGTATCCCGTCATCCGCCACATGAACAACCTCGAGTCGGTCCTCACGTACGAGGGCACGCACGAGGTGCACACGCTCGTCGTCGGCCAGGCGCTGACCGGCGAGAACGCGTTTCGCTAGACGCGGCTATTCGCCGTCCCAGTAGTCGACGGCGTCGGCGACCCGGAAGTAGCGCCGGTTCGCACCGATCTTCGCGCTGTCGGGGTAGACCGGCAGCGTCGGACGGTTGAGCGTCGAGAACATCGCGATGCGCGCGCCGGCGCCGCTCCGATTGAGGAAGGTGTGCGCGCCGGCCTCTCCTTCCGGGAACGCGACGAGGTCGCCTGCACGCAGCTCGTGCTCCCCGTCGGGCGTCCGCACCGTCGGGGAGCCGGCGACGACGACGGCCCACTCCTCGTTCCCGAGGTGGTAGTGATACGGCCAGAGCTGCTCGCCGGGCGGTAGGTCGTAGAGCGAGCACCCGAGCACCGCGGCTCCGAGCTGCGACCCGACCCAGAGATCGAAGAAGCGGAAGCCGTCGCGGTCGTTCTCCTCGCCGGGCGCCGCGTCGAGCAGGTTCACGATCATTCCGGCGGCTGCACCCACCCGCGGATGACGGTCGCCTCGGGGCGGCTCCAGCCGGCGATGACGCCGATCCGTCCCTCATCGGGATAGCCGACGACCTCCGGATCGGAGGCAGACGAGAAGAACGCGGCCCGGACCTGCTCCTCGGTGTCGTTGCGCAGCTGATGCGCCCCCGCCTCGCCGCGTGGAAAGAGCGCGAGGTCCCACGGCGTCATCACACGCTCTCCGTCCGGAGTGCGGAGCGTCGGCGCGCCTTCGAGGACGAGCAGCCACTCCTCCTCGCCTGCATGCCAGTGGTAGCGCGTGGCGTCACCTGGTGCGAGCTCGTACACCGTGCAGCCCCACCCCTTCGCGCCGAGCGCTTCGCCGACGCGCCCGACCTCCTCGAACAGGTTCAGAAGCCGGTCCCTTCCGGCACCGGCAGAGGGCTGCGCGGAAGTCCCGGATGCGGGCCGCCGGCGTTGTACTCGGAGGGCGCGACGTCGTTCGGCCCGTCCGCGTAGAAAAGGCTCGCGAGCCGCTGGATCTGCAGGCGTCCGCGTCCGAGCTCGAACTGGCCGCCGCCGTACATGCGCACGCCGCGGTCCATGCAGGCCTCGATGCACTCGAGGAGATTCCGCACGGTGCCGAACCGTGACGGCTTCACGTTGAGCCACCGCGCCTCGATCGGAAGTGCGTCGAAGTCCGCGAGCGAGTGGATGGGTGCGTCGAAGCTCAGCCGGTCCTCCGCACCCTGCAACGCCTCAAGGCACCCGTCCTCCAGCCAAGCGTCCTCGATCACGACGTCGGGAAACGCGCGCGCGACCGCACGGTAGAAGGCGGGATCGGGCTGGAGGTCGACGAACGTGCCGTGGTAGTAGGCCTTCAGGTCCACGACGCGCACGCGGTCGAGTGCGGCCAGTCGGCGCATCATGGCCTCGTCCCACTCCTTCGTCGGGTCGAGCTTGAACTCGAGGGTGGGGTCGTTCTCCAACCAGGGCGCGACGTCGGCTCGCGTCGACGCGACGAAGCGCACCGTCCGGTACGGGCGACCGACCGCGTCGCCGAGCGAGCGCCCCGCCTGGCGGAGCGCGAGATCGAGTGCGGCGCTCTCGAACGCCCAGCGCCTGTAGTCGGCGAGCTCGAAGTCGTCGAGCCTGCGTGAGAGATCGTCGAGCGTCCAAGTCCCGGCGAGCATCAGCTCGGAGGGGAACTCATCGTGCGCCGCCGCGTCGTAGGTGACGTCCTCGCCTTCGCCACGCTCGCCGTCGCCGTCGAGCACGACCGTCGTCGTCACCCGCGTCCACTGCTCGCGCGGTAGCTCGCGGCGTGCGAGCGTGTATCCGTCGATGCGTACCTCGAGCCCGGCCAGCTGCTCCCAGAGCGGCATACTCCGAACACTATGAGGACGGCGCTAGCCGTTGCGGCGGCAATCGGCGCACTCCCCCACGGGGCGCTCTTCGTGCCGGGCCGCTCGCTCGCCGGAGTGAGGCTCGGCGAGCCGGCGGCGCAGGTGCGGGCGTCCCTCGGCCCGCACGGCGTGTGCGAGAGCTGCACGACTGCGACGTGGTATTTCACCTACGCGAAGTTCACTCAGCCCGGGCTCGCCGTCGAGGTGCGCGCGGGCCGCGTCGCCGCCGCGTACACGATCTGGCGGCCGCAGGGCTGGCACACGCCGAGCGGGCTCCGCCTCGGCGCCGTCGAAGGGCAGGTGACGAAGCTCGGAGGACAACTGACGCCGATCGAGTGCCCCGGCTACAGCGCGCTCGTGCGCGACGTCGGCGCGGTGCGGACGGCGTACTACGTCGTCGGCGGAAAGCTATGGGGCTTCGGGCTCGTGCCTGCGGGGACGAACCCGTGCAGATGATCTCGCTCGACGACGTTCGCGACGCGGCGTCTCGGCTCGAGGGCGTCGCCAACCGCACGCCGGTGCTGACCTCGCGCACGCTCGACGAGCGCGTCGGCGCGGCCGTGCACGTGAAGGCCGAGAGCTTCCAGCGCGGCGGCTCGTTCAAGTTCCGCGGCGCGTACAACAAGATCTCCTCGCTCCCGGAAGACGTGCGCGCACGCGGTGTCCTCGCGTACTCGTCCGGCAACCACGCACAGGCGGTGGCGATCGCGGCCCGCCTGGTCGGGACGACGGCGACGATCGTCATGCCGGAGGACACCCCGCCCGCGAAGCTCGAGGCGACGCGTGACTACGGCGCCGAGATCATTCCGTACGACCGGTGGACGCAGGACCGCGAGGAGATCGGCCGGCGACTCGCGGAGGAACGCGGCTTCGAGCTCGTGCGCCCGTACGACGACCCGCTCGTCATGGCCGGACAGGGAACAACCGCGCTCGAGCTGATCGAGGCCGTTCCCGATCTCGACGTCCTCGTCGTCCCCGTCGGCGGCGGAGGGCTCATTGCGGGTTGCGCGACGGCGGCGAAGGCGCTGCGCCCGGGCATCCGCGTCGTCGGAGTCGAGCCCGAGGCCGGTGACGACACGCGCCGGTCGCTGGCGGCAGGAGAGCGCGTGAACAGAGGCGTTCCCACGACGATCGCCGACGGACTGCAGGCGGCGGTACCGGGAGAGCTCACGTTCGCGGTCAACCGTCGGCTGGTCGACGACGTCGTCACCGTCTCGGACGACGAGATTCTCGACGCAATGGAATTCCTCTTCGACCGGATGAAGCTCGTCACCGAGCCGAGCGGCGCCGTCGGGATCGCAGCGCTCCTCGCCGGCCGCCTGGGCACGGGCACGACGGGGGTCGTGATCTCAGGCGGGAACGTCGGCGCGGCGCGCTTTGCCGCCCTGCTCAGCGGACGCTGACAACCCGGCCGCGAGCACCTCGACGATGTGGTGCTCTGCGCTCGCGACGTGGGCCTCGTCGCCCGGCAGGCGCCCGAGGACCCAGCCGGTGATGAGCTCGTCGATCGCGCCGTAGGCGATCACCGCCGCCGTCTCCGCGTCGAGGTCGCGGCGGAAGTCGCCGCCGTCCATTCCGCGCTCGAAGATGCGGCGGATCGCACCGATCGGCCGGACGAGCTCGCCGACGCGCTGGCTCACCTCGGCGCTGCGCGCGATCTCGCGGATGACGACGCGCACGACGTCGGGCTCGTGCAGCCAGCTGTGGAACAACGCCCGCACGATCCCGCGGAGCTGCTCGACAGGCGGCTCGTCCGACGACTCGACGGCGTGGATGCGCTCGAGCAGCGTCGTCCAGTGCTCGCGGAAGATCGTCTCGAGCACCTCGTCCTTCGATGAGAAGTAGTGGTAGAGAAGGCCGTGCGCGACGCCGGCCTCCTCGGCGATGTCGCCGACACGGGAGGCGTGGAAGCCCTTGCGCGCGAAGACGCGAACCGCCGCGTCGAGAATGACGCGCCTCTTCTCCTCCGCCGCGCTCGTCCGTTCGCTCAAGGCCGTCGAAGGCTAGTGCTAGGTTCGCCGCCGATGCAGCGGCCACTTGCCGGGACGCTGGTCCTGGACTTCACACGCTATCTGCCGGGAGCGTTCGCCGGTGCCGAGCTGCTGCGCCTGGGGGCGCGGGTCGTGAGGGTCGAGCGACCCGAGGGCGACCCCATGCGGAGGACCGCCCCGGCGTGGCATGACGCGTTGAACGCAGGCAAGGAGTCGATCGTCTGGGAGGACGACCTCGTCCGCGGCCTGCTCGCACGCGCCGACGTCGTCCTCGAGTCCTATCGTCCCGGGGTCGCTGCGGCCTTCGGAATCGGGCCGGACGCCGCACCAGAACGCGCCGTCTACTGCTCCATCACGGGCTTCGGCCTCGGCGGCCCGCACGAGGGTCGCGCCGGGCACGACCTGAACTACGCCGGTTGGGCGGGTGTGCTCGAGCCGACCGCCCCGTCGCTGCCGCCGGTACAGGCCGCCGACCTCGCCGCAGGCGCGCTCGCCGCCGTGACCGAGATCCTCGCCGCCCTCCTGAGTGGGGGCGGCGCACGCATCGTCGTCTCGATGACGCACAACGTGCACCGACTCGCATCGCGGGCGCCGGTTCTGACGCGGGGTTACGCGTGCTACCGCATGTACGAGACGGCCGACGACCGGTACCTCACCGTGGCAGCGTTGGAACCGAAGTTCTTCGCGCGCGTGTGTGAGCTGCTCGGGCGACCCGAGCTCGCCGAGCGACAGTACGACGCGGACCAGGAGTCGCTCGCGTCGGAGCTGGCGGCGTTCTTCCGCCGCCGCTCCCTGGAAGAGTGGCTGGACGTGTTCGAGCACGAAGACGCGTGCGTTGGGCCCGTGGCTACGTTCGCCGAGGCCGAGGTCGCCTTCGGCGTCCCTTCGCTCGGCCGCGCGGCGTCGCTCGGTGAGCACACCGGCGCGTGGCGCCGGGAGCTCGGTTTGTGATCGCAACACCTGCTAGTTCGGCTTGTCGTCGTCCTTCCCGATGCGTCCGAGCGCGCGCTGGAACTCGGCCGGCACGATCCACACCTTGTTCGATTCACCCTGTGCGATCAGCGGCAGCGCCTGCACGTACTGGTACGCGAGCAGCTGGGGGTCCGGGTTTCCCTCGTGGATCGCCTTGAACACGGTGTCGATCGCCTTCGCCTCGCCCTCCGCCTGCAGGATCGTCGCCTGCTTCTGGCCCTCGGCGCGCAGCACCGCCGCCGTCTTCTCACCTTCGGCAGTGAGGATCGCCGACTGCTTCTGCCCCTCCGCCTGGAGGATGGCGGCGCGCTTCTCGCGGTCCGCGCGCATCTGCTTCTCCATCGTGTCCTTGATCGAGGCCGGCGGATCGATCGCCTTCAGCTCGACGCGGTTGACGCGGATGCCCCATTTGCCGGTCGCCTCGTCGAGCACGCCGCGCAGCGCCGAGTTGATCTCGTCGCGTGACGTGAGCGTCTTCTCGAGGGCCATGCCGCCGATGACGTTGCGCAGCGTCGTCACCGTCAGCTGCTCGATCGCCTGGATGTAGTTCGCGATCTCATAGGTCGCCGACTTCGGGTCCGTCACCTGGAAGTAGATGACCGAGTCGATGTTCACGACGAGGTTGTCCTCGGTGATCACCGGCTGCGGCGGGAACGAGACCACCTGCTCTCGCAGGTCGATCATCGGCCGCAGCCGGTCGATGAACGGCACGACGATCGCGAGACCGGGATTCAGCGTCTTGTGGTAGCGGCCGAGGCGCTCGACGACCCCTGCGCGAGCCTGCGGAACGATGCGGATCGTGCGCGCGAGGACGAAGAGGACGAGCACGGCGACAACGGCGATGACGATCAACGCGACCAACGGTTCTCCTTCACTCGTAGACCAATGCGGTTGCACCTTCGATCTTGACCACCTCGACGCGCGTGCCAGGCTCGATCACCTGGTCGGGCATGTACGCGCGTGCAGACCATTCCTCGCCGCCGATACGGACGCGTCCCCCGTTCTCGTCCACCCGCTGGAGGACGACTGCCTTCGCTCCCTCCAGGGCGGCGGTGCCGGTGCGGATCGCCGCGGGCATGCGCAGATGAGCACGCGCGATCGGACGCAGGAGGCCGATCGACGCGACCGCGCCGGCGACGAAGACGACGAGCTGCAGCCACGCCGCGGCGCCGACCGCCGCCGCGACCGCGCCGCCGACGGCCGCGAGCGCCACCGGGCCGAGGAAGAACATCCCAGGGGTGAAGATCTCTCCCACCGCGAGAAGCACGGCCGCGATCGACCACGCAAGCCAGCCAGGCATCGCTCAGAGACTAGTGAGACCCAGGACAGCTGGCAACGCGTGCAAATCGGTGATCCTCTCCGGCACGTCCGGGTGCTGGCCGTGACGGTCGACGAGAACGGCGCGCATCCCGATCGCGCGCGCGCCCTCGATGTCGGCGTCGATCGTGTCACCCACCATCGCCGCTGCATCGGGCGGTACTTCGAGCAGGTCGAGCACGGCGCGGAAGATCGACGCGTGCGGCTTCGTCTTCCCGTGGTGGAAGGAGCTGATGCCGGCGTCGATGTCGAGCGCATGATGGCGTGCGAAGGCGTGGACGTCGCGCGCCGAGTTGGAGACGAGCCCGATCTTCAGACCGGCCTCGCGCAGCCGGCCGAGCACGGGGATGACGTCCTCGTACAGCTCGAAGTTCTCGTGCCGCTCCCAGCCGCGCGTGATCTCGACCGCGCAGTCGTAGGACGCGGGCGGCGTGCCGCCCATCTCCTGGACGATGCGGTCGGTGAACGTGAACCAGATCTCGTCGTCGTGCTCGAACTCAGGATGCCGCTCGAGTGCCCCGAGCGCGGCGAGCCGTCCCTGCTCGTAGCGGGACGCGTCGAGTGTCAGCCCGTGCCTCGCGCCGATGCGGACGTAGCCGTCCGGCCCGAGCTCGGGCCCCGGACGGGCCAGCGTGAAGTCCACGTCGAAGAGGACGGCGGAGAGGCTCAATCGGGGTGCCCAGATTTGAACTGGGGACCTCTCCGACCCGAACGGAGCGCGCTACCAGGCTGCGCCACACCCCGATGTGTGCGACGACCTAACTTAGCGGGAACGCGGCAAAGCCGCGTTCCCTCAAGGCCGGCGTCGCAAGCGACGCCTCGGCGACCCGAACGGAGCGCGCTACCAGGCTGCGCCACACCCCGATGTGTGCGACGACCTAACTC
>Ga0070741_10006436_pt1 | contig 25223 bp, 24 predicted proteins | sample Coa_R1_4_FD_66440 | JGI IMG/M metagenome (GOLD analysis project Ga0070741, IMG submission 66440) | Surface soil microbial communities from Centralia Pennsylvania, which are recovering from an underground coalmine fire - Coalmine... | ecosystem: Environmental > Terrestrial > Soil > Unclassified ... | reverse complement strand
TCGTGCTCGGTGTGACATTCAACGACGGGATCGAGGTCATCGCTAAACCGACTGACCGTCAGCCCATAACCGCCGCCGCCTGACCGGCCAGGCCGTCACCAAAATTTAGCGATAGCTCCGACCGCGAGGCCGCGGTGTTCTACGCCTTGGCGCTGAACGCCAGTGCGCTCAAGACCGACAAGAGCTTTGCCAATCAAAGGAAGGCGGCTGACATTCTCAACAAACTCTGGAAGGAGGAACCGAACCACCCCGGCGTTGTGCATTATCTGATCCACAGCGACGACTCGCCACAACTCGCGGCCGCAGGGCTGGATGCCGCGATCTGCTATGCCAAGGTCGCGCCCGACGTGCCACACGCGCTGCACATGCCCTCGCACATCTTCACCCGGCTCGGCATGTGGCAGCAGTCGATCGACTCGAACCGCGCCGCGCACGCCGCCGCTCTTGATTATGTGCAGAAGAGCCGCGGGCCGGGAAGCTATGACCAGGAAACCCTCCACACAATGGACTACCTCGAATACGCCTATCTGCAGATTGCGCAGGATGGGCCGGCCAAGGAGGTGGTGGACGAGCTCGTCGGGTTTCGCGAGAGCGAGGGTGCGAACCTGGCTGGGGCTTACGCCGTCGCGGCGATTCCGGTTCGTTATGCGCTCGAGCGCCGCGATTGGTCAGCCGCTGCCGCGCTGAGCGAGCCTGCGATCGGCTTCCCACTTGAGCGCTTTCCCTGGGCAGAGGCGATGATCGCCTATGCCCGCGCGCTCGGCGATGCGCACACCGCCAACATCAGTGGCGCCGAAGCGGAGGTCGACCGCCTGCAATCTCTTGAAGACAAGCTGAAGGGCAACGACACCTATTGGGCCAACCAGGTCGAGGTCCAGCGCCTGGCCGCCAATGGCATCCTGGCCCATGTCAAAGGCGACGACAAAACGGCCGTCGCGCTCGTGCGGGCCGCGGCCGAGCTGGACGCCACCATGGACAAGCATCCGGCCACGCCATCGTCGGCGCTGCCCGCGCGCGAGCTCTTGGCCGATCTGTTGCTTGAACTCGACCAGCCTGCAGCGGCCTTGGTCGAGTACCGGGCGATGTTGAGTACCGATCCCAATCGCTTCCGCAGCCTTCTGGGCGAAGCCCGTGCAGCCAAACAAACGGGTTGATTCCGCGACCGCTCATGACGCTTACCGCAAGCTCGTGGCGTTAAGCAAACCCGTCGGTCCGTCGCGCCCCGAACTGGAGGAGGCGAGGTCCTACTTGGCGAACTGAGCGTTATTCGGAGTTGGGTCCAAACGCCGACCGTCGTCCTAAGTCATTGATGATATCCCGAGTGTAGGGGCAATGTTGGGCGTGTCACACATTCAGAAAGCGATTTACTTCGGACTCCTATTCTTCGGTCTTCTGGCTGACCTTAACCAACCTGCATGCGCCATTTCGAAGGGCGTGTCCGTTCCGGAAGATGATCCCATTAGGCCGTTGACCGTAAGTCTGTACAGCGATGACGACTACTGCAGCGGCGTCAAGATTGCCTCAAATCTAATTTTGACCTGTGTGAACCGAAAACTTAAGCTCGGGCGTAGTGGTGATGAAGTCCGCCCAGGATGGCAAGTGACCTGACCACACCGGTTCGCTGAACTGGGCGAGAAACGGGCGCATCCTTATCCAAGGCCAAGTGCGTCCGCGTCTCATTATAGTAGCGAGCGTAAGATTTCAGAATCCGGCGCAGATGCGCCTCGCCCAAGACAATGATGTGGTCCACACATCACGCCGGATCGATCCGATCAGCCGTTCCACATAGCCATTCTGCCAGGGTGAGGCCGGTGCAATAGGCTTGTCCCGGATGCCCATGGCACGCAATCGGCGTGTGACGACCGCACCGTAGATGCAATCCCGGTCCCGGATCATGTAGCGCGGAGCCTCCTTCCAGGGGAATGCCTCCGTTATTTGACGCGCGACCCATTCGGCGGTTGGATGTGCCGTGACGTTGATCCAATCGTTGGGACAACGAATAAGTCCATAGCTGCCACCCACGGCGCATGACTACGCAGAAAGGTGCGCCATCCTTGGCTCGGCGGCCCACGCCGCTTGACCATGTACTTGGCGACGCTCGACTGCGCCACCTCGAACCCGAGCTTGAGCAGTTCGCCGTGGATGCGTGGCGCGCCCCAAAGCGGATTTTCGCCGCTCATCCGCCGGATCAAAGCGCGCAGCTCCGTCTCGATCTGCGGTCGCCCTCCCCGTGCCCGCGACTGCCAACGCCAGTAGCAGCGAAATCCGGCTCTGTGCCAACGCACGAGCGTCTCGGGCCGGACGATTGTGAGAACCTGAAGGATGGCTGGAAACCAGCGATACAGCTGGATAAAGAACCAGCGATCCTGGTTCGTGAGCCGAACGCGACCACGTGGCCTGCGCCTCAAGACAATCAACTGATGTCGAAGCACCGCGTTCTCGGCTTCAAACCGCAACTTCGACTTGAATGGCGAGGCCAGGACGGCCAGAGCGAAACAGAGCAGCCCGATCATCCCGCCAGCTTAGGCGATTCCACCGCGGCATCACACTCGGATGAGGTTTTTCGGTACACACAGCTGCCATTCAGGCTGCTGACGCCATGGTGAAGGCGGCCAACGTCAAGCTCGTCACAAAGCAGCAACCTGGAGGTGGCCTAATCTCCATCATCGTGCAAGGCGATGTCGGCGCTGTGAAAGCTGCTGTCGACGCGGGTGCAGCAGCGGCGAACAAAATTGGAAAGGTCGTGTCAGCGCATATTATTCCGCGACCGCACGATGGTATGGAGGACATCTTGGAGCGGCCGGCGGTTAGGTAGCCGCGGATAGCCCCGACTGGATGCCGAGCACGCCACAGGACTTACCGGGCGTGTTGGCGCAACTCAGGCAGCAGGTCAATGCTGCCACAGTTCCTGCGTTAGGTCTCGATGGCGCTCTTGGCGCCGCTCGCAGGAGTGGCAAGAGTGCGGTCTGAATTCATGGTTTCCCCTCTAACTTTAGATGTGAATTGCGTGTCCCAGCGACTTCAGCGCAGACTCGTGAAAGCCTTCGCTTTGGGTTGGATGCGCATGGATGGTCCCGGCGATATCCTCGAGGCGCGCGCCCATCTCTAGCGCAAGGCTGAAGGCGGCTGAAAGCTCAGCGATACCGGCTCCGACGCCCTGGATGCCAAGCAGGAGATGATTGTCTGCCCGCGCAACGGTCCGGATAAAGCCGTCCTCCCGCTCCAGCGTCAGCGCGCGACCGTTGGCCTTGAATGGAAAGAGATCCGTCTTGACGTCGATGCCCATGCCATTTGCTTCGCCCGGCGACATGCCGACGGTGACGATCTCGGGATCGGTGAAGCAGATCGCCGGGATCGAAACACAGTCCCAGGCGCGACGCTGACCGGCGACGATCTCTGCGACCATTTCGCCCTGCGCCATTGCGCGATGTGCCAGCATCGGCTCGCCCGTGATATCCCCGATCGCGAAGATACCGTGCATCGAGGTGCGGCATCGGTCGTCGATTCGGATGAAAGGGCCGGTCATGTCGAGATCGAGAGTCTCCAGGCCGAAGCCGGACGTCACGGGCCTTCGGCCCACAGTGACCAGAATCCTGTCGGCGTCCAGCGTCATCTGCTCACCGCTGCCGCCCTCGACCGCTAGTGCCCTGCCGTCCGCGACGAGCGCCTTCGCCTTCGCACCTGTCAGCACCGTGACGCCAAGTACGCTCAGGCGCTTGGCGACCGGCGCGCTCAGCTCGGCGTCATATTGCGGCAGAATGCGTGGCGCGGCCTCGACGACGGTGACGGCCGCGCCCAACTTCGCAAAGACCGTGCCGAGCTCCAGGCCAATGTAGCCGCCGCCGATCACGAGCAGCTTCTTCGGGATTTCGGTGAGCGCCAGCGCCTCGGTCGACGAGATCACGCGGCCCCCGAAAGGCAGGAACGGCAGGGCAACCGGCTCGGAGCCTGTCGCGATCACCACCGCTTGGGCACGGATCGTCTGCGCGCCGGACTGCGTTTCGACCTCGACGGATTTGCCATCGCGAAAACGCGCATGCCCGGCTATCAGCTTGACGCCGGCTTTCTTCAGGAGACCGGCCACGCCTCCGTTCAAGCGTCGGACGATACCGTCCTTCCAGGCGATGGTCTTGGCGAAATCGAGCACTGGCTTTGCAGTGGTAATCCCGAGCGCGCTCCTACCTTCGGCGGCGCCTGCAATCGTTTCGTACTCGCCGGCCGCGTGGATCAGGGCTTTCGAGGGAATGCAGCCGACGTTGAGACAGGTGCCGCCCGGCTTGTCGGCTTCGACGATGATCGTGTCGATGCCCAGCTGGCCGGCACGGATCGCGCAGGTATAGCCGCCGGGACCCGCGCCGATGACAAGGAGCTTGCGGGTGATCTCGTTCATCGTTCTATGAATCAATGAAGATCATGGCGGGTGTTTCCAGCAGCAGCTTGATGCGCAGCACGAACTGAGCGGCGTCAAAACCGTCGATCACGCGATGATCGAAGCTTGACGACAGATTCATCATCTGACGCGGCACGAAGGCTGCGCCGTCCCAGTGTGGCCGGACCGCGATGCGGTTGACACCGACGATCGCGACCTCCGGGTGATTGATAATGGGCGTCGTCGCAAGCCCGCCCAGGGCGCCCAGAGATGTGATGGTGATGGTTGAGCCGGTGAGTTCGCCGCGAGTGGCGTTGCCATTCCGAGCTGCTTCGGCGAGCCGAGCGACCTCAATTGCGCAATCCCAGAGGTCGCGTGCTTCCGCATGCCGAACGACCGGCACCACCAGGCCAGCCGGAGTCTGCGTGGCGACCCCCATATGGACGCCTGCGTGCTGGTGAAGGACTCCGACCTCGTCGTCGAAATGGGCGTTGAAATGCGGCAGCTCGGCGATCGCGCGCACCATGGCACGCATCAGGAACGGCAGGAGCGTCAGTTTCGGTCTGTCGGGACGTCGCTGGCTGTTGAGCTTCGCGCGCAAATCCTCGAGCGCCGTGACGTCGATCTCTTCGATATAAGTGATGTGCGGAATGCGCGAGTTCGCAATCGACATCTTCTCGGCGATCTTGCGGCGCAAGCCGACGATCTTGATATCGGTGACTGCAGTTCGTGCCGGATGCGCCGCCGCTGTCGCTCCGGTGCGGCCGCGCGCGAGATAGGCGTCGAGATCATCGTGAGTGATCCGCCCAGCTGGACCCGTCCCGCGAATCTGCCTCAAGTCGACGCCTGCTTCGCGCGCACGGAGCCGGACGGCAGGGGCGGCCAGAGGCCGTTCGACTGGGTCGCGGAGTGGCGAAGCGGAGAGCTGCGAGTTCTGTGCGGGCGGCTCGCTCGCCGGGGTGCGCGGGGGGCTTGTGCCGTGATCAGCCCTCTTGGCCGCTGCGGTTGCAGCGGGCGCGGGCTTCGCTGCCTCCGTTGCCGGCTCGCTCCTGCCGTCCACCTCCAGCCGAACGAAGTCCGACCCGATAGCGAGAAGGTCGCCCACATTGCCGGCGAGCCAGGTGACGCGCCCGTCAGTTGGCGAGGGGATTTCGACTGTCGCCTTGTCGGTCATGACGGCACCGAGCACGGCGTCCTCACGCACGACATCACCGACTTTGACATGCCACTCCACGAGCTCGGCTTCCGCAATGCCTTCGCCGACGTCGGGCAGCCTGACCACGCGCTCGGCCATCTCAGGCCTCCAGCGTTTCGATCAGCGCGCGGCCGATCCGCGCGGGTCCCGGGAAGTAATCCCATTCCTGTGCATGCGGGTAGGGCGTATCCCAGCCGGCGACGCGAACGATCGGTGCTTCAAGATGATAGAAGCACCGCGTCTGGACCAGCGCGCAGAGCTCGGCGCCAAAGCCCGAGGTGAGTGTCGCTTCATGCACGATGACGCAGCGACCGGTCTTCTTGACCGAGGTTTCGATGGTGTCGAGATCGAGCGGCAGCAGCGAGCGAAGGTCGATGATCTCGGCATCAACGTCGGTCTCGGCCGCGGCGGTCTCGGCGACATGAACCATCGTGCCGTAAGCAAGGATGGTGACGGCATTACCCTGCCTGCGAATCGCCGCGCTCCCGAGCGGAATTGAAAAATGCCCGTCGTCGACCTCGCCGAGATCGTGCTTCGACCAGGGCGTTACCGGCCGGTCGTGATGGCCGTTGAACGGGCCGTTATAGAGTCGCTTCGGCTCGAGGAAGATCACAGGATCGGGATCCTCAATTGCCGAGATCAGGAGACCTTTCGCGTCGCGCGGGTTCGACGGCACGACCGTCTTGATGCCGCAGACATGGGTGAACAGCGCTTCCGGGCTCTGGCTGTGCGTCTGCCCGCCAAAAATGCCACCGCCGGTCGGCATGCGTACCACGAGCGGGCAGGTGAATTGTCCATTAGAGCGATAGCGCAGCCGCGCGGCCTCGGAGACGATTTGATCGTAGGCCGGATACATGTAGTCGGCGAACTGGATCTCGACACAGGGTTTCAGCCCGTAGGCCGCCATGCCAACGGCGACGCCGACAATACCGAGCTCGCTGATCGGGGTATCGAAGCAACGGTTCGTTCCGTATTTCGCTTGGAGGCCCAGGGTTGCGCGGAACACGCCGCCGAAATAGCCGACGTCCTCGCCGAACACGACGACGTTGTCATCGCGCGACATCATCACATCCATTGCCTCGCGGATCGCCTCGATCATGGTTTTGCGCGGCATCGCTCAGACTCCGGCTTCCTGGCGTTGCCGGCGCAGATGCGGAGGCATCTCCGAGAACACGCCTTCGAACATGTCGCGCGCTGAGGCATGCTGAAGTGAATGCAGCGTGCCGTGGCTTTCGGCCTCCTTCTGCGCCGCGATCACGGTGTCCATGATCTCGGCCTCGGCCTGCTTGTGCCGCTCCTCCGACCATGCGCCGCGTACGATCAAATGGTTCTTCAGCCTGATCACGGGATCTCCCAGCGGCCATGCTTCGGATTCCGTCTTTGGCCGATAGCCCGCGGGATCGTCCGAGGTGGAATGCGCGCCGACGCGATAGGTCACGTGCTCGATCAGGGTTGGTCCGAGATTGCGCCGTGCGCGCTCGCAGGCCCATTTCGCCACCGCATGGACGGCGAGGTAGTCATTGCCGTCGACGCGCAACGCCGGAATACCGAAGCCAAGACCGCGTGCTGCGAACGTGCCGGAGCCGCCACGGGCGATGCCCTGGAAGGTCGAGATGGCCCATTGATTGTTGACGATGTTGAGCACGACCGGCGCGCGGTAGGTCGAGGCGAACACCAAGGCGGCATGGAAGTCGGATTCGGCGGTTGCCCCGTCGCCGATCCAGGCAACCGCGATCTTGGTGTCGTTCTTGATCGCAGATGCCATGGCCCAGCCGACCGCCTGAATATATTGCGTTGCGAGATTGCCTGAGATCGAGAAGAAGCCGTGCTCCCGCGAGGAATACATCACCGGCAGCTGGCGACCCTTCAGAGGATCGCGCGTGTTGGAGTAGATCTGACAGGCCATCTCGACCAGCGAATAGCCGCCGGCGATCAAGAGTCCTGCCTGGCGATAGGTCGGAAAATTCATGTCGCCCGGTGCGAGCGCCTTGCGAAAGGCGCAGCTCACGGCTTCTTCGCCCATATGCTGCATATAGAACGACGTCTTGCCCTGGCGCTGTGCCATCTGCATGCGCGCGTCGAACGCACGCAACGTCATCATGTGACGCAGGCCCTCCAGCAATTCGCTATCCGAGAGCGCGCTGGCCCAGGAGCCGACGGCTTCGCCGTCGCGATTGAGTACACGGATCACGGAAAAGGCCAGATCGCGTATGGCCTCGGCGTCCACGTCGACGTTGGGACGATCGACCTGGCCCGCGCGCGGGATGCGGATGTTCGAGAAATCGGGCGTGCCGCCAGGGCGCACCGCCGGTTCCGGCACGTGCAGCTTGAGCGGCGTAGGCTCGGCGGACTGAACCGCTTCGCCCTGCGGGATCATGGTCTCATGCCTGAGGCTGGGGTCGGGCATTGGCATTCACCTCTCACCTCGATCGCGTCGATGCAGAACAACGCACCGACGCGGCGAACGAGCCGGTCGATGATGTCGCGGTCATCAATGTCTATGGAAGCCGAGATGCGGCATGCGTCGGCATCCGCCCGCGCGCTGAGAGCGGCGAGCGGAAGCCCCGCGACACGGGTCTGGTCGAGCAGGCGGCCGAGTGCTGCGTGCATATCGCTGGTCTGAAGTTCGAGAAGAAACACCGCATGCATCTCGTTTTATTGGCATATTGTACTGGCAAAGGTCAGGATTGTTGTTCTTCTGATCTGGGTATATCGTGCATTTGACGCAGGAATTTTCTACGTGTTGACCGTAATCCCAGAATGGAGTTCTCGGTATGGCGCCTGTCGAACGTGCCGCAGGGGCGGTCAAAGGTCCTCCGCGGAAGGATGCGCTTCGCCTCGACGAGATCGATCGCAAGATCCTGCGTGCCTTGCAGCAGGACGCGCGCCTGACGACGGCGCAACTCGCCGACAGAGCAGGGCTCTCCACCACACCGTGCTGGAACAGGCTGAAGCGTCTGGAGACGCAGGGCTACATCGATGGCTACGTCGCGCTGCTCAATCAGGACAAGCTCGGCCTGCCCGAAACAGTCATCATCGAGCTGACGCTCGATCGCCACGACGAGGAGATGCTCGAGCGTTTCGGCCAGTTGCTCACGAGCTTGCCCGAGGTGATCGAGGCCTATCTCACCACCGGTGACTACGATTACGTCGTGAAGGTCGCGGTCGAAAGCACCGCCGGCTATGAACGCTTTCTGCGCGAAAAGCTCTACCGCATTCCGGGCATCCGCCACAGCCGGTCATCGTTTGCGTTGCGCTGCTTGAAGAAGCTGACCTCGGTGCAGGTTTAGTCAAATGCGCTCGCGGTGCTGGAAACCTCCATTTGGCTTACGTCTTCCTTATGCTCGGAGAGTGCGGCTTGTCAGAAAGCGGTCTTCTTGCCGAGGATCCCGCCATAGCTCGATCGCACCAGAGCGCCCCAGCGCCCATTCTTCTTGACAATCACATAGATGACTCGGCCGAGAATATCGGCTTGTCGTCGGCGTCAATCCGCGTAAATCGCGTAATGAAATATCTCTGAACGGGGTGTCAGTTTTTCTCAACGACCAATGTGCTTCTGCAGGCGCGGGTGGAAGCGCCGGTAGTTCAGAAAAACAAAACAGGGGGTCAGAAAAAGCGCCTTGCATGAAGCGGGGGGACGACGCTCTCTTGCGCCACCAAAAGAAAGCCTGTTGCGGGCGAGGAAACGATGGTTGCGAGCGGTCCCTCCAGCGGTGTCGATGTCGGCGCCATTCGTCGAGATGCACCAGTTCATCAACGGGCTGGCTGATGAGGGCTTGGCTGTCGTCGTGACCTCCTCCTACCTGCCGGAGGTGCTGGCACTGTCGGACCGCATCCTGGTCGCCAAACGCGGAAAGATCGTCGAAGAGATCAAGGCGACCGGGGCAACCGAGCAAAAGATCATGTACGCCGCGGTCCACCAGGAGCGAGCTCGAACAATGAATGAGATTGCTGCGATGAGAGTCGGAATTGTTGGCGTCGGCCTGATGGGCCACGGTATAGCCAAGAATGTTTTGGTACGGGGCGGCTTTCCGTTGGCATTCCTTGATCATCCGGGCAATCAGCCGGTCGACGATCTCATCGGGCTCGGCGCTATCGCCTGCAAGACTCCTGGCGAGGTCGCGAACGCATCGGATGTAATCATCCTTTGCGTGACCGGATCGCCCCAGGTCGAAGCGATCCTCACGGGCGAGAAGGGCGTTCTGTGTCGCCTCCGCAAGGGGGCAGTCATTGTCGATTGCTCGACGGCGCTGCCGGACTCAACGCTGCGTATGGCCGCCGCGGTCGAGGCGGCCGGCGGACGCTTCCTTGATGCTCCCATGACACGCACCGCAAAGCACGCGGAAGAGGGGAAGTTGAATCTCCTGGTTGGCGGCGACGAAGCCGATCTTCGGAGGGTCAGTCCGGTTCTTGCCTCTTTCACAGAAGGTGTCGAACATGTCGGCCCGGTGAGTCTTGGACATCGGCTCAAGCTGCTCCACAATTACGTCTCGATCGGCTTCATGGCGCTGCTCGGCGAAGCCGCTGCGCAGGCTGTTGATGCTGGCGTTGATCCGGCGATCTTCATCGATGTTCTTGCCAAGGGAGGCGGAGCTGGCGTTGCGCTAGAGCGCATGACGCCGGCCATCGTGACCGGCGACGTCGGCACTGTTCCGTTCTTTATCGGCAATGCACTAAAGGATATCTCCTACTACCAGACGATGGCGGGCAGTTCCGGAGCATCCAAGACGATCGCTGATGGCGTTGCCGCCGCCATCACAGCTGTAGTCGAGAGTGGCCACGGCCAGGCCTATATTTCGGACCTGGCGCGGCTACTTCGGAAGACAAAGCCGGCAGCGTAGGCGGAGAATGACTGTTGAGACAGGGAAGACTGAGCCAATGACAAAAACCGATATCCGATTTCCAGTGGACGGCAGAGCGCGCAAGATGCTTATCGACGGCGCGTGGGTGGAGGCTCGCTCGGGGAAAGTCTTCGAGACGCGCAACCCTGCGACTGGCGAAGTCATTGGTCGTGTCCCGCGCGGGGATGCCGGCGACATCGACATCGCGGTGACCGCCGCCCGTCGCGCATTCACGGGACCGTGGAGCCGCTTCAAGCCGTTCGAGCGACAGGCTCTGCTCCTGCGCATCGCCGATCTCTTCGAAAAGCACTGGGAGGAGATCAGCCAGTCGGACACTGCCGACATGGGCATGCCGATCGTGCGGACCCGGGCGAACAAGCTTCGCGTGCTCGGCATGCTTAGATACTATGCCGGCATGGCGACCGCCATTCATGGGCAGACGATCGACAATTCGCTTCCGGGCGACATCGTCTCGTTCACGCGGAAGGAGCCGGTCGGCGTGGTTGGCGCGATCATCCCCTGGAACGCGCCCACGGCCGCATCGGTGTGGAAGATCGGACCTGCGCTTGCAACGGGTTGCACGATTGTGCTCAAGCCTTCTGAAGAGGCGCCGCTGACGCCGCTCTTGATTGCGGATTTGATGAACGAGGCGGGTGTTCCGCGCGGTGTCGTCAACGTGGTGACCGGGACTGGTCCCGAGGCAGGTGCGCCTCTCGCTGAACACTCCGGTGTCGATAAAATAGTCTTCACAGGATCCACCGCAACTGGGCAGGCGATCATCCGCGCCTCTGCCGGCAACCTCAAGCGGGTGTCTCTCGAGCTGGGGGGAAAGTCGCCCGTCATCGTTTGTGCTGACGCGGACCTCGACAAGGCAGTCCCGATTGCGGCAATGGCGGCTTTTGCGAATTCGGGCCAAATCTGCATCGCCGGATCCCGCTTGTTCGTTGAACGGTCGATCCACGACGAGTTGGTCCAGCGGCTTGGGAACTTTGCCTCATCCCTGAAGATCGGCGATGGCGCGGATCCCACGACGGAGATTGGTCCCCTCGTTTCCGAGCGGCAGCTCGACAAGGTCGAAGGCTTCTTACGGAGCGGGCGCGACGAGGGCGCGAAGGTCGTGACCGGAGGCCGGAGATTGAGGGAAGGTGCCCTCGCGAAGGGCAATTTCGTCGAGCCGACCGTGTTTGCCGGCGTCTCCGACCAGATGCAGATTGCCCGCGACGAAATCTTTGGCCCGGTCATTTCCGCTTTGCCGTTCGATACGCTCGATGAAGCTGTGGAGCGTGCCAATGCGACGCCATACGGGCTTGCGGCAGGTGTTTTCACGCGCGACGTGAGCAAGGCACACATCGTCTCGCGCAGTCTGCGGGCGGGATCCGTTTGGGTGAACACCTATCATGCCATCGATCCTGCTTTGCCGTTCGGTGGCTATAAGATGAGCGGATATGGCCGTGAGGGTGGCACCGAACAGCTCGACGAATACCTGAACACGAAGGGGGTCTGGATCAAGCTTGATTGATCCAGACAGCGTCCGCTTCGCGGCTGCGCCGCCGGACAATACATCCTGTAGCCGTGAAGGCCGCGTGAAATCGTGTCTGCCACGGGGGAAGTGACGTTAGCATCACAGGATTTGATGGGGCGAGCGAGCATCATGAACGACACTTACAAGATCGCCGTCGTGCATGGAGACGGTATCGGGCCCGAAGTCGCGCGTGCGGCGGTCGCGATGCTGCAAGCCGGTGTCCAGGCCGGCACGCTCCATTTCGTTGAATATCCAGCGGGCGCCACCCACTTTCTTGAAACGGGGGACTCGTTTCCGGCAACTTCGTTCGAGGGCTGTCGCGCGGCTGACGCCATTCTCCATGGCGCGGCCGGCATTCCCGGTGTGGTTCACCGTGACGGAACCGAAGCCGGCCTGGATTTCACGCTCTCGCTCCGCTTCCGGCTCGATCTGTTCGCGAATGTGCGGCCCATCAAGCTCTACAAGGGCGTCCCGTCCCCGCTTGGGCGTCCGGGGTCGATCGACTACGTCATCGTCAGGGAGAATAGCGAGGGCCTTTACGCTGCGCGCGGCGCAGGCGCGCTGCTCAGGGAAGAAGTCGCGGTCGACACGCTGGTCCAGACCCGGAAGGGCATCGAACGGATCGTCCGGTTCGCATTCGAGCTTGCCAGAACGAGGAACGGTTCACCAAAGGACGGACGGCGGCGGGTGACCTGCTGTGACAAGGCAAACGTATTGCGCACCTATGCGTTCTTCCGCGCGGTTTTCGACGAGGTGGCCAAGGACTATCCCGATATCGAAGCCGAGCACGTCCTTGTCGACGCGATGACGGTTCACCTCGTCAACAAGCCCTCCCATTTCGACGTCATCGTCACCGAGAACATGTTCGGCGACATCATTTCCGATCTCGGCGCAGCGACCATCGGCGGCATGGGCATGTCTCCGTCCGAAGAAGTTGGCGACGGGGTCGGATTCTTCCAGGCCTCGCATGGCTCGGCGCCCGATATCGCAGGAAAGGGCCTCGCCAACCCCTATGGAACGATCCTCGCTGCGGTCCTGATGCTGAGACGCTTGGGCGGTCGCTATCTGGATAACCGGCTGCGCCTTGGTGCCGACAGGATCGAGGCTGCCGTACGCACTGGTTTGGAGGATGCAGCGCTGAGGACACGGGACATCGGCGGCAATGCGACGACCAGTCAGGTCGTGGATGCACTGCTGAAGCTGCTCTGAGCGGGAGGGCGTCAGCGCAGCTGGGAAAGACTTGAGCGGATCAAAGAGATCAGCTGCTCGGTGTTCGGCCGCCTGACCGAGCTGCGCGTGGTGATCAAGCCGATTTGGCGAGGCTTGACGTGGTCGGAGATCGGGAGCACGCGAAACCTCTGCACGCCGGCCTGTACCAGCGCGACGCGCGGTACGATTGCGATGCCGAGGCCGGACGCCGCCAGGGCCAACGCCGTCGTGGCGGCCTGGACTTCGAATTGTACATCGAGGCGGACGGCGAGCGTCTCGAGCGTCTCGTCGATCAGTCCTCGGACTGCGGTCGTCTTCGACAGCAGGATGACCGGCTTTTCGACGAGATCGGCGAAGCCTATGCTGGCTTGCCCCTCATCGATCACCGGCGGCACGCAAGCAAAGAGGGGATCCTCGAGGATCGGCTCGAACTCATAGTCCCCCATGTCGGGGACTTGCGGACCAATGCCGAACTCAACATCCTGCCGCTTGAGCAATTCAAGCATAGGCGCCGTGGAGAGCTCCATGAGCTGGACCTGGCTCCGCGGATAGCGGACTTTGAAAGTCGCCAAAATGTTGGGCAACCAGCCGGATGCAAGGGTTGGAACACAAGCCATTCGAATGTGACGGCTCCGCGACTGCGCTGATTCCGTCAGCAGATCCAGCCCGGATTGAACTTCTTGGAGGGCTCGCTTCGCCTGTTCGAACAGGATCCGTCCCTCGGGCGTGAGCAATACCTTCTGCGGCGTCCTACGAAAGAGGAGCACGCCGATCTGCTCTTCCAGATCGCGGACTTGCATGCTGACTGCAGAAGGAGACCGGTTGGACTCTTCCGCAGCCTTCCGGAAGCTTTCATGCTCGGCCGCGAGCAGAAAAGTATGCAGAAGTTTGAGATTGATGTTGGACAAGTCCGAATACCTCGGTTCGGCGTGAAGCGCCGCGGGAAACGGGGAGTGGCCCCAGTGCCGATCGGCATCTATATCTCGCTACCGAGCCAGTCGTCTCTTGTGAAGCAGGACACGGCTGCAATGCAGGATAGTCCAGGAGTTGACGTGCCAAACAGCGCCAAAGCCGCAAAAGAGAGGGCGCTTGAGGCACGCTGGCGCCGGAGCGTGCCGGTTGCCGGGGCGTAGCGACGCATCACACGCGCAGGCGCGAGAGCTCGATGGTCTTGCAGACGATCGATTCAAGAAGACGGAGCGTTACGATCAGGGCGAGCTGTCGAGAATGCCGGCGCTCTGAGGGACGGCGCCATGCCTGTCGCCCCATACGCCACGCGACCTTTCGAGGTGGCGTCGAATGGTTGCTTCGGCCCCGCTGCGATCCTGTCTCCTGATGTAGTCGAGCAGCTTGAAATGCTCGCTGGCAGATCGTCTGAGAAAGTCTCGCGACGACTCATCGCTCGCGAAGCCCTGCAATCGTACCCTGTCTCGGAGCGTCTCGACCATCTTGGTGAGGTAGTGATTGCCGAGCGTGGCGATCAGATGGACGTGGAATTTGAGATCCGTATCGAGGAACGCGATCAGGTCGCCGGTATCAGCCGTTTCTCTGGTGGCTTCGGCGAGCTGATGCAGCTCCTGGAGCTGTCTCTCCGAGAGACCGTCCTGAGCGATGTCACCAACGCTCGGCACTTCCAGCAGAAGGCGGACGGCGAAGATGTCGTTGAGCTCGTTGAGCGAGAGCGACACCACGCGGAACCCGCGATTCCGCTCGGCTTCGAGCAACCCTTCGCGCTCGAGATCGAGCAGAGCTTCCCGCACCGGAGTAGCCGAGACGCCGAGCTCGGCCGCCAATCGCGGCACTGAATAGAGCTGATCCGGCCGCATCTGTCCGGTGATGACCAGTCCGCGGATCACCTGTCGCGCCTGCTCCCGCAGGCTGGGCGCCGAAACCAGGCCGTACGAACTCTTAAGCGTCGTTTCCATGTGTTCCTCATAGCACAAGGACCCCGAGAGTGGCAATGTGAAATGTGACGTGTGATATATTATAAGCTTGACACAAAAAGATGTGATGTGTGATATTTTACTCAACGACAAAGGGAGGTACGCACAAGTGGCTATAGACCGCATTCTCATGATCGTTTCCGATACCGTTCGCACCGACATGCTCGGGTACAACGGCGGCCACGTCCGCACGCCGAATCTCGATCGGCTTGCCGCCAAGTCGATGGTGTTCGACCGCTATTACGCATCGAGCTTTCCGACGGTCCCCGCGCGCTATGACTATCTCACCGGCAAGCCTGCGTTCGCTGGCGTCGGCTGGGGTGCGTTGCCGCGCTCCGACCGATCGATCGCGACCGCATTGACGGAGGTGGGTTACACCACGCTCGGTGTGGTGGACACGCCGTTCTATCAGGTCAACGGCTACTCCTACGACCGCGGCTTCAACTTCTTCTACGACATGAAGTCCCAGCTCCTGGGGACGCCGCATTACAGCTCCTACAGCGCACCCAACAAGACGAAACGTCAGGGCGAAGGCAAGCTGCCGCAATGGCCGATCACCGGAAAAGTGAAGCCCGATCCGCGCACCGGCGAGATGGATTGCCCTGCGCCGCTCACCATGGTGCAGGCGGCGAGGTGCCTCGAAGAGATCTACACGGACAAATTCTTTGCCCTGGTCGATACGTGGGATCCGCATGAGCCCTGGGATCCGCCGGCCTATTACACCCGTCACTACCTTCCTGACTATGCTGGTGAGCGTGTGCATCCGCCTTATGGCGACTGCAAGAAGCATGGCATGACCGATCGCGACATCGCGGTGGCGCGCGCGCTCTACAGCGGCGAGCTTGAGCTGGTCGATCGCTGGATCGGGCATCTGCTCGATCAGGTTGCCTATCTCGGTATCGAAGATTCGACGGCCATCATCTTTGCCTCCGACCACGGCTTCCTGCTGGGCGAGCATGGACTGATGGGCAAGATGGTCCGCCGCGCGCCCGGCGAAGCGACCTGGATGCGCTCGCCGCTCTACGAAGAGATCGTCAAGGTGCCGCTGTTGATCCATGTGCCCGGCGCCAAGCCGGGGCGGACCAACAAGCTTGCCTGTGCACTCGATATCGCGCCCACGATCTGCGATATGGCCGGTTTGCAGCGTCTGCCCGAAATGCAGGGGCATTCGCTGTTGCCGGCCGCAAGGGGCGAGGCGTTCGCCGGTCGCGACCATGTGTTGACCGCGCTTCCGCTCGCCAATCCCGGCGACACCGTCGAAGTGGTCGACGATCTCATGCGGACCGTCGTCGAGTGGCAGCCAGTGACCATCACCACGCAGGACTGGTCACTGCTCTACGCCACGCCGAGCGAGCCGGTCGAGCTGTACGATCTGCGCACCGATCCGAAGCAGACGACGAACGTCGCGGCCAAGCATCCCGACATCATCGCGAAGCTGCTGGAGTTCTACGCCGAGGATCTGCGTCGCGCCGGCGTCGCAAAGAAGTACAGCGATCCGCGTCTCGTCGGCCCGCTGAAGGCCGCATCCTAGGATCTCCTACGCCTTGCGCGAATGTGCGCAAGGCCGAATACCGTTCTGATCGGTGGAGAGAGACATGTTCGCCAGCATTACGCGAAGGCAATTCGTAGGCTCCACCGGTGCGGGGCTCATAGCCCTCCGATACGGCGCCGGGGCGGCGCTCGCATCGGACGAAGCGCCGACGCCGAAGCGCGGTGGCTTGCTGACGATCGGCCAGGATGAGAATCCGATCGGGCTCGATCCGCACAAGACGGCGGCGTTTTCGACCGGCAATATCGTAGAACACATCCACACGTGCCTGCTCAGGTGGGATGCGACGGCAAGCCGTCTCGAGCCCGATCTTGCCGTCGCATGGGAGAACCCGGATCCGCTGACCTTCGTCTTCCATCTGCGTGAGGGCGTCAAATTCCACAACGGCAACGTTCTCACCAGCGACGACGTCAAGTTCACATTCGAACGTCTTGTCGATCCCGCGACACGCTCGCCTTGGGTATCGATCTTCTCCGTCATCAGCGCAATCGAGACGCCAGACCCGCGGACGGTCGTCTTTCGACTGGCCCATCCGTTCTCTCCGTTCCTCAATTATCTTGCCACCGTCAAATACACCGCGATCGTCAGCCGCGAGGACGTCATGCGCCGAGGCGATCTCGTCAAGGGCGGCGTCGGCACAGGGCCGTTCATGCTGGAGGACTTCCAGCCGAACTCGCTGGTGCGGCTGAAGCGCAATCCCGACTACTATGAGCCGGGATTGCCGTATCTCGATGGCCTCGACTTCCGCATCATTCCCGATGAGGGCAGCCGCATGGCGGCCCTGCGGGCCGGCAGCGTACAGTTGACCTGGTTCAGCCGTCCCGACTCGGCCGCGCAGATGCGCGACGTGAGGGACATCGAGGCGCCAGAGCCGGAATCCTATTCGCGGTTGCTGCTGCTCGAGTTCGATCAGCGCCGTCCACCCTTCAATGATGTCCGCGTTCGCCGCGCCTTCAGCATGGCGCTGAACCGGGAGTTGATCATCAAGGTGGTCTGGCGCGGCCGCGCAGGCCTGTCGGCCGCGCTGCCACCGATGCAGTCGCCTTTCGCGGTTCCCAGCGGCGACGTGCCCGGCTTGCCCTATGCCAAGGAAGACGTGGCTGCCGCCAAAGCACTTATGGCCGAGGCCGGCTATGCCGCCGGCTTCGACACCATGTTTGCCGTCTCGCCGGCCAACTATGGTGACGTTGAGATTGCCCAGATCATGCAGCAGATGGTCAGCCGCATCGGCATCAGGATCAAGATCCTGCAGAAAGAATGGAGCAATCTCGTCACCGACTTCCAGTCGACGGAATCGCCGATCTCGATGGCGGGCCTGGTTTGGGGACCGGATCCGGACACCAACATCTCGATACGGCTGGATTCCCATTCCACGGTCAATCCGGGCAAGACGGCCGATCCCGTGCTCGACGATCTGCTTGCCAAGGCCCGCCAGAGCGGTGAAGTAGCCGAACGAACCAAGCTCTATCGCGCGGTTCAGCAGCGCATTGCCGAGATGGCCTACATCATCACGCCCTGTGCCGCTGCCTTGCGATGGGAGATGTGGTCGAAAAAGCTGCAAGGCTACCGCGCCGTGCCGTCCGCGCAGCGCGTCTATCTTCGGCAGGCCTGGCTGCAATAGGCCGAAAAGAGCAGTGTTCGGATGGAGTAGTCGATGCTCAGATACGCCGCGGCGCGCATTGCTCACACGGTGCCGGTACTCATCGGCGTTTCGCTGATGAGCTTCGCCGTCATCCATTTGATTCCCGGCGATATCGTGAGCGTGCTGGCCGGCCCGATGGTGGCTCCCGACTCGGAGGCGGCCCAGAACATCCGCCATGCCCTGCACCTCGACCAGCCGCTGCCGCTTCAGTACGGTCACTGGCTGATCGGCGCGCTTCATGGCGATTTCGGCAATTCGCTGGTGATGGGATTGCCGGTCGGCCCACAGATCGCTTCCCATCTTCCGGTCACGCTGGTCCTGACCGCCATGTCACTCACCTTCGCGATCGTCATCGGATTGCCCGGTGGTGTCGTCGCGGCGAGAACCCGCGGACGTTGGCCGGATCTTGCGATTCGTGCTGTTGCTCTGCTCGGCCTCTCGACTCCGCCTTTCTTCGTCGGCGTGGCGGCAGTGTTGCTGCTCTCGATTTACCTGCCATCGTTCAAGACCCTTGGCGCAGTCGACCTGCATGGCGATCTGCTCGGCGGACTACGGACCTTGCTGCTGCCTGCCCTTGTCCTTTCGCTGGCGTCTGCTACGACCATCATGCGCTACACGCGCGCTGCCATGCTCGAAGTGCTGAAGGAGCCCTACATGGCGACGGCGCGGGCTAAGGGCGCTGGACCCACCCGCGTGTTGATCCGGCACGGGCTTCGCAATGCCCTCTTGCCGGTGGTGACCGCAATCGGTGTATCCGCCGCTCACCTCATCGCCGGGGCTGTCGTGGTCGAGCAGGTATTCGGCCTGCCCGGTATTGGCCAGTTGATGCTCAACGCCATCTACCATCGCGACTATACGCAGGTACAGGCCACGGTGCTCGTGGTCACCATGCTCGTGGTCCTGATCAACCTTGTCGTCGATCTCAGCTACTACGTGCTTGATCCGAGGATCCAGCAGCATGGCTGATGCGCATCAATCCGTGATCGACGTGACTGGCCGACCGGCTCTGCAGAGCGAGCCGACGATGGGCGGCAACACGGGTCTGGGTTCCTCTCGTTTCCGACTTCGCATCAATCTGCCGCTCGTGATCGGTGCCGCCATGGTGCTGCTGTCGGTCGGGCTCGCGCTGACCGCGCCCTGGCTGACCTCGCACGATCCTCTGGAGATTGCCGATGCATCGCTCTCGTCGCCATCCAGCCAGTACCTGCTCGGGACGGATCAACTCGGACGAGACGTCCTGACGCGCATCCTCTATGCTGCACGCAGCTCGCTTGCGGCCTCCTGCCTGAGCGCCGTACTCGCGTTCGTATCCGGCACCATGATTGGTCTCATCGCCGGATACTCGGCCGGGGTGGTCGATGCCTGCCTGATGCGCATCCTCGATGTGCTGCAGGCGTTTCCCGCGTTGCTGCTGGCGATTGCGCTCGTCGCCGTGCTTGGCCCGAACCTGCCCAATCTGGTGCTCACGATGGGTGTGCTGTTCATGCCGCGTTTCGCGCGCGTTGCGCGCGCTTCAACGCTGTCGGTCCGGGAACGTGACTATATCGCCGCGGCTATCGGGCTCGGCGTGTCCCGCGCGCGGATCCTGTACCGGCACGTGCTCCCCAACATTGCCGCACCGTTGATCGTCGAGGCGTCGCTGACGGTGACGCTGGCGATGCTGACCGAGGCCTCGTTGTCGTTTCTCGGGCTCGGCGTGCAGCCGCCCGATCCGACCTGGGGCGGCATGATTGCCGAATCCACCCCGGTAATGGCCCTGGCGCCGTGGCTCGCGCTCAGCCCGGGATTTGCCATCGTCTTCGTCGTCGTCGGCTTCACGCTGATGGGTGATGGTCTGCGCGACGCGCTGGATCCGAGGAGCTGACCAAGTCATGAACAAGCGCGAGACCGTGCTTCCGACCGATCTTCACTGGGCTTCCGCCTGGCAAATCCGCGACGCGATCATCGAGCGTCGGTTGTCAGCAACGGAGGTAACGCGTCACTTCATTGCCCGTATTGCCGAGCTGGATCCGGCAATTCATTCGTTCATCACGGTGGCGGAGAAACAGGCGCTCGCCCAGGCGGAGGCGATCGATCGGCAGATCCAGCGTGGTGAACGCGTGGGCCCGCTGGCCGGCGTGCCGATCTCGATCAAGGACCAGTTCTGGACCAGGGGGATTCGGACGACGGGTGGTTCGCGCGTCTACGCCGATCACGTGCCGGAACAGGATTCGCTCCACGTTGCCCGCCTCAAGGAAGCCGGCGGCATCATCATCGGCAAGACGAACACACCGGAATTCGGCACGTTCTGGCGAACGGTGAATCGCGTCGCAAAGGAATGCGTCAATCCCTGGGACGTGCAACGCACGTCCGGTGGCTCCAGCGGGGGCGCAGCGGCCAGTGTCGCCGCAGGACTCGGGCCCCTTGCGCTTGGCAGCGATTCCGGCGGCTCGATCCGTTTGCCGTCGGCCATGTGCGGCGTGCTCGGTGTATTACCGAGCAATGGACGGGTGCCGAGTCACGGCTGCTTCGGCAGCAGCACACTGTTCCTTTCAGGTGTGGGGCCAATCGCGCGCGATGTGCGCGATGCTGCGACCTTCCTGCAATTGGTGGCGCAGCCTTGGTCAGCCGATCCCTTGTGTCGGACCGACGAGGCGCCGGATTATCTCGCCAGCCTTGACCTCGGCGTCGCCGGGTTACGGCTGGGATGGTGGGAAATCAAAGGCATCAGCGGCCTCGTGGAGGCGGATGTCATCGCTGCCACCAGGCAGGCGGCGCTCGGCCTGGAATCGCTCGGCGCGCGGTTCAACGATCCTGTAGTACTCGATACCGCTGGCCTCGATGAGGCATGGAAGGTGCTCGATTTCGTCGATCGCTATGCGGCACTCGGGGAGAAGCTTTACGCGGATGCTGCCCTTCGCCGTAGACTGTCGCCCTATACCCGCGTTCGCTTCGCCGAGGCCAAGAAAACAACCGCCGCCCAGTATTCGCGTGCCGTGCTTCGCCGCGCTGAATTCATCCGCGCCGTGGAAAAGGCGTTTGAGAATTGCGACGTCTTGCTGGCACCGACGGTCGGGTATATCGCGCCGGTGATCAAATCAGTTGGTCCAACGGAGCGCATCCCGGCGCTCGTTGCCTACACGCTGGCTGTCAATGTCGCCGGCTATACAGCGGCATCGATTCCCTGTGATGTCGTCAGAGGAATGCCGGTCGGTCTCCAGGTGATTGCGCGACCGAACCAGGAGGCGCTCCTGCTGCGGGTCTGCCGGGCTTTCGAAGTCGCCTGGCCCTGGGCGCAGCGACGGCCGGGACCGTGAGGCACGCGATGCCGGCATGGCGAAACGCTCTCAGCCTTTTGGTTCGGCCGCGCTGCCTTGCTACAAACTGGCCGACAGGAAGGGATGAAGGACCAGTCCGTTTGTCTCAGGGCAACAACCGCGGCTCGGCCCAGACGAAGGACTGGTCGAATTCGGCGAGTGAGCGGCCCCGCTCCTGGACGATTTCGACCGAGCTTCTGGTCGAGGCTGGGGTAGATGACTGCACCCTAGCGGATCGGAGATGACCATGTCGCTGTTGCGGGTCGAGAATCTCCGGACCTATTTCGACACGCGATCCGGCGTTTTGAAGGCCGTCGACGGCGTCGATCTCGAGGTTCGCGAAGGCACAACGCTTGGGATCGTCGGCGAATCCGGCAGCGGCAAGAGTGTCACCGCGCTCTCGATCATGCGCCTGATCGAGAAGCCGGGACGCATTCTGCCCGGCAGCCACATTTATTTTGAAGGTGAGGATCTTGCCGCGGCTTCCGAGCGGGAGCTTGAGGCGGTCCGTGGCAACCGGGTGTCGATGGTGTTTCAGGAGCCGATGACCTCGCTCAACCCGGCCTATACGGTCGGCAATCAGATCATCGAAGCCATCAGGCTGCATCGTCGCACGAAGGTGCGCGAGGCTCGCGAACGGGCAATCGAACTGCTGGAGCTCGTGGGAATCCCGTCGCCCGAGCGCCGCATCGATGCCTTTCCGCACCAGATGTCTGGCGGAATGCGACAGCGCGTCATGATCGCAATGGCGCTCGCCTGCGAGCCAAAACTTCTGATTGCCGACGAACCGACGACCGCGCTCGACGTCACCATCCAGGCGCAGATTCTCGAACTGCTGCGGCAATTGCGTGACAAGCTGGGAATGGCGGTGATCCTGATCACTCACGATCTCGGCGTCGTCGCCGAGATGTGCGACGATGTGGCGGTGATGTATGCGGGCGAGGTGGTAGAGCGAGGTTCCGTCGATGCAGTATTCCGCGCTCCCCAGCACCCCTACACCGAGGCATTGCTGAAGTCGATTCCCCTGTTAGGAATGACGCAGGCGGAGCCGCTCAACGTAATTCCCGGCATGGTTCCGAGCGCGCTCCATTGGCCGGCGGGTTGTCGGTTTGCGGCGCGTTGCAGCTACGCGTCCGACCATTGCCATCGTGAAGCTCCGGAGCTCGTCGCGACCGGCTCGGGATACGCAGCCTGTTGGTTGCGCAGCAATGCACGGGGGAGCGTACAACGGGGAGCAACCAGCAATGCGTGAGCCGTTGTTGAATGCCCGTGGCGTCAAAAAATACTTCCCGCTCCGGGGCGGGTTATTGGGACGCAACCTCGTACATGCGCGGGCGGTTGACGGCATCGACCTGAGCGTCAGCCCTGGCGAGACGCTTGGCCTGGTCGGCGAATCCGGCAGCGGCAAATCCACACTCGGACGGATTCTGGTGGGGCTGATGAGGCCGAGCGCCGGAGAGCTGTCGTTCGACGGCACGAAGATGGTCGATCTGGACGGAGCGGAACTGCGGCGCTCGCGCCGCCAAATGCAGTTCATATTTCAGGATCCGAGCGGGTCTCTCGATCCCCGTATGAAGATCCGCGACATCATTGGAGAGGGCCTTGATGCCCAGGGCGTGGAACGTCCCACGCGCGACAGGGTGATTGCCGAAATGCTGGACAGGGTGGGACTGCGGCGGGAGGCTGCGCAACGCTATCCTCATGAGCTGTCGGGTGGCCAGCGTCAGCGCGTGGGAATTGCACGGGCGCTCGTGCTTCGACCGAGACTGGTGGTTGCTGACGAGCCGGTTTCCGCACTCGACGTCTCGATTCAATCGCAGGTCCTGAACCTTTTGGTGGAACTCAAACGCGAGCTGCGCCTGACCTACGTCTTCGTCTCGCACAATCTCGCGGCCGTCAGTTACGTCAGCGACCGCATCGCTGTGATGTATCTTGGCAAGCTTGTTGAACTCACATCCGCCGAGCGGCTCTGCCGCACGCCTCTTCATCCCTATACCCAAGCGCTCCTATCGGCAGTGCCGGAGCCGATCCCCGGTCGCCGACGGCATGCCGTCATCTTGCGGGGGGACATCCCCAATCCGATCCAGCCACCTTCCGGGTGCCGCTTTCGAACGCGCTGCCCACTGGCGCAGCCGATCTGCGCAGAAAAAGAGCCGCAGCTGGTACCGCGGTTGATTGGCGTCGCGAATCATCTCGTCGCCTGCCATTTAGCGTGATCGGCCCTGCCGCTCCGTTTGCATCGTTCCACAAACCCAAGGATCTCGTCGGTTCAACATGGCCGCCCACGATACTTTTTGTCGGACTGACGACGGATCTTCTTGGCAGGACCACGCTCGCCAGCTCACCTCCTGAAAGGCTTCGCTCCGCGTTGGTTCGGCATGGAGTCGTCGCGGTGATATATTCCACGCGCGCCGATCTCGATGGCCGGTGTGAAGGCCGAGGCGAAATCGGAGACGTGCGGGCCGACCACTGAATGCCGGCGACCACACGATAATCGCTATTGGCGACGACGCGGACGAATCTCCGCATCGACGACGGTCTCCGTAGCGGCGGCCTCGGCGACCCGCACCGGGTGCCGTAGGCTAGACGGTGGTGCCCGGCCGGCATGCGATGATTGTGCGACGGATGCCCGTTTTCCGCCGGTTAAGCCCAGGGGTGCGACCGACAAGTCATTGATTGTCCTCGAACCGCCGCTATCTCTTAATCAGCGGGTCCCAGGTTCGAGCCCTGGTGCGCCCACCAAAGCCAGATCAAGCACTTGCAGCTGATCGTTAATGTGTCATTCCGACACGCGGAGTCAGCGGCTGTTACGACAATCGCTCTCATCGCCCAACGCGATGCTTTTCAACACGTGCGGTTGAAGCGCCACGTTTTGCGTGATCATTCGGCGCAGAGCAGCCATTGGTTGCGGAAGTCAGACTCGAACTGACGACTTGTGCGTTATGAGCGCACAGAGCTGACTGGGCCGCTCCACCCTGCGGAAAGGGGGCGGCGACAGGAGACTTCTAGAAAACCCTCCCGCCGCCTGCATCTGCTAGCTTGTCCGGCGCTGGTGGGTGGCCAGAAGTAAATTCTCGCTGAGCGGCGCTGTGTTTTGGGGTTCATTGCAGGCGCTACTTCACTATAATGAGAGATATTCTTTGAGACGTGCCGCGTTGGCGAGTCTTAACAATGCGACTGACGTTCCTTACCGTTTGCATGATCATGCTCTACAACGGGTTTCCGGGAGCTGCGCGCGCTCAGGATGATCCGTGTCAGGATTATCCGTGGTGCATGGCGACCCTCGAAGGTCGAATCGACTGCAGCTTTACCACCTACGAGCAATGTAAGTGGACCGCGTCCGGCATCGGTGGCTGCTTTCGAAATAAACGCACATTGTGGTGTGGTGATGGGGCAACGCCGTCACTATCGTCGACGCGCCGTCCTCGGAGAACACTTCACCGAACGATCCGGTAGCTGTGTGTACCGAAAACCCTATCCGTCTTGATGCAGCAATGGAATCACCTAAGCTGGCGGAATGATAGGATAGGGCTGCTTCTTTTCGTTTTGGCCGTCCTGGTCTCGCCATTCAAGTCGAAGTTGCGGCTTGAGGCTGAGAACGCGGTGCTTCGACATCAGTTGAATGTCTTGAGGCGCAGGCTGCATGGTCGCGCCCGG
>Ga0070741_10006435_pt1 | contig 25224 bp, 24 predicted proteins | sample Coa_R1_4_FD_66440 | JGI IMG/M metagenome (GOLD analysis project Ga0070741, IMG submission 66440) | Surface soil microbial communities from Centralia Pennsylvania, which are recovering from an underground coalmine fire - Coalmine... | ecosystem: Environmental > Terrestrial > Soil > Unclassified ... | reverse complement strand
ATCCGCAAGCTCAGACTCCTCGCCCTCCTCGCCGTTCTCGGCGTGCTGGGACTGTCCGCCTTCACCTTCGGCCTGCTGGCGGCGCTTGCCAAGCAGATCCCGCACCTCGACCCGGCGCGCCAGCACACCGAGGCGAACGGGTACGTCTACGACCGGACCGGGACCCGCGTGCTCGCGATCCTGCGCGGCGACGAGGCGCGGATCATCGTCCCGTCCGCCCGGATCTCGCCGTGGCTCAAGCACGCGATCGTCGCCGCCGAGGACAAGCGCTTCTACGAGCACCGCGGCATCGACGTGCGCGGGATGGCGCGGGCGCTCTGGGCCGACATCAGCCATCACGGAACCGTGCAGGGCGGCTCGACGATCACCCAGCAGTTCGTCAAGAACGCCTACCTGACGAGCCGGCAGACGATCGCCCGCAAGCTCGTCGAGGCGGCGCTCGCCTGGCAGCTCGAGCAGAAGTGGACGAAGGACCAGATCCTCACCGCCTACCTGAACACCGTCTACTTCGGCAACGGCGCCTACGGCGTCGAGCAGGCAAGCCGCGTCTACTTCCACCACAGCGCCGACGCGGCGCACATCAAGCCGGCCGAGGCCGCCCTGCTCGCCGGCATCCCCGAGGACCCGAGCGCCTGGGACCCCGTCGCGCACCCAAAGGCCGCGCGCGACCGCCGCAACCTGGTGCTGACGCAGATGTACCAGCAGGGCTACCTGACGCACAGCCAGTACGTGAACTCGCTCGTCTACCCGATGCCGAACCCGGCGACGATCTCGCTCCCGTCGACGCAGTCGATCGCCGCACCGTTCTTCGCCAACTACGTGAAGGACCAGCTGGTGCAGGAGTACGGCACGCGGCGCGCGTTCGGCGGCGGGCTGAAGGTGACGACGACGATCGACATGCGCCTGCAGAAGGCCGCGCAGGACGCGCTCGCCTCCCAGCTGCCGACCTTCGCCGACCCGGCCGGGCCGACCGGCGCGCTCGTCGCGATCGACCCGCGCACCGGCGCGGTGCTCGCGATGGTCGGCGGGCCGAACTACCACCAGAGCCAGTTCAACCTCGCGACCCAGGGGGAGCGGCAGCCGGGCTCGGCGTTCAAGCCGTTCGTGCTCGCGACCGCGCTGCGCGAGAACGTCTCGCCGTCGAGCATCCTCACCTCGAAGAAGCAGGTGACGATCGACGCCGGCGGACGGCTCTGGACGGTGAACAACTACGAGGGCGAGGCGCTCGGCCCGATCGACCTGGCGAAGGCGATCGCGTACTCGGACAACTCGGTCTTCTCGCAGCTGACCGCGCTCGTCGGGCCCGCCGAGGTCGCGCACACCGCCCACGCGCTCGGCATCACCTCGCCGCTGCAGGGCTACTTCGCGATCGGGCTCGGCGCCGAGCCCGCGACGCCGCTCGAGATGGCGCGCGCGTACGCCTCGTTCGCAAACGGCGGCGCGCGGATCGACGGCTCGATCTTCGGCAACGAGCCGCGGGCGATCTCGCAGGTGGTCGTCAACGGCAAGGTCGAGTCGAACGACCCCAAGCCGGTGCAGGTGCTCACCGCGAACGAGGCGGCGACCGTCAACCAGCTGCTGCAGGGCGTCGTCCAGTACGGCACCGGGACGGCGGCCGCGCTGCCCGGCCGCGAGGTCGCCGGCAAGACCGGCACGACGGAGAACTTCGGCGACGCGTGGTTCGTCGGCTACACGCCGCAGCTCGTCGCCGCCGTGTGGGTCGGCTACCCGCACAAGCTGGTGCCGATGACGACCGAGTTCCACGGACATCCCGTCGCCGGCGGCACCTACCCCGCGCGCATCTGGAAGGCGTTCATGCAGCAGGCGCTGACGATCCTCGGCGACCCGCCCGAATCGTTCCCGCCGCCGCAGGTGCCGTACGCGGCGCCGGTGCAGGTCGTCAACCGCGGCGGCCTGCTCGAGCGCGACAACGGCGTCTGCAAGAACGTCTTCACGCTCGAGTTCTACGGCGGCGTGGGGCCGAAGCGGACGGCGACGTGCAAGCCGAACGAGGTCGAGATCCCGGACGTGGTCGGCCAGCCGCTCGCGCAGGCGAAGGCGCGCCTCGAAGGGCAGCCGCTCACCGCCACGTTCGTCTACAAGCCGGCGACGGTCGGCGAGCGGCTCGGGATCGTCGTCGGGCAGTTTCCGCGGCGCGGCACCGCCTCCGCCTACGACCCGATCCGCCTGGTGCTGCCGAAGTCGCTGCACGGCGTCGTCCCGGACGTGGTCGGGCTGACGCTCGCGAAGGCCCGGGCGAAGCTGGAGCGGCTCAAGCTCCGGGTGGTCGTGACCGGAGGCTCCGGCGGACGGGTGCTGAAGCAGTCGCTGCGGCCCGACACCGCCGCCGCGCCCGGTCTCCGGATCGCGCTCACCGTGCGCGCGGGAACGGGCGGCTGAGGAAGCGCGAGCCGGCAAGCCCGTAGCGCCACGGCAGCTCGACGGCCTTGCTGATCCCGATACGCGGCCCGACCACGACCTCGACGGGCGTCCGCCGCGCGCGTAGCTCGAACGGCGGCCGGTCGAGCGGCAGGCCGTCGTGATCGCGCGTCACCGCGAGGGCCTGGCAGAGCCGACCCGGCCCGGAGCAGAGGAGGCGCGGGTCGGCGACCCCCCGCCGAGCCCGCATCTCCTCGAGCCCCAGGACGGGCTCGAGCGCCCGGATCAGCACGGCGCCCGCAACACCTTCTTCCCCGCAGACGACGTTCAGACACCAGTGGATCCCGTAGGAGCGGTACACGTAGGCGTGCCCGCCGGGCAGGAACATCGCCGCGTTGCGGGCGCTGCGGCGGTTGCCGAACCCGTGCGCGGCCGGATCCTCGTGGTCGTACGCCTCCACCTCGACGATCACGCCGCCGACGCCGTCGACGTAGAGCTCGGCGCCGATCAGCTCGGGCGCGACCTCGTGCGGGCTACGCGTCAGGTTCACGGCTGTCGTAGCGGAGGTAGCCGGTAAGCGCGGCCAGGCTCGGCCGCTCCGGATCGCGCAGCGGATCGGTCGCCACGGCCGCGCATTGAACCTGCTTCCGAACCCGCCGTCACACTTCCGCGCGCATTCGGTGACACTTTGGAGGTGAGCCGGCTCTGAGACGTCTCTGAGCCGCGTCTGAGCGGCGTCAGACGCCGTGGGTCAGGCGATCGCGCGGCGGAGCGCGTCTGCGACCCGCTCCTGGTCCTCGCGCGGCAGCCGCGCGTGGAACGGCAGCGCCAGCGTGCGCGCGCTGCAGTCCTCGCTCACCGGCAGCATCCCCTCCGAGAAGCCGTAGCGCTCGCGCATGTACGACTGCAGATGGATCGACGGCAGGTACGGCGCGGTCGCGATCCCGTCGTCGGCGAGCCGGCGCATGACGCCGCCGCGGTCGACGCCCGCGGGGAGCTTCACGACGTACACGAACCAGGAGCGAACATGGTCGGCGTCGTCGGCGAGCGGCACCTCGACGTCGACGTCCGCGAGCAGCTCGCCGTAGGAGGCGGCGACGGCGCGGCGCGCGTCGAGGATGCGGTCGAGCTTCTCCAGCTGGCCGATGCCGAGCGCCGCCGACAGGTCGTCGAGCCGGTAGTTGAAGCCGAGGCGGCCGTGCTGCAGCCAGCTCGACGTCTCGAGCCGGCCCTGGTTGCGCAGCGACACGAGCAGCTCGTGCTGCTCCTCGCTCGCGGTCGTGACCGCGCCGCCCTCGCCGGTCGTCATCTGCTTGTTCGGATAGAACGCCCACACCGCGGGATGCCCGTGCGAGCCGAGGCGCCTGCCCTTGTACTCGGCGCCGAGCGCCTCGCACGAGTCCTCGACGAGCGCGATGCCGTGCCGGTCGCAGAGCGCGATCAGCGCGTCGTACTCCGCCGGGTAGCCGAAGATGTCGACCGCGACGATCGCCTTCGTCCTCGGAGTGATCGCCGCCTCGACGGCGGCGGGATCGAGGTTGTAGGTGTGCGGGTCGATGTCGGCGAACACGGGCGTCGCCCCCTCGTAGATCGCGCAGTTGGCCGAGGCGACGAACGAGTACGGGGACGTGATCACCTCGTCGCCGGGGCCGACGCCGACGAGGCGCATGCAGAGATGCAGCCCGGCGGTGCCCGACGAGACGGCGGCGCAGTACGGCGCTCCGACGGCGTCGGCGAGCAGCGACTCGAAGCGCGGGCCCGTCGGACCGAGCGAGAGCCAGCCCGACCGGAGCACTTCGAGCACGAGCTCCTCGTCCCGCTCGTCGATCCAGGGCGCGCTGAGGTTGATTCGCTCTCCGGCGAGCTCCGTCAAGCCTACGCTCGCGCGAGCGCCGGCACCGGCTCGAGCCAGTGCGACCACTGCTCGCGCCGGCCGCGCACGGTGTCGAGGTACGCAGCCTGGATCTTCAGCGTCACCTCGCCGACACCGATCTCGTGGTCGTCGACCGAGCGCAGCGGCGTGACCTCGGCCGCGGTGCCGCACATGAACACCTCGTCGGCCAGATACAGATCCGAGCGGATCAGCGTCTTCTCGACCACCGTGTGCCCGAGGTCCTCCGCGATCTGCTTGACCGTGTCGCGCGTGATTCCCGGCAGGATCCCCGTGGCAAGGTCGGGCGTGTACAGCACGCCGTCCCGCACGACGAAGATGTTCTCGCCGGAGCCGTCGGCGACGGTGCCCTCGGGCGTGAGCAGGATCGCCTCGTCGTAGCCGGCGTTGTTCGCCTCCGTCACGGCGAGCATCGAGTTGAGGTACACGCCGGTCGCCTTCGAGACGTGCGGGACGATGTTCGGCGACACGCGCTGCCAGCTCGACACCTTCGCGCGGATGCCGTTGCGCAGCGCCTCGTCGCCGAGATACGTGCCCCACGGCCAGCTCATGATCACGGTCTCGACCGGGTTCGAGCGCGCGGCGACGCCGAGCTGCCCGTAGCCGTAGAACGCGATCGGCCGGACGTAGCACTCGGGCAGCCCGTTGGCGCCGATCAGCTCGTTCGTCGCGGCGCGGAGGTCGTCGACGCTGAACGGGATGTGCATGTGCAGGAGCCGCGCCGAGTTGTGCAGCCGCTGCATGTGCTCCCTGAGGCGGAACACGGCCGGGCCGCGCTCGGTGTCGTAGCAGCGGATGCCCTCGAAGACCCCGGAGCCGTAATGGAGCCCGTGGACGCCGACGTGGACCTTCGCGTCGGCCCAGTCGACGAGCTCGCCGTTCATCCAGATCTTCTCGGTCTCCTGCACCGTGTTCTCCTTTCGGGTCGCCCCGAATGCTACCCGCGCGCCACCAGGTCGACGGGCGCCGCGCCGGCCAGGCGCGCCAGCTCGACGGGCGAGAGCGCCGCCATGTGCCGCTCCGTCCCGGCCCCGATCCACACCTCGCGATGCGCGAGGAGCGACCGGTCGAGCAGCACGCGGGACACGGCGAGGTGCGGGAACGGGGCGACGCCCCCGGGCTCGAAGCCGGTCGCCTCCACCACCTCCGGCGCCTTCGCGACCCGCACGTGCCGGGCGGGGACGGCCGCGGCGAGCGCCGCCTCGTCGGCCCGCCCGTCACCCGGCACGAGCGCGAGCACGTACGCGCCGTCGCAGACGAACACGAGCGACTTGACGATCTGCGACAGCTCGCAGCCGACCGCGCGGGCCGCGTCGCGCGCCGTCGGCGTCGGCTCCGCGAACTCCTCGACGCGTGCGTCGACCCCGCCGGCGCGCAGCGCAGCCGAGACGCGCTCGACCGGGTCGGGCCACTCGGTCATCCGCCCGAAATCACGTAGGAGGCGTCCATGCCCTCCCGCAGCTGGGCGACGAGCTCCGGCGGCGCGGCGGTGTCGATCGACAGCGCCATCAGCGCCTTGCCGCCCTCGCGGTTCCGCGAGACGGTCATGTTCGCGATGTTGACGCCGGCGGCGCCGAACAGGGTGCCGACGCGCCCGATCACGCCGGGAATGTCGTCGTAGAGCAGGAACGCCATGCGCGGCGCCAGATCCATCTCGAGGTCGAACCCGAGGACGGCGGTGAGGAACGGGCGCGCGTCGGTGCCGATCGTCGTGCCTGCGACACGAACGCCGTCGGCGGACACGGCGACGAGGTTCGTGTAGTCGCGTGACGCGCGACGCTTCTCCTCGACCACCTCGATGCCGCGGTCGGCGGCGACGACGGGCGCGTTCACGTAGTTGACCACCTGGTCGGTGTGGCCCTGGAAGGCGCCGTTCAGCGCCGCGACGGTGAGCAGCCGCGTGTCGTGGTCGGCGAGCTCGCCGTACACCTCGACCGCCACCCGGCTGACGTCGCCGCCCGCGAGCTCGAACGCGAGCCGCCCGAGCTTCGTGGCCAGCGGGACGAACGGGCCGAGCACCTCCAGATCCTCTGCGCCGACCGTCGGGATGTTCACCGCGTTCATGACCAGGCCGCCGTCGAGGGCCGCGGCGACCTGCTCGGCCACGATCACGCCCGCACGGTCCTGCGCCTCCTCGGTCGAGGCGGCGAGATGCGGCGTCACGACGACGTTCGGGGCGCCGAGCAGCGGGCCGTCGTACGGCTCACGGGCGAAGACGTCGATCGCCGCGCCGGCCACCTTCCCGGACTCGAGGGACGCGATCAGCGCCTGCTCGTCGACGAGCTCCCCGCGTGCGGCGTTGACGATCCGCACGCCGTCGCGCATCCGCTCGATCGCCGCCGCGTCGATCGAGCCGCGCGTCTCCTCGGTGAGCGGCAGGTGGAGCGTGAGGAAGTCGGCGCCCGCAAGCACCTCGTCGAGCGTCCCGCCTTCGACGCCGAGCTCGCGGAAGCGATCCGACGAGACGAACGGATCGTACGCCAGCACCTTCATCTCGAAGGCGAGCGCACGGCGGGCGACGAGGCGGCCGATGCGCCCGAAACCGAGCACGCCGAGCGTCTTGTCGGCGAGCTCGACGCCGCCCCACTTGGAGCGCTCCCAGCGGCCGTCGCGGAGCGCGGCGTGCGCCTGCGGGATGTTCCGTGCGAGCGCCAGCAGCAGGCCGAGCGTGTGCTCGGCGGCCGACAGGGTGTTCGACTCGGGCGCGTTGGCGACGACGATGCCGCGGCGCGTCGCCGCGTCGACGTCGACGTTGTCGACGCCGACACCGGCGCGGCCGATCACCTTCAGGTTCGTCGCCGCGGCGATCACCTCCGCGGTGACCTTCGTCGCCGACCGGACGATCAGCGCGTCGTAGCCGCCGACGATCTCGTCGAGCGGCGAGTCGAGGTCGACGTCGACGTCGAACTTCGCGCGCAGCAGCTCGACGCCCGCGTCGGCGATCCGCTCGCGAACGAGAACCTTCATGGTCAGGCCGCGACGGGGCTCTCGAACGCCTCGAACGCGCGCGGCACGGCGGCGCCGCGCTCGATGTCGGCGCCGAGCTCCGTCAGCGACAGCTCGATCGCGGCCAGAGCGCTCGCGATGTCGAAGACGTCGAACCAGCCGATGTGGCCGATCCGGAAGACCTTGCCCTTGAGGTGGGCCTGGCCGGGCGCGAGCGTGACGCCGTGGCGGTCGCGGAGATGGAGCAGGAGCGTGTCGGCGTCGATCCCCTCCGGCGCGCGGATCGCCGTGACGACGGCGGAGCTGTCGTCGTCGGGCGAGAACAGCTCGAGCCCCATCGCCTTCACGCCGGCGCGCGCGGCGCGGCCGAGCCGCACGTGGCGCTCGAACGCCTGCTCGAGCCCGTCGGCGAGGATCAGCCCGAGCGCGACGTCGAGGCTGCGGATCAGCGAGACGGCCGGCGTGAACGCCGCGTCGAGCTTGTCCTGCGCCTTCTTGGTCGCCCGCCAGTCGAAGTAGAAGCTGCGCGACGGCTTCGTCCGCTCGAGCACGTACGCCGGCACCGACGCCGTCGCGAGCCCGGGCGGTGTCATCAGCGCCTTCTGCGAGCCGGAGACGACGACGTCGATCCCCCACTCGTCCGTCTCCAGCGGCACCGCGCCGAGCGACGAGACGGCGTCGACGACGAGCAGCGCCTCGCCGACGGCCTCCTTGACCGCGCGCACGTCGGAGACGACGCCGGTCGAGGTGTCGGACTGCTGGCAGAAGACGACCGCCGCGCCGGACTCCGCGACGGCGGCGCCGACCTCGGCCGGGTCCGGGCGCTCGCCCCATTCGTACCGGATCGCCTGCACGTCGAGCCCGTGCTGCTCGCAGATCTTGATCCACCGCTCGCCGAACGACCCGTGGCTGACGACCGCGACGCGGTCGCCCGTCGTCGCGAGGTTCGCGACGGCGGACTCCATCGCCCCGCTGCCGGACGACGTGAAGAGGAGGACGTCGGCGCTCGTCCGGTGCACCTCCTTCAGACGCTCGAGGGCGCTCCGGTAGACGTCCCGGAAGTCTGGACCGCGATGGTGCACGATCGGCTCGGCCGACGCCGCGAGCACCTCGGGCGGCACGGGGGTCGGCCCGGGGGTGAAGAGGTACCGCTTCTCCACGTCGCCGCCAGGGTAGATCATTGGTTCACTACCGCCGTGAACGCCCTCCTCTCGTTCGCGGCCGCGCTCGTCTCGCTGCGCCTCGCGGGGCGGCTGCTCTCGGAGCGGCGGATCGCCTGGGCCGGCGGCCTGCTCGCGTTCGCCGGCGCGGCCGCCGCGATGGCCTGGGGGGCCGCACACGGCTGGGACGAGGCCGCGTTCCGCGTCTACTACCTCTGCGGCGCGCTGCTCTCCGCGCCGCTTCTGGGCGTCGGCTCGCTCACGCTCGCGGGCCGCCGCGCCGCCGCGCCGATCGGGCTCGTCTACACGGGGCTGGCGCTCGGGCTCGCGCTCGCCATGCCCGTGCACGGCGGGTTCGGCTCGCAGCACGTGCCGCACGCACAGGACCACCTGGACGCGCTGCCGCGCGCCGTCGCGATCGCCGGCAGCGCCCTCGGGACGCTCGCGGTTGTCACGGTCGCGGTGACGACGCTGCGCCGCCGCCCGGTCGGGAACGCGCTGCTCGTCGCGGCCGTGGCGGTCGCCGCGGCCGCGTCGGCGCTGACGCAGACCGCCGTAGCCGCGGCGGCCCTGTGCTTCGCGCTGGCGGCGGGGCTCCTGTACGCGGGCGCCGTCAGGCGCTGAGCTTCGCGCGCACGCGCTCGTTGACGACGCGGGGGTCGGCCGTGCCGCCCGTCTCCTTCATCACCTGGCCGACGAAGTAGCCGAGCAGCCCCTGCTTGCCGCCGCGGAAGGCCTCGGCCTGCGCCGGGTTGGCGGCGATCACCCGTTCGATCACCGGGTCGAGCTCCGACGCGTCGGCCACCACCTTCCGCTCGAGGTACGGGGCGGCGCTGAAGCCCGCGTCGCCGGCGTGCGCGAGCGCCTCGTCGAATGCGGCGCGCGGGATGCCGGCGCGCGCGGCGACGAGCTTGGCGAGCTCGCCCGCGTCCACGGCGGCGGGGTCGATCCCGGTCGCGACGAACTGGTTCGCGAGCACGTTCGCCGCCTCCTTCGCGTCGGCGCCGGCGGCGACCACGTCCGACCACAGGCGGTCGAGGCCGCCGGTGACGAGCACGTCGGCGTCGTAGTAGGAGAGCGTCTCCGCGATCCGGCGGATGCGCGCCCCCGGCAGCTCGCCGATCTCGCCGCGCAGCCGCTCGACCAGCTCGGCCGGCGGGTGCACCGGCACGAGGTCGGGCTCCGGGAAGTAGCGGTAGTCCTGCGCCTCCTCCTTCGAGCGGAGCGGCGGCGACTCCTCGTGGGCCGGGTCGAAGTGCAGCGTCTCCTGCTCGACGGCCCCGCCCTCCTCGTAGACGCGGATCTGGCGCGCGATCTCCCGCTCGATCCCCTTCGCCGCGAAGTTGAACGAGTTCATGTTCTTCAGCTCGGTGCGCGTGCGCAGCTCGTCGCTGCCGGCCGGCCTGACGGAGACGTTGACGTCGAAGCGCATCGACCCCTTCTCCAGCTCGGCGTCGGAGAGGCCGAGCTCGACCACCGTCTGGCGGAGCAGCTGCAGGAACCGCTTCGCGGTCTCGGCGTCGTGGATGTCGGGCTCGGTGACGATCTCGACGAGCGGCGTGCCGCAGCGGTTGAAGTCGACGAGCGTCGCCGTTGCGCCGTGGATGCGGCCCGACGCGGCGACGTGCACGTTCTTCGCCGCATCCTCCTCGAGGTGCGCGCGCGTGATGCCGACGGCGACGACGCCGTCCCCGGTCGGCACCTCGAGCCGGCCGCGGGCGCAGAGGGGCTCGTCGTACTGGCTGATCTGGTAGGCCTTCGGGTTGTCCGGGTAGAAGTAGTTCTTCCGGTGGAAGACGGCGCGCTCGGCGATCTCGCAGTCGAGCGCCAGCCCGAGCTTGATCGTCTCCTCGATCGCACGCCGGTTCGGCACCGGCAGCGCTCCGGGCAGCGCCAGGCACACCGGGCACGTCTGCGTGTTCGGGCCGCCGCCGAAGCCGTTGCGGCAGCGGCAGAACATCTTCGTCTCCGTCTTCAGCTGCACGTGGATCTCGAGCCCGATCACGGCTTCCCAGCTGCCGACGCCGCTAGCCACGGAGCCGCTCCGGGACGACGTCGAAGGCGAGCGCGCGCTCGAGCGCGTGCCCGGCGCGGAAGAGCGTGTTCTCGCCGAACTGCGGGCCGACGAGCTGCAGGCCGACGGGCAGCCCGTCCGAGAGGCCGCACGGGATGTTCAGGCCGGGCAGGCCCGCCATGCAGGAGGGGATCGTGAGCACGTCGTTCATGTACATCGCCACCGGGTCGTCGATCTTCGCGCCGATCGGGAACGCGACCGTCGGGCTCGTCGGCGAGGCGAGCACGTCGAAGCGCTCGAAGAGCTCGTCGTGCTCGCGCTTGATCACGGTGCGGACGCGCTGCGCCGTCCCGTAGTAGGCGTCGTAGTACCCGGACGAGAGCGCGTAGGTGCCGATCATGATGCGCCGCTTCGGCTCGTCGCCGAAGCCCGCGTCGCGCGTCCGCATCACCATCTCGCGGAAGTCGTCGCCGTCGACGCGCAGGCCGTAGCGGGCGCCGTCGTACCGCGCCAGGTTCGCGGACGCCTCGGCCGGCGCGACGAGGTAGTAGCAGGCGACGCCGTAGTCGACCGACCGCGGCAGCGAGCACTCCTCGACGCTCGCGCCGAGCGACTCGGCGAGCTCGAGCGCGGCGTTGACCGCCGCGGTGACGCCGGGCTCGATCCCGGGTGCGCCGTTCATCTCCTTCGGGACGCCGATGCGCAGGCCCTTCAGCTCCTCGCCCTCGGGCAGCTGCACCGCCGGCACGTCGACCGTGGTCGTGTCGTTCGCGTCGCGGCCCGAGATGATCGAGTAGAGGAACGCGCAGTCGCGCACGGTCTTCGCGACCGGGCCGACCTGGTCGAGCGAGGACGCGAACGCGACGACGCCGTAGCGCGACACCGTGCCGTAGGTCGGGCGCAGGCCGACGTGGCCGCAGAGCGCCGCCGGCTGCTTGATCGAGCCGCCCGTGTCCGAGCCGAGCGCCCACGGCGCGAGGCCGCCCGACACCGCCGCGGCGCTGCCGCCGCCGGAGCCGCCGGGCACGCGCGACGGGTCCCACGGGTTCCGCGACGGGCCGTAGGCCGAGTTCTCGGTCGAGGAGCCCATCGCGAACTCGTCGGTGTTCGTCTTGCCGAGCACGCGCAGCCCGTGCCGCTTCGCGTTCGCGACCACGGTCGCGTCGTAGACGGGCACGTAGCCCTCGAGGATCTTCGAGCCGGCGGTCGTCGGGATGCCTCTCGTGCCGATCACGTCCTTCACCGCAAGCGGAAGCCCGTCGCCGCCGGGGTCCTCGCACACGTGCAGGTAGGCGTGCAGCTCGGGGTCGCGCAGCTCGATCGCGTCGGCGTACGCCGACCACAGCTCGGCGCCGGAGACCTCCTTCGCGTCGAGGAGCCGCCGGGCCTCCTCGGCGGTCAGCCTGAGCGTGTCGAGTGTCATGCCGGCGGCGTCCGGAAGTAGTCGTCCTCGCGGTCGGGCGCGTTCGCGAACGCCTCGTCGAGGCCGAGGCAGGGCCGCGGCACGTCGTCGTCCCACGCGTTGGCGATCGCGAGCGGATGGGCGGTCGGCGGCACGCCGGCGAGGTCGAGCTCGGCGACTTTCGACACCGCCTCGAGGATCTGCGAGAGCTGCGCCTGGAACTTCGCGACTTCGTCCTCGGACAGCTCGAGGCGCGCGAGCCGCGCCACGTGCAGAACCTCGTCTCTCGTGATCCCTGCCATGCGACCTCCTATGAAACACGAAGGGCCCCTTTCGGAGCCCCTCGCCAAATAGGTTCCGAAAGGGTCTAGAGCGCCTGGACGTTCGCCGCCTGCAGGCCCTTGTCGCCCTGCACGACCTCGAACGACACGCGCTGACCCTCGGTCAGCGACTTGTAGCCGTCACCGACGATGGCGGAGAAGTGGACAAAGACGTCCGCCTCGCCGTTGCCACGCTCGATGAAGCCGTAGCCCTTCTCGTTGGAGAACCACTTGACCGTGCCCTCAGCCACTACCTACTACTCCTTGCTTGATGACTACAAGCTCGCCAACCGGCGGAGCGCGCGGAACACTAGCACCGAATCAGCCCGGATATGCAAGCTCGCCGCGCCGATATCTCGCACAACGAACGGCGTTCTGGAGCAGGCAGGCGATCGTCATCGGCCCGACGCCGCCCGGAACGGGCGTCAGGCGGCCGGCGACCTCGGCCGCGCCCGGGTCGACGTCGCCGACGAGGCCCGCGTCGGTGCGGTTGATGCCCACGTCGACAACGACGGAGCCCGGCTTGACCATGTCGGGCGTGACCATCCCGGGAACGCCCACCGCGGCCACGAGCACGTCCGCGTCGAGCGTGTGCCGCCCCAGGTCCCGGGTGTGCGAGTGGCAGATCGTCACCGTCGCGTGCGCCTGCAGCAGCAGGTGAGCCATCGGCTTGCCGACGATGTCGCTGCGTCCGATCACGACGGCGCGCGCCCCGTCGACCTCGATCCCGTGCTCGGCGAGCATCGCCATCACGCCGAGCGGCGTCGCGGGCACGAGCGTTCGCCGGCCGAGGTAGAGCTGGCCCGCGTTGAACGGATGAAAGCCGTCGACGTCCTTCGCCGGCGCGATCGCGCGGATCACCCGCGCCTCGTCGATGTGCTTCGGCAGCGGCAGCTGGACGAGGATCGCGTCGACCTGCGGGTCGGCGTCGAGCTCCTCCACCCTGGCGAGCAGCTCCGCCTCGGAGATCTCGGCGGGCAGCCGGAGGTCGGTGGCGTCGATGCCCGCCTCGACGGCGGCCTTGTGCTTGAGGCGGATGTAGACGTCGGAAGCCGGGTCGTCGCCGACGAGGATGGTCACGAGCCCGATGCGGCCGAGCTCCGCGACCTCCGCCGCGACCTCGGCGCGGATCCGGTCGGCGATGGGCTTGCCCTTGATGAGAGTGGCTGACATGTGTGCGAGTCTATTCGCGCGATGGCGCCGCGCTGGCCAAGGAAGAACACGACCGCCGCGATCGAGCAGCGCCGCGAGCTGATGGGGCTCGACGGCGGGCTCGTCACGTCCGTCGACCTCGGGCCGTTCGCGGCTGCGGCCGAGTCGCTCGTCGGCGTCGCCGTGATCCCGGTCTCGGCGGTGCCGATCGAGATCGAGCTGGGCGCGTACGGGCTCGACGAGGCGGGCGCGGTGCGCGAGGCGGGGCGCGCAGCCGAGACGGTGCACGTGCCGCTCGCGCACACCGAGGGGGGCCTGACCGCGTCGATGACGCGCGGCGCGCTCGCCGCGGGCGTCGTCCGCACGTACGTGCTGCACGACCGCATCACGCGCGCCTCCTGCTTCGTCTGCCGCGACGCGGCAGCGGCGATCGCGCTCGCGCGCTGGATCGAGGACGAGCTGCCGGCGATGCGCGCGTTCCTCGAGGGCTCCGGCGACCCGATGCTCTCGAAGCGGGCGAGGCTGCGCGAGGTGAAGACGCACGTCGTCGGGCAGATGTGCCACGTGCTCTGGCGGTGGACGACCGGCGACGCCGTCGGGCCGAACATGATCACGCGCAACAGCTACGCGCTGAACATGGGCTACGTGATGCAGCGCGCGCCCGAGAAGCCGGAGCGGGCGCTGCTCGAGGCGAACATGGGCGGCGACAAGAAGCCGTCGCACGAGTACTTCCAGTCGGGTCACGGCAAGACGGTGCTCGCGGAGGCGCTGCTCACGGACGAGGCGATCCGCCGCGTGCTGCGCACCACCCCCGACGACCTCGTCGAGCTGTCGTGGGCCGGCACGCACGGCGCCGTCGCGAGCGGCATGCAGTCGGTCGCGTTCACGCCGGCGTCCGCGGTCGCGGCGGTGTTCGCGGCGACGGGCCAGGACCTCGGCATGGTCGGGACGAGCTCGATGGCGCAGGGCACCGCGCGGCGCGTCGAGGGCGGCGTGCAGGCGACGATCCGCTTCGGGGGCCTCGAGGTGGGGACGGTCGGCGGCGGGACGACGCTGCCCTCCGCGCGCGACTGGCTGGCGTCGATCGGCTGCGCCGGCCCGGGCCGCGTCTACCGCTTCGCCCAGATCGTCGCGGCGGCCGCGCTCTGCCTGGAGATCAGCGCGTCGGCGGCGATGGCGACCGCCGGCAGCGAGAACTTCTTCCAGGCCCACCACGAGCGCGGCGGGCTGCGGTGATCGCGCTCGTCTTCCGCTACGAGGTGCGCGAGCCGGACGAGTTCGTGCGCGTCTACGGGCCTGAGGGCGAGTGGGCGCAGTTCTTCCGCCGCGGCGCCGGCTACGTCGGCAGCGAGCTTCTGCGCGACCTGGACGAGCCCGAGCGGTTCCTCGTGATCGACCGCTGGGAGTCGGCGGAGGCCTACAGCGCCTTCCTCGCCGAGCACCGGGCGGAGTATCTGCGCCGCTCCGACGAGACGCGCATGTACTACGTCCAGGAGCTCCGCTTCGGCACGTTCGAGAACGTCTGGGGCGAGAGCACCTCGTAGACGCCGCGGAGCCGGGTCGCAAGCAGCGACGCGGCCAGCGAGCTGTCGAGCGTCACGTCGGCGGCGCGGTCGGGCGTCGTCGCCGCGCGCTCCAGCCGGGCTTCGTCGGCGCCGAGGAGCACCGCGAGCTCGAACCTCGAGACGTCGTCGGCGCCGCCGAGGTGGATCGGCCCGGCATGCGGGACGTCGACGAGCTCGAGCAGCGCCCGCGCCAGGTCGCCGACCTGCACGGGCGAGCGCCGCTCGTCGACGAAGAAGCGGGTGTGGGCCGCGGCGAGCCGCTCCTGCGGCCCCGGCTCGGCGCCGCCGTACAGGAGCGACGTCCGGGCGATCGCCGCCTCCGGGTGCAGCCGCGCGACGCGGGCCTCCGCCTCGGCCTTCGACCGGCCGTACTCGTTCACCGGCCCGAGCTCGTCGGTCTCGCGGTAGCGCCCGCGGCGGCCGTCGAAGACGAGATCCGTCGAGACGTGCACGAGCCGCGCTCCGCGCGCCGCGGCGGCGACGGCGGCGGAGCCGTCGGCGTTCACCTCCCACGCCCCGCCGCCCTGCACGTACGCGGTGTGGACGACCGCGTCGCAGCCGTCCGCGGCGCGGCGCATCGCCTCGACGTCCCGGACGTCCGCCCGCACCCACTCGGCGGCGCCGCCGGCGGGCTCCGCGCGGTGCCAGGTCGCGCGCACCTCGAAGCCGAGCGCCGGAGCGAGCCGTACGAGCTCCCGGCCGAGGTATCCGCAGCCGCCGGTGACGAGGAGCCGCCGCACGGGCACATACTGCTTGACTGTCGGCCGTGGGAGCCGAAGCGCGCGCCTTGCACCGCCGCGGCCAGGCCTACGCCGTCGCGGCGGCGCTCGCCTGGTCGACCGCCGGCGTGCTCCAGCGTGCGCTGACGGTCAGCGCCGCGACGCAGGTCGCCGGCCGGGCGCTCTTCGCCGTGCTCGCGCTGCTCGCCTTCGTCCGTTTCTCGCCGCACGGCGGCGGCCTGCGCGCGTTCACGCGGCTCGGGCGCGCCGAGGCGGCCGTCGCCGTGTGCACCGCGATCGCCTCGTCGACGTTCATCGTCGCCCTCAACCACACGACCGTGGCGAACGTCCTCTTCATGCAGGCGGTCGCGCCGATCGCCGCCGCGCTGATCGCCTGGGCGGCCCTGCGCGAGTCGATCTCCCGGCAGAGCACGATCGCGATGGTGATCGCGCTCCTCGGGGTCGGCGTGATGGTCGGCGGGCCCGGCGGCGCCCACGGCCTCGGGCTCGGGCTGTCCGTGCTGATGACGCTGTCGTTCGCGCTCAGCGTGGTCGTGACGCGGCACCGCCGCGACATCTCGATGGCGCCGGCGATCTGCCTCTCGCAGCTGCTCGTGCTGATCGCGTTCGCGCCCTTCTCACGCCCCGGCGGGATCGGCGCGAGAGACCTGATCCTGATCGCCACGCTCGGCGTCACGCAGATCGGCCTCGGGCTCGCGTTCCTGACGATGGCCGCCCGGCTCGTGCCGGCCGCCGAGGTTGCGCTGATCTCGCTGCTCGAGGTGGTGCTGGGGCCGCTGTGGGTGTGGCTCGCGCGCGGCGAGCATCCCTCGACGGCGACGCTGCTCGGCGGCGCCGTCGTGATCGCGGCGGTGGTGCTGCAGGCGCTGCCCGCGGGCGGCCGCTACCAGCCGCGGTTCTCGAGCAGCTCGGACGGGTCGAGCGACGAGGTGGAGATGCCGACCATCGCCTCCCCCAGCCCGGCGGAGACGCGCGCGAGCACCTCCGCGTCCATGTAGTGCGTCGTCGCCTCGACGATCGCGCGCGCCCGCTGCGCGGGGTTGCCCGACTTGAAGATGCCGGAGCCGACGAAGACGCCGTCGGCGCCGAGCTGCATGCAGAGCGACGCGTCGGCCGGCGTGGCGATCCCGCCGGCGGTGAACGTGACGACGGGCAGGCGGCCGTTCTCGGCGACCCAGCGGACGAGCTCGTACGGCGCGCGCAGCTCCTTCGCCTCCGCGTAGAGCTCCTCCGGGCGGAGCGACTGCAGCCGGCGGATGCCGCCGAACACGGCGCGCATGTGCGTCACCGCGTTGACGATGTCGCCGGTGCCGGCCTCGCCCTTCGTGCGGATCATCGCGGCGCCCTCGGCGATGCGGCGCAGCGCCTCGCCCAGGTTCGTGCAGCCGCAGACGAACGGCACCGTGAACTGCCATTTGTCGACGTGGTGCTCGAGGTCGGCGGGCGTCAGCACCTCCGACTCGTCGATGTAGTCGATCTCGAGCGCCTGGAGGATCTGCGCCTCGGCGAAATGCCCGATGCGGCATTTCGCCATCACGGGGATGGTGACGGCCTCCTGGATCTCGGTGATCTTCTCCGGGTCCGACATGCGCGCGACGCCGCCGTCGCGGCGGATGTCGGCGGGGACCCGCTCGAGCGCCATCACGGCACAGGCTCCGGCGTCCTCGGCGATCTTCGCCTGCTCGGCGTCGACGACGTCCATGATCACGCCGCCCTTGAGCATCTCGGCGAGCCCGCTCTTGACGCGCATCGTCCCGGTCTCGGTCATGACACGGATCGTAGCTCGCACGAGCGGGGGAGCAGCCGGCCGACCGCAGGGTCGACGCCGAAGCGGTCGCGGAGCTCGACGTAGTCGGCCCGGGCGCGCTCGGCGCGCTGCGGCGACGGGTCGCGCTCGGCGCGCAGCATCACGTTCTTCGCGGTGTGCTCCGCCGAGACGAACTCGACGACGTCCACCCGGTAGCCGCACACCTCGAGCGCGCAGGCGCGCAGCGCGTCGGTGATCAGGTCGGCCTGCCGGCCGAGCAGGAGCCCGTGGCGGAGGATGGCGTCCCGGCCGCCGTCTGCGAGCTGCGCCGCGAGCTCGTGGTGGCAGCAGGGCACGACGACGATCGCCTCCGCCCCCAGGCGGACGCCCGCGGCGATCGCCTCGTCGGTCGCGGTGTCGCAGGCGTGCAGGGAGACGAGCAGGTCGACCGGCTCGCCGCCGCGGTAGTCGGCGATCGCGGTCGCCTCGAAGCGCGCCTCGTCGTAGCCGAGCCGCTCGGCGACGGCGCGGGTGGTGGCGATCACCGCCGGGTTGACGTCCAGGCCGACGAGCTCGACGCGCGTGCCGGCCTCGCGGCCGTAGGCGACGAGCGCCAGGCTCATGTACGCCTTGCCGCAGCCCGCGTCGAGAACCCGGATCCGCTCGTGCTCCCAGACGGGCAGCGCCCGCAGGAGCTCGACGTAGTGCTGCACCTGGCGGCGCTTGTCGCGGGAGGCGCCGGTCGCCGCGAAGAGCGGATGGTCGTCGGGAAGCGGCCGCCGCACCGCCCGGTCGTGCGTTCGCGGCGCGGCGGCGCCCGACGACGGCCGCCCGTGCGAGACGAGCCAGCGGCCCTTCCTGGTGCGGCGCGCGTGCAGGTCGCCGTCGGGGGCGAGCAGGTGGACGGTTCGCGCCCCGGCGAGCAGCGCGTCGAGCCGGCCGGGCCAGTCGCCGAGCGGGACGGTCTCGGTGTGCGCGCCGTCGACGAGCTTCATCGCCTCGCCGCGGCGGAGCGTGACGGGCGTCACGCTGACGCCGTCCGCGACCAGCTTCCGCCAGCCGGCTGCGAGCGCGCGCTCCCGCAGCTCGTCCATGCCGGCAAGTCTGCCAGCGGCACCACCTCGAGCTCCGGCGGCGGGCGGCGCAGGAAGGCTGCGACGACGCGCAGCTCGTCGGCCGCCTCCGGCGCCAGCGTGGGCTGCGCGCGCGCGACCGCGGCGAGCCCGGCGGCCCACTCGGGGCCGCTCGCGCCGCGGAACGGGCGTGCGCACACGACCTGGCCCTTCGCGACGAAGAACCCGCGGCGCTCGCCCTCCCGCACGCCGGGGACGACGAGGCAGACCGAGAGCTGTCGGAGCCGCCGCATCCGCCGGACGTCGGCGGCCGCCTCCTCGAGCGCCGCCAGCCGGTCGCGGAGCCGCGCGGCGTCCTCGAAGCGCAGGTCGGCCGCGAGCCGCGCGAGCTTCGCGCGCAGCCGCGGCACCGCCTGCTCGAGCGTCTCCCACTCGACGCCCTGCAGGGCCCGCGCGGCGAGCTGCGCGCGGCGCCGGCTCGTGAGCGGTCCGAGCTCGCTCGGCTGCGACGAGCAGACGACGCTGTCGCCGCGGCGGCGGAGGTACACGTAGCGGTCGGGACGCGTCGAGCGGGCGTTCGCGGGCGGCCGCAGCTCGCGGATCAGGCGGAGCTCGTCGAGCGCGGCCTCGAGCTCCGAGCCGGTGACGCGCCACTCGACCCGTTCGAGCGCGCCGAGCGCCGCCTCGACCGCGGGCCGCTGGCGGTCGGAGCGGAAGTAGGAGCGGAGGCGCGCGCGCAGGTCGCGCGCGCGACCGACGTACAGCACCTGGTCGTGCGCGTCCCGGAAGAGGTAGACGCCGGGCCGCTGCGGGGCGCCGAAGGCGAGGTGGCGCTTGCGCTGCGCGCGGCGCGGCCGCGTGGCCGCGAGCTCGACGAGGTCGCCGACCGTGGCGGCGCCGCGCTCCTGCGCGAGCCCGATCAGGCAGAGCAGGATCTCGGCGGTCGCCTCGGCGTCGGGCAGCGCGCGATGGCACGGCCGCGCGTCCGTGGCGAAGCGGTAGGCGAGCGCGGACAGGTTCGCGGGCTGCCGGCCGAGCAGCCGGCGGGCGAGCCCGACCGTGTCGACGACCGTGGCGGCGACGCGCCGCCCGAGCAGCCGCTGCGCCTCCGCGTCGAGGAACGCGAGGTCGAAGCGGGCGTTGTGCGCGACGAGCACGCCGCCGCCCGCGAAGCGCAGGAACCGGCGGACGGCCGCCTCGACGGGCGGCGCACGGCGAAGCTGCTCGTCCCGGAGCCCCGTGAGGGCGGCGATCGCCGGCTGCAGGCGGGCGCCCGGGTTGGCGAGCGTCTGGAACCGCTCGCGCAGCTCGAGCCCGCTCACGCGCACGGCCCCGATCTCGCACGGGCGCGCGCTCCGCGGCGTCAGCCCGGTCGTCTCGAGGTCGAAGACGACGAACGTCGCCTGCTCGAGCGGCGTCGCCTCCGCCGGCGCCGCCGCGACGGCGACGAGGTCGCCGGCGAAGCGGAGGCGCGCGTCCGCGGCGACCGCCTCCTCGAGCAGCGAGCGGGCGAGCCCGACCGGGACGGCCCGGTCGAGCCTGAGGACGGCGCGCGCCGCCTCGTCGACCGGGACGGGGCCGCGCCGCTCCTCGACGAGCTCGACGAGCCGGTCGGCCGCGTCCAGGCGAAGCTGCACCGCCCGACGCTACCACGAACATATGTTCGCCTCAAGCCCGCCGGCGCAGCGCGACGCCGGTGAGCGTCTCGCGCACGACGCGCTCGGCGACGAGCGCGGTGATGTCGGCGGAGCCGACCGCCGTCGGCAGGACCTCGACGACGTCTGCGCCGACGAGATCGACCGAGCGCGCGACCTCGCGCACGGCCCACAGCAGGTCGACCGACGTCATCCCGCCCGGCTCGGGCGTCCCGGTTCCCGGCGCGAACGCCGGGTCGAGGACGTCGACGTCGACCGTCAGGTACACCGGGCCGTCGCCGACGTGCGCGAGCGCCCTCGCGACGACCTCGCGGATGCCGAGGTCGCGCACGTCGTGCATGAAGAACGGGAAGATGCCGCGCTCCTCCTGCCACGCGAACTCGGCGGGGCCGGGCCAGTAGCCGCGCAGGCCGATCTGGGCGTAGCGGGTCCCGGCGACGGAGCCTGCCTCGACGAGCCGCAGCATCGGCGTCCCGTGCGAGAGCTCGACGCCGAACACCTCGCGGCCGGTGTCGGTGTGCGTGTCGAAGTGGACGAGCCCGACCGCCCCGCGCCGCTGCGCGATCGCGGTGATGCACGGCTCCGTGATCGAGTGGTCGCCGCCGAGCGTCACGGGAAGCGCGCCGGCGTCGACGACCTCGCCGACGAGACGTTCGATCGCGGCGTGCGTGCGCACCGGGTCGGCGGGGATGACGGCGGCGTCGCCGTAGTCGACGATGCGAAGCTCGGCGAACGCGTCGACCCGCGCCTCCAGGTGCGGCCCCGGCGGGCACGAGGCGGCGCGGATCGCCCGCGGCGCGAAGCGCGTCCCGGGCCGGTCGGAGACGAGGTCGTCGGTGGGGGCGCCCAGGATCGCCACGTCGACGCCGGCGAGGTCCTCCGGCTGCTGGGCGAGCGGCGCGCCGCCGAAGGAGAGGAAGCCGGCGTAGTCGGGCTTGTCGCCCAGCGGCTGCCACCGTTCGAGTGGATCGATCACGGTGCGACTATGACGCACGCAGCCCGCCGACGCAGGTGGCGATCGCCTCGCGCTCGGCGGCGGCGAACGCGTCGGCGTCGTCGGGGAGCGTGCCGAGCACCCAGCCGGTGAGGATCTCCTCGAGCGCGCCGTAGACGAAGAACGCGGCGAGCCGCGCGTCGACGTCCCGCCGGAACTCGCCGGCCGCCCGGCCGCGCTCTACGATCCGCTCGAAGGTCGCGAACGTCTGCCCGATCAGGTCGAGCTCGTCCCGGATCACGGGGCTGCGAATCACCTCGCGGACGAGGAGGCGAACGAGGTCGGGATCGTCCCGCCAGGTGCGCAGCACGGTCCTGACGGCGAGCGCGAGCTGCTCGGCGGCGCCGCTCCCGGTCTCCTCGGCCTGGGCGAGCGCCGCGAGCAGCCGGCCCCACGCCTCGCGGAAGACCGCGTCGAGCACGGCCTCCTTCGAGCCGAAGTAGTGGTAGACGAGCCCGTAGGCGACGCCCGCCTCGCGCGCGACGTCGCCGACCCGCGAGCTCTCGTAGCCGCGTTCGGCGAACACCCGGACGGCGGCCTCGAGGATCCGCCGCCGCTTGTCGTCGGCCGCCATGACGCGGAACCTAACGCGGTTTCTCTCTAGGCCATCACGGCGGGATGGCGGTCGATCGTCCGCTTGACCACCTCGGCCTCGATCTCGGCCGCGTTGCGCGGGCGCATGAAGAGGTAGCCCTGGCCGAGCGTGCAGCCGAGGCGCCGCAGCGTGGCGAGCTGCTCCTCGGTCTCGATCCCCTCCGCCACCGGATCGACGTGCAGGATCCGGGTGAGGTCGATGATCGTCTCGGCCATCGCCGCGACCTCCGCCGACTCGTTGATGTCGGCGATGAACTCCCGGTCGATCTTCAGCAGGTCGATCGGCAGCCGGCGGATGTAGTTGAGGGACGAGTACCCCGACCCGAAGTCGTCGAGGGCGACCCGGATCTTGCAGTTGCGAAGCTCGCGCAGCCTGCTGAGCGCGAAGTCGAAGTCCGAGATCATCACCGTCTCCGTGATCTCGAGCACGAGCTTCTCGGGCGCGAGGCCGGTCTGCATCAGCACCTTGAGCGTGTCGTCGACGAGCCCCGGCTCCTGCAGTTGGCGGCCGGAGATGTTGACGGCGATGGTGGGAGAGCGCGGGCCGACGAGCCGCTGGATCTTCGCCGCCTGCGCGCAGGCGGTCCGCAGCGCCCACCGCCCGATCGAGACGATCGCACCCGTCTCCTCGGCGATCGCGATGAACTGGTCGGGCGGGACGAAGCCGCGCGTCGGGTGGTTCCAGCGGATGAGCGCCTCGAGCGAGACGATCTCCATCGTCTCGAGGTTCACGACCGGCTGGTAGTGGAGCTCGAACTCCTGCCGCTCGATCGCCGTCTGCAGCTCGCGCTTCAGCTCGAGCCGGTCGAGCACGGCCGTGTGCATCTCGCTGGCGAAGCCCCGGCAGGTTCCCTTGCCGCCCGCCTTCGCCGCGTACATCGCGACGTCGGCGTTGCGCATCAGGTCGTCGACGTGGATCGCGTTGAACGCGTCGGCGCGCGCGATCCCGATGCTCGCCGTCATCGCGAACTCGTGCCCCTCCACGGTGATCGGCGCGCCGATTCCCTCGAGCAGGCGGTGCGCGATCGCCTCGGCGTTGCCGTCGTCGTCCTCGAGCAGCACCGCGAACTCGTCGCCGCCGAGGCGGGCCGCGGTGTCGGCGCTGCGCGCGCTGCCCGCGATGCGGCCCGCGACGATGCGGATCAGCTCGTCGCCCGCCTGGTGCCCGAGCGTGTCGTTGACCGTCTTGAAGTCGTCGAGGTCGAGGAACAGGACGGCGATCGACGAGCCTCTGCTCACCCGCGCGAGCGCGTGCTCGACCCGGTCGCGGAAGAGCATGCGGTTCGCGAGCCCCGTCAGCTCGTCGTGGAACGCCTTGTGCGCAAGCTGACGCTCGAAGTCCTTGCGCTCGCCGACGTCGCGGAGGTTCACGACGATGCCGCGCACCTCGTCGGTCGAGAGGAGGTTGGTGCAGGTCGCCTCCACCTCCAGCCTCCCGCCCGGCGTGGTCAGCGCGAACTCGAGCGTCTGGATGGCGTCCTCGCCGCCCGCGGCGAGCGCGTGCGAGACGCGCGGCCGGTCGTAGTCCGCGACCAGCTCGAGGAAGGTGGCGCCCCGCAGCTCGTCGGGCGACTGGCCGAGCACCCGGCTCGTGGACGGGCTGGCGTAGTCGATCTGCCCGGCGGCGTCGACGACGAGGATCGCGTCGGACGAATGCTGGACGAGCGCCCGGAACCGCGCCTCGGCGCGCTGGCGCAGCAGCTGCTCGGAGACCTTCACGCCGTCGAGCGCGAGCGCGACCGAGCCGGCGAGCTGGCGGATCCCCTCGATCCGGTCGGGATCGACCTCCTCTCCCCCGGCCACCGTGAGGGCGCCGTGCGTGCCGCGCCGTCCGTGCAGAGGCAGGCTCAGGGAGCCGGGGCGCGCCACGTCCTCGGCCTCGATCGTCACGGCGGTCGGGCTGCCGAGGAGCTGGAGGACGGCGACGCGGGCGACGTCGGCGACGTCGGCGACCGTCCGCACGTCGAGCAGGCCGGCGACCGCGCCCGCCAGGACCGTGACGCGGTTCAGCGCCTCCTCGTGGCGCCGGCCCAGGTCGAGCAGGCGCAGGCAGACGAGCACGAACACGAGGCCCGAGCACGAGGCGAGCAGCGTCACGTCCCTGACGCGGTCGAGCGCCCCTTCGACGGCGAGCACGGCGGGCAGGGCGCACGCGCCGGCCGCGAGGCCGGCCACCCGGACGGGCGTCAGCCGGAACTGCCGGTCGGGCGCCGCCGCGACGAGCTCCGGCGCCGACGGGTGAAGCGCGGCGCCGGCGAGGCAGACGGCGAAGGCGGCGAAGCCGGCGCGGACCAGCTCCGCGTTCGCCGTGCCGTACACGAGCAGCAGGCTCTTGGCGCCGTCGGCGGCGAGGAGCGCCGCGGCGCCCGCCCAGAGGAGGAGCACCGACGGCACCCGCAGCAGGGCAAGCGACGCGAGCTTCGCGGCGCAGACGAACGCAGCCAGCGCGAGCACCGGGTAGCCGACCAGCGCAAGCTCGTTCGCGAGCGGCGGGTCGTGCTTGGCGACGTACGGCGCGAAGAGGAACGTCCACGCGAGCGCCGCGGCGGTGACCGCGACGACGGCGGCGTCGAGCAGCGAGGCGCGCGCCTGGGCCGCCGTCCTCGCCCGGACGAGCAGGGTGATCCCCGCGATCAGAAGCAGGTGCGCGGCCAGGCGCGCCGCGACGACGGCCGCCGTCGACGACAGCTGCAGGCCGCCGACCGCGACGTGGTGGGCGGCGAGCAGGTCGCAGCCGCCGAGCGCGAGCGGGCCGCTCGCCGTCACCCCCCAGGCGAGCCGGCCCTCGCGCCGGAACCCGGCGCGCGCACCGATCGAGGCGGCGGCGGCAAGCTCGGCGAGGTCGACGAGGAGACGCGTCACGGCCGGGCACCGCCGTCCGTTGCCCTCGAGGTGAACATTGCGAGACTGATCGACCCCCGCGCGGCGGCCGCCCTCCCCCGATCGGGGCACGGGTCGGCGCCGGCGGGCGAAATCCACACCGGTTTCACACCGAACGCAGCTCTCAGCCGTCGCGGGACGGCAGGAGCGACACCGAGCCGCCGGCGGGCTCGGCCGGCGCCCGCAGGGAATCTGCGAGCGCAGCGAGCCGGGCGACATCCGGCTTCGCGAAGCGCCCGTCGTCCCGGCCGGCGTTCTCGCGCAGCTGGCGGACGAACGACGACAGGAGCCGGTAGTCGACGGTGCCCATGCGATCCGTTGTCGGCCGGAGCGGCCCCGCGCTTGACCCCCGAAAGGACTGCGGGAAGCCACCGTCGATCTGCGGGAAACCCACGTGGGAATCGGGCGGCGGACGCCGAGAATGCGCGCATGATGGGAACGGAGCTCGAAGTCGGGGCGACGGTGACGGTGCTCGCGGGCATCGCCAAGGGCGAGATCGGCCGGATCCTCGGCTGGTATCTCGACACCGGCGACGTCCTCGTCGGCTCGCCCGACGGCCGGGTTGTCTGCTTCCCCGAAGACGACGTCGCGCCGGCGGCCCGCTAGCCGACGGCGATCGTGCGCGTCCGGCCGAGCACACGGCCGCGCGCGTCGAGCGCCTCCACTGCGAGCAGCTTCGGCGCCGGGTCGACCCGCAGCGCGGTCTCGAAGC
>Ga0070741_10006434_pt1 | contig 25227 bp, 24 predicted proteins | sample Coa_R1_4_FD_66440 | JGI IMG/M metagenome (GOLD analysis project Ga0070741, IMG submission 66440) | Surface soil microbial communities from Centralia Pennsylvania, which are recovering from an underground coalmine fire - Coalmine... | ecosystem: Environmental > Terrestrial > Soil > Unclassified ... | reverse complement strand
TGTTCCTGCAAGCAGGCTGCCGAACGACAGCGAACTTGGCGATATCGTCAACTGCGCTATGCCGGTTCCAGCTAAGCCGATCGTCAGCGGAGTGTTGACCGCGTTGCTGACAACGGAGATGCTTCCCGAAACAGAACTTCCCGAGCTGGGAGTGAACTGTGCAGTGTAAGTAACGGTCTGTCTTACTGACAATGTGATGGGAAGCGTGACACCGGTCACGCTGAATGCGGATCCGGTCACATTGATCTGCGAGATCGTGGCGCTTGCTGTTCCCGTATTTTGAATCGTCAATGATTGCGATCCAGTGCTGCCCACCGCAACGCTGCCGAACGGAATCGACGTTGGCGACGGAGTCAGCTGTCCTTGCGCGATGCCGAAGTTCACTCCTGTGCTGGAGCTTCCGTTAATCGCGATCGTTTGGCTCGCCGGATTGAAGCTCACGCCACTCTTCGTTGGGGTTACCGTATAGGTCCCATTTGCCAGACCACCGAAGCTGTAGTTGCCGCTGCCGTCTGCGGTCGTCGTTGCAGATGCGCCGCCACTCAGTGATACAGTGGCCGCGCTGCCCGAAGCCGTTAAGCTGCCAGAGATCGTTGCCGTAATCGACAGTTGCTGCGACCCGCTGATGCCGCTTTGAGTCGCCGAGATCGTTGTCTGCCCGACGGCAGCTCCTGTGACTAAGCCAGTTCCACTGATTGTGGCGACAGCCGTGCTCGAGGAGCTCCACGTAACTGAATTTGTGAGAACCTGCGTACTGCCATCGCTGAAAGTGCCTGTTGCTGTGACCTGCTCGCTCGAACCAATATTCAACGAGCCCGATGGCTCGCTTACTGCAATCGACTGCAGGGTCGCAGAAGTAACCGTCAGCACGACGGTGTTCGACACAATCCCGCTTTGGGTCGCGCTCACATTCGTAGTGCCGCCAGTGAGGCCGCTCGCCAGTCCAGCAGTTGTAATCGTCGCGACTGCAGTGTTCGAAGAACTCCAGCTGGCGGAACTGGTCAGATTCTGCGTGCTTCCGTCAGTAAATGTTCCCGTCGCTGTGAACTGATCGGTGGTTCCGCCGGCGATCGAAGTGCTCGCCGCACTGATCGCGATCGACTGCAGTGCAGCCGCGGTTACCGTAAAGGCAACGCTGTTCGACGTGATGCCGCTCTGCGCGGCCGTAATGTTAGCGGACCCGACGCTGTTTCCAGTCGCCAGCCCGCTTGCAGTGATTGGCGCCACCGTGGTGTTAGAGGAACTCCAGGTGACAGAGCTCGTCAGATTTTGTGTGCTGCCATCGGTGAAGGTTCCGGTTGCCGCGAACTGGACGGTGCTTCCCCTGGCAACCGATGTTTTCGGAGCGGTGATGGAAATGGACTGAAGAACCGCAGCGGTGACCGTCAGAGTGAGTGAATTTGACGTGATCCCGCCTTGCGCCGCGCTGATGTTTGTCGTGCCTGCGCCCGCTCCCGTCGCCAAGCCGGACGCGGTCATTGTGGCAACCGATGAATTCGACGAGGACCAAGTTACCGAGCCGGTGAGGTTCTGGGTAGTGCCGTCGCTAAAGGTGCCGGTCGCGGTGAACTGGTCGGTTGTGCCTTTGGCGATCGAAGTACTGGGCGCATTAATCGTGATCGACTGCAGCGTTGCCGCAGTGACAGTGACTGCGATTGCGTTCGATGTCACTCCGCCCTGCGCAGCGGTGATGTTGCTCGAGCCCACGCTGTTTGCGGTCGCCAGGCCCGAGGCGCTGACGGTGACCACCGCGGAATTTGAAGAGGACCAGGTTGCTGAGGCGGACAGGTTTTGCGTGCTGCCGTCGGTGAACGTGCCTGTCGCGGTGAACTGATCCGTTGTTCCCTTTGCGATTGATTTCTGAGACGCGCTGATGTTGATCGATTGCAGCGCCGCGGCCGTGATTGTCAGCGCGATTGCATTCGATGTGATGCCACCTTGGGCAGCGCTGATGCTGGTCGAACCGACGGCATTTCCGGTCGCCAGGCCCGAGGCGCTCACCGTGGCTGCTGTGGAATTGGAAGAAGACCAGGCTACGGAGTTAGTGAGGTTTTGGGTGCTTCCATCACTGAAGGTTCCAGTCGCTGTGAACTGATCGCTTGTTCCTTTTGCGATGGAAGTCTTGGGAGCGCTGACTATGATCGACTGCAACGTTGCTGCAGTCACTGCAATTGCGATGCTGTTGGAGGTAATACCATTTTGGGATGCGCTGATGTTCGCCGATCCAACTCCCTGCGCGGTAGCTAATCCTCCCGCATTCACAGTCGCGACGCTGCTACTCGAAGAGGACCACGCGACCGAATTGCTGATGTTTTGCGTGCTGCCGTCGCTGAACGTGCCTGTGGCCGTGAATTGGTCTGTAGTTCCTTTCGCAATCGAAGCACTGGCCGCGTTGATGGTGATTGACCGCAATACGGCGGCAGTAACTGTCAGCGCGATTGCATTCGATGTGATGCCGTTTTGTGTCGCGCTGACTGCGGTAGTTCCAGCGGCAACACCGGTTGCTAATCCGGCCCCGCTGACAGTCGCGATCGAAGCATTCGACGAATTCCAAGTCACGGAAGTGGTGAGATTCTGAGTGCTGCCGTCGCTGAATGTACCGGTGGCAGTGAACTGTGCATTTGTGCCTTTTGCGAGTGACGTGCTGCCGGCGTTAATCGTGATCGACTGCAGAGTCGGTCCTGCGGGAGAGGAGATGCTGAAATTAACGGCGGTCTGCGAGCCACCGTTGATGGTGATGTTCTGGCTCGCCGGCGAAAAACTGATTCCCGCCTTTGTGGGAGTGACGGTGTATGTCCCATTGGACAGATTGGCAAAACTGTAATTGCCATTCGAGTCAGCCGTCGCGCTGGCGTTCGCACTGCCGCTCAAGGCAACATTTGCTCCTGCAGTGCTCGACGCAGGACTTAGCGTTCCCGAAATGGTCCATGTTTGCGGCGGAGCGGTGGTGGATTGTCCGACATTCGCTCCGGCCGTTCCGCAGCCGCTGATGAATACCGATACCACGGGCAAGCAGGCAAGAAATATCCCCAGCTTAAAAAGTCTTTCGCTCACGGGCACACTCGTTCTGTATTCAGTGCTTGGCCACAAGGGCCAGCGAGCCAGAGGATGGTTACAGGCTTCTAGGAAGGAATGATTGCGTCAGCGTTCCTAGGGCAATCAGTTGCGTGACCACCCGGAAGTTGCGCTTGGGGGTGGGGATGCGGCGCTGCAAAAAGTCTAGGCAAGGCGGCTCAGCGCGCATAGATGCCGCCAGACCGTGTCCTCAGGCATACAGAACCAGAGGTTGTTGTACCTTGGGCCGATAAGAGAAGTGGCAGAAATGGCAGACGTGGCGAGACTTGCGTAGCAAGAGTATGAGTCGCTTGGAGACTTGAAACATCTCTGGCATTCTGGGTGCAGCTCCACCAAACGGATTCTTACAAACGGTTCACGGCCAGAGGATGGATTGCGGCCAGAGAGACGAGATGACGACTACACGAACGCAGCTTAGACGATTACCGAAACGTGGCGCTCACGATCCAGAAACCATTCGAGCAATTCTGGATGCTTCTTTTTTAGCACACGTTGGCTTCAATGTGGAAGGCCAGCCATTTGTAATTCCCACCCTCTTCGGAAGGGAAGAGGACAAGCTCTACATGCACGGCTCGGCGGCAAGCCGCATGCTGCGTCATCTGGAGACGGGTGTTCCGGCGTGCGTGAACGTTACGATTGTTGATGGACTCGTGCTGGCACGTTCCGCCTTTCATCATTCGATGAACTATCGTTCGGTGGTTGCGTTCGGGACGGCACGCAAGATCGACGAGCGCGAGGACAAGAATCATGCGCTGCGGGTCATTTCGGAACACTTGATTCGCGGCAGATGGGAAGATGTGCGTCAGCCTACGGATCAGGAATTGAAAGCTACATCCGTACTGGAATTTTCAATTGAAGAAGCTTCGGCGAAGATCAGAACTGGGCCGCCGGCTGATGATGAAGAAGATTACGCGTTATCGATGTGGGCGGGCGTGCTGCCGCTCAAGCTCGTCGCGGAATCGCCGATTCCCGATTCGAGACTTGCGGATGGTATTCCGATTCCTGAATACGTGGGACGATACAGAAAAACCTAGAGCGAACACGAAGGCCACGAAGGTAAACACAAGAGGTCACGAAAAAGAGCGCCGGATTGCTCCGGCGCTCTTTTGTCCTCCGCTTCTTATTAGGAGTGTTCGCCTGGGTGCAGCACTCGGAACATGTTACCGCCCTGGCTCCAGACCAGCACCAGCGCATCCTGTCCTGCAGGTACGTTCGACAGAGCCTGCTGAACATCCTGTGCGGACTTCACCGGCTTGCGATTCACCGACACGATAATGTCGCCGGTCGCAATTCCAGCGTTATCGGCCGGACTGCCCGGCACCACGCGTTCTACGACTGCGCCTTGCACATCGCTCGGCGCCTGTAGTTGTTCGCGAACGTCAGGATTCAGATCGGAGAGGCCGAGTCCCCAACGCGCTTTGCCCTGGGGATTGCTCGCGGTCTCCTGCCCATGCTTGTTGCCGCCTAGCTCTTCCACCGTGACGGGGATGTTCATCGATTTTCCATCGCGCATCACGTCGAGATGAATAGTCGTTCCGGGCTGCTGCTGGCTGACGAGTACTTGAAGCTGACCCGCGTCTGTGACTTCGCGGCCGTCCATCTTGGTGATCACGTCGCCGATCTTCAGGCCAGCCTTTGCTCCGGGAGTATCCGCTTCGACCTGAGTCACTACAGCTCCGGATGCCTTCGTCATATCGAAGAACCTGGAGTTCTCCGGCGTGACATCAGTGATGCTCACACCCATGTAGGCGTGGGTTACTTTCCCATTTCGGATCAGCTCGTCAACGGTTGGACGAACGATCTGCGTTGGGATCGCAAATCCCATTCCCGAAAAGGCACCTGACGTCGAGATGAGGAAGGTATTAATTCCGACCACTTCGCCATGAGCATCGACTAGCGGTCCGCCGGAGTTGCCCGGATTAATGGCAGCATCGGTCTGAATGAACTCTCCTGGTTTCCGCCGATCTTCTGACGGATTCGGCCGATTCAGGGCGCTCACAATTCCACGCGTCACGCTGAAGCGGAATCCGAGAGGATTGCCGAATGCCAACACCGTCTGACCGGGACGGAGTTTGGTCGAATCTCCCCACGGCACGCTGGGAAAATTCGAGCCGTTGATTTTCAGTACGGCCAAATCCGTAAGCGGGTCGTGGCCCACCAGCTTCGCTGGCAGCACGCGGCGATCGCTCATGGTGACCCGAATATCCGTGGCGCCATCGACTACGTGATTGTTGGTGACGATGTATCCGTCGGGCGAGATAATCACGCCGCTGCCCAGACCATGCTCAATGCGATTCTGCGGCTGCATCGGATGACCGAAGAACTGGCTGAATCCCGGCGGTAAGCCTTCCGGCAGCCCGTCGTCGCTGTCGGAAGCGTCGACCTTCGTCTTTGCCGTAACGGTCACGTTCACGATCGCCGGGGTCACGCGCGCGGCCACTGCCTCAACAGCGTTGTCGAGGGCAACCAACGAACTCACGCTGTTGTCGTCGAGCGCTGATGCCGGTGGCGCCGCAGTAGCAGCTCGCGCAATCGTCGGCTTCAGCACCTCGTAAGCTCCGAATGAGAGTGTCATTCCCAAAGCCAATGCCGGAGCGATGATTCGCCGGCCCAGCTTCGATTTCCAGCTTCCTATGTTCATTTTGCTTCTCCTTCTGGATAACTAAATGTTTAGTTGGTAAGGACAAAAATTTTTTGACCTCAGATTACGTTTGCAACAGACTCACTGCGAATCGCGCCTGATGAGCGATGGATCGTGAACCGCACCACTCCAGTCGATGCAATCGTGCACGTTGCCGAATCCGCAGCGCAGACAATGGTCGTAGAGAATGGCTGCGAAAGTTCTACCTCGGGAATTTGTGACGGATCGGGCTGAACCATGTGGACGATCAGCAGCCAACTGGTTGGTGAATGCGTTTGCCGATTGGCTGTGTTGAGCGAAGCGCGGACCACATTAGGCTTCGCCACATCTGCCGCACGTTGAGAGGTGCGGATCGCTTTCGTTTTCGTAAATTTCAAATCCGATTGCTGTGCACGCCTTCGGATTTTCATTATCGCCGGAATAACATTTGCATGTAGTTCGGTATCCGATGCAGAGATGAGCTGCGTTTTCGCAGCTGCTGGAGCAACTCTCTCGATATTATTCGCGGCCATGGAAGTGGACGGCAGCCCTTCCTGCAACACTATAAGCATCGGCAGGTGCGCCGATGCCGTGATCGCCAGAACGCCGAAAATGCTGAGCGAAGCAATGGCAACGCGGGAAACGCGCCCGCGCGAATTCTGGTCCAAAATGCGGCCGAGCCGGAGAGTCATCTGCCGGACTCGGCCCACGGCGGCAACGGCGAGAGCGACTCCGCGCCGCAACATACTTCTCTCCGCGAGAGAAACCAGGCATTCAGCATATGCGTGCGCGTCGTTGGTGGCGGCGAGAACGATGTCATCGCAAGCCATCTCCCGCTCCAGACAGAGGCGTGAATCGATCCACCAGATCGCCGGATGAAAGAAAAAGATTGCCCGCAGAACCTTTTGCACGAGGTTCGTCCAATCGTCCCAACGGCGCAGATGACCAACTTCATGGAGCAGCACGGAGCGAAGTTTTTCCCCCGATAACTCGCTCAATGCCCACTCCGGCATCAGCACCGCGGGACGGATGAATCCAACTGCGGTAGGCGCGTTGATCTCATTCGACACGCAGATGCGCACATCGCGTCGAGAAGAGAACTCTTGAAGGATCGACCTGGCCTCAAGAGGAAGCTCCGAGAGCTCCAGTTCCCGCGCACATCGTCGAAGGGCACGCAAGCGCAGCACTCCGGCGCAAATTCTAAGAGTTCCAAACAGGGAAATTGCCGCCCATACTGCGAAGGCGCAAGTCAAAAATTGCGCCGAAACCTTCAAATGAGGGGCTGATGCCGCGCCACTTAATTCCGAAGCCCCCGCAGAGGCGATGAACGGAACCACCAGTATTGCAAGCATGGCCACAAGCCAGATTGAAAAGCGGATTGCGGAATCACGGAATAGCTTCAGTCGGAAGAGAAGCGAAATCAGTAGCGCGATGAGAGTGCCTTCAACCACGCAGTTGATCAGCCGTTCCCCAGCGATCAGCGACACCGAATGAAGCGCAAGAATGCTCATTTGCGTTCACTCGCTTTCAGGACCTCGCGGAAGCGCTTGATCTCTTCAGGATCGATCTTCTGCTCCTCGAGCAGATTCAATAGAAGCGACTGGTGAGAGTTGCCAAAGAATCGACTGACGACCTGGCGCACGGCCGACCGGCTGGCTTCGTCGCGAGCAACAACCGGGTCAAAGATATGTGCGCGCCCTTCCTTCACATGCCGGACGTAGCCTTTGTTCTCAAGAATACGGACCGTGGTTAGGACGGAGTTATACGCGAGGTCAAGCTCCTCTGAAATGCCTTGCAGCAGCTGCTGAACGGTGCATGGACCCTTTTCCCAGAGTACGTTCATGACCCGGAGCTCGGCTTCAGTGAGTGTTTCTGACCTTCTCGGCGGCATTCGTCGTATTCCTGGTTAATTGGACGCAGCTGGAGTGGAAAGGTAACTAATTATTTAGGAGCTGGTGAAGTCTTTGGGTCGGCGGGTGAGCGGATCGCCAGCTCAGGGCTGACGATTTTACTTATGAGCATTGGCACCGCGCATCCGCAAACACGCCACTGCCAAACCGTGTACTGGGGCCCTTCTGTTGGCAGAGCTGGACGAGGGTGGTATGGCCTAGTTAATCGCGCGACTGATCTCTGCTGGCCAAAACTGAGGATCAGGCAGGCTTCCGGAGGCATGCTCTTCGACAGCAGCTTCGAGGTCATGCCCCTGTGGTCTTCGATACTCGTCTTTAAGCTGTTTCAGCAACTGCTGTCCCTGAGTCTGCTCGGATTGCTTAACCATTGGCTTGCCTCCGGGGGAGACTGATGCAAGTAGCCAATTCCTTTACTCGGGAAGTCGGCCCCAATCAAGCTGAGATGCAGAAGGTGGCGCGGAAAAGCCGTGCGAATACAGTCTTTTTTGTGCATCGCTGTGGAAAACGAGCCGCTTAGCGGGAATCCGAACCCAGTTGACCCTATTCACGCCCCCAAGATTCGCCTTAGATGAGGATTACGACAATTTCCCGAACCCGATAAGGCAGGGTGCTAATGGCCCGAGTGTTACGAAATTCCTACCATTGGCCTGCTCATTCCCCCACGAGCGAGAGGTCCAATGCGCGTTGTGTCAGTATTCAGCAAGGGAGTGCAGTTCATCGCTGCGCTCGCTTTGTTAGCTTGCTTGTTTGGTTGCGGAACCAGCTCGGGTATTCCAAGCACCAATACGTCATCGAATCCGGTCACGGACCCGACGCCGACGCCTACACCCACACCCACGCCAACTCCGACCCCACCCCCAACTCCCACGCCCACACCAACTCCCACGCCCACACCAACTCCGACTCCGACACCAAGCACGCCCGGCCCAGTCGTGATGGTGCTCGAAGAGAACCACGGTTATAGCAGCGTGATTGGAAGCTCGGCGATGCCGTATCTGAACCAGCTTGCGAACCAGTACGGATTGGCCACGCAGTATTACGCGGATACGCATCCGTCGATCGGTAATTACTTCATGTTTACGACTGGGTCGCTCCTCACGAATTTGACGGGAACCTCCGATCCAGATGGTTACACCGGAACTGTGAATGCCGATAATCTCGTCCGGCATATGGTCGCAGCCGGCAAAACCTGGAAGGCATATTCGGAAGATCTCCCATTCGTCGGATACACCGGACCGGATCAGGGACCCTATGTTGAGCATCACAATCCGTTCTCATATTTCTCCGATGTGCGCGGATCCAACAACCCGCAGGCGCAGAATCTCGTTCCATTTACTCAGTTTGCGAATGACCTCGGTGCGGGAAAGCTGCCTGATTTCTCATTTGTGGAGCCGAACCTCGCGGATGACGCACACGACGGCACACTGCAAGAGGCCGACAGCTGGTTGAAGCAGAACATCGATCCCCTATTCAACAGCTCGCAGTTCCAAAATGGTGGGTTGCTGATTGTCGTGTTCGATGAAGGTGCTGACAGCGATACGAGCCATGGCGGCGGGCATACGGTAATGGTCATGGCCGGACCGACGGTCAAATCCGGGTTCAAGAGCACGACGCTTTATCAGCACGAGAATCTGCTGAAGACCATCACGAACTTCATGGGAATCGATGGGAATATAGGAGCTGCAGGCAATGCAGCTGCGATGACAGAGTTCCTCAAGTGAGACTCTGCGCCCGGTCCCATAGCTGGCCAGAACGCAGACCCACGAACTAGCCTGAAAAATGACAAGGGCCGCGGGAAGAATGCGGCCCTTCAAACTTTTGGTTGCGGGAATGGATTTGAAGCGCTTGGATCAGTATTGAAAATGAATGTCGCCGTTTTTACCAGATTGCGGACGAGCACTGAGATCGCATTGAAATTGTCCGAACCTGCCGTAGCAGTTCATTCTATGCTGCAAGTGAGTCCACTCGCACAAACCATACGCTCCTGCAACGATCATCAGACACGCGGTAACAACCAGAAACCCTCGTTTCGAACGGAATAACCAGCTAGCCGCCGCGGTGATGGTTACGATGACCACGGCGAGCTTCGTGAAATAGAACCACATGAATAAGTCGAAGTGGTAGATGATTTCTCCGATTCTGAACGCCAAGTGCCTCATCAGAGAAACCTCCTCGCGTCTGAAGTTCGTTGTGCGGCGCAAGCATGACTCGCCCAAATAGCGTGCCGCAAGTTACCAACGTTTCGGCATCTGCCATTCTGGATTAACGCGAGTGCATGAAAGCGATCACGTCCCCTCGGATTGAGAGCTGCCAGTGCTTCCGGGTTGACGATAAGTCAGGATTCAGGTTCTGGCGAATGGAATAAGCGTGAACAACGGGCAAAATAGAGGGCCACCCGATTTGGGCGGCCCATCTTGAAAACTTTGGTTGCGGGGGATGGATTTGAACCACCGACCTTTGGGTTATGAGCCCAACGAGCTACCAGGCTGCTCCACCCCGCAGATTTATATTACCAGCGGCACACGGGGATTTTCAAACCGGTAAGGCGGTCGCTTAAGGTTCCATTCTGGTATCGGCAGAGTTGCCCCGAGGCATCCGAATCCGGTACAAACGGAGCTGCAGTTCCTTCTTCTAGTGATGAATCAACCCGGAATCCCAGCATCTCGTCCGAAACACACGGTACTGCTCGCCGATGACGATCCGATCGTTCGGGAGGTTGTGCGCGCCAGGCTCTCTGGAGCTAACGAATTTCAAGTGATCGGAGAAGCCGAAGATGGTCGAGCTGCGCTGGAACAGGTAGAGAGGTTGCATCCGGATGTTCTACTCCTCGATCTACTCATGCCTAATCTTCCCGGCATCGAGGCCCTGCAGGAACTGGCGTCTAAACGCAGTGATGGAAACACCATTGTGTTCAGCTCCGCCGCTGGCCCGCAGCAGGTTGTGCAGGCACTGCAGCTCGGTGCACGCGGGATCTTGAGCAAAAATCAGATTGCGAATCTTGAACCGGCATTGCGGGCTGTGATTGCAGGCAGATATTGGATAGAAGATCGCGAGGTGTTGGACGTCGCTACGCTCCTGCGCGAGCTTTCGCACAAACTCGGTACGACCGAGTCACGCCGCAATTTTGGCCTTACCCAGCGTGAGGTCGAGGTGATCGGCCTGGTCACCGAGGGATGCAGCAATCGTGAAGTCGCTTCCCGGTTGAGCATTACTGAGGACACGGTGAAGCGCCACCTAACCAATATTTTCGACAAGGTTGGCATGTCCACACGGCTGGAATTGGCGCTGTTTGCGCTTAAGAACAAGCTGGTCGCAGCGCATGCAGGTGGGCTGTAGAGGACGCTGCTGCTGGCGAATTCAATGCCATCTCCCGAATTCGCCTGCGCTATTTGTGTGTTAGTCGGATTCTCTGGCACGGCTGCAAACAATCTCTCCGCTTAGCTGGTTTCCAGGCTTCATTTCGGCTCGATAAGGCCCCTGTTCCGCAATACAATCGGAGGCACCGTGCCGATGAAGCGCACCGTCGAGAAGACGGTTCTGACTGGATTTGTTACTGTGCTGGCTCTACTCGGCATTGTGGGAGTTGTCTCGCAGCGCACGATTCATGCTCTAGTCGATGACAGCCAGTGGGTAAGCCACACGCACGAAGTGCTCGAACTTCTTCAGCGGGTTTCCTTTCAGATTACGCAGGCGGAAGCGTCCGTTCGCGGATTTGTTATCACTGCGGATTCCCGTTTTGAATCGCAGTACCTGCACGATCGCAGCGCCCTTGAGCCTTTAATCTCGGAGCTAAAGGTTAAGACCTCCGACAATCCCTCAGAGCAGGCCAAACTCTCGCAGCTTGAGGCGATTGTTCGCGAGCGATTCGCAGTTCTTGATGATGGCATCCAAACGCGAAAAACCGGCGGGCTGTCCGCCATACTGGCGCTTTCCAGGAATAGCCGCGGGTTGATCTTGAGCGGGCAGATCACAACCGCAATCGGCGAGATGCGCACCGAGGAGAACCGACTACTCGCGGAACGTAACCAGCGAGAGCGGAAGAGTTCGCGGCGAGCATTCCTTGTAGTGCTCTTCGCGATTATGCTGGCCATGACTGCCGTGCTCGCTTCAGTTTTTCTCGCCTTTCGGGATCTCACGCGCCGCAGAGAAGTTGACCGTCTCAAGTCGGAATTCGTCTCTGTCGTCAGCCATGAGCTGCGCACGCCGCTCACATCGATTCACGGCTCGCTCGGTCTGCTGTCTTCAGGCCTGCTTGGCAGTGAAAAAGGGAAGCGGATGCTGGAGATTGCGGTGAACAACACCGACCGGCTCATCCGACTGCTCAACGATATTCTCGATATCGAGAAGCTCGAATCGGGTGCGGTCCAGATGAATCGAGCTCTCTGCGATGCCGGTGATCTGATTCGCCGCTCGGCGGAAGTAATGAAGGCGATGGCCGATGAGCACAAGATCACTATCGCTTTTTCTGAAATGAGCGCAACCATCGACGCCGATTGCGACCGCATCGTGCAATGCCTCACAAACCTCCTGAGCAACGCGATTAAATTTTCCGATCCGGGAAGTCAGGTCTCGATCACGGCGGCAGTCGTAGCGGACGACATTCAATTTGAGGTGACGGATCACGGTCGCGGTGTTCCCGCCGACAAGCGCGAGAGCATCTTCGAGCGCTTCCACCAGGTGGATGCCTCCGATTCTCGGCGCAAGGGAGGTACCGGTTTGGGGCTCGCAATTACGCGCAGCATCGTTGTCCAACATGGCGGCCGCATTTGGGTGACAAGCGAATTGGGCAAAGGCAGTTCGTTCTTCTTTACGATTCCGTTAGCGAACGTGCGGCAGAATGGTAGTGATGACTCTTCTAAAGAACCTTTGGTAGAGATGTCGAAGAGCCAAAATGGGAACTCCCTCTAAACACATCTTGCTCATCGACGACGAAGATGATATTCGCGAGGTCGCCGCTATGAGCTTGGAGACGGTCGCAGGATGGCGGGTAACCTGCGCCAGCTCCGGCGCGCAAGGAGTGAAACTTGCCGAGGACGCCAGGCCCGACGCGATTCTGCTCGACGTCATGCTTCCGGGCCAGGATGGGCCCCAGATTCTGCGCCTACTCCGCCAGAACGCAAATACGAAAGACATCCCAGTACTTTTCCTTACGGCCAAAGTGCAGGCGATCGAACGTCAGCGGCTGAAAGAGATTGGTGCCTCCGGTACGCTGGCAAAACCTTTCGATCCCATGAGACTCGCCGATGAGATCGCACAGACGCTCGGATGGTGAGCGACATATGAGCACATCCGAGGACGTGACCAGAAAACTTGAGGAGCTCTGGCAAAGATATTTGCCTACGATGCAGCTGCGATTGGCGAGCATTCAAGCAGGAATCGAAAGTCTTGAAGCTGGGCACCTCGATAGCGAAGCAAAGCGGAGGGCTTCCGAAGACGCCCATAAGCTTGCAGGTTCGCTTGGGACATTTGGGCTTGCCCCCTCTTCGGCGATGGCTCGTGAAATCGAGCATCTTTTTTCGGAATCAGACTCGACCGAGAGCATGGCCCGTGAGCTGAGAAAGCTCTTTGACTCCATTAAACGAGACATAGAAGGCAGGTAGATCCTCGTTCGACCCCGGAGTATTTCTATTTTTCCGCATGCTAAAACCGCTTTGGGAAAAGCTCTCATGATCGGCTCAACCTGGGCGAACACCGCGCCGACACAGAAAATCGATTTACTACCTCGTTCTGAGTATCTGCCAGCCGGACTCTGAAACCTGAACATTGCGATTTTCTGCTGGTGAAACAAGCTTCCATATGAGAGCGTATAACACAACAGTTTCCGGTCATCGCGAAGAGCACGAAGAATGGCAAAGTCGAAAACAGGCGGCATTCCTAAAAACCGCAGTATTAGCCTCAAGGCTTTGGCCGAGCACTTACAACTGTCTCCAACCACGGTTTCGCTCGTGATCAACCGCTCGAAGGGAGCCTCAGCAATTCCTGAGGAGACGCAGCGGCGAATCTTTGAAGCGGCGAAGAAGCTGAATTATCGCCCTAACTTCTACGCCCGTTCCCTGCGCACGCAGCGTTCGTTCATGATCGGAGTGCTGCATCCTGATCTCTCCGATTATGTAGCTCTGCTCACCAGTGGCATCGAAGATCACCTCATGCGTGAAGGCTACTTTTACTTTGCCGCTGGGCACCGTAATAATCCAGAACTCATCGAGGAGTACCCGATGATCATGATGGATCGTGCGGTCGAAGGCATCATCGTGATCGATACACCGGTCAATCACGCGTTTCCGTTCCCTGTGATCGCGATTTCCGGGCACCGCAATGTCCCCGGCGTCACGAATGTGGTAATCGATCACAAGCGCGCGGCAGAACTGGCTTTAGCCCATTTGGTGCAGTTGGGACACCGCAATATTGCCTTTATGAAGGGTCCGAAGGTGAGTTCTGACAGTGAAGTTCGATGGCAAAGTATCTGCGAGATAGCAAACGCCATGGGCTTGGCCATGAAGCCGGAACTCTGTGTCGACATGGAGTTCAGCACACCATTTCCCGATATGGGATACCCCGTGATCGAGAAGCTGCTGGCGCAGGGTGAACACTTTACAGCCTTATTTGCCTTCAATGATGTCTCGGCAATCGGGGCCATCCGCGCTCTGCGCGATGCGGGTATGGAAGTGCCGGACGACGTCGCGGTCGTCGGATTTGACGATATTCCCAGTGCCGCCTACAACACGCCTAGCCTGACCACCATTCGGCAACCCTTGCGTCGCATGGGAGAAATTGCTGCTCAGACTCTGCTGGAGCGGCTGCGAAAAAAAGAAGGCGCAGCTCCACGCGAAGTGGCCGTTGAGCCAGAGTTGGTAATTCGCGAATCGACCACTACTCGCCTGAAGCCAACCCATTTGCAACGAGAATCAGAAGTCACGGTGAAGTAGATCAGAGAGTTGCTGACATTCGGAGAGCGCTGCTCTCCGGAAGCTCTTCATTGTTGCCTGCAGTTCTCCTCCGGAACTTGCCGCCATTCGATGGTGTTAAGAAGTTCAAGACGGCCACCCAAAAATCGTGATTATTCGGGAGGAGCAATGAAACTGATTCGTACTTTGATGTTGGGAGCAGCTCTGCTGACGACGTCGGGGTGGGCCGTTGGCCAAGGGTACTATCAGCCCGTTCAGGGGCATGACCGGGATGATCGCGCTGCCTACCGCCAAGGCTACCAGCAAGGACAGATCGACGCGCGGAATCACCGCGGTTTTCACGCCGATACAAACCGTTATCGCGAGGGCGACGATCGTCGCGCATATCGTGACGGCTATGAAGCCGGATATCGCAGCAGTGGCGGCCGCGATTGGGATCGTGACCGAGATCGTGATCGCAACAGTGGCTACAACAACGGCGGGTATTACGGCGGACGCGGATACGGCAACATGAACTCGGTCGCGCAGCAGAATGGTTATCGCGATGGCATGAACGATGGCCGCAAAGATCGCATGACCGGCCACAGCTTTCGTCCAACGCAAGACGACAATTACAAGAATGCTCCTGGCTACAGCTCGAATATGGGCGACCGCCAGCAATATACGAACATCTACCGCCAGGGATACCAGCAGGGCTATCAGATCGGGTACAACGGACGTTAGTACAAGAGTTGTTGCGTGTACCCGTCAAAGAAAGACGGTTCGAAACCAATTAGAATTTCGAGCCATGCTCCAGAAATATCGAGTTGTTCTTCTCCTCGTTGCTTTTGCCCCGTGCATTGCAAATGCTCAGCCGGTGACCTTCAAACGCGCGATCGAACTTGCCATTCGCAACAGCACCGCCGTGAACTCCGCAGACGTAGATGTGAACCGATTGCAAGCCACGTACCAGGAGGCGCGTGATCAGTACGTTCCGCAGGTCTATTTCGGCTCTGGACTTGCCTACTCGTTCGGTTTTCCGCTCGGCGAGCCATCATTGTTCAAAGTGAGCTCGACCAGCCTGCTGCTCAACCTGGCGCAACGCGAGTTCATTAAGGCCGCGCGCAGCGATGTTCGTGCCGCGAGCTTGACCAAGCAGGAAAAGAAAGGCCAGGTGATCCTCGAAACAGCGCTCTCGTACTCCGAGCTCGACAAGAACGAGGCGTCGATGAACGTGTTGCGTCAGCAGGAAGAGGCAGCGCTGAAGTTCGAACAGATCGAGCAGCAGCGCATTCAAGCCGGGGTCGATGCGCCCATCGAACTCACCAAGGCAAAGCTGAACACGGCCCGCATTCGATTAAAGATCGCGGAACTAGTCGCTGGAGCGGACACGCTGCGCATGCGCCTCTCCCAGCTCACCGGGTTTCCGGCAAAGGAATTCGAAACCGTGAGCGAGTCGATTCCACGCCTGCCTGAAGTCTCGCAGGATGAAGACCTCGCAATGCGCGCAGTGAACTTCAGCCCCGCGGTGGCAAGCGCGAAAGAGCTGGCTTCGGCGAAGCTGTTCCAGGCGCGAGGAGAGCATAAGCAGCTCTATCCGGCTGTTGATCTCGTTGGGCAGTACGCGCGCTTCAGCAAATACAACAACTACGACCAGTACTACAAAACCTTCCGACGCAACAACGGCGCGATTGGAATTGAAATCCGCTTCCCGTTTCTGAACAAAGGACAGAAGGACCATAGTGAGGCGGCCTATGCCGATGCTCTGCGCGCCCGCAAGGACGTCGACGCCGCGAAGGAGCAGGTCTCAACCGAAACTCTGAAGCTGCAGCGCAGTGTGGCTCAACTCAGTGCAGCGCGTGAAGTCGCCAAACTCGAGTATCAGCTCGCACAGAACAATACTGAAGCCATGCAGGCGAAGGTCGATGCCGGACAGGCCACACTACGCGATCAGCAGCAGGCTCAACTCGATGAGAACGACAAGTATTCAACTCTGCTCGACGCAACGTATGAGCTTGAGAAGGCCCAGATGCAGTTGTTGAAGCAGACGGGAGATTTAGAGAAGTGGGCGTTGTCGACGCGCTGAGCGTTCGAACCCAAAACACGACACGGATCACACGGATTGGACGGATTACACAGATAAACGGATTACACAGATAAATCGAGGTCAGCCTTACCTTACTCAATCAAGGGAGGGCACTTCGATTGATATCTTCATGCCTTCCGAATCCGTGAGATCCGCAGCATCCGTGTGATCCCTGTCGTGTTTTGGTTGCGGAGAACGCAGCAATGGCGGGTCGACTCCGTAATTGCTCAGGGTTTTCAATGAGTTACGCGCAGCACATTTTCTTACCCAAAGGGACTAAGAGTCCCACCCCGGATGTTATAGTTGACGTTTATACGCATGCCATTGAAAACCCTGTTCCTGAACCCTCCCTCGTTCGAGAACTTTGACGGCGGCGCTAGTTCGCGCTGGCCGGCCACTCGAGAGATCGAATCGTACTGGTACCCGGTTTGGCTGGCTTATCCGGCAGGCATGCTCGAAGGCTCCCGCCTGCTCGACGCCCCGCCTCACCACGTCTCGGCCGACGAGACCATTGAAATTGGCAAGCAGTACGAATTTCTCGTGCTGTTCACCAGCACGCCGGGATGGCAGGGAGATCAGAAGCTCGCCTATGCGATGAAGGCGGCGAATCCGAATTTGAAAGTCGCTTTCGTTGGTCCACCGGTTACCACTGCGCCGGATAAAGCTCTCACCGAATGCGACGCCATCGATTTTGTCTGCCGTCGCGAATTCGACTACTCGGTCGTGGAGTACGCGCAAGGCAAGCCGCTCGAGGATATTCTCGGCATCTCCTATCGCAAGAATGGACGCGTGGTGCACAACCCCGACCGTCCGCAGATTGAGGACCTCGACGCTCTGCCTGACGTCACCGATGTCTACAAGCGCGACCTCGACGTAACGCGCTACAACGTCCCATTCCTGTTGCACCCATTTGTCTCGCTGTATTCGACGCGCGGCTGCCCGGCGCAATGCACTTTCTGCTTATGGCCGCAGACTCTCAGCGGACATGCCTGGCGCAAGCGCTCTACCGATGCCGTCGCCCGCGAGATGGCGAAAGCCAAAGAGTATTGGCCGAATGTAAAGGAATACTTCTTCGACGACGATACCTTCAACATCAACGGCCCACGCACCATCGAACTGTGCGAAAAACTGAAGCCGCTGAAGCTGACTTGGTCGTGTACTTCACGCGTCACCACAAGCTATGAAACGCTGAAAGCGATGCGCGATGCGGGCTGCCGCTTGCTCATCGTGGGCTACGAGTCAGGCGACGCGCAGATATTGAAGAACATCAAGAAGGGTGCGACCGTCGAGCGTGCCCGCGACTTCACCCGCGACTGCCACAAACTCGGACTCGTCATCCACGGCGATTTCATTTTGGGACTACCGGGCGAGACCCGAGAGACCATTCGCAATACGATCAACTTCGCCAAGTCGCTTGACTGCGAGACCATCCAAGTCTCGGTTGCTCACGCTTATCCTGGAACGGAGTTTCACGACTTCGCCGAGAAGAATGGCTTCATCATCAACACCCAGTCGATGGTCGATGCCGGCGGACACCAAATGGCCCACATCGAATATCCCGGCCTGCCACGCGACTATGTGATGGAGATGGTTCACCGCTTCTACGACGAATACTACTTCCGTCCGAAGCAGGTCTATCGCATCGTGCGCAAAGCCATCTTCAAACATGATGAACGTAAGCGACTGTACAAGGAAGCGAAGTCATTCCTCAAACTGCGCGCTGCGCGCAACCGCTATGTAGAAGAAACGCGCAAGACGCCGCCGCTCGCGCCTGTCGCTGCGGAATCCCGGCTCGAAGAGCCGGTCGAAGTCGGGACGGAGTAGCAAATAGGGGCGGCTGAAGTCCTATTCACGCCGCCAGCAACTTCTCCAAATCTCCCGCCGTTCCGGGAATCACCTGCTCATAGGTGCACTGCTCAGGCGCTTTGTCCGGACGCCATCGCAGGAATTTGCAGCCGTGGCGGAAGCGTCCGCCGGAGAAGTGGTCGTATTGCACCTCGCAGACGAGCTTGTTCCGAAGTGGAACCCATTCCGTAGACCGCTCGGTTGACCATCGGCTTGGGCCTCCCGGAGCGTTTCCGCTGAACCCGAGTTCTTTCTCGTCAGTGATGAACGGCTCGATCGTCTTCAATAATTTTGGTCGATCTGCCGTTTTGAAACTGGATGTGAATCCGACATGATTCAGCTTGCCCTTTTCATCGTAGAGGCCAAGCAGCAACGACCCCACGAACTTGCCTTTAGTCGCGTAACGAAAGCCGCCGACCACGCAGTCGGCCGTGCGCAGGCGCTTCACCTTGACCATGCCATTGCGATCGCCCGAGTGATATGGCTCGTCGGCGCGCTTCGCAACCACGCCGTCGAATCCTACGGTGGCGAGGTTGCCCATCCAGCGCTCGGCGATGGCAAAGTTGCGCGTTGCCGGTGACAGTCTCACTCCCGCTTCTTTCGAGACTTCCCTAAAGAACTGCTCCAAAGCTTCGCGACGCTGTTCGAGGGGATTACCGGTGAGCACTTTGCCGTCGGCGTCGATTAACAGATCGAAGCAGAGAAACGTCACCGGAGTTTCGCGCGAGAGCCGACGGATGCGGCTCTCGGCGGGATGAATGCGCTGGAGCAGCGCGTTGAAGTCGAGATGGCCTTGGCTCAAGATGACGATCTCTCCATCGACCACGAACTGCTTTTGCGGCAGCTTCAGCAGTGCTTCTACCAATTCGGGAAAGTAACGGCCTAATGGCTGCCCGGCTTTGGATTGGAGCAGAACTTCATTGTCCTGACGAAAGGCGAGCCCGCGAAATCCGTCCCATTTTGGTTCATAGAGCCAACCTCCCGATTCGGGAAGACGCGCAGCATTGCGCGCCTCCATCGGCGGAAAAGGTGGCTTAATGGGTAGGTGAATTGCCGGGAATTGGGCCTGCAGCTCCTCAGCGGGAACAGCTCCAGCCAAAGGCTCTTCGCCGGCTTTTCTGGCTGTCATGTACTAGGCCCTCGAGCTACCTCGATCTTGAGCGGCCGGACATCGCATCGAACAGCGCAACAACTAGGAACGCGGTCAAGAAGCTCATCATCGCTGAGCATGCAATCATCAGTAAAACTGTCTTGGCATCGAATAATACCGAACGCCGCGAGCCCGTGATGACCAATCCGATAATGTTAAGAGCAAAAAGGAGCAGCGCAAATACCCAGTGTCGCCGGTCAACAGAAAACCTCACACCTTGATTGTAACTGCGAAACCGCGAGCTCTTCCCGAACCGACACTGAACCCGGTCGGTCACTGACCAGACCAGGTTCACGCAGCCTCAGGGTCCTTGCTTTGCGCCTGACTGTGAGAGGGCAGGATATAGACCTCTCCACCGCGTATCTCCGTCTCGTAAACGTCGATTTTGCTCTTCGCGGGTCCCGCGACTACCCGGCCGGTATGTACATCGAATTGCGAACCGTGCCAGGGGCACTGCACGGTGCAGCCGACCAGCGCGCCGTCTGATAGTGGGCCGCCCTTGTGGGTGCAATGATCGCTGAACGCGATCATCCCCTGCGGACAGCGTCCAATGACTACCCGCTCATCGCTGACGTGAACGAGCATCATTTGTCCTTCGCTAAGTTCACTCTGATTGCATGCAGGGCGATCCCAGCTTTCCAGACGACGTTCTTTGAATTTTCCGGCGTTCGCATACCGGTGGTCGACTCCAATCTGGTTTCGATACGAGAGTGTTCCGCCGAGCCATCCGCTAATACCAAGCACCACGATGCAAGCTGTCATGACCCCAAGCTCAAACCCGCCTGGCTCGGCGATTGCGCTGTATCGGTGGACTGCAATCACGATAAATCCCACTAAAACCAGCACGTTCAGGCTGGCATGAAGCAGGCCACGCTTTTTCCCGCTGGAACGTGGGGGAACCACCGTCCACCAGTCGATAGCGCCAGGGATCGCCGCGCAGAATCCGCCGACAATCCCGGCGATGGCGCAGTAATAGCTTGCAGCCCAGAGCAGCTCGTTGTTGGTAGCTTTGCCGATCAAGTCGAAAATCCAGCTGCCGAGAAACAAACCCAACGGCAGCACGATCAGCATGGGATGGATGGGATGAGACTTTATCTGCGCGCGCGATTGCATCAGAAGCACCTCGGCCGTCCGGCCTACATAGAACTGTTGCAAGTTGCGGAATTATGGATGGCTGAAAAGCCGCTTTCGGCCATCGGCTCTCGGCTCCCGGCCGGCAACCTTCCGTAGAGGAACGAGGTATGACTTGTGTGTTCTTGAACGTCTTCAGCATTTCCGAGGTGAACACAACAACTCTTGATGGGCCGAAAATGGACAGCCGAAAGCCGAGAGCCGCCTTTCGGTACACTGCTGAGGACTCACTCGAACTCCCGCATGACCGAATCTTGGCCGTTCTGGATTGGCTTTAACGTCTTTGTCCTGGCAATGCTTGCGCTGGACATTGGCCTGCACCGGCGACGTCCAACGATGAGCTTCCGCCAGGCGTTGGGCTGGACGATTTTTTGGGTCCTGCTGGCTGGAGCCTTTGCCGGCCTGGTTTATCTCTGGCACGGACATGGAGCCATGCTCCAGTTCGTGACCGGTTATGTAGTTGAAGAGTCATTGAGCGTTGACAACCTGTTCGTTTTCCTCATTCTTTTCCGCTACTTCCGTGTGCCAAGCGACTCTCAGCACAAGGTCCTGATCTGGGGCGTTCTCGGCGCTCTGGCGATGCGTTTGGCCTTCATCTTGATCGGGGTGTCGCTACTGAAGCGCTTTGAGTTCATCATTTACATCTTCGGCGCGATCTTGATCTATAGCGGCATTGGTTTGTTGCGGAGCAGCGAGCCGGACGTGGATCCGGAAAAGAACCTGGTGCTCAGGATTTTCCGTCGCTTCTTCCCAGTTACGGAGAAATTCGAAGGAAAAAATTTCTTCGTTCAGCGCAATGGAAGCTGGATGGCTACTCCGCTCTTTCTCGCTCTGCTCGTAGTGGAGACGACCGACCTGATCTTTGCGGTGGACTCGATTCCCGCAATCCTCGCCATCAGCCGCGATGCCTTTATCGTTTACACGTCAAACGTCTTTGCTGTGCTCGGACTGCGGTCGCTCTATTTCGCACTGGAGCACTTCTTCGGCATGTTCCGGTTCCTGCATTACGGGCTCGCAGTGATCCTGATGCTGGTGGGTGCGAAGATGATGATGTCCCATTTCTACGAAGCGCCTCTCGGGATCACGCTCGGTGCGGTAATCGCGATTCTGACCGCTTCGGTTGGAGCCTCGCTGCTGTGGCCAGAGCCGGCCGCGGAGGAGGAGTGAGTTGCTGTGGTGGTAAACCTTCGCACCAAGAGGCGAGTGCGGGGTGAGAAGTTCCGGTTAGATTTGGGGAGCTGAAGCTCCGGCTGCGAGTTCGCGGAGGGAGTCGAAGATCTCGGTGCGGCACGTGGATGCAGGAGCAATTGAGTCCAGTGCCATCGTCGCGATGAAATGCGGTGATTTCTGACTGAAGGCGATGCTCAGGAATTGACGGTCAGGGTGACTGAGCAGACTGGTGATTACGGATGTGATTTCGCGCTGCCAATCTTTGCGCGTTGTCAGGATGAACGGGGTAGTTTGCTCGAAGTCCCACCCGGGAGCGTCGGGCGGCAGATCTTTGCGGGTTCGAGCGAACAACCTGTAGCTCTGGAGCTCAAGCGAGAACGGGGGAGCCCAGTCGAGGTCGGCCTCGAACATCAGGGTTTCCTGGGATCTCTTAATTTTGCTGACCAGCCAATTGAGGGGGAGCTCTTTCGGAATCAGGTTCACTCGTAAGCTGGCGTTGTGAAAGGCATTTGCACGCAGCTTCACTGGGATGTGGAAGCTCGAGGCGCCATTCCACTTCACACCGGCAACATGACCGTGCCCGCAGAGCAAGTCCTCGATCCAGCCCAGCACTTCAAAGGCTCGCTTTCTGGACTTGCGCGCGTAGTACACATGCCACGCCAGCAGTGCAGCGATGCCAATCGCCAAATAAAGAAGAACCGGGCCGAGCATTACCCCATGATAGATGCCCTTCGAGCCGTTGTAGATGTGTGTTAAGTTGCTGGCCATTGGTCACTGGCAACTAGCGCACAAGAGCCTCAAATGCCGAGCGATATGATTCCGGAAGCAGTCGTTTCTCCATTCTTGAGTTTACAACCAGGTGGGTGGTTTCACCTTCGGCCAAGACTGTCCCATCATGCTGGCGCACGATGGCATAGCCGAAGTGAATCAATGATCCGCGAACATTGCGCAGCTCGGTTCGGATGCTGATCTCTTCATCGTAGTAGGCTGGAGATTTGTAGCGGCAGCGCGCATCGACTACGGGCAGGTGGCAGTCGGCCTCGACTTCCATTTGCTTGTATTCAAATCCCAGGCTGCGCATCAGCTCTACGCGTCCAACTTCCATCCAAATGAAGAAGTTCGCGTGATAGACAACGCCCATCTTGTCGGTTTCGGCGTAACGGACGCGAACGCGAACTTCATGAGCTTTGGGCGAAGCCGGATGCGTCAATGTCCGCTCCACTGCGGCTTGCGCTTTTCCAGGAAAGCTGTGACGCCTTCGCGGAAGTCGTGCGTCTGGCGAATGCGCGCGTTTTCTTCAATCGAGGCTTCGATCCGGCGGTCAAGTTCTTCATTCACGCTTTGCGAGAGGAGCTGTTTGGTCGCGCGCAGTGAGGCAGCGCTGTTCTCCATCAGTGTGTGGGCGAGCTCATGCGCCCGTGCCAGCAAGTGATCGGGGCTGATGATCTCGTTTACCAGGCCGAGGCGCAAAGCTTCCTCTGCCCCGAAGATTCGTCCCGTCAGCAGCAGATCGCGCGCATGCTTCTCGCCAACTTGCCGGACTAGGAAATTGGAAACGATTGCCGGAACAAATCCGATCCGAACCTCGGTGTAGCCGAACTTTGCTTCAGGAGTGGCGAGCGTGAAATCGCAGATCGTCGCGATTCCCGTGCCCCCGGCTATGGCCGCGCCATTGACCGCAGCGATGGTCGGCTTGGGAAAATCGTAAATCGAGCGGAAGAGGCGCGCCATGGTGCGGGAATCTTCCACGTTCTGATCGTGCGTACGCCCGACCAGCGCTTTGAGATTTTCGAGATCCATTCCAGAACAGAACGCTTTGCCCGCGCCGGTGATGATCAGCACTTGCGAACTTGAGTCCCGCACGTGATCCAACGCGCGTTGAAGATCGCCGATCAGTTCATAGCTAATCGCGTTGCGTTTGTCAGGCCGGTTCAGCGTGAGCAGAACAATACGATCGCTCTCGTGCAGAGTGATGGTATGAAAGTTCATTGAAGTTGCGGCGAGGCCGAACCCATGGCGATCAATTGTGACATCTTCAAAACATTGTCGAGTGGCTTCCGAATTGGCACTTCGGCTCCCAATTCCTTCAGGGATTCAATCACCGCCTCGGTAGGAATATTTCCCACAAGCTCGTCCTGAGCGAACGGACATCCGCCTAGTCCGCCGAGGGTCGAATCGAAGCGACGGCCTCCGACATTGTACGCAGCCTTGATTTTGTCCTTCGCGTCGCCAGGACGGCCGTGCAGATGTACTCCGATTTCGAGATGGTCAAACCGATTGATGATTGGGCCAACGAGGTCAGCAATCTGCTGCGGAGATGCGAGCCCAACGGTGTCGGCTAATGAGATCTGCTCAATTTGCATGTCTGCGAGAAGATCCACTGCCTCGATTACCTCCTCGACATTCCAGAGATCGCCATAGGGATTGCCGAACGCCATGGAGATGTAAACCACAATTCCCAATCCGGCGTCACGAGCTTTCTGCTCAATCGCTTCTAGGACATCAATCGATTCATCGAGTGTTTGATTCTGATTGTTTTTGAGAAAGGTCGGCGACACCGAATACGGAAAGCCCAGCGTGCGCACGGCATCGGTAGCAATCGCACGCTCTGCGCCTTTTTCGTTCACCACGATTCCAATGATCTCGACGTCATCGGGAGGATCGAGTTCTTTCAGCACCTGCTCTGAGTCAACCATCTGCGGAACGGCTTTCGGTGATACGAACGAAGCAGCATCGATGTGTTTAAAGCCTGCACCAATCAGCGCGCGCAGATATTGCGCCTTCGTATCGGCAGGAATCTGGTGCTTGAGACCTTGCCATGCATCACGCGGACATTCGATGAGCTTGACTTCCATTTTCACCACGGAGGAACGGAGTCTCCTCTTGTCATTCCGAACCGCGTGATTTTGGCGGCGAGGAATTCCTACGAGCTGCTAGAAACGGCTGTGTCAACCGTGCGTTCCGCCGACGATTCTGAATTCTTCCACAAACAACCATGAACGCTCCGCGAAGCGATATAGATTCCCCTCCGCAAATGCAGCGGTTCGGAATGGCAAACCGAAAACATCCGTGAGAAATCAGGTTTGTAGGATACCCACACTGAATTTCGGGACCTCAGGATTTAGCGACGCTGCTTCCAGCGCCGTGATCAGCACTTCGCGCGTTTTCAGTGGATCGATGATCTTGTCGATCCACAAGCGAGCCGCACCGTAACGAGGATCCATCTGCTCGTCATACGTCTTCTTCACGGATTCGTACAATTCTTTCTTTTCGTCCTCGCTCAACTTCTTGCCACCGCGTTCGAGCTGCTTGATCTTGATCTCGACCAGCGTTCCCGCAGCCGAAGCCCCGCTCAT
>Ga0070741_10006433_pt1 | contig 25233 bp, 19 predicted proteins | sample Coa_R1_4_FD_66440 | JGI IMG/M metagenome (GOLD analysis project Ga0070741, IMG submission 66440) | Surface soil microbial communities from Centralia Pennsylvania, which are recovering from an underground coalmine fire - Coalmine... | ecosystem: Environmental > Terrestrial > Soil > Unclassified ... | reverse complement strand
AGCGCCTCCGCAACCACGAGAATGTCGCTAAACAAAATAGCCGCATCGAATCCGAAACGCCAGATCGGTTGCAGCGTCACCTCCGTCGCGAGTTCCGGCGTGCGCACGAGTTCGACGAACGAGTATTTTTCCTTCAGTGCGCGATATTCCGGCAGACAACGCCCCGCCTGTCGCATCAGCCAGACCGGCGGACGATCCACAGCCTTGCACGCGCAGGCATCGAGAAAACGTTGCCGCGAACTTCCGCACGAGATGGCTCGGTGTGGTGCGGAGGAATCGCCGCTGCATTTCAAAATTGGTGGAGCGGTAGTTGCGATTGGCATCGTATGCGTTGAAGCATCCGCGACGGCAGGCGCGCGGACTACACACCTGTTGTTCAGGCGTGGCCGCTTTTTGTGCGGCACGCATTTCGTTTTGATTTGCCGCAAATCCAACGGCGGGATACTCACCGCGCTGACGTGAACGATTCGCGCCCTGCTGTTCCCCGCTGGATTTTCGCTGTGATCGCCGTGATTTTTGCGGCGATTTTCCTGCTCGTTTTTGCGAAGGCGATGTTCGACGGATTGAATCACGACGAGCATCAATTCGTCGCGCCGGCGGTGCTGCTCGGGAAGTTGCAGCCGTATCGTGATTTTCCGCTGTTTCATCTTCCGTTGCTAACGCTCATTTTTGCAGCGTTAAACAGCGTGTTTGGTCATCCGTTTTTGTGCGCCCGCATTTTCAATGTGTGCTGCGCGACAGCGACGGTCTGGATTGTGTTTTGTTATGCGTGGAAAAAGACGGGCGCGTCGCTGCCGGGAAAACGCCTCATGTCTGCAGGCGGCGTGGCTGCGCTGATGCTGTTTTCACCGCTTTTCATCGTGACGACCGGTAAAGCGTGGAATCACGACCTGCCAGTGCTGCTGACGGTCGTGGCGATTTTGCTGCACCTGCGTGCGGCGAGAGGAACTGCGCCGGTGCTTTGCGTGCTCGTGAGCGGACTTTGCGTTGGCTTCGCCGTCGGCTCGCGACTGACATTTGCTCCGCTGGTCGCGCCATTTTTTGTCGCGATCTTTTTGTTTCCGCAAACGCTGCGACGACGGTTTTTCCTCACGGCGCTTTTTTCGGCGGCAGTTGCGGCCGCGCTGCTGCCAGTGTTTTGGTATGTGCATCTCGCGCGCGAGCAATTTCTTTTCGGCAACTTCGAGTATCCGCGCCTCCGACTGCTCGATCCCGACGACGTGCGTGCTCACAAAACGGTAAAGCTCTGGCGCAAGGTGCGTTTTTTCGTCAAAGAAATCGCCGTCACAAATCCGGGTATCGTCCTCGTCTTCTTCGCCGTAGCTGCGCCGGTGCTGTTGCGACGAGCAAGGACGCGCGATTTCGAGAGCTTGTTTTTCGTGTTGCTAATTCCCTTCGTGCTATTTGGCTGTTTCGCGCCAACGCGTTATCAATATCAGCACTTCTATCTCATCGTGCCGTTGTTCGTGCTCGCAATCACTCACGCGCTCGCGAACTGGAGCTGGCCGCGTTCGCGAAAAATCGCATTCGGTTTTGTCGCTGCGCTGACGTTTTTTTCAGTCGCGAAAAATGCGCACGAATACCATGCGATTATGAAAATCGCGCAGGTCGACCAATGGGAACCGATTGCCGCGTATCGATTCGGCGAACAGATCAAGACACTCGCTGGTGAGGGGAAGGTGATGACGTTTGCGCCGATTTTTCCAGTTGAAGGAGGCGCGGCGATTTATCCGGAGTTTGCGACCGGTGTCTTTGCGTCGCGACTCGCGCATCTAGTGCCGGCGGAGCGTCGCGCGAAGTTGCATGTTGTCGCTCGCGACGACATCAGCGCATTTCTCGACAGCGATCCGCCTGCCGCGATTTTACTCGGATTCGAGTTGCCGGAAGTTGAAGAGTCGCTGCGTGATTATGCGCAACGGAACGGTTACAAAACGCGGTATAAACGTAAAGGCATCGAGCTGCTGGTCGCGCAGCACTAGATTTTTCGCGCAGTCAAAATGCCGTAACGCATCGAGCCGATGTTGTAGGCGAGCCAGATGCGGAACATCGTGAGTGCGAAGATCCGGTTGCGTGCATGGCGATTGAACAAAAATTTCGCGTAACGCGGCTTGCGCAGAAGCTCGATGGCGAAGCGTCCTGCGCAAATCGGCCACGTTTTTTTCACCTGCTGCGTCACATCCTCGAACGATTCGCAAACGAAACCCGCCTGCTCGCAAAGCCGCTTGTAATCTAGCTCCGTGCCCATTCCGGGCATCCGGCCTTCGCGGCAGATCGGCTCGAGCAGGAACCGTTTCTCCGCGACGGATGCATGCGTGCGCGCGAGCCATGCGCAGACGACTAGTCGTCCGCGCCGACGCAAAACGCGATGCGCTTGCGCGAAGAAAGCGGCTTTGTCCGGCATGTGCTCGGAGCTTTCGATCGCGATTGCGGTGTCAAAATTTTCGTCAGGAAAGTCGTTGCGCAACCAGTCGCCGAGCACGGTGCGAACGTGTTCGCCGTTTGTAGTCGATTGAGAAAAACGAAACTGCGCCGGCGAAATCGTGATTGCCGTCACATCCGCGCCAAAGTCGCGCGCGAGCATTCGCGCGGTCGCGCCGTAGCCGCAACCGATGTCGCAGACGCGCGTGTCGCGTCCGACCTGCGCGCGCTCAGCGACAAACTCCACAAGTTGCTTCGCGGCTGTTTCGCTCGGTTCGTCGCCGCGTTTCCACAAACCGTGGTGCACGTGCTCGCCCCAAATTTCGCGGTAAAAATGATCCAGCTCGTCGTAGTGATCGGCGACGGCTTCCGGCGTAAGCGCTTTTTTCGACGCGATCAACTAGCCGCCCTGCGGAAAACGAAAGACAATTTCCACGCGCCGATTTGGCTGCTGTCGCGCGATCTCTGCGTCGATGGATGCCTGATGTTTCGGGTCATACTGCTGCGGCGCCACTTTGAAACCGGTGCTGCCGTAGCCGATCGTCTCGATGCGCGACGGATCAACCTCCATGTTTTCGACGAGCCAGCGTTTCACGGCATCGGCGCGCTGCTGGCTAAGCTGTTCGTTAAACGCCGTGCTACCAAATGAATCGGCGTAGCCTTCGATGCGGAAAATCACGCGCGGACTTTTTTTGATGAGCTGACCGAGTTTGCCGAGTGCGATCTTCGCCTCCTGGCGCAGGTCGGCGCTGCCGAATTCAAACAGTGCGCCGCCGGGAAGCGACACCGGCGCGTCACCTTTTTGCAAACCGCGGCCGAGCAACTCGTCGAGGCGCCCGGACGCCGCTGCCATACCGGCCGCATCGGCATTGCCGGAAGTGATCGTCGAATCCGCGTTGTATTTCAAAAGCGACGACGCTTTCGGTTTGTCCTGGATCAAATTTTTCGTGAGCGCTTTTAGGTCGTTGTCCATCTCCTTGGCAGCGCTGTTTTGCGAATTGGCGAGTGCCTGCAAATTCGCGGCCTCGACACGCGGCTTGTCCATTGCGATTGGCTTTGTCAGCTCGGGAGCGACCGGTGTGACGCGCGTGTTATCGTCGAGTTTTTCGACGCTCGGTTTTTCATCCGGCAGATCAACCGGCTTAACATCCGGCATTTTCTGCGGGAGCTGTTTTGGCGGCTCGGCTTCGTCGCTTTCGAGCAGCTTCGGGTCGACATCAAGCCGCTGCACGCTGAACGCGCGCGGGACTAAACGCTCGGTTAACGGATGGAAACGGTCGAGTTTTTTCGTCCGGAAAAACGCAATCAGTGCGAGGTGCAGGAGCAGCGAAATCACAAACATTCGCAACAGCCATTTGCGCATGACCGGCACTTCGGCCGCGTTTGACTGGTAGCTCATGTAATCCATCGCACCGACACGATACACGAGCGCCCCGGCGACTCAACACCGGCGCAAATTGAGGCTCGTATTCGAAACGACGTTGCGCTTAATGCGCATTCGGCACATGCAGAAAATTCGCGCCTGGTTCTCAAAGCACTATCACAACCTGATGCAGATTCGCGATACGCCGCACGCGATCGCCGGCGGTTTGGGGCTCGGATTGTTCATCGGATTTTTGCCGGTTCTAGTGCCGTTCGTGCCGGCGAAAATGTTGCTCGGCATTTTGCTCGCATGGCTTTTTCGCTGCAGCAAACTCTCCGCGGTGATCGGCGTAAACTGTCACGACGTCGTCCTGCCCGTGTGGCCGCTCGTGCTGCGCTGGCAATACATCATCGGTTATTGGATTTTGTCGCATCCGCATAAATTGCCTCCTAAATTGCCATCGCTCCAAAAGCATCTCAGCGTGGTGAACGAGCATCTCACGATGAGCGAATGGATTCACCGATGGGCGCAACATTGGCTGCACTGGAAAACGCTCCGGCTTGTGTGGTGGCCCACGTTTCTCGGCGCAATGGTGCTGGCGCTGCCTCTCGCATTGCTGAGTTATTTCATTGTGTTAAAAATCGTGCAGAAATATCAGGAACGTCTCACGCCGCATCAACCGCAGACGTTTAGCTGAGCGTTTTCTGCCGATGAGTCTGCTCTCAGGGAAAATCTTAGAGCGGGTAAGTTGACAAAGAGAAGAGCATTACGAACATTCTACTTTTCCTCGGACATGCCCGATTCTGCGACCACGACAGCAACAAAAAGCCCGATGCCTTTTCTGCCCCCGGAAGCGCTCTGGGCTGCAATCGTCGACTCATCCGATGATGCCATCATCAGCAAAAACCTGAACGGCATCGTCATGAGCTGGAACAAAAGTGCGCGCCGGATTTTTGGTTACGAGGCCGAGGAGATGATCGGAGAGCCTATTTTGAAGCTGCTGCCGCTAGACCGGCAGGAGGAGGAGACGCGTATTCTCGAGCGGCTGCGGCGCGGCGAACGCGTTGATCATTACGAGACTGTCCGGGTGCGAAAGGATGGACGCTATATCGATGTGTCACTGACGATTTCGCCAATTAAAAATGACGAAGGAGTCGTCGTTGGCGCTTCAAAAATCGCGCGTGACATTACCGACCAAAAGCGCGCCGTGCGGCAACTCGCCGAGGCAAACGAGCAACTGCGCCGCGCGAATCGGATGAAAGTGGAATTCATTTCCACGCTTTCCCACGAATTGCGCACGCCGCTGACGGCGATTCTCGGCTGGATTCAGATTTTAAGAGAAAAACCGAGCGCATCCGAACTCGAGCAGGGACTCGAAGTGCTCGAGCGGAATGTTCGCATCCAGTCGCAACTCATCGATGACCTGCTCGACATGAGCCGAATCGAAGCGGGCAAGCTGATTCTCGACATTCAGCGGCTTGATTTGCCGGCGGTGGTCAGCGCGGCGATGGATGCGGTGCGGCCTTCCGCCGAGGTGAAAGGCATCCGGCTGACATGCGCGTTTTCGAGCGTGGAAGGAGTGGTCATGGGCGACCGCAACCGTATTCAACAGATTGTTTGGAACCTGCTGACCAACGCGATCAAATTCACGCCGAAGCAGGGACGCGTTCACGTAACGATCGAGCGCATCAATTCGCACGTGGAAATCGCCGTTACCGACAGCGGCATCGGCATTCCGGATGAATTTCTCGAAAACATTTTCGAGCGCTTCAGCCAGGTCGATTCGTCGACAACGCGCCGCCATGGCGGGCTTGGGCTCGGACTTTCGATTGTAAAACATCTTGTGGAGTTGCACGGCGGCGCCGTCCGCGCGCGTAGCGAGGGTGTGGATAAAGGATCGACGTTTATCGTTACGTTACCGCTCGTGCCGGTGCGGCATGAACCGGATCGTATCGCAATCGAGGAGCGGAATGCGGACTTGGACAAAATGCCGATGGAGGCTGACCTGCATGGCATCAAGGTGCTTGCCGTCGATGACGATCCCGATTCGGTGGGCATCGTCCGCCGAATTCTCGAGCGCGCCGGCGCGGAAGCGCGCACCGCCGGCTCGATGGAAGATGCGCTGGCTGTTTTGTCCGAGTTTACGCCGGACGTGCTGTTGAGCGACATCGGCATGCCGATTCACGATGGATTCGAGCTGATCCGCCGCGTTCGCGAACTGCCGAACGGACGCATGATTCCGGCGGTCGCGCTCACGGCGCTCGCGCGCAGCGAAGATCGCACACGCGCTCTTCGCGCCGGATTTCAAATGCACGTCGCCAAGCCGATCGATGCGTCCGAACTCGTCGCAGTCGTCCGCAATCTCGCACATCTGCGCCCGCGCTAACGCGCAAGCACGCGACTTGAAAAGCGCGCGTTCCACCGCGACAGTTTCCTGTGGACAAACTCGACGGCCTGCAGCCGAGCATCGAGGCGAAGGGCGACGAAATCTTCGCCCGCATCGCCGGGCAAAAGGTGTCGGGATTCGAAGGCTGGTCGGGACGCGCCGTCGAGTGGGCCATCCGTGACGAGCTTTTCAAGACGCAGCTCTTTCGGTTTGTCGACGTTCTGCCGGCGCTGAATTCGCCCGGCGAAGTCGTCCGGCATCTTCGCGAGTATTTCGATACACCGCATCTGCGTCTCGCGCCGGTGTTACACAAACTGCTGCAGCTCGCAAAAACCGCGCCGCCGCTCGCGAGCTGGATCGTCCGCCGCAACGTCACCGCGATGGCGAATCGTTTCATCGCCGGTCGCAATGCGGAGGACGCGCTGCCGGCTTTGCGAAACCGCGGGCAGCACGGCGTGAATTTTACCGTCGATATCCTCGGCGAGACGGTCGTCAGCGAGCGCGAGGCCGACGATTACGCGTTGAATTATTTTCATCTCATCGAAACCCTCGGACGCGAAATTCCCGATCCGAACATCTCGATTAAAATCTCCGCGCTTTATTCACAAATCAAATCGACCGCGCCGGAAGAGGCGATCGAGCATCTGAAAATTCGGCTGCGTCCGTTGCTGCGCCGGGCGCGCGAGCTTGGCGTGTTTGTCAATTTCGACATGGAAAATTACGCGCTGAAAAATCTCACGCTCGCGCTTTTCAAATCCCTGCTCGACGAGTCTGAATTCAGCACGAACCGGCTCGGCATCGTGATCCAGGCGTATTTGCGCGACAGCGAACGCGATCTCGATGAGTTCTTGAATTGGGCGCGGACGGGTCACGGCCAGTTCACGATCCGGCTCGTGAAAGGCGCCTACTGGGACTACGAGCGCGTCGTCGCGCGCCAGCGCGGCTGGCCCGTGCCGGTGTTTGAAAGCAAGGCGGAAACCGATGCAAATTACGAGCGGCTCACTCGGCGGATGCTGCAGAGCCACGCGATCATTCGTTGCGCGTTTGGCACGCACAACGTCCGCAGCATTGCGCACGCGATTGTTTGCGCCGAAGCGATGGGCCTTTCGGCGCGCGATTACGAATTTCAACTGCTTTACGGAATGGCCGAGCCGGTCGTCGATGCGCTTGTCCAAATGGGCCACGCCGTTCGCGAATATGCGCCGATCGGCGAACTGATTCCGGGCATGGGCTATCTCGTGCGGCGGTTGCTCGAGAACACCTCCAACGAAGGTTTTCTACGCGCGGCGTTCACAGCGCACACGCCTGCAGCCACGCTTCTGAACGATCCGCGCGATCACATCGAGGAGGAGCCACCGACGCATTTCGATCTCGCGCCGAAGCTCGAGTTTCGCAATGAGCCGCCGCTCGATTTTTCTGTGGAATCGAATCGCGAAAAGATGCGCGACGCTCTTGTAAAAGTGCGCGCGCAGTTTGCCGTCCGCGTTCCGCTGCTGATCGACGGCGAGGAAATCACCACGGCGGAAACCATGCTTTCGCGCAATCCAGCGGCACCGGATGAAATCGTCGGACACATCGCCAAAGCCACGCGCGAAGAAGCGGAATGCGCGGTTGCCGTCGCTAAAAACGCGCAGCAGAAATGGCGCGACACACCCGCCAGCGAGCGCGCGTTCATTTTACAAATGGCCGCGCAAATCATGCAGCGCCGCCGTTTCGAACTCGCCGCGCTGGAAATCTTCGAAGCCGGCAAACCGTGGGCCGAAGCCGATGCAGACGTGTGCGAGGCGATTGACTTTTGCAACTTCTACGCTGCCGAGATGCAACGGCTCAGTCATACCCGCGAAACCGACGATGTGCCGGGCGAAATGAACTTCGCGCACTACATTCCGCGCGGCACAGGCGTCGTCATCGCGCCGTGGAATTTCCCGCTCGCGATTTTGTGCGGCATGACAGCGGCGGCGCTCGTCACCGGCAACTGCGTCATCATGAAACCGGCGGAGCAGACATCGGTCATCGCATATCGGCTCGCGGAAATTTTCGCGCAAGCAGGCGTGCCGCGTGGCGTGCTCGGTTTTCTGCCGGGCATTGGCGAGGAGATCGGCGAATTTTTGATCCATAATCCGCAGGTCGATTTCTTCGCGTTCACCGGCTCGAAGGAAGTCGGCCTGAAAATCCACGAGGCCGCCGGCAAAAAATTCGCAAAAGCCATCTGCGAGATGGGTGGAAAAAACGCGATGATCATCGACAGCGATGCCGATCTCGACGAAGCCGTGACTAGCGTGATCACGAGCGCGTTCGGTTACGCCGGACAGAAATGCTCCGCGCTCTCCCGCCTGATCGTGCTCGAGGAAAACTACGACCGCTTTCTCTCGCGCCTCATCGACGCCACGCGCAGCCTGAAAGTCGGCCCGCCGGAAAATCCCGAAGTCACCATCGGCCCGATTATCGACGAAGCGGCGTCGAAGCGGGTGAGGGGATACGTCGAGATCGGCAAAGGCGAAGCGACGCTCGCGTTCGGGGGCGATTCAAACAAAACGCAGCGCGGCTACTTCGTTCCGCCCGTCATCTTCACCGATGTCCCGCCCGACTCCCGCATCGCCCGCGAGGAAATCTTCGGCCCTGTCCTTTCCATCTTCAAACTCGCGAGTTTCGAGGAAGCGCTTGTGCTCGCAAACGACAGCGAATTTGCCCTCACCGCCGGCCTTTACTCGCGCAGCCCGGCGAATATCGAGCGCGCAAAACGCGAGCTTGTCGCGGGCAATGTTTACATCAACCGCCCGATCACCGGCGCGCTCGTGAAGCGCCAGCCGTTCGGCGGATTCAAGATGTCCGGAACCGGCACCAAGGCCGGCGGACGCGATTACCTCCAGCACTTCATGCTGCCGCGTGTCGTCACGGAAAACGTGCTGCGACGCGGATTCGCGCCGGACGAGTAAACGGTCGCGACTCCCACCGCTACGGAACTGCTCCTGCGCGCTCCAACCTTTCTGCCGCCTGCCCCTCGCGCGCAATTCCGCGAGCGACGAAAAGAACCAATTCCATTGAGCCGCCTCTACAGCGCGCTTTGCGCCGGGGCGAATCTCTGCGAAGGTTCGGTGTGGCCAAGACTCCTGACAAATATACCGACGCGCTTGCTGCGACGCGTGCGATTTATGCGGAGCTGGCGCAGCGGCCGATTGAGCGGGCGTGCGAGCGGCGGACGGACTGCTGCCATTTCAAGATGACGGGGCGGACGCCGTTCCTGACGCGCGGGGAGGCGCTCGTGGCGGCAAAGGCTTTGCGCGCGAGCGGACGGAAGAGTTTGCCGGAGCGCGGGGATGGAGCCTGTCCGTTGCTCGATGCACAGGGCCGGTGCTTGATTTATGCCGATCGTCCGTTCGGATGCCGGACGCATTTTTGCGCAGCCGCCGGTGGTCCTTACGCGCGGGGCGACGTGGTCGATCTCATTCACAGGCTCGAGATGATTGACACGCAACTCGGCGGCGATGGTGCGCGGATGTTGCCTGGTGCGATTGCGGATGCGCTGCGGACGATTGCCTGAAGATCAGATGATGCCGCCGCCGACGTGCGGCTTGCCGGTCGAGCCGGGACGGATCGGCGAAACCTTGACGACGTTTTCGCTGTCGTAGTCGATGAGCTTGAGCCAGTCCTCGGTGATGTCGGTGGGTGGAAAGATGTCGTTCTCGGCGTATTCGGCCTCGAGGGAAAGGCGCAGGTCGGCTTCGCTGATGCCTTCCTCCTGCTGCGTGGCGATGGCGCGTTTGATGGCGAGACCTTTCGCGCGCTCAACAATGCTCGCGATGATCGCGCCGCTGATGAGGTCGCCGCGATAAAGGATGTCGCGTTTGCCGCTGCGGAGTGTGACTTCGAGGAATTTGTTTTCGTCGCGATGCGCGAACTGCAGGTCGATGAGCGTGTCCACGAGCGCGTCGATCGCCTGCGGAATGCCGCCCGCGCTTTTCACCAGCTCGGGATCGTAGGGCAGGCCGGGCGTCAGGTAGATTTTGTAAATGTCGCGCGAGCCTTCCTTCGTCGGGCGGTTGACTTTGATTTTCCGGTCGATGCGCCCGGGGCGCAGGATGGCTGGGTCGATCAAGTCGGCGCGATTGCTCGCGAGGATGATGACCACTTCGTTCAGCGAATCGATGCCGTCCATTTCCGTGCAAAACATCGGCACGAGCGTCGAGAGAATATTCGAGTAACGCGAGGCGCGGCGGGTGCCGAGGATGCTCTCGGCTTCGTCGATGAACAAAAACGGGAGAAAACCTTCGCGGCGTTTTTCGCGCGCGGTTTGGAATATTTCGCGCACCATTCGCTCCGATTCGCCGACCCACATGTTGAGGATTTCGGGGCCTTTGATGTGCATGAAATACTCGTGCATCTTTTCGCCGGTCTGCTCCTGGAGCTTTTGCGTGAGATTGTAGGCGGTCGCTTTTCCGATGAGCGTTTTGCCGCAGCCGGGCGGGCCGTAAAGCAGGAAACCTTTCGGCGTGGAGTGCTGGAATTTCGCGAACAAATCGGCGTGCAACAGCGGGAGCTCGATGGCGTCCTTGATCGCGCGCAAGGCCTCGTCCTGTCCGCCGACTTTTTCCCACGGAAGCTCGGGGACATTGTCGAGATAGTAATCCTGCGAGTGCGGGCGCGTGAGCAGCTCGATGGCGATGCGGTAGTTCGGATCGACGCGGACTTCGTCGCCGGCTTTCAGTGTTTCCTTGAGCAAATCCGCGCCGCGCTGAAGCACGATCGACTGCATGCCATGTTCCGTGCCGACGCGCAAACGGTCGGGGCCGATCACTTCGTTTACTTTTGTCACCGGCCCGGTGTTGTCGTAGCCGAGGTCGCCGACGATGGCGAACGCCTCGTTCACGAGCACGCGCGTTCCTTTTTTCAAACGGGTGATCGGCACGCGCGGATCGACATTGCAGTAGTAATCGGAGCCGCCGACGACGATCTGCGCGGTTTCCTTGTTCGGCGCGCCGAGGAACGTGCCGATGCGGTTCGCGGGCGAGGTGACTTTCTTGATGATCCCCTCCATTTTTTCGATGGCCTGCCGCGCCTCGTTCATCGTGTCTTCCTGCTCCGCGATGGTCGCGCGGAGCTCGATCAAATCTTTGCGCAGCGGGTCGCCGGGCGGAAACGAGGCGATGGTGCGCTCGAGCAATTCGAGAGCGGTCAGGCTCTCGTTGCCGGTGGGTTCGTTTTCTTGCATGACCTTGCTTTCAACTATAACGCGACGCGCGAAAGCCGCAAACGCGCGGCCGGTTTCGTGATTTTTTGCGGAGCAACCAAACGCAAGCTCAAGTAAAACTTTCGCACGTCAGTGCGGTGCGTTCTGTAAACCGCGCGCAATTCCGTCGCGAAGCGTGTTGAGAGTAAAAGGCTTGCTGATCACGAGGTCGACGCCAGCGGGATGTTCGCCCATGCCGCTCATCAAATCGCCGAAGCCAGTGAGTAATACCACGGGCATGTGCGGACTGATTTTTTTCACCTCGGCGGCGAGCTGGTCGCCGTTCATTTCGGGCATTGCGCGGTCCGTTAACACCAAATCAAAGGCGCCATCCTGGAATTTTTCCAGCGCTTCGCGGCCATTCGCCGCCGTCTCGATTGTGTGATGATCCTCCCGCAAATAAACGCCGATCACTTCGCGCACGAGCGGCTCGTCCTCGACAACCAGAATGCGCAGCGGTTTCGCGGGCATCTCGGCGGCAGCGGGTTTTTCCACCGGCTTTTGCTCTTTGTAAAGCGGCAGCGAAATCGTGACGGCGGTGCCTTTGCCGAGCTCGCTCTCGATGTCGATTTTTCCGTCGTGACGCCGGACGATGCCGTAAACAATGCCGAGCCCGAGCCCGGTGCCGCGCTCTTCTTTCGTCGAGAAAAATGGCTCGAGACAACGCGAGCGAACTTCGTCCGTCATGCCGATGCCGTTGTCGATGATTTGCAAAATCGCGGAGCCGCCGCGCTTGAATGTGCGCAGCGTGATCGTGCCGCTGCCGGTGATCGCGTCGACGGAATTGAAGATGATATTCGTCAGCATCTCGCGCAGCTCGGCTTCGTTGCCGGAGATCGTCGGGATATTTTCCAGCTCTGTCTTGATGCGAATGTTTACGCCGAGCGCGAGCGCCTGGTCCTTCCATTTCGGCTGCGTGAGCGAGACGACCTGATTCAGCAAATCGTTTAGCGGAACCGGCGCGAAAACCTCCGCTTCCTCGCGATAACGATAAAACTCGCGCAACCTCGAGACGACATTCGCGCTGTCCTGAGCGGCGGTGTGGATCATCTCGAGATAGCTCTTCACTTTTTCCGGATCGCTTAGCATCTCGGAGCGGAGCAGGAGCAATTCGCTGAAGCCCAAAATCGGCGCGAGCGCATTGTTAAAATCGTGTGCGATGCCGCTCGCCATGCGGCCGAGCGCATGCAGCCGCTCGCGCTGGATCGCGTGCTCCTGCTGCTCGCGCAATTTCGCCATCGCCTCGGCGAGCTGACGATTGCTCTCGCGCAACGCGTCCTCCGCGCGTTTTCGCTCGACGATTTCGCGCTGCAATTTTTCATTCGCCTGCACGAGGTCCGCAGTGCGCTCGTTGACGCGGCGCTCGAGCTCGCCATGCGCGCGCTGCAATTCCTGCTGCGAACGTTTGCGCTCCTGCGCGTAACGCATCGCGCGAATCAGCGAGCGATTGTCGACGTGGCCTTTGACCAGATAATCCTGCGCGCCGCGCTGCACGGTTTCCATCGCGAGCTCCTCGTCGTCCATCCCGCTGAGCACGATAATCGGCACATCGGGCGCGGCTTCGTGCATTTTGGAAAACGTCTCGAGCCCTTCACTGTCGGGCAGGCTGAGATCGAGCAGGATCAACTGCACGCCCGGCAGCACCGTGCGCTCGATGCCTTCGCCCAGCGTGCTCGCGCGGATGATTTGAAAATTCGCATCGCCCGTCTTGAAAAGCATCTGCTGCAAAAGACGAACGTGCTTATCGTTATCCTCTACGAGCAGCACGTTTACCTTGTTTGAATCCATGGGAAATTAGTCCTTCGGAAGCTTCACCACCTTGAGCCAAAACTCCTCGATACCACGCACCATATTCATGAGATGGTCGTGATCCGATGGCTTGGTGATGTAGGAATTCACGTTCAGATTGTAAGCGCGCAGGATGTCCTCTTCGGCCTGCGAGCTCGTTAAAATAACTACGGGTATGCGGCGAAATTGCGTGTCTGCCTTGATCTCTGCGAGCACTTCGCGGCCGTCTTTGCGCGGCAGATTGAGATCGAGCAAAATCAAATCGGGGCGGGGCGCCGAGGCAAACTCGCCGGTGCGGCGCAGGAACGCGATCGCTTCCTCGCCATCTTTTGCAACGTTGACGCGGTTTTTAACACCGGCCATTCCGAACGCCTCCTGCATGAGCCGCACATCGCCCATGTTATCTTCGACGAGCAAGATTTCGACGGGCCGGACGCGTTCGGAATTCATGCGCGAAGGAGGTTAGCCAAATCCCGGAGAACTTTCAGTAACTTTCGCTTTTTCCCCGGAAATGAATCGCCCGATCTCCACCGCGACGAGGCAAACGTCATCCACAAACCCGCGCGAATGCGAGAACTGCTGCACCTCTCCGAGCAATTCATCCAGCAGCTTCGCGCCGGGAATCGCGAGCCGCTGCTGCACTGCCGCCACCAGACGCGGCTGGTCGAAATATTCGCTGCCATCGCCTTCCACCTCATAAAGCCCGTCGGTGAACATCAGCACGATGTCGTTTGGCTCCGCGCGCGAGGTGAGCGTCTCATAGCGCGCATCCTCGAACACTCCGAGCGCCGAACCGGGACGGCCTTCCTTCGACGCGAGCGGCTCGACCACGCCCGCCGCGCGGCGCACGTGCAGCGGCTTCGGATGGCCAGCGTTTGCGTAGCGCATCTCGCCCGTTTTCACATCGATGAACAAATAGAATGCCGACGCAAACATCGGCGTCCGCGTGCGGCGCAAAATCGAAAGCAGCGCGTGATTGATTCGCGTCAAAAACTCGCCCGGATCATCCGCCACGCCGTGCAGCTCCTCGATCAGCGCGCGCTGAATCGCCGTCACGAGCGCCGCGCGCACACCGTGTCCCATCACGTCGCAGATAAACACGCCCGCTTGCGTATCCGAGATCGGCAGCACGTGGAAAAAATCGCCGCCGACCACACCCGTCGGGAGATACTTCGAGTAAAAACGCAGCGCGCTTTCCTCAGGTTTCGCGTTGCGCGGAAACGCCGGGAACTGCTGCGGCAAAAACGCCTGCTGGATTTCGCTCGCCATGTCGAGGTCGTCCTCCATCTGCAGGTTTTTCGAGCGCAGCTCCTCGTTGTAAATCGCGAGTTGCTCCTCCTGCAATTTCCGCTCCGTGATGTCGCGCCCGATTCCCACGATGCCGACGATCTCACCGTCGCGACTGCGCAGCGGCACTTTCGTCGTCGAGAGCCAGCGCCGGACACCATTGCCGCTCACCGGCTCCTGGCGGTTCACGATCGACTTGCCCGTGCGCATCACCAGTTGGTCGTCCGCCTGGAATCGCACCGCGGTTTCGTGCGGGAAAAAATCGAACACCGTCTTGCCGACGACCTCCTCCATGCTGTGAGCGCCGAGCGAGCGCTGGTGCGCGATGTTATCGAGCTGATAACGCCCGAAGAGATCCTTCACGTAAATCGAGTCGAGCAGATTGTTGATCACATTGCGCAGAAGATTCCGCTCCTCCGCGAGTTGCTTCTCCCCCTCCGCACGCTTGAGCGCGTAGCGAATCGCGCGCACGAGCAGATGCGCATCGACGTGGCCTTTGACCAGATAATCCTGCGCGCCGCATTCCACCGTTTCCACCGCCAGCGTCTCGTCGTCGAGCCCGCTGAGCACAATCACCGGCACCTCCGGCGCGGTTTGGTGAATGCGCAAAAACGTATCGAGCCCCTGACTGTCCGGCAGCGACAAATCGGTGATCACCACATCGATCTCGTGTCCCGCCAGCCGCTCGAGCGCGTGATCGAGCCGCGCTGCGCTCTCGATTTCAAACTTCGTCTGCGCCTCGCGCAGGATCTCCGTCAGCAAACGCACATCGCCCGCATTATCCTCGACGATCAAAACGCGCACCGGCTTTGAAGTGGAGATCGGTTCGTTCGGCAAAGTGTGTGAAGTTAAAAATGCGCGCGGTAGCAGCGAGCGTCAAACAAATCGACGCGCGCATTTTTGCCGTTTCCAAATGCACGGACTCGCCGTAAATATCCTCATGCCTGCAACCACCCAGAGACTCGGCGTTCTTAAGACTTACAAGCTCTACATCGGCGGAAAATTTCCGCGCAGCGAAAGCGGACGGTATCTCGCCGCTCGCGGTGCGGACGGGAAAAACATTCTCGCGAATTACTGCAACGCGTCGCGCAAGGATTTCCGCGACTCGGTGCTGGCGGCTCGCAAGGCGCAGCCGGGCTGGGCAAAGAGCAGCGCGTATCTGCGCGGGCAGATTTTGTATCGCGCTGCGGAAATGCTCGAGAATCGTGCCGCGGAGCTGGTGGAGGAGGTGCGACGCTCGGGTCGCGGTGATGCGGAGACGGAGGTGAATCTCGCGATCGACCGGCTGGTGCATTACGCGGGATGGACGGATAAGTTCGCGCAGCTTTTCAGCGCCGTGAATCCGGTGGCGAGTTCGCATTTTAATTTCACCACGCCCGAACCGACCGGCGTGGTCGTGGCGGTGTGTCCCGATGCGCCGGCGCTGCTGCCATTGGTGTCGCTGATCGCGCCGGCGATCGTGAGTGGCAACTCGGTGATCGTGCTGGCGTCCGAGGCGATGCCGCTGCCGGCGATTACGTTTTCCGAAATCCTCGCGACGAGCGATCTGCCGGGCGGAGTGGTGAACATCCTCACCGGCACGCGCGCAGAGCTCGCGCCGCATTTCGCGAGTCACATGGATGTGAACGCAATCGTCGATGGCTCGGGCGATGCCGATGTTTCGCAGAAGCTCCAGCTCGGCACGGCGACGAACCTCAAGCGCTGCACGCGCCGCACGCTCGCCGCGCGCGATTGGGCTTCGGAAAAAGCGGAGGATCCTTACTGGATTTTGGACACCGTCGAGTTCAAGACGGCGTGGCACCCGATCGGTCTCTAACGAATGCGCGCTCTGCTGATCGTCCTCGATTCGGTGGGAGTCGGCAACGCGCCTGACGCAGCAAACTACGGTGACGCTGGCGCGGACACGCTCGGGCACATCTTTGCGCACAAGACGGACCTCTCGCTGCCGACGCTCTTTTCGCTCGGGCTCGGCGAGATTCTCGCGGGCCGAGTTCATGACGGCGCGAGCAAACGTTATGGCGCGAGCTACGGTCGCATGCGCGAGCGCTCGGCGGGCAAGGACACGACGACCGGGCATTGGGAAATCGCGGGCGTGATTCTCGACGAGCCGTTCACAGTCTATGAAAAATTTCCTGCGCGTCTCGTCGAGGCGATCGAGACGGAGGCGAAGGTGGAATTCATCGGCAACTACGCGCAGAGCGGCACGGTGATTCTGGATCAACTCGGCGCGGAGCATTGCAAGACCGGCAGGCCGATTCTCTACACCTCCGCCGATTCCGTGCTCCAGATCGCCGCGCACGAAGACGTGGTGCCGCTCAAGCGCCTCTACGAAATCTGCCGCATCGCGCGGCGCATTTGTAATCCATACCGAATCGGTCGGGTAATCGCGCGTCCGTTCACCGGGAAGCGCGGCAAATTCGTGCGCACGGCGGGCCGGCACGATTACTCGATGGTGCCGCCGCGCACCGTGCTCAACGCCATTTCCGAAGCGGGTTTTGTCGTCGAGGGCGTCGGAAAAATCGGCGATATTTTTGCGCGCAGCGGCGTGACGCATGCGCATCCGACGAAATCGAACGACGAGGGTATGAAAGCGATCGAGCGGCTCTGGCACTCGACGCACGAAGGACTGATCTTTGCGAATCTGGTCGATTTCGACATGCTCCACGGTCATCGCCGCGATGTGCAGGGCTATGCACACGCGCTCGTCGCATTCGACGAGTGGCTGCGCGATTTCATCGAGGAGGTCGAGGACGAGGATCTCGTGATCATCACTGCCGATCATGGCAACGACCCGACTTTTCGCGGCACCGATCACACGCGCGAGGAAGTGCCGCTCATCGCGATCAGCGACGGACGCACCGGTCCCATCGGCGTGCGCGAGACTTTCGCCGATGTCGCCGCGACGCTCGCGCAGTTTTTCCACATCAAGGAAAAATGGCCCGTCGGAAAATCGTTCTTCGATTTCAACCGGAAACCCGTTCGCCATTTTCGTCCGCGCAAATAAATGCACGTCCCGAGTCTCATCGAAAAAAAACGCGAAGGCGGCGAATTGAGCGACGCGGAAATCGATTTCGTCATCGGCGCCTTCACGCGCGGCGATATGCCGAATTACCAGATGAGCGCGCTCGCGATGGCGATTTTCTTTCGCGGCATGACGCCGGTGGAAACGACGCATCTCACCCGGGCGATGATGAACAGCGGCCGCGTGCTACGTTATACTGAAAACACACCGTTAAAAGTCGATAAACACTCCACCGGCGGTGTCGGCGACAAGGTTTCGCTCGTGCTCGCGCCGTTGCTCGCGTGCGACGACGTATGGGTGCCGATGATTTCCGGGCGCGGACTCGGCATCACCGGCGGCACGCTCGACAAGCTCGAAAGCATTCCCGGTTTCAACGTGAACCTCGACGAAGCAACGGCGCTCGCGCAGCTCGAAAAAATCGGCGTGTTCATGATCGGGCAGACTGCGGACATTTGCCCGGCGGACAAAAAACTTTACGCGTTGCGCGACGTGACCGGCACCGTGCCATCGCAGCCGCTCATCGTCGCGAGCATCATGTCGAAAAAGCTCGCCGAGTCGCTCGACCGGCTCGTGCTTGATGTGAAATTCGGCGCGGGCGCATTCATGAAAACACGCGCGGACGCGGAGCAACTCGCGCTAGGAATGACCGCCGTCGGCGAACCGCTTGGCGTAAAGATTACCTATCTGCTTTCGCCCATGAACGAGCCGCTCGGCGGCACGGTCGGTAACGCGCTCGAAGTGCGTGAAGCGGTGGAAACGCTGCAAGGACGCGGCCCCGCGGATCTCGTAGAACTCGTGCTCGATTTGAGCGAACGTGTTGCGAACGCGCCGCGCGCGACTTTGGAAAAATGGCTGAACGACGGAACTGCGTGGAAAAAAATTGTCGCGCTGGTCGAAGCACAGGGTGGCGATGCTTCCGTGCTTGAAAAGATCGGCGAGATTCATCGCGCCCCGTCGCGCCATTTGATCGGCGCACCACGCAGCGGAATCATTGCAAAAATGGATGCTGAGTTGATCGGTCGAGCATGTGTGCAACTTGGCGCCGGCAGAGCGAAGGCAACCGATAGGATTGATTTCGCCGTTGGCTGTAGCGCGATTAAAAAAGTCGGCACAAAAGTCGAGCGCGATGAGCCACTGCTGATCGTCCATGCTCGTGACGAAGGTAGTTTCCAGGCGGCTTGGCCGCTGATTCAGCAGGCGGTCGAGGTCGGCTAATCCGGCTGCGGCGCCGAGTCCGCTTCCGCATAACTCGTGAGCCGTCCTTCGAGCTCCGGCGGAACGTGCGCGCGAATGTGAACGACATCCTCTTCGTAGCGCAATTCCAGCACGTGCCCCACGCGATGAATCTCGGCGATCAACGCCGATTGGCGGGCAGGAATGCGATAGGCCGCCCGCAGCCGCCACGCGCTGAGCTGATGCTCCAGCTCGGCGAGCATTTCAGCCATGCCTTCACCGGTGCGCGCCGAAATCGCGACGCTGTTTGGGATCGCGCTAAGCTGCGTCCGGATCAGCTCGCGATTTTCGACGGCATCCACTTTGTTAAAAACGGTCAACGTCTGCTTTCCATGCGCGTCGAGCTCGCGGACGACCGCATTCACCGCAGCGATTTGCTCCTCGAAATTTGGATGACTCAAATCGACGACGTGAATCAGCAGGTCGGCTTCGTGCACTTCCTCGAGTGTCGCTTTGAATGACTCGATGACGGTGTGCGGCAGTTTCTTGATGAAACCGACCGTGTCGGTGAGCAGCACTTTTTGTTTGTTCGGCAGCACGAACTGCCGCGTCGTCGGGTCGAGCGTCGCGAACAATTTGTCCGCCGCCAAAACATCCGCGCCCGTCAGCTTGTTTAACAACGTCGATTTGCCCGCATTCGTGTAGCCGACGAGGGAGGCGACGGGCCAGTGATGCCGCCGCCGGCCTTCGCGCTGAATCAAGCGGTGCTTTCGCACTTCCGCCAGGTCGCGCTCAAGTTTCGCGATCCTCTCCTGCACACGACGGCGATCGACTTCGAGCTGCGTCTCGCCCGGCCCGCGTGTGCCGATGCCGCCGCTCTGGCGCGAAAGGTGATTCCACATCCGCGTGAGGCGCGGGAGCAGATATTGCAATTGCGCGAGCTCGATTTGCAGCCGGCCTTCACGAGAACGCGCGCGCTGCGCAAAGATGTCGAGGATGAGCTGCGTGCGATCGAGAATTTTGCGCGACGTCAGTTTTTCCAAATTGCGTCCCTGTGCGGGCGAGAGCTCGTCATCAAAAATCACCGACGTCACATCGTCGCGCCGGCATTGCTCGGCGACGTGCTCGGCTTTGCCTTTGCCGATGTAAAATGGCGCGGTCGGCTGGTCGAGCCGCTGCGTGACGGTGCCGACGACTTCTGCGCCGGCGGAGCTGGCGAGCTCGGCGAGTTCGTCGAGCGACTCGCGCAGGTCCCACTTGCTGACGCCATCGCGTTCGAGGCCGATCAAAAGGGCCTTTTCCTTTTGGTGCGGTTTGGTGTCAAACATTCTGTGCGGCGGAAAGCGAGCGCGCTTTCTGCACGATGATCGCGATGGCGGATTCGAAAGGGAGATGCGTCAAGTTCAGCGCTTCAAAAGTAGGTTCGCGTCGGAACCACGTCAATTGGCGTTTCGAGTAGCGCCGCGTTGCCTGCTGAATTTGCGCGATTGCATCGGTCTGCGAAATTTCCCCACGCAAGCACGCCCGGGCTTCACGCAAACCGATCACCTGGGCCGCTGTCGGGCCTACTTCACCAAGGGCGCTCACTTCGTCCAGCAGTCTTTTTTTAAACATTTGTTCTGTCCGCTCGTCGATGCGTGCGTAGAGCTCATCACGGTCGCGCGTGAGGAAAAAACCGGAGCTGTTTTTCGGCGGGTTCGCCCATGCTTCGCGAAAGGAGGAAAACGATTTTCCGGTAAGCACACAGACTTCAATCGCGCGCACGAGCCGGCGTCTATTTTTCATGTCGATCAACGTAGAGCCGTCCGGATCGAGCGCGGCGTAGCGCGTTTGCAGCTCCTCGAGCGAAGCTGCGTAAAGTTCCGCGCGCAACCCGGTATCGGCATTCGGCAAATCGGACAAGCCGTGCGTTAGCGCACGCACATACAAGCCCGTGCCGCCGGAAACCAGCACGCGCTTTCCGCGCGCGGCAATTTCCCGAGCCCGTGCGGAAGCGAGCTGCGCGAAATGCGCCACGTCGAATTTTTCCGTCAACGGAATCTCGCCGATCAAGTGATGGCGCGCCTTTGCGAGTGTTTCGCGATCAGGCTTCGCCGTCAAAATATCGAGCCCGGCATAAATCTGAAACGCGTCGGCGCTGATGATTTCCGCGCCTGTTTGCGCGGCGACTTCAGCGGCGATTTCCGTTTTTCCCACAGCCGTCGGGCCGACGATGAAAAGCATCCTTTTTAAAAGCCACAGACGAACCCGGATGAACACAGATTTTGTTCAGCACACGGGCAAAATTTTGTTTGTTTGCGCTCATCGAGACGCTAGCATCCGCCGCGCTATGAAATGGCCGACTCTGTTTTTGTTCTCCGCAATCGCGATGTTCGGAACTGCGTGCGAAAAGCACCACGTTGCCGAGCTCACGCAGCTCGAGGAATCGCACGAGCGGAGCACCGAGCCGGACGGCGAAGTCAAAGAGGAGCGCACCGGCATTGAGCGGCCTGATCAAAATGTGAAGCAGGCTCCCGACGCGCCCGGCCCCAAATATTTCGGGCATTAGCGCAGCGCGTTTCCGACGATTTTCCCGGTCAAAAATCGCAACACCGCTGGATTTAACCGTAGCAAATCAAGCGTTAAACTTCCGAGGCGCGGCTGCATCACGGCACGCTTCGCGATTTCGTTGACCCAAAGCCGGTCACGATAAAGCAGCGCATGTTCGCGCGCATAATCGGCAGGCGGCGAATGCGCGATGAGGTGACGCGCGGCGAGTTCACCGGATGCGAGCGCGTAGTAAATTCCTTCGCCGGTGAACGGCTCGACCACGCGGGCGGCATCGCCAATGAAGAAAAGATTTTCGTGCGCGGGCGCGATCGCACGACGGGCGAGGGGAGTGATCGTGCGCCAGGAATGATCCGGCGCGATCGCAAATTGCGCTTCAGCCCATTTCTTCAGCGCGTCGATGTGATGCGGTTTTCCGACGAGACAGAGATTGAGTTGATCGTTGCCGACGCTCGACATGCCGCAATAACCATCCGGCAGAAAACGAAGCACAACGCGATTTCCAAAATCGCGCGGTAATGGCAAATGCGTCTGCAGTGCGACGCGGTCTTTTTTCGATGATGGCAAAAGGCCGAGCAATCTTGCGACCGTTGAGTTGCGGCCATCGGCTGCGACGACTTTTTTTGCGCTGATGCATTCGTCGCCGACACGAATTCTCCAGCCGCGCTCGATTGATGTTACCGCTGCGTTTTGCCGAATCTCCGCGCCGCATTCTCCCGCGTGTTGCAGCAGCAGATGATCGAATTGCGAACGCTTCACGGCGATCTCTCCGTGTTCGTTTGCGTTCAGTGCAAACTTTGCCGATTGCCCGCGAAGTCCGATGAATTCTACTTCCGCGAGCTTCGAGTGCGGCAATGTGAGCACGCCTTCAGTTAGTCCAAGCCGGTCGAGAATCGGCCTGCAACCCGGATTGAGACAATCGCCGCAGACTTTCTCGCGCGGAAAAATCGCCTTTTCGAGCAGCAGCGTTTTTAGTCCCGACTCCGCGCAAAACGCGGCGCACGTCGAGCCGGCAGGCCCGCCGCCGACCACCGCGACATCGTAAGTATGCGCCACGTTTTAAACAAACGCTTCCGCCACCGCATCCGCCATCAGCTTGCCTTTGCGCGTGAGCACGAGCCGGCCGTTGCTGTTTTCCAAAAGTCCGAGCTCGCGAAATTCGCGCATCTGCTCCCGCCAGGGCGTGATCGCGCTGACTGGAACTCCGCGATTTGTGCGCAAGCCAAACGCGAGCGTTTCGCCGAGCTTCGTCGCATCGGAAAGCTGCTCGGTAAACGATGCCGTGGAATCGCCCGCAAAAATCCGATCCGCATAGTCCCGCGAATCCGGCACGTTTTGCCAGCGCTGCGCACCGACGGTGGAAAACGCGCTCGGCCCGATGCCGAGGTAATCCCGGCCATCCCAGTAGGCAAAATTGTGGAGCGATTCCCGCCCCGGTTTTGCGTAGTTGGAAACTTCGTAATGCACGTAGCCGGCCGCGCCGAGCGCATCCATCGTGATCTCGTAGAAATCGGCATCGCGATTCTCATCCTGCGCAAACTCGCGCGTCTGCAGTTTGCGGAAAAATTCCGTGTCCTCCTCGTAAGTGAGGCAATACGCCGAGACGTGTTCCGGCTGGAGCGCGCCCGTTTTTTCCAGCGTGCGCATCCATTGCTCGTGCGACTGGCCGGGGATCGCAAACATCAGGTCGATGTTGATGTTGTCGAATCCGGCCTCGCGCAAGGTGTCGAACGTCCGTTGCGACTGCGCGGCGGTGTGCGCACGCCCGAGCGTTTTCAAAACGGAATCGTCCCACGATTGCACGCCCATGCTGATGCGATTGACTCCAAGCGCGCGGAGCAGGCGCGCTTTTTCCGCGGAGACTGTCGCGGGATTGATTTCAAAAGTGAACTCCACGAGCCGGCCGGGGTCGAATCGTTCGCGCAAGCGCGGGAGCAAAAACTCGAGCTGCGAAAGCGAGAGTGCGCTCGGTGTCCCGCCGCCGAAATAAATCGTCTCCGGCTCGATCTTGAAAGCGCCAGCCTGCCTTTCGATCTCGATCAGCAGCGCGTCCAGAAACCGCTGCGATTTGTTCCGCATCGCCGTCTCGACGTGGAAACTGCAATACGGGCAAAGCTTCGCGCAAAACGGAATGTGGACGTAGAGATGTCGAATCGGATTTTTAGCCACGGATGAAGGCGGATGAGACACGGATTCTTGCCGTGGACTTTTTAATAACATTCCTTTTCATCCGCGTCCATGCGGCTTCCCTGCCGGTTGTCCGTGTTGCTCCGCGTTTATCCGTGATTAAATTCGATCTAGTGCGGCGTTGCCTTTTCCGCGCCGAGGCCGGTATTTGCGCGCACGGCCAGCTCTGCGAATTTCGCCTCGGCGGATGGTTCGCGCCGGAGGAATGTCCCGACGATCGCACCGAGAAAACCGAGCGGAATGCTGACGATGCCCGGGTTTTCGAGCGGGAAAATCGGCGGGCGCTGGAGGAGGTGCCGCGCATTTGCCGCGGTCGCCGCAGTGTCGATGCCCATGATGCTCGGTCCGACTAAAATCAATGCGAGCGATGCGACAAGACCGGTCGCGAGTCCGAGCACCGCGCCGGTGGTGTTAAAGCGCTTCCAGAAAATCGACAGCACCACGACCGGCAGGTTCGCCGACGCCGCGACGGCAAATGCAAGCGCGACGAGAAACGCGACGTTCGCCGTCGGCCCGAGAAGGATCGCGATGCTGATGGCGATTGCGCCGACGACAAACGCGGTGATCCGCGCGACCCGGACTTCCTGGCCGGCGCGCTGCTCACGGCCATGGTGGATGACGTTGGTGTAAAAATCGTGCGCAAAGGATGTCGACGCACTGATGGTCAGGCCGGCGACCACTGCGAGGATCGTCGCGAACGCGATCGACGAGATGAACGCGAAGAAAACATCGCCGCCCAATGCCTGCGCGAGCAGGGGAGCGCTCATGTTGGTTCCGCCGCCGGCTTTGATTTTATCCGGCCCGACAATCGTCGCCGCGCCGAAGCCGAGGAACGTCGTCATGATGTAAAAGCAGCCGATCAGCACCATCGCCCAGACCACGCTGATGCGCGCCGTTTTCGCATCGGGCACGGTGTAAAAGCGGATCAAGATATGCGGCAGCCCCGCCGTGCCAAAGATGAGCGCAAGGCCGAGCGAGATCAGGTCGAGCGCGCCGTAGGGAGGCTTGAAGCGCAGCCCCGGCGTGAGGAAATCCTTGGTGATTTCCACGCCTTTATCGTGATAAGTCACGTGCGAGATCGCGGCGAAAAAGTTGGCAAAGCTCCATCCGAAATGCGCGAGCACCAGCAGGCTCAAAAGGATCGTTCCGGCGATAAGCAGGATGGCCTTGATGATTTGCACCCAGGTGGTTGCGAGCATTCCTCCGAAAATGACGTAAATGATCATCAGCACACCTACGCCGATCACCGCCGTTGTGTAGTTGATCCCGGAGCCTTTCAAAAGCAGCGCGACCAGCGCTCCCGCGCCGACCATTTGCGCGATCATGTAAAAGGTCGAAACCGTCAGCGTGCTCAGCGATGCCATTGCGCGCACCGGCCGCGGACTGAGCCGATACGCGAGCACATCGGCCATCGTGTATTTGCCCGTATTGCGCAGCGGCTCGGCGACCACGAGCAGCACGGTCAGATACGCCACGAGCCAGCCGACGGAATACATAAAACCGTCGTAGCCTTGGAACGCGATGATCCCCGCGATCCCGAGAAACGACGCCGCGCTCATGTAATCGCCGGCGACCGCAACGCCGTTTTGCCAGCCGGTGATGCGGCGTCCCGCGGCGAAATAAGCAGCCGTCCCGCGCGAGCGCTTCGCGGCCCAGTAGGTGATCCCGAGCGTCACCCCCACGAACAACAGAAACATGATCAGCGGAGTGGACATCGGATTTTAGATTTTGGATTTCGGCTTTGCGATTTTTGAGAGGATATCCGCCGCCGCCTTGTCGAAACGATTCGCCGCCCGCACATAGAGCGCCGCGATGATCCACGCCATGAAAAACTG
>Ga0070741_10006432_pt1 | contig 25240 bp, 24 predicted proteins | sample Coa_R1_4_FD_66440 | JGI IMG/M metagenome (GOLD analysis project Ga0070741, IMG submission 66440) | Surface soil microbial communities from Centralia Pennsylvania, which are recovering from an underground coalmine fire - Coalmine... | ecosystem: Environmental > Terrestrial > Soil > Unclassified ... | reverse complement strand
CCACGGCGCCTCCTGACAGCGGCCCCGTTCGCCTTTGCCGCAGCCGATTCCGAGGAGGCCGTCACACTTCTGTCACCCTTCCCAGGGAACGAACCGACTGTTCTGGACCACGTTGCTCCGGACACGGCCGGCAGGGTGTCTCTGGCGGACGCGAAGGTCGTCGTCTCGGGCGGGCGAGGCGTCGGGAGCGCGGAGGGCTTCGCGATCCTCGAGGAGCTCGCGGGCCTGCTCGACGCGGCGGTCGGCTGCTCGCGCGTCGTCACCAGCGCCGGCTGGCGCCCGCACACGGATCAGGTGGGGCAGACCGGGACCAAGGTGTCGCCCGACCTCTACATCGCCTGCGGGATCAGCGGCGCGACGCAGCACATCGCCGGCTGCAAGGGCGCGAAGAAGCTCCTCGCGATCAACGCCGATCCCGAAGCCACGATCTTCGCGCACGCGGACTATGCGGTGATCGGCGACTTGCACGAGATCGTTCCTGCGATCACCGCCGAGCTTCGAAAGGCCCGCGGATAGAACTCGTCGCGCTCGCGGCGCTGCTCGTCGTCGCCGGCGTGGTGTTCGGTCGCCGCGCGCTCTTCCTCACACGTCTCGTCGGAGCGGGACGGCCGCTCGATCGCACCGACGACCTGCCGCGGCGCGTCGAGAACGAGGCGACGATCGTGCTCGGCCAGCGCAAGCTGCTGCAGCGCGTCGTGCCCGGCGTGATGCACGCGCTCATCTTCTGGGGCTTCCTCGTTCTCTTTCCGACGATCGTCGTGGCGGGAATCGGTGCAACCGGCCGCCGCCACGACTTCCCGTGGCTCGAAGCGCAGGGCTGGTACATGGCGCTCGTCGACGTCTTCATCCTCTGCGTGCTCGCGGGGATCGTCGCGGCGGTGTGGATCCGCAAGGTCGTCCGCCCGAAGCGCTTTGCGGGTTCGCACCTCGGCGAGGCCGACCTGATCCTTGCGCTGATCGCGCTCGTCGTGCTCACGCTGCTCGGCTGGCATGCGTCGCAGATCGCCGCCGGGCTGAACGTGTGGCCCGCACACGACTCGTTCCTCTCGAACTGGGCCAGCGGCGCAATCCCGGACCCCCGCACCGCGGAACGCGTCTTCGTCTGGGCGCACGTCTGCGTGATCCTCACCTTCCTCTGCTACCTGCCGTACTCGAAGCACCTGCACATCGCGACGGCTGCGATCAACGTCTTCTTCGCGCGCACGCGTCGCCGTGGACGGCTCGAGCCGCTGCGCTTCGACTTGCCCGATGCCGAGATCCGCTTCGGCGCCGGCACGATTCGCGATCTCACGTGGAAGGAGATGGTGGACGCCTTCTCGTGCACCGAGTGCGGCCGTTGCCAGGACGTCTGCCCGGCGTACGCGACGGGGAAGCTGCTCTCGCCGAAGCTCGTGATCATGGGCGTGCGCGATCAGCTGTTCGCCGAGGGCCCGAACCTGCTCGCCGGCGGCGACCTCACCCAGATCGCCGGCAACGGCGTCCCCGAGGAGATGATCTGGGACTGCGTGACCTGCGGCGCGTGCGTGCACGAGTGCCCGGTCTCGATCGAGCACATCGACCACATCGTCGACCTGCGCCGCGACCTCGTGATGGTGCAGTCGAGCTTCCCGCAGGAGGCGGAGGCGATGCTGCGCGACGTCGAGCGTGTCGGCAACCCGTGGGGCAAGCCGCAGGGCGATCGCGCCGCGTGGGCGGAAGGGCTCGGTGTGCGCGTCGTCTCGGAAGGCGAGCCGGCGCCCGAGATCCTCTACTGGGTCGGGTGCGCGGCCGCGTTCGACGAGCGTGCGCGCACCGCCGCGGAGTCCACCGTCAAGCTGCTGCAGAAGGCGGGCGTCGACTTCGCGATCCTCGGCGAGCGCGAGTCCTGCACCGGCGATCCGGCCCGGCGCATGGGGAACGAGTATGTGTTCCAGTCCTACGCCGAGCAGAACGTCGCGACGCTGAACGACACCGGCGTGACGAAGATCGTCGCGAGCTGCCCGCACTGCCTCAACTCGCTCGCGAACGAGTACCCCGACTTCGGTGGGCGCTACGAGGTGATGCACCACACCGAGCTGCTCGCGCAGCTGCTGCGTGACGGGAAGCTCGAGCCGGCGAAGAGCGAGGCCGAGATCACCTACCACGACAGCTGCTACCTCGCGCGGCACAACGACGTCGCCGCCGAGCCGCGCGAGCTCGTCGCGGCGGTCGGCAAGCCGGTGGAGATGGAGAAGCGCGGCAAGCGCACCTTCTGCTGCGGCGCCGGGGGCGCGCACATGTGGATGGAGGAGCGCGGCGCGCCAATCAACGAGGAACGTGTGCGCCAGGCGGCGGAGACCGGCGCGGAGACGCTTGCCGTCGCGTGCCCGTTCTGCACGGTGATGCTCGACGACGGCGTGCGCGCGAGCGGCAAGCAGCTGCGGGTCGTCGACGTGTCGACGCTGCTCGCCGAAGCGGTCGAATGACGACCGGCGGCTGCCTCTGCGGCGCCGTCCGCTACGAGGTGCGCGGCCCGCTGCGGGGCGTTCTCCACTGTTACTGCAGCGAGTGCCGGCGCTGGAGCGGCGGCACGTTCGCCGCGGCTGCTGCCCGCCGCGACGACCTCGTCCTCGTCGACGAGACGCACCTTCGCTGGACGGCGACGCCGGCGAGCGACAGCGATGCCCGCCGCGGCTTCTGCGCGCTCTGCGGCTCGGGGCTCTTCTGGGACGCACCCGACGCCGCGACGGTCAGCATCGCCGCGGGCAGCCTCGACGACCAGGAGGCGCTCGAGACGATCGGCCACGTGTACGTCTCGCACCGCCAGGGCTGGCAGTCGATTCCCGACGACGGCCTGCCCAGGTACGACCGGCTAGCCTGACCGGAGTGAGAGACGGGATCGACCGGCGTTCGATGGTGGCGCTCTCGGGTGGTCACTTCGCCGTCGACTTCGCCTCCGGCAGCATTCCCGCGCTGATCCCGTTCCTGACGACGCGGTTCAACCTGAACTACGCGCTCGCCGGGCTGCTGCTCCTCGCATCGACCGCCTCGTCGTCGCTCGTGCAGCCGCTCTTCGGGCTGTGGTCGGATCGCCGCGGCGCGCTCTGGCTCATCCCCGGCGGAACGCTGCTCGCCGCGATCGGTGTCGCGGGCGCCGCGATCTCGCCGCTCTACCCCGTCGTGCTGCTGCTCGTCCTCGCCGGCGGGCTGGGCGTGGCCGCCTTCCATCCGGAGGGCGCCAAGTACGCCGCCTACGCCAGCGGCCGCAAGCGGGCGAGCGGGATGTCGTACTTCAACATCGGCGGCAACACCGGCTACGCGCTCGGCGCGTTCGCGGCCGGCGAGCTGGTCGTCTCGTTCGGGCTGTGGGCGACGGTGATCGCGATGGTTCCGGTCGCGCTCGCCGCGTTCGGGCTCGCCCGGATGACGCGCACGTTCGCGACGCTGGCCGACGCGCCGCTTCGCGAGACGACCGCAGGCGGCGAGGACGACCGCCGCGCGATGACGCTGCTCGCCGTCGTGATCGCGCTCCGGAGCATCGCCTGGTTCACGCTGCTCGCCTTCCTGCCGCTGTGGGTCGTCTCGCTCGGGCACTCGAAGGCGTACGGCAACCACCTGCTCTTCCTGATGCTGATGTCGGGCGCTGTGGGGACGCTCATCCTCGGGCCTGTCGCCGACCGCGTCGGTCTTCGCCGCACGCTGCTCGTCACACAGGCGTTCGTCCCGCCGCTCATGCTCACGTTCGTCTACGCCGGCGGCATTGCCGGCGCGCTCGCGCTCGTGCCGCTCGGAATGTGCGTCGTCGGGACGTACGGCGTGACGATGGTGCTCTCGCAGAGCTATCTGCCGCGACACATCGGCATGGCCTCGGGGCTCTCCGTCGGGCTCGCGATGGGCATCGGCGGTGTCGCCGCCGTCGTGCTCGGCGCGGTCGCGGACGCGATCGACCTGAAGAGCGCGCTCACGATCAGCGCGCTCGTGCCGGTGCTCGGGCTCGTCGCGTGTGCGCGCCTGCCTCGGCCGCGCACGCTCGCGCGGCGAACGCTGGCGCCGGCCGCGGTCGATTAGCCGCAGCCGGGCTGCGTCCCCGCGACCGACGGCGGGATCGCGCCCTTCTGGCCGACATAAACGGCTCCGATCTGTGCGCCGTCTGCGGCACGCGCGATCAGCGTCGCCGACGGCTTCGCCGCATGCGGCCCGGGGGTGATCCAGGCGAGGAAGTAGCCGTTGCCGATCGCGACCGGGTAGGTACGGCCGTCGGACTCCGCGACGTCGAGCGCGGCGACTGTGTCGGCGACACGCCCCTCCACGTACACCGGCGTGTGCCCCGGGGAGGCGACGAACGATGCTCGCGCCTGGATCGCCCAGCCGCGCGGGCACGCATCGGGCGGGCCGAACCAGAGCCCGCTGACGTGGTTTCTCCCGAGGCCGACGTCGGCGGCGCCGATCGCGCCGCCGGCGAAGCGCAGCCCGTAGAGGGTCACCCTTCCGTCGGGGGTGTGCGCGGTCAGCTCCAGCTCGACCCCTGTGAGGACGCGCCGAAAGCCGCCCTGTTGTGCGAGGTAATTCTCGATCAGCGTTCGCGCCCGCGCCGGCTGCGTTGTGTCCGAGACGAACTGCTTCGGTGTCTCGAAGGCATGGACGATCGCCCGCGAGGCGGGCACGAGCGCACCGCAAACCGCGACGAGCGCGAGCACGATCACGAGCGTCCGCGAGGTGGCACGGCGCCGAATGGGACGTAGGCCCGGCGTGGGCGCACCGGCGAAGGCCTCGAACATCGTGCGGAGCTGCGAGTCAGTCATCGTGTCCCTCCTGCAAGTGCGCGGCGAGTGCGGCGCGGGCGTCGTGAAGCTGGCGCTTGACTGTTCCCACAGCGCAGCCGAGCGCGTCGGCGGTCTCCTGCTCGCTCAGGCCGACGTAGAGGCGCAGCACGGCGGTCGCGCGCTGGCGCGGCGGCAGCGCGTCGAACGCCTCCTTGAGCTCGACGAGGTCGGGCGGCTGGACGGTCGTCAACCGCTCCGCGGCATTCGCGCGAAGCCCGAGCAGTGCGAACCGGCGCTCGCGCGTCGCCGTTCGGACGGCGACGCGCGTTGCGATGCGCGCGGCGAACGCGCGCGCTGCCGCCGGGTTGCGTAGAGACGGCAGCGCGCGGTCGAGCTCGACAAGCGCGTCCTGCGCCGCATCCTCGGCGATCGCCGAACCGGCCCCTACGACGAGGCGCACCGTCCGCACCACGAGCGGGCGGAGCTCGGCGAGGAGCTGTTCCCCGTCGTTGGGCTCGACCGGAAGGCGTTCGCTCTGCATCTACCTCTTCAAGTGCGTGCGAGGCGCCGAAAGGTTGGGTGCCTTCAGCCCAGTCCGTGCCGGTGCGCATAGGCGACCGCCTGCGCGCGATCGCGGCTGCCCGTCTTCGCGAAGATGCGATTCACGTGCGTCTTCACGGTCGCCTCGCCGAGCACGAGGCGCGCGGCGATCTCCTTGTTCGAGAGGCCCTCGGCGATCAGTCCGAGCACCTCGACCTCGCGCGGCGTGAGGTCGTCGGGCAGCTGCGGCGCCGGACGTGCTGCGGCGAGCACCGTGGCCGCTGCGGCGGGATCGAGGTGCGCATGCCCGGCAGCCGCCGACTCGAGCGCGCGCCGGATGTCCTCGCGCGACGCGTTCTTCGTCAGGTAGCCGATCGCGCCCGCGGCGAGCGCACCGAGGATCGAATCGTCGTCTGCGTAGGTGGTCAGCACGACGACCTGCGTCTCCGGATGCCGCTCGCGGATCTGCTTCGTCGCCTCGACGCCGTCGACGCGCGGCATCCGCAGGTCCATGAGCACGACGTCGACCGTGAACCGGTCGGCGAGCTCGATCGCCTGGGCGCCGTCCGCCGCCTCGCCCACGACCTCGACGCCCGGAGTGAGCTCCAGGATCGTGACGAGCCCTTCGCGCACCGCGGTCTGGTCATCCACGACGACGACCTTCATGCCGGCACCGTCGCCTCGACCGTGAAGCCGTTCTCCGACGGCGACGCGGCGAGGCTGCCACCCGCGAGCTCGAGCCGTTCGCGCATGCCTTGCAGGCCGAGGCCCGAGCCGTTCGCGGCGCCGCGACGGGTCGAGACCCCGTTTCGGACGGTGACGACGGTCGCGTCGGTGCGAAACGCGAGCGACACCTCGGTTGCGGCGCCCGGCGCGTGCTTCCTCGCGTTCGTGACGGCCTCTTGCGTCGCGCGGTACAGCGCGAGCCCCGCCTTCGGCGGCAGCGCACGCGGCGCACCTTCGACGCGCAATGGGATGCCGTCCTGCGCGAGCAGGTCGGCGAGGCGATCGGCGATCGGCAGGGGCTCGTCCCGAAGCGCTCGCACCGCGCCTGCTGCCTCGTCGATGCCGCTCGCGACGAGGCGCCGGCTGCGCTGCACGAGCGACGTGAGCTTCTCCCTGTCGCCGGTCTCGAGCACGGCCTCGACCGCCTCGAGCTGGACGGCGAGCGCGCTCAGCGTGTGTGCGAGCACGTCGTGCAGCTCGCGCGCGAGCTCGGCGCGGGCGGACTCCTGGACGCGCTGTTCGGCCTGCCGCCGGCTCATGCCGCCGACGAGCCCGCCGAGCGCAGCGGCTGCGCCGCCGAACACGAGGTCGTTCGACCAGTTGTGCGCCCACGACGCGAGTGCGAGCGCCGCCGGTCCGCACAACGCGAGGGGGACGGCGCGGCGGAGATCGAAGGTCGTGCCGCTTGCGACCGCCGCGGCTGCGAGCAGGCCGACTCCGGCCGACGAGGCGATGGAGAGCACGCCGCCCGCCACGCCGATCAGCACGACGAAGAACGCGGCGTGAAGCTGCCGTGACGGCACGTGGAACGACGCCGCCCAGCCCACCCACCCGACGCAGGCAACGGCGAGCAGCGGGAGCGCGAAGGCCGGCCGGTTGCCGTGCGCCACGATCACTGCGGCCAGCACGACGAGCCACGCGAACCGCATCGCGAGCCGAAGCGGCGGGTCTCCTGGCCGGGCGAACCTCACGTCTGGCTGATGATCGCACCGCCCGCGCCGGCGCCGAGGCGCCGGGCGCGGACGATGAGGACGAGGGTGCGGCTGACGACTTCGCTCAGCGCCATCAGGATCAGCGCCGCGACCCACGACTGCATCGACAGGGCATGGGCGGCCGAGAAGCGGGCGAGCGAGGGGCCGCCGCCGTGCTCGGCATACAGCTCGAACCCGAGGCGGGCGCCGACGCCGAGGATCCAGAGCGCCGCGGCGACCGTGGTGGCGCGCGCGAACGCGACCCCGTCGCCGTCGCGGTAGACCAGGGTGTAGAGGCCGCAGAGGATCCCGAGCGTCAGGCCGAGAGCGACTCCGACCCCGACGAGCCCGAGGCTGTTGCCGCCGGTCGGCACGGAGTGCAGGTACTTCGTGCAGACGAAGGCGACGATCCCGAGCGGGAGATAGAGGCTGAGCCCTTCGAGCCGGCGCCCGCGGAGCTGGCGGACGATCGCGAAGATCAGCGCGCCGTTGAGGAGGTAATCGGTGATGGTCATGCGGCCATCGTCCGCTCGGGCAGGCGTTTCCGCGTCCTGCCCGGGATGGAGTCGCGGGTGGATTCGTCTCCACCCGACTTGACAAGCGTGGAAAGCATGTTCCACCATATGGATGATGCCGGCGGAAACCGGGACGCAGGCGATCGACCGCGCGACCGAGCTGCTCGTGCGTGTCGTCGAGTCGTCGCGGCCGCTCGGCGTGGGCGAGCTCGCCGAGCTCGCGCAGCTGCCGAAGTCGACGACCTCGCGCCTCGTCGGGGCGCTCGAGCGGCGCGGGCTCGTGCAGCGGACAGGCGACCGGCGGGTCGCGCCCGGCCCGGTGCTGCTCCGCTTTGCGCACCGTGACACGGGCCGCAGCCTGGTCGAGCTCGCGGCGCCCGCGCTGCGCGCGCTCGCCGAGCTGTCGGGCGAGACGATCAACCTCGGCGTGCCGACGCCGCTCGGCGTGGAGCACCTCGCGCAGGAGGACTCACGTCACTTCGTCGGCGGGACGAACTGGGTCGGGCGGCGCGTTCCGTACGAGACGACGGCCAACGGCAAGGTGCTGCGCGCGTTCTCGTCGGCGCGACCCGCTGATGCGCGCGCGATTCGCGCGCAGGGCTATGCGACTGCGGTCGACGAGCTGGAGCGCGGGCTGTCAGCGCTCGCCGCACCGGTCTTCGGGCCGACCGACATCGCGATCGCCGCGCTTTCGATCTCCGGCCCGACCATCCGACTCACACGCGCGCGCATCGCCGAGCTCGCACCCGCACTGCTCGAGCAGGCGCGGCTCGTCTCCCAACGACTTGGCCACGAAACCAGAGGAGCCGCATGACCCACGAAGAGATCCTGCAAGGGCTGTACGACAACACGCTCATCGGGAACGCACCGGAAGTGCGCGACCTCGTGAACCGGGGCCTCGAGGATCAGCTCGGCCCGGAGAGCATGCTGTACGACGCGCTGATCCCGTCGCTCGAAGAGGTCGGCGCGCGGTTCGAGCGCGGCGACTACTTCGTGCCCGAGATGCTGATCGCAGCGCGCGCGATGCAGGGCGCACTCGACATCCTGCGCCCGCTGCTCGCGGAGACCGGCGCCAAGCCGATCGGCACCTACGTCATGGGCACGGTCAAGGGCGACGTGCACGACATCGGCAAGAACCTCGTGAACATCATGCTCGAGGGCGCCGGCTTCACGGTCTACGACCTCGGCGTGAACGTCGCGCCCGAGAAGTTCGTCGAGCAGGTACAGGAGCACCAGCCGGACATCGTCGGCTTCTCGGCGTTCCTGACGACGACGATGCCGATGTTCAAGGCGAACATCAACGCGCTGCAGAAAGCGGGGATCCGCGACGACGTCATCGTCATGGTCGGCGGCGCGCCGGTCACGCAGGAGTACGCGGACGCGGTCGGCGCCGACGGCTACGCGGCGGACGCGTCGACGGCGGTGCGCCTCGCCAAGGACCTGATCGAGAAGCGGCGGTCGGCAGTTCCCGCCTGATGCGTCCGCTCGCCCTCATCGAGGCGACGGTCAAGAAGCCCGTCTTCGGGTGCCGGATGTGCGGCCAGTGCGTGCTGCACTCGACCGGCATGACCTGCCCGATGAACTGCCCGAAGACGCTGCGCAACGGGCCGTGCGGCGGCGTTCGCCCGGACGGGCACTGCGAGGTGAAGCCCGAGATGCGCTGCGTCTGGGTCAAGGCGGTCGAGCGCGCACCGCGCACACCGTGGGCGCACGAGCTGAACGACATCCGCAAGCCGGTCGACAACCGGCTCTGGGGAACGTCATCGTGGGCGAACCTCGTCACCAAGCGCGACAAGGCTGCGCCGAAGGGCTGGCGTGTCGAGGCTTGAGGACGCGCTGAACGCGGGTCGCTTCGTCGTCACGGCGGAGCTGCTGTCCGTGAACAGCGGCGGCCTCGCTGCCGTGCAGCACCACTTCGCGCCGTACGAGGACTGGGTCGACGCGGTGAACGCGACCGACAACACCGCCGCGCACGCGCACGCGTCTCCGCTCGCGGTCGCGATCGCGCTCAAGCAGCTGGGGATGGAGCCGATCATGCAGCTCGTCTGCCGCGACCGGAACCGGCTCGCCCTGCAGGCGGAGATCGCCGGGGCGGCGCTGCACGGGATCGAGAACATCTGCTGCCTCACCGGCGACGACGTCACCGCGGGCGACGAGCCCGAGGCGCGGCGTGTCTTCGACCTCGACTCGATCCAGCTCCTCGCGGTCGCCGAGGCGATGCGCGGCGGCCGCTATCTGTCCGGGCGCAGGCTCGATCCGCCGCCACCGCTCTTTCTCGGCGCGGTCGAGAACCCCGCCGCGCCGCCCCTCGACTATCGCGTCGACCGCGCGCTGAAGAAGGTGCGCGCCGGCGCGCGTTTCCTGCAGCTGCAGGTCTCGTTCGACCTCGAGCCGCTCGGCGCGTTCATGGCCGACGCGGTGACGATGGGCCTGGCCGAGCGCGCCGCGATCCTGCCGTCGATCTGCCTCGTGCGCTCTCCCTCGGCGCTTCGCTTCATCGACGAGAAGGTCCCCGGCATCTCCGTTCCGGCGGAGCTCATCGCGCGCTGCGAGAACGCTGCCGACCCCGAGGCGGAGTGCTTCGAGGTCGCGTGCGAGCTCGCCGACGCCGCGCGTTCGCTGCCCGGAGTGCACGGCCTGCACCTGATCAGCTTTCGCAAGGAGGCCGGCATCGCGCGCTTGTGCGAACGGCTCGGCATCCCCACCCGCCACGAAAGGGAGACGATTGGACACGGTTCTCGCGTCGCCGTCTAAAGAGGTCGTCATCGGCCCCGGCCGGCCGTTCTGCGTGATCGGCGAACGGATCAATCCGACCGGACGGAAGAAGTTCCAGGCCGAGCTGCAGCAGGGGGACCTGTCGCGGATCGAGGTCGACGTCGCGCAGCAGGCGCCGCTCGCCGACATGCTCGACGTGAACGTGGGCGACCCGCTCGCCGACGAGATCGAGCTGATGCGGCAGGCGATCCCGCTCGTGCAGTCGCTCACCGACCTGCCGCTCGTCATCGACTCGTCGGTGATCGAGGCGCTCGAAGCGGGCCTGTCGGCGTACGAAGGCAAGGCGCTCGTCAACTCCGTCACCGGCGAGGACGAACGGCTCGAGGCGATCCTGCCGATCGTCGCGCGGCACGGCGCAGCGGTCATCGGCCTCGCGAACGACGACGAGATTCCGATGGAGCCGGAGCGCCGCGTCGAGGTGGCGAAGAAGATCGTCAGTGCGGCGGGCGACCACGGCATCCCGCCGGAGGACGTGATCATCGATCCGCTCGCGATGCCCGTCGGGGCCGAGCCGCGGGCGGTGACGCTGTTCGTCGAGACGCTCAGGCTGTTGCGCGAAGAGCTCGGCGTCAACACGACCTGCGGCGCTTCGAACACGTCGTTCGGCCTGCCGGGTCGCGAGACGCTCGGCGGGTCGTTCCTCGCAATCGCGGCGAGTCACGGGCTGACGAGCGCGATCATGGACGCGCGCTCGACCGAGGTCGTCGAGGCGGTTCGCGCGTCGGACTTCCTGCTCGGCAAGGACGAGTGGGGTGCGAACTGGATCGCCGCCTATCGGAGAAAGCAGGCTGCGGCAGCATGATCGAGCCGGCCGTCGAGGAGCAGCATCCGGATCGCGTGCGGCTCGTGTTCCGGCAGGCGGACGGCGCGACGAAAGAGGCGCGCGTCCCGGCCGGGACGACGCTCTTCGACTGCGCGAGCTGGAACGGCGTCGCGATCGACTCGACGTGCGGCGGTCACGGCACGTGCAAGAAGTGCAAGGTGCGCGTCGCGTCGGGCGAGCAGGCCGTGTCGAGCGTCGACCCGCGCGCCTTCTCGGTGGACGAGCTCCGCGCCGGCTGGCGCCTCGCGTGCCGTGCGCAGGCCGAGGAGGACCTCGTCGTCGAGGTGCCGCCGCTCGAGACACGGCCCAAGGCGGCGCTTGCCGGCGTCGGCCGCCATGTGATCCTGCGCCCGGCCGTGCAGAAGCGCTATCTCGAGCTGTCGGAGCCGACGCTCGAGGACCAGACGTCGGATCTCGAGCGCGTGCTCCAGGCCATGGACGACGTCGAGCTGCGGGTTCCCCTGGCCGTTGTCCGGGGCTTGGGCAAGACGTTGCGCGAGACGGACTGGAAGGTCACGGCCGTGCTCGTCGACGACCTGCTGCTCGACGTCGAGCCGGGCGACACGACGTCGCGCCGCTTCGCGCTCGCCGTCGATCTCGGGACGACCACGGTCGTCGCGACGCTGCTCGATCTGGAGACGGGCCAGCCGGCCGCGGTGCGGTCGATGCTCAACCTGCAGCAGCCGTTCGGTGCAGACGTGATCTCGCGGATCAGCGCCACGATGATGGATCCCGAGGCGCTCGGCCGGCTCCGCGAGCTCGCGCACGAGACGCTGCGCGAGCTCGTCGCCGAGGTGGCCGCCGAGGCGGGCACTGATATATCGGAGATATATGAGCTGTGTATCACCGGCAACGTCACGATGATCCAGCTCGCGCTCGGGATCGATCCCGAGCCGCTCTCGATGGCGCCGTTCACGATCGCCGCGCGGCGGCTGCCCGAGGCGACGGCAGCCGACTTCGGGTTGCGCATCCATGAGCGCGCACCCGCCGTGCTGTTCCCGGCGCTCGGCGCGTACGTCGGGCCGGACATCGTTGCGGGCGTGCTCGCAACGGGATTGACGCTCGACAAGCGCGTCCGGCTCTTCATCGACGTCGGCACGAACTCCGAGATCGTGCTCGGCTCCTCGGCGCGTGCGCTCGCGACCGCCGCGCCGGCGGGCCCGGCCTTCGAGGCGGCGCAGATCCGCTGCGGGATGCGCGCCTCCGACGGCGCGATCGAGGGCGTGCGCATCCTCGACGGCGAGGTGGAGCTGACCGTGATCGGCGACGTCGCGCCGGTCGGGATCTGCGGGTCGGGGCTCGTGGACGCGGTCGCCGAGCTCGTCGGCGCGGGCATCCTCGACCACTCCGGGCGCTTCGTGCTCGGCTCGTCCGAGCGGCTGCAGAAGATCGGCGAGGAGAACGTCTTCTACCTCGCCGACGACGTCTTCCTCTCGCAGCGCGACGTGCGTGAGCTGCAGTTCGCGAAGGCATCGATCGCAACCGGGTGGACGATCCTGTGCCGCGAGCTCGGTGTCGATCCCGGCGAGGTGTCGCAGGTGCTTCTCGGCGGGTCGTTCGGCTCCTACCTGACCGCGGCGAGCGCGGTGAGGATCGGCCTCGTGCCGCGCCTGCCGCTGACGCGCATCGTGGCCGCGGGCAACGTCGCCGGTGAGGGCGCGAAGATCGCCGCGCTCTCGGTGACCGAGCGCGCCGCAGCCAATGCCGTCCTCGACGAGGTCGACTACGTGGAGCTCTCCGGCCGTGCCGACTTCAACGACCTGTTCATCGACCAGCTCGCGTTCCCCGGATGAGTAGCGACGTAGGCTCGACGGAGTCGCCGAAGAGCGCAGGTGCCGGCTCGGCCGGCTTCGGAGCGGGAAAGCGCGTCGTCGCGTGCGGCGCGCTCGCGCTGCACATCCAGCAGATCGCCAAGCGGCGTGGGTGGGACCTCGACGTGCAGCCGCTGCCGCCCGAGCTGCACAACCGGCCCGAGCGGATTCGCGCTGCGATCGACGCGGCAGGCGAAGCGGACATCGTCGCGTACGCCGACTGCGGCACGCGCGGTGCGCTCGACGACCTGCCGCGCCTTCCGGGAGCCGACTGCTACCAGCTCTACGGCGGCATGCAGCACGAAACCGGCACGTACTACCTCACCGACTTCCTCGTGCGCACGTTCGACCACGTCGTCTGGCGCGGGCTCGGGCTCGACCGGCACCCTGAGCTGCGCGACGACTACTTTCGGAACTACGAGCACGTTGTCTGGCTCGCCCAGCAGCGCACGCCCGAGCTCGAAGCGAAGGCCGAGCGCATCGCCGTGGCGCTCGGCCTTCCGCTGACTATTCGCCCCACCGGTGAGACCGGATTGGAGCGAGCCCTCGAAACCCTCCTGGAGGAGCAACCCACGTGCTGATCAACGAGCTGCCCCGGTACGAGATCCTCGACGAGTCGTCCATGCAGGAGCTCGAGCGCGGCTGGCGGCGCATCGTCTCCGAGCTCGGTATCGACTTCGGGACCTCCGAGCCGCACGAGGAGAGCATTGCGCTGCTCGAAGCCGCAGGCCAGAAGGTCGAGGGCCAGCTCGTCAAGCTCGATCCGGACTGGATCCTCGAGCAGGTGGCGAAGGCGCCGCGCGAGTTCGACCTCCAAGCGCGCAACCCCGAGCGCACGATTCACATCGGCGGGAAGCACATGGCGTTCGGCGCCGTGTACGGCTGCCCGTTCGTGCGCGAAGGGCTCGAGCGGCGCGAGGCGACGTACGCCGACTTCGAGAACCTCGTCCGGCTCTCGCAGGCGTTCCCGCAGCTCGACACGCCGGGGGGAACGATCTGCGAGCCGAACGACAAGCCGCTCGACTCGCGCCACCTCGACATGGTCTACGCGCTGATGACGCTCTCGGACAAGCCGTTCATGGGCTCGGTCACGTCCGGGGCGAACGCCGAGGACACGATCGCGATGGCGGAGATGGTCTTCGGGCGCGAGAGCCTCGAGCAGACGCCGGCGATCATCAGCCTGATCAACGTCAACTCGCCGCTGCGCTACGACGAGCGCATGCTGGAGGCGCTCCACGCGTACGCCAAGGCGAATCAGGCGCTCGTGATCACGCCGTTCCTGCTGATGGGCGCGATGTCGCCGGTGTCGGTGCCGTCGACGCTCGCGCAGCAGGTGGGCGAGGCGCTCGCCGGCATCGCGCTCGTGCAGACGATCCGGCCGGGCTGTCCCGTCGTGTTCGGCTCGTTCCTCTCGAACACGGACATGCAGTCGGGGTCGCCGTCGTTCGGAACGCCCGAGTCGGCCGTCGGGCTGCTCTGCACCGGCCAGATCGCGCGCCACTACGGGCTGCCGTTCCGCGGCGGCGGCGGGTTGACGTCGTCGCAGGCAGTCGACGCGCAGGCGGCGTACGAGTCTGCGATGACGCTGTGGCCGACGTTCCTCGCCGGGACCAACTTCGTCATGCACTCGGCGGGCTGGCTCGAGGCCGGGCTCGTCTCCTGCTACGAGAAGTTCATCGTCGACGTGGAGCTCCTGCGCATGCTGCACGAGGTGTTCGAGCCGCTGAAGATCGACGAGGAGACGCTTGCGTACTCCGCGCATCAGGAGGTGGGGCAGGGCGGTCACTTCCTCGGCGCGGCGCACACGCTCGAGCGGTTCCGCGAGTGCTTCTACCGGCCGCTGCTCTCGTCGACCGAGAACTACGAGCGCTGGTCGCGCAACGGCGGCAAGGATGCCGCCGCGCGCGCGTCGGACGTCTGGCGGAAGACGCTCGAGGAGTACGAGGAGCCGGAGCTGGAGCCGTCGCTGAAGGAGGAGCTGAAGGCGTTCGTCGACCGGAGGCGGACCGAGCTTGGCGACTGACGCGCGCATGTTCGTCGCCGGACGGTGGACGGACGCCGAGAGCGGGGAGACCTTCGTCGCCGAGTCGCCCGCCACCGGCGAGCCGATCGCGGCGGTGCCGCAGGGCTCGCGCGAGGACGCAAAGCGTGCGATCGCCGCCGCGAACGACGCGGCCGAGACATGGTCGCGCACGACCGCCTTCGAGCGCGCGGCGTTCATGGTCCGCGTCGCCGAGCGGATCGAGCGGCGGCGCGACGAGCTCGTCCACACGCTCACGCTCGATCAGGGAAAGCCGCTCCACGAGTCCCGCGACGAGGTGGAGGAGCTCATCGCGTACTGGCGGAACGCCGCCGAGGACGGCAAGCGCCTCGAGGGCCGGCTCGCGAACTCGTTCACGCCGGGGAAGCGGGTGCTGCTCGTCCGCCGCCCGCGCGGAGTGATCGGCGTGATCACGCCGTGGAACTGGCCGTACACGATGCCCGCAGAGCTCATCGCGCCCGCGCTCGCCTCCGGCAACACCGTCGTGTGGACGCCGGCCTCGACGACCGCGGTGTGCGCAGTCGCCCTCGCGGAGTGCGTCGCCGACGCCGACCTGCCGCCCGGTGTGTTCAATCTCGTCACCGGGCCGGGCGCCACGGTGGGCGACGAGATCGCACGCAACCCCGGGACGCACGGCGTCGGCTTCATCGGCTCGACCGAGACCGGCCGTAAGGTCGCCGAGGCCGCGGCCGGCAAGGCGGCCGTGCTCGAGCTCGGCGGCAACGGCCCCGTCGTCGTGCTGGACGACGCCGACCTCGAGCTCGCCGCGGAGGCGGCGGTCACCGCGTGCTTCCTCTGCGCCGGCCAGAGCTGCACGGCCGGGGAGCGGCTGCTCGTTCATCGCGCGGTGCGCGAGGACTTCGTCGCGCTCCTGCGCGAGAAGGTCGCGCGCGTCGTGCTCGGCGATCCGTTCGCCGACGAGACGACGATGGGGCCGCTGAACAACGCCGGCGTCGCGCAGAAGATGGACGAGCACGTCGCGGACGCGCTCGACCGCGGCGCCGAGCTCGTCGCCGGCGGCTCGCGCGCATCGGGGTTCCCGACCGAGCTCTACTGGCAGCCGACGGTGCTCGACGCGGTGTCACCCGAGTCGCTCGTCGCACGCGACGAGACGTTCGGCCCCGTTGCGCCGGTGGTCGCCATCGACTCGCTCGACGAGGCGATCAGGCTCGCGAACGACTCGCCCTACGGTCTTCTCTCCGCGATCTTCACGCGCGACCTCGCCAAGGGCCTGCGGTACGCCGACGAGGTGCGAACCGGGTGGGTCAACATCAACGACTCGTCGAACTACTGGGAGGCGCACCTGCCGTTCGGCGGACGGGCGGGAACGCAGAGCGGCATCGGCCGCGTCGGCGGCAGCGCGCCGATGGAGTCCTTCACCGAGCTCCAGACCGTCGTCATCTCATGAACGCCGCGTACGACTACGTCATCGTCGGCGGCGGCTCCGCCGGCTGTGTGCTCGCCGCGCGGCTGACCGAGGATCCGTCGACGCATGTGCTCGTGCTCGAAGCGGGCCGGCGCGACTCGTGGTGGGACCTCTACATCCACATGCCGGCTGCGCTCTCGTTCCCGATCGGCAACCGCTTCTACGACTGGAAGTACGAGTCCGAGCCCGAGCCGTTCATGAACGGCCGCCGCATCTACCACGCGCGCGGCAAGGTGCTCGGGGGCTCGAGCTCGATCAACGGGATGATCTTCCAGCGCGGCAACCCGCTCGACTACGAGCGCTGGAAGAACGAGGCGGGGCTCGACGAGTGGGACTACGCGCACTGCCTGCCGTACTTCAAGCGCATGGAGACGTGCCTCGCGGGCGCCGACGAGTGGCGCGGCGGCGACGGTCCACTCCTCCTCGAGCGCGGGCCGGCGAAAGGCCCGCTGTTCGACGCGTTCTTCGCCGCCGTCCAGGAGGCGGGATACCCGCTCACCGACGACGTCAACGGCTACCGGCAGGAGGGCTTCGCGCGGTTCGACCGGACGATCAGCAACGGCCGCCGGTGGTCGGCTGCACGCGCCTACCTGCATCCGGCTCTCCGCAGGCCGAACCTCGAGCTGCGCACGCGCGCGCTCGTCGAGCGGATCGTCTTCGAGGGCACGCGCGCGGTCGGCGTCCAGGTCGGCGGTGAGACGATCCGGGCCGCCGAGGTGATTCTCTGCGGCGGGGCGATCAATTCGCCGCAGCTGCTTCAGCTGTCGGGTGTGGGCGAGATATATGAGTTGTCGCAACTCGATATATCAGCGGTCCACGAGCTTCCCGCCGTCGGGGAGAACCTCCAGGATCACCTCGAGGTGTACGTCCAGTGCGCGTCCACGCAACCCGTGACGCTCGCGCCCGCGTACCGGTGGCGGAACCGCCCGCTCGTGGGCCTCCGCTGGCTGCTCTTCAAGTCCGGTCCGGGCGCCTCGAACCACTTCGAGGCGGGCGGCTTCATCCGCTCGAACGACGAGGTCGCCTACCCGAACGTCATGTTCCACTTCCTGCCGATCGCCGTCCGCTATGACGGCACCGCGCCGCAGGGGCACGGCTACCAGCTGCATGTCGGCCCGATGTACTCCGATGCGCGCGGGTCGGTGAAGATCGTCTCCGCCGACGCGCGCGTGAAGCCCGCGCTTCGCTTCAACTACCTCTCGACCGAACAGGACCGGCGCGAGTGGGTCGAATGTGTGCGCGCGGCGCGCTCGATCCTGAATGCCCCGGCGTTCGAGCCCTTCAACGGCGGCGAGCTCTCGCCGGGACCCGCCGTGAAGACCGACGAGGAGATCCTCGACTGGGTCGCACGCGACGCGGAGACGGCGCTCCACCCCTCGTGCACCTGTGCGATGGGAACGGTCGTCGATCCGGCGACGATGCGCGTGTACGGTCTGGACGGGCTGCGCGTCGTCGACGCGAGCGTCTTCCCGTTCGTCCCGAACGGCAACATCTACGCACCGACGATGATGGTCGCAGAGCGTGCAGCGGATCTGATCAAGGGCGACACGCCGCTGCCGCCGGCAGAGGTGACGTTCTTTCGGCGTGGGCTCGACGGAGCCGAACGGGGAGCAGAGGTGCCGGCTTCGCCGGCGCCGTAGCGGCATGTCGCTGAGCGAGCGCACGGTTGGTGAGTTCCTGGCGGCGCTCGGCGAGCGCACGCCGGCACCTGCGAGCGGCGCCGCGACGGCGCTGACCGCCGCGCTCGCTGCAGCTCTCGTCGAGCTGGCCGGGCGGTTCGCGGGCGACGACGACGCGATCGTCCGCGCGAAAGCGCTCTGGTCGCGGCTGTCGGAGCTCGCCGACGAGGATGCTGCCGCGTATACGGCGTTCCTCGCCGCTCGCACCGACGAGACGCGTGAGCGCATCGTCGCGGTCCCGCTCGAGGTCGCCGAGTGTGCCGAAGAGGTTGCCGCGCTCGCCGAGCGCGTACGCGCTCAGCTCCGTACGGCCGTTGTCGGCGATGCGGAAGCCGCCCGCGATCTCGCCACGACGGCGGCGAAGGTCGCGCGACGTCTCGCGGAGATGAACGGATGATCTTCGGTGAAGGCGTCGTGCTCGCCGACGGCGCGACCGGGACGAACTACCAGCGCATGGGGATCGAGCCGGGCGTCGCGCCCGAGGAGTGGGTCTTCGACGAGCCGGCGAAGGTGCAGGAGCTGCATCGACGCTTCGTCGCCGCGGGCTCACAGCTCGTCCTCACGTGCTCGTTCGGCGCGAGCTCGCTGCGACTCGCCGACGAGCGGCTGACGGGCCGGGCGACAGAGGTGAATCGCCGGGCGGCCGAGCTCGCGCGCGAGGCGGCCGGCGACGGCGTTCTCGTCGCCGGCTCGATCGGCCCGACGGGTCACCTCGCCGACCCGCTCGGGCCGCTGACGAAAGAGCTCGCACTCGCGACGTTCGCCGAACAGGCGGAAGCACTTGCGGCGGGAGGCGTCGACCTGCTCGTGCTCGAGACGTTCTTCTCGCTCGACGAAGGGCTGTGGGCGGTCGAGGCGATCCGGCGCGCTACCGGCCTGCCGCTCGTCGTCTCGTACAGCTTCGACCAGGGCACGCGGACGATGATGGGGCTGACGCCGACGCAGGTCGTCGAGGCGTTCGCACCGCTCGGCGTCGACGCGATCGGTGCGAACTGCGGCAAGTCACTCGCGAGCACGGACGAGATCGTCGACGAGCTGCTCGCCGTGGCGGGCGACCTGCCGCTGTGGGTGAAGCCGAACGCCGGCGTCCCGCGGGTCGTGGGCGAGGAGGTCGTCTACGACGCAGGTCCCGAGGATCTCGCGCGCCACCTCGCCGGCTACGCCGGCCGCGGGGTGAAGGTCGTGGGTGGCTGCTGCGGCTCGACGCCGGAGCACATCGCGGCGGTCGCCGCAGCGCTTCGCCGACAGGGTTGACTCGCCAGTCAATTCGCGGTATTCCTGCACCTGAGCGTGGGGATCAGAGGGAAAGCCGCTTCGGTCCTGGTGGTAGCCGCCGCCACGGTGGCCCTGGCCGGAGCCCGCGCCGCATCGCCGTCCCCACCGCCCACCGCGGCCACGACGAGCGGGCCCGTTCGCGGGCTGATCGCGAACGGCATGCGCGAGTTCCTCGGCATCCCGTACGCCGCGCCGCCGGTCGGAAAGCTCCGCTGGCGCCCGCCGCAGGCGCACGCGCGGTGGAAGAAGCCGTTGAACGCGACGGCGTTCGGGTCGTCGTGCCCGCAGGTCGCCGGGTTCTTCGGCCAGGAGAGCACGAATGAGAACTGCCTCTTCCTGAACGTCTTCGCGCCGAGCACCGCGAAACCGAGCGCGAAGCTGCCGGTGATGTTCTGGATCCACGGCGGCGCGCTGATCAGCGGCGAAGGCAGTGACTACAACCCGGTCGGGCTCGTCAAGCAGGGCGTCGTCGTCGTGACGATCAACTACCGGCTCGGCCTGCTCGGCTTCCTCGCGCACCCGGCGCTCAGCGCCGAGTCGGGCTCGCACGACTCCGGCGACTACGGCCTCATGGACCAGCAGTTCGCGCTGAAGTGGGTGCAGAAGAACATCGCGCACTTCGGCGGCAACCCGAAGAACGTGACGATCTTCGGCGAGTCGGCCGGCGGCCTGAGCGTGCGCTCTCAGCTCGTCTCGCCCGCAGCGAAGGGGCTCTTCCAGAAGGCGATCATCGAGAGCGGCTCCTACGCGGAGACGGTGCCGACGCTCGCGCAGGCCGAGGCGGCCGGTGAGGCGAGCGCGAAGGCGATGGGGTGCGCGAGCCAGACGGCCGCGTGCCTCCGCGCGCTGCCCGTGCGCACGCTGCTCGCGAACGAGACCGCGCTCAGCCAGCTCCCGAACATCGGCGCGATCCTGCCGGCGCAGTACAACACTGCCTTCGCGAGCGGAGCGTTCAACCGCGTGCCGGTGATCTCCGGCACGAACCACGACGAGTGGATGCTGTTCGTAGCGCTCCTGAACACGCTTTCGAACAACCCGGTGACTGCGTCGAACTACCAGGCGCAGGTCGCCGCGACGCTCGAGCTGCCGTCCGCCGCGGACGCGGCTCCGATCGTTGCCGCGTACCCCTTCAGCGCCTATCCGACCGGCGAGAACGCACTCGGCGCGGTCGGCACGGACGCGATCTTCGCCTGCAACAACCGGGTCGACGTGCGCAGCCTGTCGCACTACACGCCGACCTACCAGTACGAGTTCAACGACGAGAACGCACCGAACGCGTTCCTACCGGCGCTGCCGTACTCGCTCGGGGCGTATCACGCGTCCGAGATCCAGTACCTCTTCCCGCGTCCGGTCTCGCAGCTCGATCCGGATCAGGAGCAGCTGTCGCTGGACATGCAGAAGTACTGGACGAACTTCGCGAAGGCCGGGAACCCCAACGGTGCGGGCCTGCCGACGTGGCCGGCCTACACGTCCGCGACCGACGAGGCGCAGTCGCTCGTGCCGCCGTCGCCGCAGACCGAGACGAACTTCGCAGCCGCGCACAAGTGCGCGATCTGGACGCCCGGCTCGTAGGGCGCCGATGCCGGAGGTGGGACTCGAACCCACACGCCCCGAGGGACAACGGATTTTGAGTCCGTCGCGTCTGCCAGTTCCGCCACTCCGGCTTTCGGTGTTAAGAGATCGTAGTTCCTGCCACGACGTAGGACTTTTTCGTAGAACCGAGTAAAGTCGCTGCAATCGTGGCGGCCGACGCATCAGCCCCTACCCTCACGGCGCGGTTCAAGCGCCCCAGTGTGGTCTCCTCGGTGGGGCTGCTGCTCGTCTTCGCGCTGATCGTCCTCCTGATCAAGGAGCTGACGGTGTCGCCGTCCCAGTTCTTCCAGGTGACCCTGATCGGGCTCACGAACGGGGCCGTCTACGCCCTGATCGCCCTGGGGTACACGCTCGTCTACGGCATTCTCGAGCTGATCAACTTCGCCCACGGCGACGTGTTCATGCTCGGCGGCATGTTCACGATCACCTTCGGGACGCACTTCTTCAACCTCCACCAGGGGCAGGGCTTCGCGATCGTCCCGATCGTCTTCGCGACGCTGATTCTCGCCATGCTCGCCTGCGGTGCGATCAACGCGACGATCGAGTTCATCGCGTACCGGCCGCTCCGAAGCGCGCCGCGACTCGCGCCGCTCATCACCGCGATCGGCGTCAGCTTCATCATCCAGGACATCGGCCTCGCCTGGAAAGGGCCGAACTACGTCACCGCGCCTGACGTCTTCCCGCACTCGAACGTCTTCTCGTTCAAGGGCGTCGACTACCAGTGGAACCACCTCATCGTCGTCCTGATCACGATCCCGGTGCTGCTCGCGCTGCTCTGGCTCGTGCAGCAGACGCGGCAGGGGAAGGCGATGCGCGCCACCGCGCAGGACAAGGACGCCGCGGCGATCATGGGCATCAACGTCAACCGCACGATCTCGTTCACGTTCCTGATCGCCGGCTGCCTCGCAGGCGCCGCCGGCACGCTCTACTCGCTCTGGGCGACGACGGTGCGCTTCGACCAGGGCTTCCAGCTCGGCCTGATCTCGTTCACCGCCGCCGTGTTCGGCGGCATCGGCAACCTGCCGGGCGCCGTCCTCGGCGCCGTCCTGATCGGGCTGATCCAGGCGTGGAACGAAGGGCTGCCGTGGCACATGCCGGGCTCCGACTGGACCGAGTCGATCGTCTTCTCGATTCTCATCCTGATCCTCATCTTCCGGCCCGAAGGCCTCCTCGGCGAGCGGACCCCCGAAGGCGGATGACGGACCACAGGGAAGGAACGCACGTCGGCACCCAGGGCGAGTCGCCGCACGAGGCGGTCGGCCTGCGCAACCAGCTACGCGAGCGCTGGCACGCGCAGTCCGAGCGCACTCGGATGGGCGAGTCGCTCGGCGGCGCGATCGTGCTCGCGATCTTCTTCTACTTCCTCGACCATGCGCTCGCCGTCGCCGTCCTCACGATCGCGGCGATCTACTGGACGTACCGGCTGCCGCCGCTGCCCTGGCGGCTCGTCGCGCAGGCGGTGCTCGTCGGCGTCTTCCTGATCTTCGGCCCGCGCTCGTTCGCGATCCTGCTCGCGATCGCCTACGCGCTGTCGTGGATCCCCGCGCGCCGGCGCGCGTGGGCGATCCCGGCGGCAGTGCTGCTGATGGCGATCGCGTATCCGTTCTACGTCGACAAGCTCTTCACGGTGCCCGTGTTCGGCGCGTGGCCGGACGTGCCGACCGGCGTCTACATGCTCGTGTTCGTGATGATGGCCGTCGGCCTCAACATCGTGGTCGGCTATGCCGGTCTGCTCGACCTCGGCTACGTGGCGTTCTACGCGACCGGCGCGTACACCGCTGCGTGGTTCGCGAGCGCGCAGTTCGCCGGGCAGAGGTGTCCGAAGCCGGGCGTCAGCGTCGACAACTGCCCGGTCGCCGCGGTGCCCGTGCACAACTTCAACTTCTGGGGTGTGGGCGTCCCGGCCGGCACGGGCGGGATCCACATCTCGGTCTGGCTGCTGCTGCTCGCGGCCGGCATCATCACCGCCGCCTTCGGCATCATCATCGGCCTGCCGACGCTCCGTCTGCGCGGCGACTACCTGGCGATCGTCACGCTCGGGTTCGGCGAGATCCTGCCGCAGATCGCGCGGAACGGCGACAGCCTCTTCGGCTACAACGTGACGAACGGCCCGAACGGGATCACACCGCTCGATCCGCCGGGCTTCGGGCACGCCGTATCGAACGCGACCGGCGGCGTGCTGCCGTCGAACTTCCTGACGTGCTGCACCGCGAAGTACTTCGGGCACACGATCGAGTCGGCGGACGTCTACTTCTGGTTCGCGATCATCCTGCTGCTGATCACGGTCTTCTGCTCGTTCCGGCTGCAGTTCTCGCGCCTCGGCCGCGCGTGGATCGCGATCCGGGAGGACGAGACCGCGGCGGCGGCGATGGGCATCCCGTTGATGCGCACGAAGACGTGGGCGTACGCGAGCGGCGCGTTCTTCGGCGGCGTCGCGGGCGCGTACTACGCCGTCTTCAAGAGCGCGACGTTCCCCGGCGACTTCTTCTTCAACATCTCGGTGTTCATCCTCTGCATGGTCATCCTCGGCGGCATGGGGAACATCTGGGGCGTCGTCGTCGGCGCCGCGTTCCTCGCATACCTGAACCAGGAGGGCCTGGCGAACACCGGCGCCTGGATCAACGCGAACATCCACGTCGGCAAGCACCACCCGAACATCGACGTGCCGCTGTATTCCGCCGGCATCTACGGCGTGATCATCGTGGTCACGATGCTGTTCCGTCCCGAGGGGCTGATCCCGTCGAGACGCAGGGCTGCCGAGCTGCACGAAGGCGTTCACGACGAGCCGCTCTACGACACCGCGCACGCGGGAGCGGAAGCGTGACCGGCGTAGGCTTGACGGAGCCGGCCGGGAGCGCAGGTGCCGGCTTGGCCGGCGCCGGAGCGGGATCATGAGCGAGCAGGCGGCGAACGGCAACGGCGCCGGCGACCTGCTCGTCGCCGCGAACATCCGCAAGGAGTTCGGCGGTCTCGTCGCGGTCAACGACGTCAGTTTCACGGTGCCGCGCGGCAAGGTGATCTCGTTGATCGGCCCGAACGGCGCCGGCAAGACGACGTTCTTCAACATGCTGACCGGCGTCTACAAGCCGACGGGCGGCACGGTCACGTTCCTCGGCGAGGACGTCACCGGCAAGCCGCCGCACGCGATCACCGCGCGGGGCATGGGGCGCACGTTCCAGAACATCCGTCTCTTCCAGAACATGTCCGCGATCGAGAACGTCCTCGTCGGGATGCACACGCGGATGAAGGCGAACCTCTTCAACTCGATCTTTCGCACGCCGTTCGTGAAGCGCGAAGAGGCTGCGTCGCGCAAGCGCGCGCTCGAGCTCCTCGAGTACACCGGCCTGCGCCGTCTCGCGTACGAGACCGCGAAGAACCTCCCGTACGGCGACCAGCGCCGCCTCGAGGTCGCCCGTGCGCTCGCCACCGAGCCGCAGCTGCTGCTGCTCGACGAGCCGACCGCCGGCATGAACCCGCAGGAGTCGGCGGAGTTCACGGCCTTCGTCAGCCGTCTCCGCGACGAGCGCGAGCTGACGGTGCTGATGATCGAGCACGACATGCGCGTCGTCATGGGCGTCTCGGATCGCGTGTCGGTGCTCGACTACGGCGAGAAGATCGCCGAAGGGACGCCGCGCGAGGTGCAGCAGAACGAGCGCGTGATCGAGGCCTACCTCGGCAAGGCGGCGGTCGAGGACATGAAGCGGCAGGGGCTCTCATGAGCGCAAACGGCCATACGCCGGTCCTTCAGATCAACGACATCCATACGTACTACGGCTCGATCCATGCGCTGAAGGGGATCTCGCTGACCGTCAACGAGGGCGAGATCGTGACGCTGCTCGGCGCGAACGGCGCGGGCAAGTCGACGACACTGCGCTCGATCAACGGGCTCAACCGCCCGCGGTCCGGCTCGATCAGGTTCGAAGGGCGCGACATCACGTCGTCGCCGCCGCACGAGATCGTCAAGCGCGGCATCGCGCAGTCGCCCGAAGGCCGCCGGCTGTTCCCGCGCATGAGCGTGACCGAGAACCTCGAGATGGGAGCGTTCCAGCGGCACGACCGTTCCGGGATCCGCGAGGACATGGACCGTGTCTTCGAGCTCTTCCCGCGCCTGCACGAGCGGCGCAGCCAGCGCGCCGGGACGATGTCGGGCGGTGAGCAGCAGATGTGCGCGATCGGCCGCGCGCTGATGGCGCGCCCGAAGCTGCTGCTGCTCGACGAGCCGTCGCTCGGGCTCGCGCCGATCTTCGTCGAGCGGATCTTCGACATCATCCGGCAGATCAACGAGCAGGGAACGTCGATCCTGCTCGTCGAGCAGAACGCGCTGATGGCGCTCGACGCCGCGAA
>Ga0070741_10006430_pt1 | contig 25243 bp, 19 predicted proteins | sample Coa_R1_4_FD_66440 | JGI IMG/M metagenome (GOLD analysis project Ga0070741, IMG submission 66440) | Surface soil microbial communities from Centralia Pennsylvania, which are recovering from an underground coalmine fire - Coalmine... | ecosystem: Environmental > Terrestrial > Soil > Unclassified ... | reverse complement strand
TGCTGCCGTCGCACCATCAACGCTGTAAAGACTGCGAGGAAGCCTGCAACACATAAGGGCAGGCCCGTTTGCGAACTGCGGGTAGCCATCCAGATCAATACGCCCGCGATCTCCAGGACGAGTCCGCCAACGAAAAGGAGCAGGATCGCCAGCGGGGAGCTCTCGAAGGGCCGCTGAATATCCTGGCGACCATAGACGGGAGCGGTTTGAGACGATTGGTCGGCAGGACCTGTTTCAAAGGTTGCCTGTGCCGATGGCGCGTAGAGGTCAATGGCCTCGCGCAGCCCTGAGTAGAGCAGTTCGATTTTTTTGCGGGGAGCGCGAATGTAGACCTTGCGCTCTCCTTCGCTAATCATCAATTCGCGGAAGAGCGGCTCGAACGATTTCTGGCGCAGTGAGACGTTGGTGATCTGTGATAGGGTGAGCGCTTCCAGGAAGAGGCGCTCGCGGGGAAAGCTTACAAAGTAGTAGCCAAGCAGCCGCTGGTCAGTGAGCACGATCTCGCAGGGCGTGCTATGCTGTTGCTGCCCGCCATCCCAGATGCCGGGGAATGTCATAATCGGCTGCTCGTCCGGCAGCAGGTGGTTGCGCAATCCCTTGAGGTTCGCTATGATCTTTTCGGCTGTACTGGTGTTCCCGGCCAATTTTTATATGCCCTTTCTTCGTGTATAGAAAAATTATAGCACACCGTAATGAGGAGAAAACATCTGATGGAAATTATCAGGCCCGCTCGTGTAGAAGATGCGCTCGGAATTGCTCATGTACATATTGATAGCTGGCGAACAACGTATAAAGGGATGGTGCCGGACGACTACCTGGCAAATCTGTCATATGAACGCAATGCGCAAAACAGGACGAGGATCTTAGGTGATCCTGAAACAAAAACGAGAATGTATGTGGCGCAAGACGATACAGGTCGCATCGTCGGTTTTGTCAATGGCGGGCCAGAGCGCGAGAACGATCCTATTTATAAAAGCGAACTTTACGCGATCTATTTGTTCAAAGAGTGTCAAGGGCGAGGTCTGGGGCGGCGGCTCACGCAGGCGCTGGTTGAGGGCCTCTTGAGTGATGGCATGTATGCTATGTTGGTCTGGGTGCTGGCGGACAACCCTTCACGCCGCTTTTATGAAGCACTCGGTGGGCAAGAGCTAAGAACGAAACCAATTGAGATCGGCGGGGCGACGCTGGAAGAAGTGGCATACGGGTGGCAAGATATTCGTGGGCTGACAAATATCGGGTAAAGCTTTTTCCTAAGACCCTGATTTATTGCGTTTCCAACCTGATTTCTGCGCCCATTGAGAATCAGGTGATACGTAGCGTTATGGTAAGGTACGTGAGGGATCTTCCGTAGGGGTTGATGTAAGACAGAAGAGGAGAGAGGGGATATCATAGTGGACGCTTAGGGTCTTTTCCGTAATAGCAAGTAGGATCATGGTTAATTTTGTAGAAGGCTCTGTTTGTCACTTGAGAGGGGGCATTCTACAATATCCTCTGGATAAACGTCTTGAACATAACATCGAGTGTCGTCGTATGACTCTGAGATAGTCAACGAGGAAATTGCTATGACAGATCTGCTTGCTGCCCGCGCTCAAATGGGCACATCGCTGGCTTTTCATATCATCTTCTCGGCCCTGGGGGTCGGGTTGCCGTTATTGCTTTGTATCGCGGAAGGACTTGCCCTAAAAACCAAGAATCCCACATGGATGCTGCTTACGCGCCGTTGGACCAAAGCGGCGGCGATCCTCTTCGCCATTGGCGCGGTATCCGGGACGATCCTCTCGTTTGAACTGGGGCTGCTCTGGCCGACGTATACAAAGTTTGCCGGGGCCGTCGTCGGCCTGCCCTTTATGCTGGAGGGCTTTGCCTTCTTTACCGAAGCGATTTTCCTGGGGCTGTACCTGTACGGGTGGGATCGGCTCTCTCCCAGGGCGCACTGGTTCTGTTCTTTTCCCATCTGGATCAGCGGCCTGGCCTCGGCCTGGTTTATCGTCAGCGCCAACTCCTGGATGAACACGCCCGCTGGCTTCGTCATCAAAAATGGACAGGTCACCGGGATCAATCCCTGGCAGGCCGTGTTCAACCCCAGCACGCCGTATGAGACTGTGCATATGATGCTCGCCTGTTATGTCGCCACCGGCTTTGCGGTCGCAGCCGTCTATGCCTGGTCGATGCTGCGCGGCAGACGAGACGAGTATCGTCGTAAGGGGCTGCAACTGGCAATGGCGATGGCCCTGGTCGCCACACCGTTACAGATCATCAGTGGCGACTTTAACGCGCGCTTCCTGGCTCATTACCAGCCTGCCAAGTTCGCCGCGATGGAAGGCGTATTCCATACGCAGCAGGGAGCGCCTATCAGCATCGGCGGCCTGGCTGATCCCGACACCGGTAAGGTCTACTATGCCCTGGAGATTCCGAAAGGGTTGAGCTTTCTGGCCTATGACAACCCCAATGCGACGGTCAAGGGGCTGGATCAATTCCCGCGTACTGACTGGCCTGCCGTTGAGTTCGTTCATTTCTCGTTCGATGGTATGGTTGCCAGCGGCTTTTTCGCTCTGCTCGTCGCCATCGTATTCTGGGCGTATTACTGGCTCAAGAAGCGGACCATTCCAGAGGGGCGGACCATCCTTGCCGGCGTCTTATTGGCGGGGCCGCTGGCCTTCCTCGCCATTGAATTTGGCTGGATGGTAACCGAGCTTGGACGCCAGCCCTGGACCATTTATGGATACCTGCGCACCAAAGACGCTGTGACCACCGCGCCTCTGCTGAACGTCAGTTTCCTGGTCTTCACGCTGGTCTACATTTTGCTAGCGTGGGCGCTGATCGCTTTACTGTTACGGGTGGCCCGTTCGCCCATACCCGCCGTGCAGACGGTGGAGCAGGCTCGTGCGCCGGAAGAGGTAGGTGTATAGATGAATCAGCTTGCATTGATTGCCCTGATTATCCTGTGGTGGGGCTTGATCGCTTATGCCGTGCTGGGCGGAGCCGACTTTGGAGCGGGCATCTGGGATCTGTTCGCCGTTGGTCGGCAGGCCGAGCACCAGCATAACCTCATCAATCATGCGTTGGGTCCGGTATGGGAGGCGAATCACGTCTGGCTGATCTTCTTGATCGTCGGGCTGTTTAACGTCTTCCCCCCGGCCTTTGCGGCGCTCGTGGTAGCGTTATTCTTCCCGTTTTCCCTTGTACTGATCGGAATCGTATTGCGTGGCGCGGCCTTCATTTTCCGCTACTATGCTCCCGCGTCGATGAGGCAGTTCGCGAACTGGTGGGGGCGGATCTTCAGCGTCACCAGCCTGCTCACGCCCTTTTTCCTGGGCGTCTCGGCGGCGGCGGTTGCCAGTGGGCAGCTTCTTGCCCCCGATGGCAGCGCGCAGGCGTGGAGGTTAAGGGCGTTGCTGAGCCCATTTGCCATTATCATTGGCTTGATCGCGATTGCCCTCTGCGCCACGCTGGCTGCCGTTTATCTCACGGTCGAGGCAAAGGAGCAGGGAGATGATGACCTGGCAGAGTGGTATCGCTGGGGCGCGCTGATTGCCGGTGCGGTCACAGCTTTACTGAATGCGGTGGCGCTCTGGCTTTCGATCAGTGAAGCTCCTTTGCTCTGGCAAGGCATGCTGATGCGAGCTGTTCCGGTAGTGGTGGCGACGATGCTGATTGGTCTGGCGACAGCCGCCGCTCTGTTCTACAGGCGCTATCAGATGGCACGCATCTTGATTATCGCTGAGGCGGCATTTTTGCTGGGATCGTGGGGACTATCGCAATATCCCTATATCATCCCTCCGCATTTTACCATCGCCAACTCCGCTAACGAGCCCGGCGTCATTCTCGCGCTGATCATATCGATTGCCTGTGGCCTGGTAATCCTGCTGCCCTCGCTCTATTACCTGTTCTCCGTCTTCAAACTGCCCTATCCCGTGCCCGGCCTGAAAAGAGAAGTGGCACAGAAGGCAGAGAACAGGCAAAGAGAACATGTAGCCAGGTAGGGGCAGGGCTGGCCCCTGCCCTGTTCTAGATAGAGAGATCTTGTAGGGGCAGGGCTGGCCCCTGCCCTGATCTACCAGGATAGTAAAATGATGCAAAAAGATGAGGATATTGACGGTACCGCGAAAGAGCCTGTTGATGGGAAACATAGCCAGGCCAGCAAAAAGGTTGCCGACCATTTAGCCAATGAGCGCACTTTTCTGGCGTGGATACGCACGGGTCTGGCAACCATTACCTTCGGCTTTGTCATAGCGCGTTTCGGACTATTGCTGCGTGAGCTCACCCTCAAAAATGCTACCTCTTCTGGCGTTCTTTTTCACTATTCCGCGCTCATCGGCGTTGCGCTGACGGTGCTGGGGGTGATTATGATGATTTTCGCGCTGCTCAATTTCTTCAATATTCGCCGCTCTATTGATAACGAAAACTTCCATCCATCTATGGCCTTCACGATTATCCTGACCGTTTTAGCGAGCCTGATCGGCCTTGTACTGGCTGCGTACTTATGGTTTACCGCATAGCTGAAGGCCGGATTTGACATTGCCCACAATATGATTTATACTTTCTATAAACCCATACCAGGGGGGTAGGGTTATTTGAAAGACGGATATGCCATTATGACAATACATATTGACCGTTCCGCAACGGAACCGATAGAGAATCAGCCTGGCGAGGCGGTAGAGAGCCGCGTGCTGCTCGATCTGGAAGGGATGTCGTGCGCGTCGTGCGCTATGCGGATTGAGCGCGGTCTGAAGAAAGTGCCGGGTGTCAAGGATGCCAGCGTTAATCTTGCCACCGAACGGGCAATCGTGACCTATGATGCGCAACAGACCGATGTGGAACAGATGGTGAAAAAAGTGGAGGCGGTCGGCTATAAAGCTTCGCCTGTGGCCTCGCCGGCAATACCAGGGTCGCGAGATGAGCAGGAGGAACAGGTTGAGCATGTGGACGGCGCTGCGATTGCCGCTACTGCACAGGCGCAGGTGGAGCAGCAGAGTAAGCGCAGGCAGGAGGAGATTGTTCATAAGCGCAACCTCTTGATCCTGGGCATCGCGCTCACCATACCTATTGCCGTGCTCAATATGTTGTTCATGAACCGCTTCCCTGGCGAAAACTATCTCCTGCTCATCCTGACAATGCCCGTGTGGGCGCTGGTGGGCTGGGAGTTTCATCGGGGCGCGCTCAAGTCACTGCGTCATGGTAACGCCAATATGGATACACTGGTTTCGCTAGGCTCAACGGCAGCCTACTTGATGAGCGTCGTCGCCACCTTCTTCCCGCGTGTTGTCGGCGCAATGACCTTTTACGACACCGCCGCGCTAATCATCACCTTGATTTTCCTGGGCAAGTACCTGGAGGTGCGCGCGAAAGGTCAGACCAACGAGTCCATCAAAAAGCTGGCGGGCTTGCAGCCGCATACAGCCCACGTTATACGCAATGGCAAAGAGATTGAATTGCCCGTTGAGCAGGTGCGGGCCGGGGATGAACTGATGGTGCGACCGGGAGAAAAGATCGCGGTGGATGGCATCGTCCTCGCTGGCACGTCGGCAGTTGACGAATCGATGATCACAGGCGAAAGCATACCGGTCGAGAAGGTCGAGCACGATCCCTTGATTGGCGCAACGATCAATCAGCGCGGCCTGCTGCGTATGCGCGCTACTAAAGTGGGCGCAGATACCGTTCTTGCCAGTATTATCCGGCTGGTTGAGCAGGCGCAGGGCACAAAAGCGCCGATCCAGCGTCTCGCTGACACCATATCGAGCATTTTCGTGCCGGTTGTGCTGGCGATCTCCTTGCTTACCTTCATCGGGTGGCTGATTGCCGGGAATCTGGCGCTGGGGAGCAGCATGGGAGATATGAGCGCTGCCAGTCCCTGGATTACGGCCATCGTCGCCGCCATCTCGGTGCTGGTCGTCGCCTGTCCCTGCGCGCTGGGGCTGGCAACGCCGACTGCGATCATCGTTGGCACCGGCAAGGGCGCGGAACAGGGCATATTGATCAAAGGTGGCGAGAGCCTTGAGCGCATCCAGGCCATTCGGGCCGTATTGCTCGACAAGACCGGAACGATTACCAGGGGCAAGCCCGAACTTACGGATATCATCACCGTCTCCGGCTGGCAGACTGATGAAGTCCTGCGCCTGGTAGCCGAGGCTGAACAAGGTTCCGAGCATCCGCTTGCCGCCGCGATTGTGGAGGGGGCGAAAATACGTGAAATACCGTTGACTGCAATGCCAGAGCACTTCACCGCGCTGTCCGGGCAAGGCCTGGAGGCGACGGTTGAGGGGCATGCGCTGCTGATCGGCACGCGTCACCTGCTTGGCGAGAGGACTGTTGCATACGCTGAGCTGAGCGAGCAACTGGAGGCGTTGGAGCAGCAGAGCAAAACCGCTATGCTGATCGCAATTGATGGCGAAGTTGCCGGTATAGTCGCCGTTGCTGATACGATTAAGGTCGGTTCGGTGGATGCGGTCAGGCAGCTCCATCAGCAGGGGCTAGATGTGTGGATGATTACCGGCGATAATCGACGAACGGCAGATGCTATTGCCTCGCAGGTTGGTATTCCCGATGAACATGTATTGGCGGAAGTGCTGCCGCAGGATAAAGCCAACCAGGTGAAGCAGCTTCAGGAGCGTGGCTTGCTGGTGGCCTTCGCGGGCGACGGCATCAATGATGCGCCCGCGCTAGTACAGGCGGATGCCGGGATAGCAATGGGGACCGGGACAGATATAGCGATGGAGGCGGCGGATATCACCCTTGTTAAGGGCAATCTGCGCAGTGTAGCCACCGCTTTGGCGCTTTCCCGTGCGACCATGCGTACCATCAGGCAGAATCTGTTCTGGGCCTTCGCCTATAACGTCGTGCTGATCCCACTGGCGATCCTCTCGCCCTTGATCCCCTTCCTGCGGGAGCAAGCACCCATCTTCGCGGCAGCCGCAATGGCGCTCTCCTCAGTCACGGTCGTCAGCAACTCGCTGCGGCTGAGGCGTTTTGGAAAGTAGAGAGTTCTCATAATCAGGCATATAGGCTATCCCATATGCCTGATTATTAAGAAAGCGTTAGCGGTACCCCCTCATATGCTGGTTAGTAGTTGGGCATGCGAGATGCGCGCGATGGATTGATCACCTTGTGGAAAATGCCAAAGAGCATAAAAGTAGGAGGCCATTGTCCAACAAAAATGCTCCAGTCGCGCTTACCCATCAGAAACAGCGTTGCAGAGACGACGATAGAAATCAAAGCAGCCCAGTACCAGGCCTCCTGGGGTACCTGATCCGTAACGCTGAAGTACTGCTTTTGAGCGTCGGCAGCAGCTTCAGGACCGGTTTTTACGCTTGCCATTAGTATGTTCCCCTTTCTGTTTTCTGCTTCTTGTTGCTTTTACGAATAGCTATGTATATCAAAGATGCGCAATAGCAATCATGTGGGTATCGGAACATACTGGCTGTTGTTTATAGACGCGACACCTGTGAGCTGTTTTGCGATTTTACTACCTACAACCAGTTCATACACCCGCTCATGCATCTTCTTTCACGCGTTTGAGCAAGAAAACGGGCAGCTCACGGGCCGTCTTCTGCTGGAACTCGCTGTAAGGTGGAAAGACCTGGGCTGCCTTTGCGAAAGCCTTCGCCCGCTCCTCGCCGCTTAGCAGCGTGGCCCGGGCGGGGAACTTCTCGGTTCCCACCTCGACTGTGATATCAGGATGAGCCATGAGATTGTGATACCATTGAGGATGCTTTGGCGCGCCTCCCTTAGAGGCCACCGCCAGGTACGAATCGTCATAAGGGACCGCCATCAGGGGATAAACCCGCTCCTGCCCTGTCTTTGCCCCCTTCGTTGTAATGAGGATCAGTGGCGCTCCGCCTGCGACCTTCCCCCCATTGGCGCGAAACTCCTCGACCACTTTCACGTTGTTCTCAATAAACTCAGCATCTTTCATGCGCTTTATCTCCTCTCTTTCCTTCTTCTTTCTGTTCGCCTGAAATATGGCTATCTCATTGCGTATCCTGATAAGTAGCACTACTTGCAAAATACAAGTAGTAAGAGGATACCCCAATTCTCAAAAAACATCTCGAAATTTGCTCTTCTCCGAAACGTTTATGTATCTGTGGGTCAATTCGGCAAACCTTTCTGGCAAAGTACGCTCCACGAGCATCTTCAAAGCGACCCATTTCCAGGACAGAGATGGATGAAGCGAGATGGAGAGTGCTTCAACTTAGCTCTCTGGCACTTGACAAACGCGTATTTTCATGATAGAGTACTCTGTGATATAGAGTACTCTATCATGAAAATGGAAAAAGAAGGAGTCAAACGAGATGGATATTACCCCTGAAGAGGCGCAGGCATCGCTGGATGACATTCGGAACCTGACCACGAAGGCCAGAACGGTTCACAGTTTCTGGGCATATTACATGTTACTCTGGGGAATTGTCTGGACACTAGGTTTTCTCGCTACCCAGCTTGAACCTCAACTGGTCAACTGGATATGGGGGATCATGATCATTGCAGGCATGGTCGGCTCGGCCTTGCTTGGTATGACGCAGGGAGGGCAGATGCGCGCAGTTCCGGGCTCGCAGACGGCCTTTCTCAGCTCGCGCTTTGGCATGTTCAACGGAGTGCTCTACACATTCGCCATTTTGTGGCTGATCATTTTTCCGCTAACGCCAATGCAAGTTGGAATGCTCTGGATTACGGTGACTATGTTTAGCTCTATTATCGCGGGCATCTGGCTGCAAGCTCCTATGTCCATCTGGCTTGGTGTTGGGGTTACGATTATGTCGGTTCTGGGCTATTACCTCCTGCCGCATTACTTCTGGCTCTGGGCTGCCATCTTTGCCGGACTCCCGCTAATAGGTGTAAGCGTCTACTCTCTGAGGCAAAAATAGCGATGGCAGGTCTCAATGAAGTTATTCACCAGCCTGTGCGCCTGCGCATCATGGCCGTGCTGGCCGCACTCGTACCGGATATACAAGTAACATTTAGCTACCTGAAGGATACGCTTGACCTGACCGATGGCAATCTCGGGGCGCATTTGCATAAACTAGAGGAGGCCGGTTATGTCAAGATCAGCAAGACGTTTGTTAATAATAAGCCACAAACATATATTGAAGCTACTGAAGCGGGAAGACAGGCTTTTATAGAGCATAGTGCTGCGCTCAGAGAGATCCTGGAAGGTAGCCAGCACATTGGCGAGCGTGGCATGACAGATATAACGAAGGAGCACACATCATGAGCCGCGACATACCGGTTAAAGCACAGGTCCATCTCGAAGTCACACCCCTGGAAGCTTTAGTTGACGAACAGGTCGCGATCCGGCTTTCTGGTTTATTGCCGGGGCAAACAGCGACGTTATGGATGCGTACGCGCGATGGGCAGGAGGATGTATGGGTCTCTTCGGCGTCGTTTGTGGCGGATGATCATGGCGAAATTGACCTTACCACACAGCAGCCAGTAGCGGGGAGCTATCATAAGGTTGATCCGATGGGCCTGTTCTGGTCAATGCAGCCGGTTGAGAAGAAACAGCCGATATTTTTGCTGACGGGAGATGCAAAACCTGTAGCAATGGAGTTGATTGCAGAAGTTGAGGGCGTCGCGGTAGCTGCCGCGCGCCTGAAGCGGCTGTTTGCTGCTGAGGATGTCGTGAGGGTCCAGGTGCGCGAGCAGGGGCTGGTTGGCGTGCTCTATCACCCTGCAGGTTCCGGTCCGTCTCCTGCTATCATCATTTTGAGTGGCTCGGATGGTCGGATACGCGAGCGCCAGGCGGCGCTACTGGCCTCTCATGGCTTTGCCGCGCTTACCCTGGCCTACTTTAATGCCGAGGGGTTGCCAAAAAACCTTGTCCATATTCCATTGGAATACTTTGAGACGGCGATTCACTGGCTTCAGGCGCAGAGCGTTGTTGACGGTGACAAAATCGGCGTGATCGGCCTGTCGCGGGGCGGCGAGCTGGCGCTGTTGCTCGGCGCAACCTTTCCTGCTATCAAGGCCGTTGTTGCCTGTTCGCCCAGTGGGCTTGTGCAGGCTGGCGTTGATGGTAATAACTACTCTCGCTCGGCCTGGACGCATCATGGCAAACCGTTACAACAGGCTGTCGTTAAAATCACGCCGCTGTTATGGCTGAAGCTGATCTGGCAGAGCATAAGAGTGCGAGCGTTTCCCATGCGTGATATGTTCCTCACCACGCTAAAGGATCGCAAGCATTTGAATGAAGCGACGATTGCGGTGGAAAATGTCCAGGGACCGATCCTGTTGATCTCCAGTGAGGATGATCAGATGTGGCCTGCAACGATATTCTCGCACCTCGTAATGAAGCGCCTTGCGGAGTATCATCACCTCTATCCTGACCAGCATCTCAGTTATAAAGATGCGGGACATTTTGTGTCTTTTCCCTATAATTACCCCTTTCTCCCTCCGCTTGTGAAGCGGATAATGGGCCTGGCGCTTGGTGGCACGGTTGAGGGGGCAGCAGCTTCGAGTGCCGACTCCTGGCCCAGGATACTGGCCTTTTTTGCAGAGAATCTTGGCGTGCGCTTTTGACTTTTTAGCTGTACACGTCTTACTATTTAAGTGTGTGTCTGGCTCTCAGCATGAGCGCGCCTCGCGCCTGCGGCGCTCGCCAGTTTGTTGGTGTTGTGGAAACATGTGCGGAGCGCATGTTTCCACAACACCAACAAACCTCCTTGCGCGGCGAAGCCGCGTGAATTCTGCCCCGAAGGGGCCAGGACACTCTCTAAGTGTATAAAGTTCTGTATACAGGGGAATGCTTAAATGGAAGATGTACAGACATTGCCCGCGCAACCGACTCCCTCGTGGAAGGTCTGGGTGAAGACCAGCCGCCCTTTTACGCTCATGGCAACGCTCAGCCCCGTGCTGGTCGGCACTGCCGTGGCGTATTATGAGGGAGCATTTCAGCTCGTGACGTTTCTGGTCACACTTTTTTCATGCCTGTTCTTGCAGATTGGCACGAACTACTTTAATGAATATTTCGATCATCGCTATGGGCTGGATCATGCCGGGTCGCTTGGCGCGATGACGGTCATTTTTCGCCATGAGATGACGGCGGGACAGGTGCTTGCGGGCGGCATTACCAGTTTTGTGATCGCGACTCTGCTGGGGATCGTTCTCATCTTTCAGGTGGGTCCGGCGATCATCCTCTTCGGGCTGGCTGGCATGGTGATTGCATACTTTTATAGCGCCAGGCCCTTCAAATTCGCCAGTCGCGGGCTGGGCGATATCCTGGTTTTTATCGCGATGGGTTTTTTGATGACCTGGGGCTCGTATTATGTGCAGATCCCGCACTGGTCATGGCGAGTCATTGCCGCCAGCATCCCGGTGGGCTTCCTGGTTACAGCTATTCTCAATATGAACAATGTGCGCGACTATCAGGATGATCTGGCGGTACACAAAAAGACGCTGCCGGTGCGTTTTGGGCTGAGATTCGGGCAGCGTTTCCATGCCTGGTTGCTCAGGGGGAGCTATATTGCCGTGATCCTCTTTGCGCTGTTGAACGTATTGCCGATTTATAGCATAGCGGCCCTGCTGACATTTCCCCTGGCGTATCGCAATATCCGTGCCGTTTTAGGGGCAACAGACCGGAAAGCGTTTATTGTCGGGATTAAGCGCACGGCGCTGCTACATTTTCAGTTTGGGGTGGTGCTGGCGCTGGCGCTTGTAGTATCGCGTTTCTTGTGAAGAGAGCGATAGGGAGGCGTTGTATCGGGTCCCCATCGCTCTCTTTATGTTGAAGAACTCTGTTCTGATAGGATTTACGCTGATTCGCGTTGAATGAGCTGGTGTGGCATAGCCACCTGGCGGCCTGGTCCCTCATATATGCCGGTAATGCGTTCCATCAGCAGTTGTCCTGCCACTTTGCCCGCGTCATAGGTGTGGGGCTGGATCGTGGTAAGAGCGGGCGTGACGAGGGATGCGGCTGTAATGTCGTCGTATCCTATAATTGCCATATCATACGGGATCTTCATACCTAATTGTCGCGCTACGTCCAGTGCTCCGATGGCCATTAAATCGTTGGCGCAAAAAACCGCCGTTGGTCGCGTTTTGGCATCAAACTGTTGTATCAGTGTGCAGAAAGCCTGCTGGCCCCCCGTCCGTTTGAAATCACCTTCTACAATCAACGCCTCATCGATGGGAATATGGGCTTCCTCCAGCGCTTTGCAATAGCCGGCAAGGCGTGCGCTGGCATGGGGCTGCTTTGGAGATCCGCCAATAAAGCCGATGCGTTGATGGCCCTGCTGTAGAAGATAACGGGTCGCGTTCATTGCCCCTGTCTGATCGTCGGTCGTGATATGATCAGTATCAGGATGGCAGGTGTTGGGGCCAATAGAGACAAACGCCACACTATGTTCAACCAGTTGTCGTACGTTTTCGTGACTAGTATACGAGGAAGACAAAATAATGCCATCCACCTGTCGCTGGATAGCGTTCACGATGAACTCATGTTCCTGGTGCCACTCGCCATCGGTATTACAGAGGATGGCATAGTATCCATAACTTGCCAGGGTATCCTGTAATCCGCGTGCGAGCGCGGGGTAATAGGGATCGGTGATATCGGGAATGATCAGAGCTATCGTTTGAGTACGCTGCATGCGCAGGCTGCGAGCCAGCGCATTAGGGCGAAACCCTAGCTCTGCGATAATCTGCGTTATGCGCTCCCGGGTAGCTGGAGCCACGGGCCGCTTTCCGCTGATAGCATGCGAAACAGTTGTTTTGCTGACTCCAGCCAGTCTTGCAACATCCGCTATTGTTACCACGTTTTACCATCCTGAATAACTTTTTCTATTATTATTACGTTGGATGGTAACAGTATCGAAACATGCCATAAGTTTGCTAATATTTGCTTCTGCTTCTATACCCATTTTTTAGCGATGGCACCATGTAACAAAGGTTACATGGTGCCATCGCTAAACAGGCTGCTGCTAACTTACTCGCCTGTTGATTTAGTGCTCTGTTGACGCTTACGTTTCGCCGCCAATAGCGTTTCCGTTGTGGAGGTCGATGGCGTACTCGTAGCAGCTTGCTCCTGTGGTTGAGATGTGCGTATTTCCCTGGTGGGCTGTGTGCGCTTCTCCTGAGACGTAGTAGGGGCAACTTCCACGATGAATCGGGGAGCTACCGCTTGCTCTGCCGACGTTATCCGGTCGCGGCGCTCCTGGCGTTTGGCGCGAATGTTGCCGAGCGGGGCAATGACGGGACTACGCGCGGACTGAACCGTCTGTACTGCTGCTGCCGGGCGACTGATACCCAGACGGCTCAGCAGCCATTGGAGGCCCAGCGTCAGGAATTCCAGGCTAGAGAGGCGCCGCACCGCGATATCAATCGGCAAGAGTAGTGCAGCCAGCGCCAGTAACAAAAATGTGATAGAGATCGCGGCTGAAACGGGCACCAGATTCTGGGTGAATGCCGAGGCGCTATCGGCTGGATTGAGCAGGGTGCCGCCTCCGGCGCGGGCCAGGAGTTGGAGGAAACGCAGGTCAACCCCTTCGCTGCGAAATTCGGGCGAATAGGGAACGATCAGGCCGGTAGAGGCCGTGAGTTGGTGCGAATCATTCTGGCCGCTGGCTGCCGGACCCTTCCATGTGACCTGGAGCAGGTAAGCGCCGACCTGCGAAGCGGTGAAGCTGCCCTCCCAGTGGGCCGGAGCGGTTGGTTGCAGGTTGATGGTTCCCTGTGAGAGGTCGGGGGCAATGATATGCGCCTGCACCTGCTGCTGTCCCTGGGTCGGTGTCCCGGGTGGAAGATCGACCGAGATCTGCGCCGTCCCATTGACCACCTTCCCATTGATGTTCATGGCGCTATCAGGCGTGGGCAGGGTCCAGGTCACAAGGTTGGCCCACCATTGCGCCGCCTGATTCCACTGGAGCCAGCGCGTCGTCCAGAGTCCCAGCGCATCGCTGGTCCAGGCTACTGCGCGGCCAAGCCCATACTGCCAGACAGCCAGCACCGGATCGTCCAGATGGCTTACGAGCACCATCTGAGCGGTTGGTTTGGGAGTCGTGGCGATATAGCCGTCCAGGCTGGGCAGGCCCTGCAAGCCAGTTAAAATCGGATGCGTCCCCACCGAAGCTGGCACAAAGGTCTCGTTAATGATGCTGCGCCTGGCAGCCTGCTCGGTCTCTTTGAGCAGGACCTGCGGGATCGCGTTCGGATTATCAGCGCGATAGAAGCGTCCCTTACCCACCGTGGCAATTTGCTGCATCAGACCCAGTTCCGATATGTCATCGGCGTTAGTCGCGACCGTTGAGATCGTAATATTCTCCTTCGCCATTTTAAGGACCTGTGGCGTATAGTTATCAAAAGCGTCCCCGTCGCCGAGCAAGATCACATGCTTGATCTTCGCGTCGGTATGCAAAAGCGCCTGTTCCGCGTTCGCCAGATCGGGATTGTAGCTTGGCGGATCAATCGGATTCATGTTATCAATCGCCTTATCGATGGCGGTTTTATCGGTCACATGCTGCATAGGGATCACCAGCGTACCGCCGCCCTCCGAGATGCCAATCTGGTCGCGAGGCGTCAGCAGGTTCACCACGCCCTTGCCTGCCTCTTTAGAGATGTTGATGGGCTGGGAGCTTTCCAGGCTCTCAATAATCAGTACCACTGCTATGGTGGGTGTATCTTTATGCTGGGGAATATCCATGCGCACGGGCAGGGTTTGTTCCAGCGGCGTATTGGCATAGCCACCGATGCCGTAGCTATTCTGGCCTCCGCTTACCACCAGGCCGTGACCGAGATCGCGCACAAAGGCTTGAAGGGCCTGCATGCGTGTGGTTCCTAGCGATACGGCGGGAACATCGGCCAGGACGACGGCGCTATACGGGGCCAGGCCGTCCAGCGTCGTGGGGACATCGCTGGGCGTGCCGACTACTACATTGATCTTCGTCGCCTGGAGCGCGGCAATAATATTATGTCCGTTGCCGGGCTGGCCCTCGACGACCAGCACGCGCGGCGGCCCCTGCACATTGACGAAAGCGGCTGCCTCGTTGTTTTGCAAGATCGTGTCAACCGGTGCCTCTAGCGTAACGCGAAAGGTGTGGAAGCCGGGCGAGGGAGCGAGCAGGCTCAGGCTGATATCCTGTACTCCTATGGGCAGGCGGATGCTTTGTTGGAGAATGATTGCCTGATCGAGATAGACGTGTAACGTGCCTGTTTGTGCGACGGTGCTGGAGAGCCGGACGTGCAGCACGAACCGTTCATTCGTATGGATCTGCGTTGGCGCGTCCAGACCATCAATGCGCGCCTCTTCGCCGGTCACATTGGGCAGGGGAACAATATCAAGTCGGATGCCCTGCTGTTGCAGCAATTGCGCCTCGGGGAGCGCATCCTCAAGATTTTGCTGTCCATCGGTGAGCAGGATGATATGGCGCTGGCTATCGGTTGGCAGGATCGCAGCCGCCAGGCGTAGCCCGGCTGCCAGATCGGTATAGTTGGTATCCGGCGTGGACTCGAAGTGAGAAAAATCAATCTGCTGTTTAACTGACTGTTCCACTAAAGCGTTGCGTCCCACCGCCACAATGCCCACCTGATCCTCGGGACGTTTATGCTTGAGCGCCGCAGCAATCCAGTTCTCGATAAAGGGACGTTGCGGGCCTGTGCTGGCGGAGATATCGCCCACAAAGACCGTCGCCTGGCGCGATACCGGCTGCGCCCACGCCGCGCCTGCCAGAGCCGCGATCACCAGCGTAAAGAGGGCGAGCCGGCAGCCCAGAATAAGTAATCGTTGCTGCCTGGGATAGGGAAGCGCCATGCGTTTCCAGGTCAGATATACCAGGAGGCCAACCGGCAGCAGCAGCAAAAGCAGCCAGGGTTGCTCAAAGGTTAACATGGTTGCCTCCTTTTGAACGCGTGTAGGGACCGGATTTATCGCGTCCGCCCTTTCTGGCACGTTTATTTATCTTCATTACCTGTTTTTTGACTTTACGATAGCGTTCCTGTACCAAGCGCATCGTAGGGACCAGCTTTAGCGCGTCCGATACGCGATTTATCGCGTTCCCCTGATGGGCCGCGTCCGAGTGCTGTTGCAATTTTCCTCCCGTCGCCCCGCCTGTTCGCGCAACGCGCTGTGTCGCCGTCGCTGAACGCTGGCGATAGCCACGGCTAAACAGCCACCATTCGGCGCAGAGCACCAGCAAAAGCAGTCCCGCGATCCACGGCCAGATTTCGCGTAACTGGCGTGACACGGTATTGCCATTCGGCGTAAAATCGGCGCTGTGCAGCACGGGAAGCGCCGCCGCGGGGGCGAGCTGCGATTGAGCGGGATCGAACAGGTTGACGGCGAAGGCTCCATGCAGGGTTTGCCCATGCACGCGCTGCGTCACCTGATAGATGCCGGTGTTATTGGTGCGGGCAAACGGCGTCACCGGGAAAGGTGGCCCGACCGCTGTGCTTAGATTGTTGGGATCGGTAATCGTCACCTGGTCCGCGCCGGGCCACGTCTGTACCGTCACAGGGACGCCAGCCGCGACTTGACCGCTGTTGCCCACCGGCTGCGGCAGGAACCAGCCGGTCATATTCTGTATCAGAATGGGGAAGGCGGGCTGGAGCGGGAGATCGGAATCGTGCAGATCGAAGCTCAGCACCGCGACATGTCTGTTTGCAACATCGCCCGCGACCAATAGCGGCGTTTCGGGCGCGGCAATAATCGTTTGCGCCCATACTGCCGGTTTGAGCTGGTGACTGGCGTGGATGACGTGAATACTGCCCAGATCAACGTTATTGAGCAGGTTGAGAGGATCGTTGCCCGCGCTAAAGTGGCTGACCTGGATTTGCGGGCCGGATGTCCCGAAAAGATAGGAGCCGGAGGGCGGGTTAACGAAGAACAGCGAGCCGTTGGGCAGCGTCTTTGGCACATAGCCATCAAATACCGTCAGATCGAAATTGCCGACTGGCGCGTACTTCTCCGGCGTTGTCTCGAACAGGTCAATCGTCGGCTGCAAGCGTAAGGCTGTTTGTAAAAACGAGTTGCCCTCAGTAACCAGCAGGACGCGACCGTGGATCGAGCCGCCAACGATAGCCCATGCATCGTGATCAACGCTCATCGCATCCTGAGAGGTCAGATGCGCGTGCAAAAAGCGCGTTGAAGGTAATAAGGGTCCCCATTGCAGCGCGCCCGTTGCTCCGGCGGGCAGAACTACCGTCTGCACATTGACAAGGCGCCCATCGCCGTAAAGCTCAACCGGTATCGAGCGTTGCTGATGGCTGTAGTTGGCGACCTGGGCGAAGGCGAAGAGCTGCCCACGCGTCGAACGTGAGCTCAGGGCCATCAGCGCAACATTGGGCGCATCGGTGCCCACGCGCAGATAGCGTACCGGGAAGGGCAGCACCAGCGTCTGATCGGCATTCGTAACGTGACCGTCGCCGACGACAAGCACCTGGGCGTTAGCATGTCCCGCCGCCAGTGAAGCGGCCAACGATAGCGCCTGCTCAAGGTCGGCGTCCTGATTTGTCACCTGCGCCCGCTGTAGGGCCGCGCTCAATTGAGCTTTGTCCTGTGATTCGGCGATCAATACCTGCGGCGTGCGCGCCATTGTAATCAAAGAGATGCGCGTATCGGGGCCGAGGCTATCGATCAGGTCGGCAATGGAGTTGCGCGCATTCTCAAAGCGGTTGGGTGCAACGTCTGTAGCTTGCATGCTTGCTGAAGCCTGCAAAATAATAACGGTATCTCCACTGAGCTGGCTACTGATGAAGATCGCCGGGCGCGTCAGCACCAGCACAATCACAACGGCTGCCAGCAATTGCAAGAGCAGCAGCGGGGTAATGCGTAAACGCTGCCAGGGCCGGCTGGCCTGTAAATCTTGCAGCGCCTGCTGCCACAGCAATGTGCTGCCAACCACCCGTTCCTGGCGTTTGGGTCGCATGAAATAGAAGAGCAGGATAATGGGAATGATCGCGGCAAAAGCCAGCGCCGCCGGAACAAGAAAATTCATTCATGCACCTTTGATTTTATCGGACCAGATCTATTTGTCGCAATAAGCGTTGGACAACATCAATAAGAAGCGTATCACTGGGTATCAGAGTATAGGTTGCCATATGAGTATGGGCGAAGGCCGCCAGTTCTTCCGTGAAGTCGGCTAAGCGTTGCTGGTACGCCTGTAAGATAGCGGAGGAGATGCTGACATCCACATTGCCGCTGCCCTCGCTATCGCGCAAGCGCCAGTCGCCCTGAATATCGGGATCGATCTCATCGGGTGATAGGATCTGGAGCAGGGCTACTTCCTGGCGCAACTGGCGTACGGCGCGTACGCCGACCTGGTAGCCGCCGGGCGCAAGAAAATCCGAGATAATGATGGTCAGGCCCGGGCTGGTGACGACGCGCCCGATATCATACAGGGCGCGGTTAAGATCGGTCGTGCCCGAGCGTGGGAGCTGATTGAGAAACGCGCCCACCGTCCAGATCGAATTTTTGCCGCTGCCCACCCTGCGATAGCCAACCAGTCGGTCGGTGAGTGTGCCAACGATTACGCTATCCTCGCATTTGAGCGCGACGTAGGCCAGGGCTGCCGCCGTAGTGGTTGCCAGAGAGATTTTAGCGGGCGTGCCTTGATGCATCGAATCGGAGCAGTCGAGCAGGATAGTGACAGTAATGTTCTCTTCGGCCTCGAAGACGCGCAAAAAGAGCCGCTCCAGGCGAGCGTAGGCGCGCCAGTCGATGCGCCGGAAATCATCGCCGGGGGAGTAGCGCCGGTAGTCCGCGAACTCCATCGACGAGCCTGCCATCGGTGAGCGTCGCCGCCCCGGGCGTCCGCTCGCCATCGGCCTGCGCGTCAGCAATGCGAGATTATCCAGCCGTTGCAGGATGCTCGCATCGAGGGGGAAGCGGTTCTGGCTGTTGTTCTCCATCAGGGACCGATCCTTGAATGCGATAAATCAGACTTGCCCTGATGCGGGGCAATATCGCGGTAGGGGCAATGCCTCGCGCTTGCCCTATGGCCGTCAAGAGGCTGTACAAGCGCTAAAGCGGACGCGATAAATCGGGTCGGTACGAAGTTGATCATGCTGCTTCGATCTCCTCCAGGACTGTTTCAATCAGGTGCTCCGGGGTGATGCCGTCGGCGAGGCCGTCGAAATTGAGCATGAGGCGATGGCGCAACGCGGGAAAAGCAACGCTGCGGATATCTTCCATTGAGACGTTGTAGCGGCCTTCGAGCAGGGCACGCACGCGGGATGTCGTAATGATCGCCTGGAGGCCGCGCGGGCTGGCACCGTAGCGGACATACTGGCGCACTTTTTCCGGCGCGTCTTCCTGATCTGGATGGGTAGCCAGCAGCAGGCGAACGGCGTACTCTTTGATATGGGTAGCAACCGGCACGGCGCGCGCGATCTCTATCATCTGTTGCAGTTGCTCACCGGTGGCGACGGCGGTAGCTTTGAGTGACTGCGTCCCCACCGTCGTATCGACGATGCGCATTAGATCCTCCGCTTTAGGGAAGTTGACCATAATCTTCAGCAGGAAGCGGTCAAGCTGGGCCTCCGGCAAGGGATAGGTTCCTTCCATTTCGAGCGGGTTCTGCGTTGCCAGCACAAAGAATGGTTGAGGCAGGGGCCGCGTCCTATCGCCAACGCTCACCGTACGCTCCTGCATCCCTTCCAGCAGGGCTGATTGCGTCTTGGGCGTCGCGCGGTTGACCTCATCGGCCAGCACGATATTGGCGAAGATCGGGCCTGGTTGAAAGCTAAAGACGCGTTTGCTGCCACCACCGGCGCTATCGGATTGTTCGGTCACAATTGTGGTGCCGACGATATCGGCAGGCATCAGGTCGGGCGTGAACTGGATGCGCGCAAATTTGAGCGTCAGGGCATCGGCCAGGGTGCGGACCAGCAGCGTCTTGCCTAGTCCCGGCACGCCCTCCAGCAGCACATGGCCGCCGGAGAGCAGGGCCAGCAGCAATTCGCGGATCACGCGTTCCTGTCCGATGACGATGGAGCACAGTTCCTGCTCCAACTTGCGAGCGGTTTCGATAAATGTTGTGATATCGGCCTCATCGGGCTGCTGCTGTTGGGCCGATGCTGCGCTTCCATTCGTCTCCACGTCTCTATGTACATCCGGGGATGTCTGTTCGCCGGTATTTGTCATAACGTTACTGTTGCCCTTCTAGTGTATCGAAGTAGTCATGAACCAGGTCCTTTGTGTCAGGAGAGATATTGCTATTGTCAATGGCGTCGTGCGCCATCTGGTTATACTGCTCGATGACCTGTGAATAGGGAACGGAATTGCCTGGGATAACGATACCATTATTATTATCGTTCGTCTGCGTGCTGGTGCCCTGCCCGATTTGTCCAGGGATCGTTACCTGCTCCGTTTTCCCCTGCTGGTTGCCTGCTCCGTTACCGCCGCCGGCTCCGCTGTTGCCGCCACCGCCTCCTTGCCCCTGGCCTTGTCCTTGTCCTGGATTTTGCCCCTGTCCTTGTCCTTGTCCGGGTCCCTGTCCTGGATTCTGACCCTGCCCCTGGTCCTGATTCTGGCCTTGCCCTGGATTCTGGCCCTGACCTTGCCCCTGGTTCTGGCTTTGACCATTGTTGTTTGTGCCATCGGTAGAGGCGGCGAGGGAGTTAGCCAGGTCTTGCAGGCTTTGCGATGCCTGGCTGATGCTGGCGCTGCTGGCCTGGCTGGCTGCATCTTGTCCTGCGGCAGCCTGTACCGCGCCTGCGGCATCCGAAATTTCGCTGGGAGTGCCGTTGGCGACCGCCTTTGCGAGCTGGTGCAGCGCGGAACTGAGGTCAGGATTCTGGTTCGCCTGGTTCGCGGCTTTTTCGATTTGTTGGGCCAGATCGCTGCGCTGCTGGGGCGTCATCTTGCTGACCTGCGAGGCCAGATCCTGGAGCGCCTTTGCCTGCGCCTTACTGTCATTGTTAGCGAGCGCCTGGCCGAGCGCACTCAAGCTTGAATTCTGGCTATTCTGTAACGACGAGCTGGCCGCTGCATGACCTTGAGCGCGATTAGCTGATTGAGGATTGCGTAATTGATCGAGCTTTGCCTGGGCATCCGCAATCGCTTGCTGCGCCTGCGACTCATTCTGGGCCTGTTGCAGCTTTGCCTGAAGATCTTGCAAAACCTGGTCAATCTGCTTTTGTTGGGTGGGTGATGTCGCCGGCTGCTGGGCCAGTTCCTGGCGTATTTTATCGATGGCTTTGACCTGGCTGGCGATTTTCGCCTGAAATGCTGCCTGTTGCTTGAGCACATCGTTCATTGGATTGGGCAGAACGATGAGGAGCGCAAGGAGCAGGGCCATCAATCCTGACAGGAGCAGCGTTGAGCGAGGAACGCGCAGAGAGACGGCTCGCGCAGGCGTATAGTGCGCGAGCTGCTCCAGGGCATCGTGCCGTTGCAATCTGGCGAGAACGGAGGATTGGTCGCGTAGCTCCCAGGCTGTGCCCATGCGATCATGTAGGGAGAGCCGGGCATCGACGATACGAGACGAGCCGGCAAGGGATGGAAGCGCCCAGAGCGCGCCTCCCAGAGCCAGGATAACGCAGGCCAGACCGCAGCCGAGCGCCCAGTACTGGGCGCCGGCCCAGGGAACGAGGCGCGCGATGAGCAGAACGAGGCATGCCAGGATCAGCCCGGCAATGATTCCTCCCACTACCCAGCGCAACAGATGTCGCAGGCTGAGCCGTTTGCGCCAGGGTTGTAGCGCGGCGGTGATGCTCCCGGCATCGAGTGGCGCCTGTGAGATGTCCGCGATACGCGAAGGCATCAAAGTAGCCATAAAATCAAGCCTTTCTTGGAGGCAACCGGTGGGGGCAATGCCTTGCGGTTGCCCTACCCCTGCGAGGTATTCCTCGTTACAAAGCCGCTAAGGCAATGCTGATATCGTCATTTCTTCTGATGAAGTGTTCGGCTCCATGTTGCCCTGCATCCTTCTTGCTCTTGGTAGGCGGCCTAGTGGGTTGGGTTTAATGGTCCACAGGCTGAGCAGGAAGAACAACACGGCGGCAGCGATACTAATACTGATATAGGCGATCCAGGGCGGGATGCTCAGGTGGGCGTAGTTATAGTTACCAAGATTGGCCCCGGATGGGAATGTGGTAATCAGAATATAGACCGGATTCCAGATAAACATAATTGACGGTCTATTACTGGGAACCAGTCTGCTTGCGAGCGTGGTGCCTGAAATCAGCACAATATAGAAGATGATCAAAGGCAACACCAGCCATGCCAGAGCGGACATGTAGGCAATGGCGGTAGACGCTGCCGGACGGCGAAAAATTGTCGAGCAGAACAGCCCGAAGGTGCCGATCATAATCGTTGTCACAACGTAGATGGCCAGCGCGATCAGCAACTGAGCTGGTGATATGCCCCCAAAGAAGAATACCAGGCTAAAGAGCGGCACGGAAGCAGCAATCAGCAGCAGGGCATTCATCAGACCTGCGAGCAACTTGCCCGAAGCCAGAGAGAGCGGCGAGAGCCGTGAACAGAGCAGCATATCGAACGTCTGGCGCTCCTTCTCCCCGTTGACTGTGGTAGAGGTGAAAGCGGGCGTAATAAAAATGATCAAGAAGAGCTGTACAATCGAAAGGATATAATACAGGTTGATGCCGACGTTGCTCAATCCAGGACCGTTTACAGTGTTGCTGGAGCTGAAAGCGTTGAGCGAGAACCATCCGAGCAGGCCCATCAAGAGGATATAGGCGATAATCACCCAGACGGTACGCTCGCGGCGCAGGCTCAGGCGCAGCTCTTTTGTAAGGAGAGCAAGAAAGGTCATGACTGGCTACTCCCTTCCGTGATACTCATAAATACCTCTTCCAGGCGACCGCCACCGCTGCGTGGTGCGAAAGTGACCACAGGGATATTATGTTTGATCAGGTCAACCAGGATGCTATGCATAGCCGCATCATCGCCGCTAAAATCGGCCTGGATCAGATTGCCTTCGCTATTCGTCACGTTGCTCATATCAGGAAATGCCTTGAGCGCATCAATCGCTTCAGGGACGCGTTCAGGCTCTAAAATACGAATTTCAAGTGGGCGAGCGCCGCCGAGGCGATGGGAGACCGTATTCACGTCGCCGGAGACGATCAGGTGTCCATTTTGCATAATCGCGATATTGGTACACATCTCCGCCAGTTCGAGCAGGATATGCGAACTGATCACGATAGTTTTGCCCATACCTTGCAGGGTGCGCAGGAGTTCGCGTAGCTCTACGCGGGCGCGAGGATCAAGCCCTGAGGCCGGTTCATCCAGCAGCAGCACCTCAGGATCGTGGACCAGGGCGCGCGCAAGGCAGAGACGCTGTTTCATGCCACGCGATAATGTTTCAACGAGCGCATCGCGTTTTGAGCTAAGTTCGACCAGTTCGAGCAGGTCGGTCACCAGGCTGGCCTGTTTCTGGCGGGGGATGCCATGAATGCCGGCATAGAACTCAAGGTACTCGGTTGAGGTCAGATCGGGGTAGACGCCAAAGAAGTCGGGCATGTAGCCAACGTTGCGCTGAATCACAGAAGGAGTTTTGCCCACCTCCTCTCCGTCGAACCACACCTTGCCAGATGAAGGAACGAGTAGTCCTGCCAGGATGCGCAGCAGCGTCGTCTTACCCGCGCCGTTGGGGCCGATCAGGCCATAGATAGACTCGGAGGGTATCTCCAGGCTAAGGTCGCTCAGGGCGTTAACGTTGCGATAACTTTTAGAGATATGTTCTATTTTAATAATCGTATCGGTTGATACCGAGGCGGTTTGTGCCATAAGTTTCCTTTCAATTCCACCAACCTGCCGGTGGGGCAAGCCAGCCGGCGGAGGTAAGCCAGGGCGTGAGCCAGCCGGGCGGTGCCAGCCTCGCCCCTACGGTGCCATGCCTTGCAGTTGTATTTGTGGTTTGCTAAAAAAGATCGTTCCCTGAGTATCATTCTGGTTGGCGAGCTGCAAAAAGATCCGTCCATCGGGGCCAACGTAGGGTTGGGCGTTGTTTACCGAGAGCGCGGACTGATTGAAGGTGAACGCATCCCATTTGCCAGTGTGCCAGTTATACAGGGAGGCTTGCAGATGATCAATCGTCAGCGGCTGCCCTGATGGCGCGGGTCCGACGGGGTTAAAGTTGCCATTGAGCGGATCAACGAGAGAAATGGTACTGGCGTGCAGGCCCGAGCCGCCCGACAGCGCATACTCGAAGGTGATGCTGCCAGTATTTGGATTGCCGGTCGTCATTTGATAGACGCCGGGAATGGACATCTGAAGGGTATTGTTTTGACTCTGTATATCGATCACATTGCCCGTAATCAGACTAGAGGGTATATTGACATTGCCTGAGAAAGTGACATCGAGCGGTGCCTGGACCAGAACTTCCTGCGATGTGCTCGTATAGTTGCCGTTGACTGTGGCATTGCTCTCACCATCGGGTAAGCGATCAGCCCAGCCGATCAGCGTGGCCGAGGCTCCTGGGAGCAGCAGCGGATCATCGGTCGCTAGCCTGGGGCCGCCACCGCTAAAAAAGAACGTAGAGGAAGAGGAATAGGTATAGGTGATTGCTTGCGAGGGGAGGAGACCTTTAGCTGTCGTGCCTCGAATCACAATAGGTCTCTGGAAACAGGGCCCGCCGTTGCCACAGTAGGCGTAGCCACCAACCTCGCCGCCTAATGTTGACAGCATAGCCATGCGGCGCTGTAGCTCGTTGGGCGGGGAATTGTTGTAATAGGAGTAAGGGCCATAAGGTGGGTTTAAGCCGCGGCTACTCGCGATCTGATCGGCAAGCGATAGCTGCGTTGTGCCCGTCGCGGGTGGATTGTTGGCAATGGTCAGGTTAACCGATCTGCTTTCACCGGCTCCCAGGTGTCCGACGGAGAGGAACTGGTTGCCCATGAGCAAGTAAACGTCGCTAAGCCCGTAGGATAACGTATTGGTAACAGTTCCTACCAGTGTATTATTCTGAATGGCCAGATGGGAGACAATGCCGCCGCTCACCTGGTGGTCGCGCCTGGAGACGACCGAGCGTAACGTCCAGATATCGACCCCTTGGAGATCCACGTCGGTGCCATCCTGCGTTGACGTAATAGTGGTGCGCTGGGGAGATAGCGACCCCTGGGGGCCGAACTGTTGATCTTCAGTGGATTGCACCAGATTATTGCCCGGGATGTGGACCTGGAAATCACCATTATTGGGAACGAACACCCCGACGTATGTCGCGGTATGGGCGAGCGAGCCCGTTGTGCCTGGTCGGCTAAGCTGAATAACCGAAATGCTACTGCTCAAGATCGAGCTGCCCTTTTGCTGGAGCGCGAGGCCGTAGCTGAGTAAGGAGAAGACCACAATGGTGCTCAGAACGATACG